>Ga0326728_10006620_pt1 | contig 30943 bp, 23 predicted proteins | sample MB3enrmetagenome_FD_207602 | JGI IMG/M metagenome (GOLD analysis project Ga0326728, IMG submission 207602) | Lab enriched peat soil microbial communities from McLean, Ithaca, NY, United States - MB31MN | ecosystem: Environmental > Terrestrial > Soil > Wetlands > Peat | place: USA: New York...
GTTGTACCTCCAGGCTCCCGGGTCAGACTCCTCTGCGGGCTTGTCAGCGCCAGGGCGATCATCGACCTTCCTCTGGAAGCAGTCTCTCCCCACGCTACTCCCGCCCGCGCCCATTTTCATCCCTCGTCGTGACCGGAACGGTCATGTGCGACTCCTCTCGATCCATCCTTTTCGCGACGGGAATGGCCGTGTCTCACGGCTTGCGACATCGTTGTTGCTTCAATCGCACGGTTTTGAAGTGGCCCGGTACATGAGTCTGGAACGGTCGGTCGAAGAGAGCAAGGAGGTGTATTACCGGGTTCTCAAGCTTTGCTCCGAGCGTTGGCACGACGGCAAGAACGAGATCGTTCCGTGGTGTAACTACTTCCTGGGCCTATTGCGGAATGCCTACAAGGAGTTCCAGCGCCAAGTGGAATCGGTTGGGGCCCGCCCCGCCAAGAGCGACCTGGTTCGGCAGACCGTGCTCGCGCAGGTGGATCGGTTCACCCTATCCGACGTGGCGGCTCTGTTGCCGGCGGTCAGTCCCCAGCTCGTGAAGAAGGTGCTCGCGGAGATGAAGAAGACCGGCGAGGTTCGACTCGCGGGCCGCGGGCGTGGCGCGTGGTGGGAGGTCATCCGATAGGACCTGCGCCGCTCAGGAATCGTGCGCCCAATGGCGGCTCACCGCGATTCATTGTGCGCTGGCGGGCGGCGGGGAAGGCGGTGGAAGGTCGACAAGCCGAGTGCGCTGCCACCGATTCCGACTATGCCCAATACTATGCCCACCCTGTGCATGGAGAGGGTGTGGCGGCTTGGTACGTCTGCTGGTGAGATCGGCAGCAAGCGGCTAGCGGGAAAGAACGTGTCGCAACTGGCAACAACCGCTATGCCCATAGCTAAGTCACTCATTCTCTTGGTCATCCTGGTTCGGGACCAGGAGGTCGGTGGTTCGAATCCACTCGCCCCGACCAATCCCTTCAATCACTTCCAAATTGGCGTAGAGCCGGGGCCTGCCCCCATTCGTGGCGGGGAGCCCGATCACTCTAAATTGCTGAATTGAATGGCGTCCCCAGGGGGATTCGAACCCCCGTTACCGCCGTGAAAGGGCGATGTCCTAGGCCGGGCTAGACGATGGGGACGACGGCGCGGGCGACAGATACCTCTTTACTGTAGCGGCGCGGGCGCCACGGCGTCAACCTGGCTGGCGGCAGCGATTCCGCACGCTGGTGTGGGCAATCTTGCAGGAGGGGGCTGGTGCGGTCCCGATCGCCGCCCGGTTTCAGGATCTGGCCCCCGGCCAGACGCCCCAAGCGAGGTCCGGGCGGCTTTCGCCGGAAGTGCATGGCAGTCAGACTCCTGGCGCGATAGCCGATGAGAGAAACGTGGGGCGTCTACCATTCAGTGTCGGCGCGCTGGCCGGAGTGCTGCTCATCTCGTCTGGCGGGTGCTCGCGTCCGCACATCGGTCCGGGCGGGAGGGTGAGCGCGGCCGACCTGCGCGCCGGCAAGTTGCCGGTGGCGGCGGAAGTGTGCGTGACAGGCGTGGAAACGTTCTACGACCAGGATACCGGCAGACTGGTGGTTCAGGACGGGACGGGCGCCATCAAGCTGGACAACGTGAACATGCGGGGTGCGCAGTACGGCCAGCAAGTGGAGGTGTGCGGGGAAACGCGGCGCGCCGAGAGTGGACTAGCGCTGGTTCAGCCGGATGTCAAGAGGTTGGGCAAAGCGGATCTGCCGGTTCCGAAACGGCCGTCCGCCGAGGAGTGGAGCCAGGGCAAGGTAGATTGGGAATGGATCGAAGTGCAAGGGATGGCGGAGGCCACCACAAGGGACCGATTCGGCATCATGACCCTGCACATGGTGGTGGACGGACAGCGAGTGCGCGTGAAAGTGGCGGGATCTTGGGACCACCCGCCGCTGGGGAACCTGATGGGCGCCAGAGTGCGCGCCCAAGGGGTAGCCCGCCGGACCTCCAGCCATTCCGGGCGCCAGGACTTGGTGCTGGAGAGTCCGGATTCGAAGTTCGTCACCGAAAAGGCGCCGCAAACGCCGGTTGCGGCGCTGCCCTTGATGGGGGTGGCGGAGGCGATCCGGATGGCGGGTTCGGTTCCGGACCAGCGGGTGCGGTTGCGGGGAAGCATCATCGCCAAGGACGGCGACAGCGAGCAATGGTTCCGCGATGGGAGCGGCGAACTGCGGCTGGCCCTGGAGGAATCGATGCTCCCCGAAACCGATGAGGTGGAGATCGCCGGCTTCCCGGTGCGCACGGCGGCGGGCGCGATCGCACTGGAAGGAGCGATCTCCACCCGTTCCGAGCCGCCCGCCAGGCACGGCGTACTCTCCAGCATCCGGCAGATACATGCGTTGCCGGCCAAGGAGGCTGCGCGTTCGTTGCCCGTGAAGCTGCAGGGGGTGGTCACCTACCATCAGGACAATGGAGTTACTTTCGTCGAGGACGGAACGGGCGGGATCTTTGTTTACTACAGCGGGCCAGCCGGGGACGGATTTACTGCGGGGGACCTGGTGGAGGTAAGGGGTGTCACCGTTCCAGGCGATTTTGCTCCGATCGTGAGCGGCAGCGAGGTTCGCAGATTGGGACCGGGCGCGATGCCCAAGCCGCGACCGGCAAGTCTGGACACACTGTTCACGGGGCGCGAGGACGGCAACTGGGTACAGGCCGAAGGCTACGTAGCGGCAGTCCGGCAATCGGGCAGCGCCGTGCAACTCACGATGGTGGAAGGGGTGCACACTTTCGTGGCGTACCTGATCGAGCCAGGCGCCCTGGCCGGGCGCCTGCTGGACGCCAGGGTGCGACTGGAAGGCGTTTGCGCGACGCGCCTCAACGAGCGGAAGCAACTGGTCGGCATAAAGATGTTTGTGCCGGGCGGGAGGTATGTGACGATCCTCAGGCCGGGGGTCGCCAACGTGGCGGATATCCCCGAGACGCGCATCTCGAGCCTGATGCAATACTCGCCCGAAGAGCGGCATCGGGTTCGGGTTCGCGGCACGCTGACCCTGGCCGATCGGGGCGGCTCCGCATTCATCGAGGACTTCACAGGGGGACTTCGGGTTGAGGCGGCCATTCCTGCGGAGATTCGCCTGGGCGACGAAGTGGAAGCGGTGGGGGTGCCGGCCCCGGGGGCGTTCTCCGCGATCCTACAGCACGCGGTGGTGCGGCGGATGGGGCGGACCGCGCCGCTCATTGCTCCAGACGTGCCGGCGGAGGACGCACTGGCCGGCATCTACGATTCCGAGTTGGTGAGCATTGAAGCCACCGTGGTGGACCATCTCTCGAAGTTCGCCGACGAGGTGCTGGTGGTACAGGCGGGAGATCTGCGATTCAATGCGCACCTGCCGTATGCGCGCAAGGCTATGGCCTGGCCCTCGAGCGGCGCCCTGCTGCGGCTGACCGGCGTCTGTTCGGTGCGCGTGGAAGACAAGGCCTGGATTATGCCGACCGCGTTCGACCTGTACATGCGATCGCCCGGCGACATCACCGTGTTGCGCGACGCTCCCTGGCTGAACGCGCAGCACGCCCTGCGGGTGCTGGCGCTGATGGGCGCGCTGATTCTGTGCTCGGCGGTCTGGATCCTGCTGCTGCGGAAGCGCGTGCGGAGGCAGACCGGCGTAATCCGCGCGCAATTGAATCAGGAGGCGCGCCTGCGGGAAGCGGCCGAATCCGCCAGCCGCGCCAAGAGCGAGTTCGTGGCCAATATGAGCCATGAGATCCGCACGCCGATGAACGGCGTGCTGGGCATGACCGAACTGCTTCTCGATACCGAGACGACGGTGGAACAGCGCGACTACCTGATCATGGCTCGAGATTCGGCGGATGCGCTGCTGAGTGTGGTCAACGACGTTCTGGATTTCTCCAAGATCGAGGCGGGCAAGCTGGATCTGGAGAGCACGGAGTTCGAGTTGCAGGACACCCTCGACCAGATCATGAAGACCTTCAGCCTGCGCGCCGCCGAAAAGGACCTGGAACTGACCTGCGAGGTGGCATCCGGAATCCCGGAGATGCTGGAGGGCGATCCGACGCGCCTGCGCCAGATTGCGAACAACCTGGTGGGGAACGCCCTCAAGTTCACCCAGCGAGGCGAAATCGTGGTCAAGGCGGAGGTGGAAAGCCGCGACGCCGATACGCTGCTGCTGCACTTCACGGTGCGCGACACGGGCATCGGCATTCCGGCGGAGAAACGGGAAAAGATCTTCGACGCCTTCTCGCAGGCCGATGGCTCGACCACGCGCCGGTACGGCGGCACAGGTCTGGGGCTCACCATTTCGCAGCGGCTGGTGCAGATGATGGGCGGCCGGATCTGGGTGGAAAGCGAACCCGGCCGCGGCAGTTGTTTCCACTTCACGGCGCGGATGGGCGTGTCGAAGCGGGTGCGCGCCGCCAGGCCCTTATGCCCGCAAGTGCCGGAGGGCGCGCTGTTCCTGGTAGTGGACGACAACCAGACCAACCGGCGCATTCTGCAAGACCAGTTCGGAAGGTACGGAGTGGAAACGATGGTGGCCGAAAGCGGGAATCGCGCCTTGGTTCTGATGCGCGAGCGGGCGGAGGCCGGCCAGCCGGTGACGCTGCTGATCACCGACGCGCACATGCCGGAGATGGACGGCTTCTCGCTGGCCGAACAGGTGAAGGCGGACCCCAAGCTGGCCGGCGCCGCCATCGCGATGCTCACCTCGGCCGGCCAGCGCGGCGACGGGGCGCGCTGCCGCGAACTGGGCATCTCCGCGTATTTGACCAAGCCGGTGAGCGAGTCCGAGTTGCGGGAAGCGATCTTCCTGCTTGTGGACCGCAAACCCGTGGAAGCTCCGGCGGACGGGCTGATCACGCGCCACTTGATTCGCGAGAAGCACGAGGAGTCGAGTCTGAGCATCCTGGTGGCGGAAGACAATCCGGTGAACCAGAAGCTGGCGGTGAGGATCCTGGAAAAGCGCGGACACAAAGTCACCGTGGCCGGCAACGGGCGGGAGGCGCTGAGGGCACTGCAAAGTAGTGCGTTCGATGTGGTGCTGATGGACGTCCAGATGCCCGAACTGGACGGTCTCGAGACCACGGCGGCGATCCGAGAGAGCGAGCGCGGCACGGGCAAACATCAGCGAATCGTCGCCATGACCGCTAACGCGATGAAAGGCGACGACCAGCGCTGCCTGGACGCCGGCATGGACGCCTACCTCACCAAACCGATCCGGCCCGACGAACTCTGCGCCCTGCTGGACGGCATCCCGGGGAACATGGCGCCGGCGCCGCAGCCGCTACCTTCGAGCGCACTTACTGCGCGGTGACATCGAATTCAAAATATCCTACATGGCTTTGGAAGGCGACGCCACTCCGATCGTTAACCGAGAAACAGGTTCGGCCACCAACGGTCTTGCCGACCAAAGCCCCGGCTCCCTCATCCGGCGGCGGGAAGCCCTCCCCAGCGAAGCCGGCATGGCCTGGGGGCCCGTCACAATGCGCCGGCAGAAGGATGCGATACCGATTCGGCCCCCTGGGCTCAACGCTTTCCGGGTTGGGCGTGCACAGAGTCCGATTGGGCAAACACGCCCATTTCGCAGGAAACACTGGAGTCCACTTCAGAGCGCTCAATGGTGACAGTAACTTGAAAGAAGCCTCCGTTGTTGTCCCACTCGTACTCATCCATGGTGCCCAGGAAAAGCCTGGTTGCGCCTCTTGGGACGATGAACCGCCGGGCAACACGCTCCTTCTTGGCGGCTCCGGCAACCCGCGCTTTGGTGGTTCCGGCGCCAATGAAAAAGATCTGCTTCAACTGTGGTGCCAGGGAAACGAAGTCCCGGCCGGCGCCATGAAAGTCCAGCGGCGGTGGAGCGGGGCTGCGATCCGGCCGATCGTCGCCCAGGAAGACCCCAACTAACGAGTTAAGAGGCGAAGTGACCTCCGAGATTCCGTGCTCCGCGCGATGGTTAGTGGCGGACGAGCCATCCGGCGGATCGTAGTTAGGCGGATCGTACGGATGATTCTGAACTCCGCCCGAAGCAGTGAAGGTAACTGCGACCGCATTCAGAAGCGAGAGTTCGACGAGAACCGGCGACTGCTCCGGCGCCCTATCCCCAAATGTCGACTTCGTTCCGCCGGGCATGCCAGCCAAATAGGGGTTCGATGTCCCGGGGACCTTTACCGTCACGCTGCTCGGTTTCGGAGCTACCGCCCGAGCTCCGATCGGAAGCAGCGTGGCGAGCGCGAACGGAAGTATCGGTGCGACTCGCATAGGTGTTTCCAGGGGCTGCCTAAGGTTGCCCTCCGTCGTGGGCTGGCTCCTGGCCGCTTAACCGTTCGAGCAGCTCTTTGAGACGGCGGCGGCTGACTTCGAGACGCACGCCTGTGTTGAGGACCACGTCGGCCATGCCGCCGGCCTGCGGCAGCACCTCGGTCACGCAATCCAGATTCACGATGGCCGCCCGGCTGACGCGGAAGAAGAAGGCCGGGTCGAGACGGTCCTCGAGATCGTTCAGCGTGGGATCGAAAACGTAGGAGCGCTCGCGGGTACACAACTTCGTGAGGCCGCCGTCGGACAGGAAGCACACGGCTTCCTGTTGCGGGACGACCCGGTACCCTTCGCCGCAGCGGGCCAGCAGACGGGTGTTCCGGGCGCGCAGCGTTTGCAGGGCGCGCTCGAACCCAGCTCCGGACTCGGGCGAGTCGTTGCGGCGGACCCGCTCGATCGCGCGCGCCAGCCGCACTCGGTTTACCGGCTTGAGCAGGTAATCCACGGCATGCATCTCGAAGGCATCCACGGCGTATTGATCGAACGCAGTGCAGAAAACGATCTTGGGGCGAGGGGCGGCGAGACAGGCCGCCACTTCCAAACCGCTGCAACCCGGCATTTGAATGTCCAGAAGGAGCAGGTCCGGATGCAGCTCCGCGACTTTCTGGAGCGCCTCCTCGCCGTCGGCGGCCTCGCCCACGATCTCCAGGCCCGGAATGACGCCCAGCATCTGCCGCAGCCTTTCCCGCGCGGCCTGCTCGTCGTCCACCAGTATGGTCCGGATCATGGCACTCTCGCTTCCGCCGGCTGCAGGACCGTGCACGGGAGGCGGAGGGTGACGGCGGTCCTTCCGAGCGTGCTGTCGCGGCCGATGTGCAGCCCGGCCGCGGCGCCGAAATGCCCTTGCAAGCGCTCGCGAACATTGCGCAGGCCGTAGCCGCCATCGGCGGGAGGGAGCGACCGCATGGCGGCGGCCGGAAACCCGGGCCCGTTGTCGCGGACCACGATGGATATCCCGGAGGCGTCGACATCCGCTTCGATCTCGACCACGGCCTGGGTCCGAATCGCTCCCGCGCCGTGCTTGACCGCGTTCTCAACCAGAGTCTGCACGACCATGGCCGGAATGCGCGCGCTCCGGGCTGCCTCGGTACATGCCAGGCGCACCACGAGGCGATCGCCGAAGCGTTCCTGTTCGACGTCCAGGTAGGCGCGCACGGCCTCCAGTTCCTCTTCGAGCGTCACCCATTCGCGGTCCGAGCGCCGCAGCGTGTATCGAAATACCTCCGCCAGTTGCTCGATGGTCTTCTCGGCGCGGTCGGGGTGGCGCGGGATGAGGCTGGCGATGGTATTCAGCGCGTTGAAGAGGAAGTGCGGATTGACCTGGGCGCGAAGCGCTTTCAGTTCCGAGCGATTGGCGTTCAAAACCAGCTCCCGCTCCCGTTTCTCGTGTTCCAGGCGCTTCTCGCGAAGGCGCAGGTTCTCGAGCAGAAACGAGAAGACCTCGGCGAGCGACGCGAGCAGCGCAAGATCTTCGCTGAGAAAGCGGGGGTTGTGGGCCCGCGCCCGGACGCGGATGACGCCCACCCGCTCGCCGCCCAGCCGGATGGGCGCCTGCATGTGCTCGCCGTTACCCTCCTCGGCGGGCTGGCGCGCCGGATCGAGGATGACCTCGGCTTCCGACCGGAAGATGGCGCCCAACCGCTGCTCCGCGAGGCTCGCCAGCTCCGGTTCGCCGATGGCGCCCTGCAATCCGCCCAGGAAATGCTCGCTGGCCTCGATGGGCGTAAACCGGCGGCCCAGCCACAGCCGGTCGAGCCAGGCGGAGAGCCTTCGGTAAAGCCACGGGTTCAGCAAAACGATCGGCCAGGCGGAGAGCGCCCATACCGCGATACTCAGCCGGAAGCGTTCCATCCAGGGTGTGACCCAAGTGAAGTACACGGCCAGGAGCAAGATGGAAATGAAGGCCATCACTCCCTTTTTGATCAAGACGTCGAAGAACGCGAGCCGCTCGACGTAGTAAGTGACGATGAAAACAAAAACCAGCGGACAGAGGTCCTTCGGCAAGAGGAATACGAGAGAGCGCGTTGTCAGCCAGAGGATCACCGTGCTCGTCCAGACGATGGTGAAAGCTACAACCCAGAGGCGCTGGCGGCGCCGAAGACGGCGGGACGCGCACAGCACCCCGATGCAGTTAACGGCTGCGAACGCCAATGGCGATGGCACCCCAAGCCTCCGCGGGACGAGGAGGTCGGGGAAAACACCCATGTAGAAGCCCACGCCGACGAAAATCGCGGCCGCGGCGACCACATAGGTCAGCCCGAGTAACGTCTTCCAAATCCCGAGGCCAGGCAGATACTCCCGCTCGCCGTTGTAGAAGGTGTGGAATAACAGCACCGCGGCCATTACGGAGGTCACCAGGTCAATAACGCCGAGAAAGGCCAGGAAACGGCCCGTCGCGATAAAAACTGCCTCCATCGCCAGCATGTTGACGTACAGTACCGCAAGGTTCACGATCAGGACGCAGTAGGCGGCGCCGCCCCAGCGCGTCCTGCGCACGCGGTACTGGCGGATCGACAGGATGGACATCAGAACGTACGAAATCGCGTTCAGAGTCCAGACCAGAGTCAGCAACAGATAGAGGTTCCTGCTCACTTCCGCCTCTCGTGCCTTGCTCAGAACTGGTACTTAGCCATCACTTGCACGATCCTGTAGCCGGTCGTGTAGAGCGGCGTGCCGGTTGTCAAGGTGTTGGAATTGGTCGTTCCGGCAACCGGGGTCGTGAATTGCAGCGAAAGGTCGGCACAACCTGTCGCGCAGAAGGTCGGCAGCGGGTGGTTGAGGAAATTGAACGACGAAAGCCGGAGCTCGATCTGATGCTTTTCCTTGAATCGGAAAGTCTTATAAATCGAAAGGTCGCTGTTGAAATAGGCTGGGCCGTGGATGTAAGGCCAGACCGCCGGGCCGTTGGTTCCCTGGGCCGCGAGCGCAAAGCAGTTGGGGTTGAAATACTGGCCCGATTTCAAGCCGCTGCGCGGATCGCAGGTTAGGGCGGGGAGGATGTTCGCGGAGTCGGTGCCCAGCCAGGTCAGGTTATTCAACGTCCCGGTGGTGACCAGGTTCATGTTCCCCCCCGAGTTGGGTTGGATCGGAGCCCCGCTCTGCAACTGGGTCATTCCGGAAACCGCCCACCCATTGAGGAGGCCGCCCAGAAAGAACTGGCCATGGATCGGCTTGGGAAGGGTAACCACGTAGCCGGCGTTGAAGATGTGCGTGTGATCGTAGGCCAGCGTGCCGTAGTTGTCCTTGATGTTCCACGGGTCGGCGGCATAGCCGGCGCCGGCACCATTATCCGAGAGGCCGTCGCGAATTCCGAGCACTTTGCTGAAGGTGTAATTCAGCATGAACGTGGATCGTCCAGAGCGCTTGTTCCAGGATGCCTGAAGGGAGTTGTAATTCGAGTATCCGGCATGCGTCGAGAGCATCATAGTCTGGTAGTTGCGGTAGGGCCGGTAGTCCTGAAAAGGCAGGTTGCCCGAGCTCGGGTCATACAGCACTCCGGTGATCGGGTCGGGCAGGAAGTAGGCGCCGAGCGGCGTCTTATTGAGATTGCCCAGCGAGGCGGCGATGCCGCCGCTGTTCGACCCTAGCAGCTGGTCGCGGCTCCGGTTGCCATAGTATCCGATCTCGAAGAGCGAGCCCCAGGGCGCGTGCTGGGAGAGGATCACGTTGTAGCTCTCGGTGTACGGCGATTTCGAGTCGCCCTGCAGCATGGCGCCCATGTTGCCGCCCAGGCCGGGCACGCCTCCCCCCGGCAGCCCGTACTGTGCGAAGTTCCAGCCGAGGTTGGCGGGGCTCTGTAGATAGTAGCTGGAGATGTTGGCGGACTCGTCGTAAATGCCCCCGGTGGTGGCGCTGTTGTACGAAATCTGATAGCGATAGACGCCGAAGCCGCCGCGAAAGACGGTCTTTCCGTTCCCCAGAAGATCGAAGGCGAAGCCGAACCGCGGGTCATAGAAAAAAGGCTTGGAAGGAAAGCCGGAGATGGGGATCTGGTTGTTGATGCCGTGCCAGAGCAGGCCGGTCCAGGCGCCCGCCTGCGCGGTGTTGTTATACGAGGCCGGGTCCCACACCGCCAGCCCGGGTCCGCTCACCGGGTACCACTGACCCAAGTGCTCGACCCGGACGCCGTAGGTGAGCGTCAGCCTGCGATGTATTCTCCACTGGTCCTGAGCGTAGAACGAATACTGGCTGAACTTCATGTCGTACACGCTGAGCCCGGTCACCTGTTGAAAGGACTGCACGCGGCCGGTGAGAAAATCGGCCATCGGGTTGCCGGTGCTCGTGCCTCCGGTATTGGCGAAGTCGACCATGCCCTGGGCCCAGTTGCCCAGGCCGCCGGGCTGCAGGTTCTCCGCGAAGTCCCAGTAGACCCCGAACTTCATGGAGTGCTTCCCCGCGACCTTGGATAAGTTGTCCGCGAGCGAGGGGTCCAGCGACAGCTTGCCGAAGTCGCCTCCGTAGAAGCTGGTGCCGAACGACGGCCCGTAGTAGCCGGGGACGGAGCCGTAGGTGCTGGTGAGGTTGGGAATCTGCGGCGTGTATCGATCCGGAATCAAGGGCTCGAATCCCGTCAGCCCGACCTGGGCCGGATCCACCGCCGAGGGGTTCGAAAGCACGACGGGGTTGAGGAATCTCGCCATCGCGGCCACGGTTTCGTTGGTGAGCGTGGAACTGAACACGTGGGTGAGGTTCGCGCTCAAGATGTTCGAAACCTGGTGGGCGGGCATGGGCGAGGGATAGGGGAGAGTGTAGCCCGGGGCATACCAGACGCTGAAGGGGTTCTGGTCGAACTCATCCTGCCTGTTCCAGGAAACGAACGCCTTGGTCTTGTCGCTGATGTTGTAGTCGAGCCGGATTCTGAACTCGATGCGATTCACGGGGAAGTCCTGCAAGTAATAAGAATTGTCGCCGGCGCTATCGATATAAGAGGAAGCGGCCGGAAAAGTCTTGGCATAGGCCAGCGAGTTCGGATCGAGGAGACTCTGCGGGATCATGCCCCCGGGATACGCCAGCGCGGATCCATGCAGGGTGGGCTGCAAGGAGTCCCCGGCGTGAGCGGACGCGAACCCGGCGCCCAGACTCGAGAGATAGGCCGGCGAGAAGTTTCCTTGCAACATCTGCGCGGTGGGAACGAAATAGGCGTACCAGATGCGCTCGGGGACCTGGTTCATTCCCTCCGGGGCTATGTAGAAGAAGAGCTTGTCGCGTTTGCGGTTGAAGCTGGTGCCGGGAATGAGAAGCGGGCCGCCGATCTCGCCGCCCGGATACACGGCGCTGTAACTAGGTTTCGTGCCGCCGTGGCCCCTGGTGTACGAGTCCGTGGAATCCAGAGCCGAGAGCCGGCCATAGACGTAGACCGAACCGTGGTAGTGGGAGGTGCCGCTCTTCCCGATGGCCTCGAAGGTGACCGGACCCTTGGCGTATTCCGCCCCGAACGCCGAGTTGAGGAGCGTGACCTCCGCCGTCTGGTCCTTGTTGATGTTGGCGACCTGCGTTCCCATATTGCCGGGGTCCACGAGATTCGCGCCATCCATGGTCACGGTCAACCCCCCGTAGGGCTGGGTTCCGTTGGCCGAATACTGGCCGACCGGGCCCACATTGCTCTGCGTGATCAGACTGCTCCATCCGCTCTGCGAGAGCCCCCGGTTCATTCCCATCCCGGGCATGATCTTGATCAGCTCGGCGGCGTTCCGGCCCTGGGCGGGCAGTTGGCTCACCAGGGTGGAGTTCATGGTCTGCCGGGATTCGCCGGTATCGACAGGGGAGATCGCTTCGGCATCGGCCGCGACGGCAACGTGCTCCGTGGCCGCTCCGACCCGCAGGGTGACGTCCGGCAGCGTTCTGCTCTCGCCTTGATTGAACACGATGTTCTCTTGTTGCCAGAGATCGAAGCCCGGCGCCGTAACCGTCAGCGTGTAGGACCCGGGTTGGATGGCGGGGAGGTTGAAGAATCCGCTTCCGTTCGAGACGGTTTCGCGGTCGGCGCCGGTGGCCTCGTTCTCCAGCACGACTTTGGCGTGCGGAACCACCGCGCCGCTCTGGTCATAAACCGTGGCGCTCAGCGAGCCGCTGACGTTCTGGCCGTACGCGGCGACGGCGGCGATGAGCAGAGCGGCAAGGATGATGCTGCATTTTTTCGCGTACATTGCGATTCCTTTCGTATAGGAAGCCTCTATCTCGCGGCGATCGAATAGCGGATGCTGCGTTCCACCGACTCACCGCCCTGGAACATGGTGATTTTCAGTTCGTAGTTGCCCGGTTTGGCGATGGCGCCGATGGTCATCGGCACCGCGCCGGATGCGTCCGTGGGCGGGAGATCGGCGGTCTGGCTGGCAATCTCCTCCCCATCCAGCAGGAACTGCACGCCGATCTTCGGACTATCGGTCTTCGATCTATCCGGATACGCCACGAAGAACACGAAGGGCTGCGCTCCGGCGGGAAAACTTGCATTGATCGCCGGCGTTACACGCTGGCCCTGATACTGAAGCGGATCGGCGTCGGCCCCATCCGCCTGGCTCCGGGCGGGCTCGGCCCGTTGGGCCAGCACCAAACTGCTCAGCGCCACTCCCTTTCGCTCGGGATAGTCGATTTGGAAGGTTCCCGTGCTGGCCCGGCCGGCTTCGCGATCCAGCGCCACAGTCTCGACCGTGTAGCGGCCCGGCGGAAGCGCGACTGGGGAGGCGTAGGAGAGCGTGTCCGCACGGAGCGCCGCCAGCTGACTATCCGTGACCTCAGCCTGAAAATCCTGGCTGGCTTTCTCGACGATCTTGCCGTCGGCATCTCTCACCAACGCGAGCAGCACCACGTGCAGTTTGCTCTTCCCGGGGCCGGCCGGCGTCGCGGTGGGAACCGTCCCCGGCACCTCGAAGGCCAGGACGCACTTCGAAGTGAAGTCCGCGTCCGGGAAGTGGTAGGCCGCGGAGCGGAAATCGAAAGCGTGGGGCTGCGTCTGGGCTCTCAGCGCTTCGAAAGCCGGCATCTCGTAGCCCTTCAACGCCGCCGAGCCGCGAAACGTGGGGTCCCGGCGGATCTGCGGCCGGGTTTCGGCATCCAGCGGCGGGGCGCTGGGCCGCGCGGTTGGTCCCGGCCTGAAGTCGCGCAGGTCGAAGACGTGGAACTCTTCGCCCGGCGCCGCCACCTCCAGGACCAGGGCCACTTCATCGCGCGGCCCCTGGAAATAGGGAACATGGATGTGATGGCTCCCGGCCTCCAGCACCACGCTTCCGCCCATCGTCAGGGTCTGGTGGACGCCATCGTTGTCGACCACCAGTTTGCCATCCACCTCCAGGCGGGAACCGTCGTCCGATGTGAGAGTGAAACGGTACTTCCCGGGCTTGCTAATCCAGAAATCGGCTTCGTAGTCGATGGCGAACCACTCGATGCGGTCGGTGACGCCCGGCATCCCCTGGCCGTAGAAGCGCGTGGGCACGTTGAGCGCGTAGGTGTAGATATAACCGACGGGCTTGAGATGCGCGAAGTCGGGCAGCGCGAGGGATCCGGGCAGCATGTCGTAGACCGCGCCGCGGAACGCATCGCGGAGCGGCGCTGTCAGACCGAACGAGCCTTCCGGCTTCTTGCCCTTGACCCAGCATACGGCCGGGGCGGCAGAAACGGCCAGGAGGAACGAGATAGAAACAAAAGCGCGGCCAGCCTTCATCCCGACCGATTGTACGCCAGCCCCATCCGGCGCGTAAAGCGCTTTCGGAGGACCGGCGGCGCTTTTCCCATGAGTGGCCGGAGGAGCGCATGACTGGCAACCGGGGCGCCTGACCGCCCGTGCGCCTGGCTCGAGTTCCGCCTGGCTTCCTTGAAGCGCCCGATCAAAGCCTCACGATGAACCAGCGTGAGCGGGCGGAACATACTCGCGCGAGTCTCTCGCTTCCGCGGGCCTCACCGCTCTTCCTCGATCGGCCCAGTCTCCTCGTACACGCGAATGCGGCCCGCTTCGACGGCCCAAAGCTGGCCGGCAATCGAGGCCGTCTGAAGCGCCGCCAGCAGGCTCCGAACCAAGAACGTCAACAGGCTCGGAGACGCTGTCCGGGGCAGGCGCAACACAGCGATGCCGGGCGTGTCATGCGGCGGGAATCGAAGCACGTCGGCGAAGTCGAGGTCCAATGAAATCAGGCAGCGGCGCTCCGCGATGCAGATCTCGAACAGGCGCGTGTCGCTGGTTCCGCTTAGCCTCTCCTGCGCCACGGTCTCCACATCGTGCCCGGACTCGGAAATAAGCCCCGCGGTCCGAGAACCGAGGTTCTCATCGAGCTTGAACTTCATGCCGCGCTCTGCCCGGGCAGATCGACAAACCGGCCGCGACTCATCTCGGCGCCGTAGGCGATGGCCGCCAGGATGTCGTCGCGGGTCAGTTGCGGGTAGTCCTCAAGGATCTGTTCCATGGCCATTCCCGAAGCCAGGAAGTCCAGGAGTAAGGAGACCCAGATTCGCGTGCCGCGAACGCACGGCTTGCCGAAGCAGACGTTGGGGTCAACTGAGATCCTGCTCAAGAGCGGGTTCATGACGTGCCGATCCTATCGAGCTTCCAGGATACCAGTCTTGGCAATCGCGCGGGCGCGACATCCACCGAACCCTGTCGACAGTTCAAATCGACCGGCCCCGGCTGGTCGCGGGCATCTTGCGGTCACTCCGGGCAGCCGCCAGGGCCAGGCGCGGGTAGTACCGTTGAAGTCGGGACCCGTGCCTTGCAGCCCGCAGCTTCCTTCCGCCGGCCTGGATCCGCCCCCTACAGCAGCCTTCCCGTCCGCGGCTTCGCCAGGCGGCGCTCGATGCGGGCCTGGCGGCGGGCGAGGTCTTCCGAATCGGCCAGTTCCCGCGCGCTCCGGATCATTTCGAGCGCCAGCGAGTAGTTGCGCGCGCGGTGCTCGTAGTATTTCGCAAGCGCCTCCAGCGCCATCACGCGGAACGGGTTGCGGCCCTCGGACAGCTCCGTCCAGATCTCGAGCGCGGCCGGCTCGTTTCCCAGCTTCCTCTCGAGCAGCGCGGTGTCCCACAGCGTGCGGAACAGCAGATCGTCGGGCAGGCCCATCTTGACCGCGCGGCGCATCAGTTCCAGCGCCTGTTCCCGGCGTTCGGCTTTGAGGAACCAGCGCGCCAGTCCGACCAGCTCGCTGCCGTGGGCGAATCGCGCGGCCCCCGGCTCGCGAAAGGCGAACGGCACGATGCCGGTCAGGCAGGCGGTGGTCAGAATGTCCGTGGCGTTGTGATGGAAGATGGGGACCACCCGGAAAGCCTGCTGCGTGCGCAGATACTCGAAGTAGACGTAGGGGATCATCTCGCCGGGCAGATCGCCCTCGCGCTCGACGCCCAAAATCTGGTTCTCCAGGTCCACCAGCCGGCAGCTATCGAGGCGCAGCTTCCATAGGCGACGCGCGCCGTGCAGCAGGTCCAGGTGCGCCAGGCGGCCGAAGGGAGGTTGCGCGCGGGCCATCCGGTAGCGCGTCTCCAGCAGCGGCTGATCGTAGGTCTTGCCGTTGTAAGTGATCAGGACGTCGAAATCCTCGAGGTGCCGCGCCAGCGCCCACAACAGGCTCGGTTCCTCGCCGTATTCCCGCATGAAAAACTGCCGCACCCGAAAACCGTCCGCGCAAATGCGGCCCACGCCCACCAGGAACGCATAGGTGCCCGTCCCGCCCGCCAGGCCTGTGGTCTCCGTGTCCAGGAAAGCCCAGCGGCTGGGCGGGGACGGCTTGGCTTCGTCGCCCGAGAGAACACCCAGCAGGTCTTCTGGAAGCTCGAGCAGGTTCGAGAGATCCATGCTGCCGTGCCGGCGATGCCGCTCGTAGAGCTTCTCGGTCTCGAAATGCGTGCCCAAGGGCGTTTCGACAACCTCCCCGCTCATCCACTGTTCGATGAAGTAGCGGGAAGGGCGATTGTCGATGGGCGCGGCGGGCGTCTGGCTCGCCTCGGCGTACTTCCGATCGATGCGCGCGACCTTCCGCCGGAGGATGGCGAGCTGTTCCTGGAGATCGCCCACGCTCTTCGCCTTTTCTTTGCCAATGATAGCCCGCCCGGGGCGGCCGGGTCAACCTCATTGCCCTTCGATCTGCTCGGAGACCTCTTCCCACTCCTTTAGCAGGGCGCTCAGATCGGCGCGGCGGCGCGCGAGCCGGTCGCTGAGGCGCATGGTCTCCCCGGCGCTCCTGAAATCCGCGAGCGCCGCTTCGTATCCGGCAATCTCGGCCTCGAGCTTGGCGATTTGCGTCTCGGCGCCCTCCCGGCGCTGCTGCAATTGGCGGAGCAGGATGGGATTCAGCCGTTTGGGGCGCGCCTCCGGGGTCTCGGCCGCGATCACGGGCGCCTCCGCCACCGGCTCCTCGAACTGGGCCGGGGCCGCCGCGATGGCGTTCTTGCGCCACAGGTAGTCTTCATAGTTGCCCGGGTAAACCTCCACCCGTCCGTCGGCGATTTCGAAAATCCGGGTGGCCAGTTTGTCGATGAAGTAGCGGTCGTGAGAGACGAACACCAGCGTGCCGGTGTAGCTTTGCAGGGCGCTGAGCAGGATGTCTTTGGCGCGCAGGTCGAGGTGGTTGGTTGGCTCGTCCAGCAGCAGGAAATTCGAAGGCTTCAGCAGCAGCCGCGCCAGGGCGAAGCGGTTGCGCTCCCCGCCCGAAAGCACGCCGATCCTCTTGAACACGTCGTCTTCGGAGAACAGGAAGCAGCCCAGCAGGTTGCGCAGCTCCACCAGTGGAGTCGCGGTGGCCACGCTCGAAAGCTCGTCGAGCAGGCGCGCTTCCGGGTCGAGTTCCTTGTACTGATCCTGCGCGAAGTAGTCGGGCTTGACATTGTGGCCGAGATCGAAGCGGCCCGCGCTCACCAGCTCGACCCCGGCCAGGATCTTGATAAGCGTCGATTTGCCCGCGCCGTTCACGCCCACCAGCGCCACGCGGTCGCGGCGCTCGATGATGCAATCCACGCCGGAGAATACCAGCCGTTCGCCGTAGCTCTTGGCGACCCCTTTAAACTCGGCCACAATGCGCCCGCTGGCCTTGGGTTGCGGAAAGGAAAAGTGGATGGTCTTCTCTTCCGGCGGCACTTCGATGCGCTCCACGCGCTCGAGTTCCTTAATCCGGCTCTGCACCTGCTTGGCCTTGGTGGCCTGGTAGCGGAAGCGGCCGATGAACGCCTCGAGCTGCCGGATACGGTCCTGCTGATTTTTGTAGGCCGACTCGAGCTGGCTGCGCCGCTCCTCCCGCTGCGCGAAGTACCGCTCGTAGTTGCCCGTGTAGAAGTGCAACTGCCGGTTCCACAGCTCCGCGATCTTGCGCACGGTAACGTCCAGGAAGAAGCGGTCGTGGGAAACCATCACAATGGCGTGCGGGTAACCGCCCAGGTAGCCTTCCAGCCAGTTGCGCGCCTCCAGGTCGAGATGGTTGGTGGGCTCGTCCAGCAGCAACAGGTTGGGCTTTTCGAGCAGCAGTTTGGCGAGGGCGATGCGCATCTGCCAGCCGCCCGAGAACTCCTCGGTGCGGCGGCGCCAGTCGTCCTTGGAGAATCCCAGGCCGGTCAGCACCGCGCCCGCCTGCGCCTCGATCGCGTAGCCGTCGCGCGCCCGGAATTCGCCGTCCAGGCGCTGGAAGCGATCCGCCACCTGCTGGTACTCCAGGCCCTCCGGGTCGAGTTCCGGCATGCGGTGGGTCAGGCTTTCGAGCTCTTCCTCCATGGCGCGCAGATCGGCGAAGACCGACAGGCTCTCGGCGAACACGGTGCGGCCGGAAAGCGCCAGGCCATCCTGCGGCAGGTAGCCCGCGGTCAGCCCGCGCGTGGAGGTGAGCAGGCCCGCATCCAGCGTCTCGAGGCCGGCCAGGATCTTCAGCACCGTGGTTTTGCCGGTGCCGTTGGCGCCCACCAAGCCGACTCGATCATTGGGCGTGATCAGCCAATCCACGTCTTGAAACAGCAGCTTGTGCCCGTAGCGCTTCCCCGCGCCGGAGAGTTGCAACATGGAGGATCTAGACGGGGCCGCAGAAGAACTCGAGGGATTGGGCGATGTACTGCTTCAGCTCGGCGCGCTTCACGATGGCGTCCAGCATGCCGGTCTTGAGCAGGAACTCGGCGCGCTGGAATCCCTCCGGCAGCTTCTGGCGTATGGTCTGCTCGATGACGCGCGGGCCCGCGAAGCCGATCTGAGCGCCGGGTTCGCCGATGTTGAGGTCTCCCAGCATGGCGAAGCTGCCGGTGGTCCCGCCGGTGGTCGGATCGGCCAGCACGCTGATGAACGGCACGGCGGCCTCGTGCAGGTACATCAGCGCGGCCGAGATCTTGGCCATCTGCATCAGGCTGACCGCGCCCTCCTGCATGCGCATGCCGCCCGAGGCCGAGACAACGATCAGCGGCGTTCGCTGCGCGATGGAACGCTCCACGGCGCGGGTGAGCACCTCGCCCACCACCGAGCCTACGCTGCCGCCGATGAACTTCAGCTCCAGGGCGCAGATGTGAACCGGCCGCCCGGCCAGCGTTCCTCCGGCCGAGATCACCGCGTCGCTGAGCTTGGTCGCCCGCTGCATGGCGGCCAGCCGGTCGCGATACGATTTGGAGTCGACGAAGTCCAGCGGGTTGGTCGAGACCAGCCCGGCGTCGAAGGACTTCCAAGGGCCGTCGAAAAGCATGCCGAGGCGCGTCAGGGCGTCCACCCGGAAGTGGAATCCGCACTTGGGGCAGACGTGCAGGCTCTCCTCGAGCGTCTTCTTCCAGATGATCTGCCGGCAGGCGTCGCACTTGAACCAGAGGCCCTCGGTGCGAACCTTACTCTCCCCTTTTTCGGGCTTCTTGTCTCCGGATTTATCTCGCGTAAACCACGGCATCAGTAATCGATCCCTCGCTGCGCCAGCACGCCCTGATGGAAGGGGTGCTTGATTTCCTTGATCTCGCTGACCAGGTCCGCCGCTTCGATCAACTCCGCGGGCGCGTTGCGGCCGGTGGCGATGACGTGCAGCGGCGCGGGCCGCCCCGCCAGATCCGCGAGCACCCGTTCGATGGGCAGCATGCCGTAGTGCAGCGCGTAGTTGACCTCGTCCAGAATCAGCATGTCGTACTTGCCCGAGTGCATCGCTTCGACCGCCGTCCGCCAAGCTTCCTCGACCAACCGGACGTCCTCCGGGTCGGGCTTCTGGGCGCCGACCTTCACGAAACCGCGGCCCATCGGCCGGATCTCGAAGGCCCCGCCGAGCATCCGGGAGCTGTCCAGTTCCCCATAATGCCACGATCCCTTGATGAACTGGATCATGAGAGTTTTGAGGCCCTGCCCGGCCGCCCGGAGCGCCACGCCCATGGCCGCCGACGTCTTGCCCTTCCCGTTGCCGGTGAAAACCATCAGCAACCCGCGCCCAGACTCCATCGATTTACGGTAGCACAGTGGAGCGGGCGGCTCCGGCCCCGGCCAACACCGGCGGCAGGACCTCCGGCGCCACCCGAGGCGACCTGCATTTCCGTTGACAAGCGGAAAGGCATAAGGATATTCTTGTATCTGTTTTTCCGATGGGGGCGGAATTGCCTGTTTTACCGCGAAATGCGGCGGCATGATTCCTCGGAGGGAGGGCCATGAATCACCGTTCGATGGGGACCAAAACGCTTTGGAGCGCGGGTCTGATGCTGGCCGCCGTGGCGTTGGCCGGGGAGCCCATTCCTTGTAGTCTGGACGTCGCGAGCGAGGGCACGGACGTTCTGCTCAGCGTCCCGAGCGACGGCAACGTGGATGTGAACCTGGTCTGCTCGAGCGCCAAGACCACGCCGGGAGCGCTGGAGCTGGCTCTATCGGCCTTTACCGGCGACGAGGGGTCCGTGACGGCCGTGCTGAGCCCGGCTCAAGCGCCCGCCGGCGCCAAGCCCCAGCAGCCACTCAAAGTGACGGTTCCCAAGACGCTGCTGATCCCCTTGCGCTTGGCCGCGCCCAGCCTTCCCCAATCGGGCAAGTATACCGGGCGCTTGATGATCCTGGCCGAGGGACGGGACCCCGTAGTCCGGAAGATCGTTCTGACTCGCGAAGCCCTGCGGGGAACGCTGGTCATCAGCCCTCAGCCCGTTAACCTGACCATCACGCGCCCCTTCTGGGGCGGCGCCAGCGGAACCACCTTCTCGGTGGCGCTGCGGGAAAAGACCAGCAGGCTGCGCCTGGAGGGAATCACGGCGCGCCTGGAATCCGTCTCGAAAGCTCCCGAGGAAGGTTTCACGTTGAAGCAAAACGTCGGCTTCACCTTCAACGGAGCGCGGGTGGACGACATGGAAAGAACGCCCGCCTCCGAATCCAGCGGCGACGCGCGCGCCATTCCCGCGGGGAGCCAGGCCGTGGTCGGGGTGACGCTCAAGAACCTGCAGGCCGGCGAGTACAACGCGGTGCTGCGCTTCCAGGCCACCAACTCCAACGATGACGACGCGCAGAAACTGACCTTGACCGTGCAGACGCGCGACTCCGTGATCTGGGCGATCGTCGTGCTGGTGGTCGCCCTCATCATTTCGTTTGTGACCACCAAGCTCCTGGCCTCATACAAGCGGCGCGCCAGCCTTCTCATGAGTATCCAGAAGGCCCGGGCCTCGGGTATCGATTCCGAGCCTTACTCTTTGCCGGTGGTGTGGACGCGTTCCGTCCTGCGCCAGACCGAGGAGTTGAGCCGGCACTTCTTCCTCACCAGTCCCGACCAGATCGAAGCCCGCGTCACCGACCTGGAGCGGCCGCTCGAGCTACTGGGCAGAATTGCCGGCCTGAGGCAGGGCATCGCGGGATTGGGTCCTTGGATCCAGCGCCGCGCCGAGGTGATTCTCGACCACATCGTCTCCAGCATCGGCGCCTGCAAGCCCAACGACGACGCGACGGCCAAGATCAAAGCGCAACTCGACGCGCTGGAGGCTTGGCTGGATCCCCAGAAGACGCAGGACTGTTACTGGAAAGATCTCAGCGGCTCCATTGGGTCCCTGCTTGCTAAGGTCGACCTGGGCGCCGGGCTGAGCGCGGAGGCCAAGCTCGCCATGCAACGGCTTGCCGGCGACTTGCAGCACGCCATCGCGAACCCGCCGAGGGACCAGAAAGGCAAGTTCGAGGCCGAGAAATACTACGCCGTATTGAACATCCTCTGGGAGCGGCGCACGGACCCCGGCGAATTGGCGGCGGCCATCGAGTGCTGGAACCAGTCGGCCGACATCCACTCCCTCTTCACCCTGGCCGACGACCAAGCTTGGGCGCGCATGGACCAGGCCATAAAGGATAAGCGGCTCTGGATCGACATGCCGCACACGGACCCCGCCAGCCCTGCCGAGGCCTATGACCTTCTCCGCATCGAGCTGAAGACCAGCGACCCGCTGCTGGAACGGGCATTCCTGTTCCAGCACGGCCTGGAGTTTCACTGGCGCTTCGAATTGAACTACAAGTGGGGTTGGGTCTGGCCCACCAAGCTCGTTTTCGAGCCCCGCTCCGCGGAACCCAGGCTCGTGGAGTACGTGCCGCACCCGGGAAAGCTGACCGCCAGCGTCCGCGCCCTGCCCGCTGAGCAACGCCACTTGGCGGATGGTGCGGCCGCGCCGTCGTACCTGGACCTGGCCACCGACAGGCAGACGCAGATCCGGAAATCCTCGGACTTCGCCGGCTATAAGAAGTTCCACACGGCGGAGATGATCTCCTGGGGGCTGGCCTCCGCGCTGGCCGTGGTTACGGGGCTGGCCACCTTCTACTTCAAGAGCGGCGCCTTCGGCTCGATGCAGGACTACCTGACGCTGTTCGCGTGGGGAACGAGCATCGACCAGGCCAGGAACATTTTCCAGAGTGCGCAGACCCCTTCGAGCCCGCCGGCCAAGACTAGCTAAGCGGGGGTCCCGGGGTCCGGGGGCCCCGCGGTGACGCGGGCCAGTGTTTCGCGGATCGACTTCGCGACTCCGAGATCCGGGCTGCGGTCGAGTTCGCGCAGAGCTAGCCGAGCCAGCTTTTCCGCCTCGTCGAAGCGGCCCTCCAGCGCCGCGATGGCAGCCTGCGCCTTCAGCCGGGCCCCCGCCGAGGCCCGGGACAAGCGGTTCTCCGGGTGCTCCATCCACTTCCGGGCGGCTGCGGCATCCTTGCGGAACGCGGCCTCGAACCAGGCGACTTCGCACAACCATATCGGTCGCCGCTCGTCTGGAAGCTGCCGCCGCCCCTCCACAAGCCCGGGCAGCAGTGCGGCGGCTTCCTCGATCCGGCCCGAGTCGACCGCCCAACTGTATTGATAGCTGGCGGCGGACAGATCTTCGATGGATCCGTCGGGAATGCTGGATGCGATGCGCATCGGCTCCGGGTCCAGATCCTTGGGCCTCACGCCTCGCATGATCGCTCCGGCCAACGAGAACAGACTGCACTCACGTGCCGCCGCTGGAGTGTCCCGCCAGAGCAATCGCATTCGCACGCCGTCGCTCAGCAAGTAACTGCTGGCGACCGGCAAGAAGTTGCGGATGCCCATGAACATCGAAATCCCGGAGTAGACGACCAGCGCAACTCGGAACCAATCCGGCGCGAGTCCCTTGGCGAGCGCCGCGCAAACGGCCGCCATAACGCCGGAGAGCAGCGAGATGAGGGGGCCGCCCGCAACGTAGAGCAGCAACCTTGTCCGAAGACTCCGCCCGCTGGTGGGGTAACACATGGCATAGGCGAATCGCATGTTGTGAGCAATCCCGATCCGCCATCCGGCCGCGCTTCGATAGGTTCTCAGCGGTTGGACCGAGATCTCGTAACAGCGGAAGCCCACCAGCATGCCGGCGATCACGTGGCCAGCCTCATGAACCAGAAAGGCCAGCTCGAGCGCCGCGAGCATGAGTACGACCAGCGGGAGAGGCGAACGAAGGTGGATGCCGGATCGCGAGAGCCACAACCCCAGCACGACGCCAGCAGCCATGCTGGCCAGAATGAGACCGTACCCCGGGGAGGACCGCTTCTTGGCGCCCTGTTTCGGCTGGTCCGGCATAGCTACGCGGCGACCTCCCGGCTGGCTTTCCACAGCTCGACGTAGGGTGCCAGGTCGCGCATCATGGCGCCGAACTGCGGAATGGTCAGCGATTGCGCGCCGTCGCTGAAGGCTTTCTCGGGCGACGGGTGTACCTCCACCAGCAGGCCGTCGGCGCCAATGGCCACCGCCGCGCGCGCCAGCGGTGGCACCAAACTGCGCTTGCCCGCCGCGTGGCTGGGATCCACCACTACGGGCAGATGCGTCAGCGCATTCAGCACCGGCACGGCCGAAAGGTCGCAGGTATTGCGGGTCTCCGTCTCGAAGGTGCGGATGCCGCGCTCGCACAGGATGACGTTCGGGTTGCCGTGCGCCACAATGTATTCGGCCGACATCAGCAGCTCCTTGATGGTCGAACTGATACCGCGCTTGAGCAGGATGGGACGCTGGGCGCGGCCCAGGCTCTTCAATAGGGCGAAGTTCTGCATGTTGCGCGCGCCGATCTGCAGGATGTCGGCGTACTCGGCGATCAGCTCGACGTCCCCGTCGCTCATCACCTCCGTAATGATCGCCAGACCGGTGGCGGCCTTGGCTTTGCGCAGCAGCTTCAGGCCTTCCAACTCCAGGCCCTGGAAGTCGTACGGCGAAGTGCGCGGTTTGAAGGCGCCGCCGCGCAGGATGCGGCCGCCCAGGCGCGCCACCGCCTCCGCCGTCTCCATGATCTGCCCCTCCGACTCCACCGAGCAGGGCCCCGCCATCACCACCAGGTCCGCTCCTCCGATCTCGACCCCAATCACCCGGACGCGGCTGCGCTGAGGCTGAAACTCGCGGCTCACGAACTTGTACGGCGCGGAAATCCGCACGGCGTTCTCGACGCCCGGCATGGCCTGCAGCGACTCCAGGCACGCCGTGACGTCGCCTACGCCCACCGCGCCAATCACCACCCGCTCCTCGCCTTGTATGGCGTGCACCTTGTAGCCCGATTCCTGTATTCGCTCGCAGACGCTGTCGATCTCCTCCCGCGTCGCGTGCAGCCGCATCGAGATAATCATTGGTCGTCTCCTTCGCCCTGAAAATGAAAAACCCACTCTTTCGAGTGGGTTGGTTGATCCGGTTCCGCACGTTCCCAACGCCACTCTACCCGGAGGGGGTAAAGCGCCAAAATCGATAGCTAAACGATCCGGCGTAGGTGCGGAACATGCGAATCCTCAGTATACTCAGCCGCCTCCGGGAACGCAATTCGCCCGCGCCGCTTGGATGCGCCGCGCGGCCCAGATGGCCAGCACCGCCAGGTACGCCAGCGCCAGCAAAACCACCACCAGCCGGCGCCGGGGCGAGAGCTCGCGCGCTTCCGGATACGGCCCCGCAAACTCGAGCCACACGGCTAGGCGCACTTGCGCGGAGTCGCGCCCTGCCTGCCGGTTGTCCACCACCAGGCAGTAGTCGCCCAGCGGCCCGGGGCCATAGCGCAACCCACCCGACGTTTGGTAATCGGTGGAAGCCAACTCGCTGTGACGAACCCCGGCGCGCAGCCGTTCCAGGTCGGCGGGGTGCATGAGGACCACGCGCACACGGCCGCCGCCGCTCTCCACCCAGTATCTGCACTCAATGATCGCCGGCCGCTGCCGCAGCTCGATATCGAAGGCCCGCCATTGCGCGGCCGGAACCTGCATGGTTTCGTCCAACACCGGCGCGGTTTCCCAGCCCTCCGCCGGTGCCGCCTGGCCGCCCATTCCCACCGCCAACAAAGCCACCGCTCCCCAGGATTTAGCCGCTTTCAAGCGGGCTACAATAGGGAGCATGGTTGACAGTATGGCACATCCCCGAAGCGCCTCTGCCGTCTTGGCGCCCGCCGGATGGAAGACTGCCGTGAGTCACGTCGCTGGGATTCTGGTGGGGGTTCTATTCATCGTCGCCGGTGTCTGGAAGATCACCGATCCTTTCGGCGCCGCCGCACGTTTGGAGCAGGCGCTCGTGCCGGCCGGCCTCAGTTTGATCGGCGCCTGCCTGCTCGGCGTGGGCGAGACCTTCTCCGGCGTACTGGTGGTGGTTCCCCGTTTGCGCCGCTGGGGGGCCTTCCTGGTAGGAGCGCTGCTCATCTTCTTCATCGTCTACCTGGGCGTCCAATACAGCGCACTGCGTGGCCAGGACTGCAACTGCTTTCCCTGGGTGAAACGCGCCGTGGGCCCGGGCTTCTTCATCGGCGACCTGTTGATGCTCGCTCTGGCGGCCGTCGCCGGCTGGTGGGCCCGGCCATCCTACTGTTTCCGCTGCGCCGTCGTCGTCCTGCTGGCCGTCGCGGTGTTCGCCGCAGTCTCTTACGGCGTGAATGCCAGGCTGCAAGCTTCGCTCGATGCGCCGCGCTCCATCCAGGTCGACGGCAAACCGTTCCCGCTGCGCCAGGGGCGCGTCTTCCTGTTTCTATACAACCCGGAATGCACGCACTGCGACGCCGCGGCCCGCACCATGTCGAAGCTGAACTGGAAGAGCGACGTCAGGATCGTCGCCGTTGCCGTTGAGCAGCCGCAGTTCGCCCCGCTCTTCCTCCGCAACGCCGGCCTGCGCGCCTCCGTGTCGAGCGACGTGGAGGCTCTGCGCAACGCGTTCCACTTCGTCTCGACCCCTTACGCCGTGGCGCTCGACGACGGCCGCGTGAAATCCGCCTTCGCCGTTCACATCGGCGAGCCGCGCTCCCCCTTCGACCAGCCCGAGTTCGAAGCTGCCCTCCACGGCCTGGGCTTCACGAATTGACGGGGCCAACAGGCTTGCCCAGATTGCGGGCGAATCCCCTGCGGGCTTTCGGCATGCCTCGTTAGATCAAGCGGCCCTGTGGGTCTCTGGGCGAGACGATCTCCCTCAGTTCGCTGGCTGTGAGATGGATTTCTGCTGGGTAATGGCCGGTGGCCCCGTTGACGATCTCTCTCTGCCCTTGCGCGAGCGCGAAGGTGAGCACGACGGGTTCAAACTCGAGGACCTGGCCCTTCGCCGTCATCACCCGCACCTGCTTGAAACCTGCCATAGTTCGTTCTCCTTAGCCATCCAATGCGGCGGTCCATTCGATTATGTCTCACGGGCGGGAACGCCCGCAAGAACTTCATCCCCCAATCGGGGCCAGGCGGAACCCGAGAGCGCGGGCTTGGGCTTCGAGTCGGGCCTGAACCCGCTGTTTAGATTTGATCTCTAGCGCGGCAAAGACGCTTTCCTCGCAGTCCTGCCGCGTCGCGATCAGGAGATACAGGTTTCTGGCCAGTTTGTGGGCGGTGGCAACGATGGCCTTGGGGGCTCCGAGTTCAGCGCGCATCCGGCGGTAGTATTCGCCCAGGTACGATTGACTGTGATGAAGGGCTTGGGCGCCGAGACGAAGAGCGGTGGCGGCGCGATGGTTGACCTTGCGCGTCCTGCTGGACAGCACCTGCCCGCCGCTGATCGCGTTGTGGGGACACAGCCCCAACCAGGAGGCGAACGCGGACGCACTTCGGAACTTCGACCAGTCCGGACCGATTTCCGCCAGCAGAACCTGAACAGTCGGTGAGCTGATCCCCGGCATAGCGGTCAAGTCCACTCCCAGGATGCGCCAGTGTTCGTGCGCCAGGTTCTCCTGGGCCTGTCGTCGTGCGCTCGACTTCTGGGGCGCCCGCCTGGGCGGAGGATCGGCCTTCGAATCGAACTCCTCCAGTTGCCGCTCGATCTCGCCGTCGCAGTCCTGGATGAGCTGTTGGCAGTAGCGATAGGCGGCCAGCTACTGTCTCAACGTGAACAGGTGCTCCGGCCGATAATCGCCCACCAGCGACTTGGCGACCGTTTCGGCAGAGGCTTTAATGTGGCGGTCTCTGAGCTTTGCCAAGGCTTTCGGGCTGCGCTCCCCGCCCAGGATCGCGTCCAGAATCGCCAAGCCTGTGGCGCCGGTGATATCGCCCGGCTGGGGCCGAAAGGAGGCGTGCAGTAATCCGACCGAATGGAGATACTGTAGCCACTGGCAATCCAGGACGTCCGTCTTCCTGCCCGGCAAATCCAAAACACGCCGGTGGACTCCATAGCGACGGTACGGATGCGGCACGTCTGCAGCCAATTGGCCAGCGCCATGAGGTCGGGGGTGAACGATTCAAAACAGCGGACTGGCTCGGCGTCGCGATCGGATGGCAAGGCGACATAGATCTGCGTAGCCCCGATGTCGATTCCCGCTGCGTCCGCCTGCACCACGGGGGGTGCCATCCGCCCCCGATGGCTGTGTTTGCTCATCTTGGCCATGCTCTCCCTCCATCACTTCCCGAGCCGTCAGGCCAGGTCGTGAAAGAAGGGCGGTCTCCCAAACGGGATCGTCCGCTCGGAGGCCGAGCGGTAACGTCGGCACTGGCATGACCAGGCAACCTGGAACCACGCTTGACAACGGGCTTCAGCAGCGCCGGTCAATTGCCGGCTTACTTGCCGACGGCCGAGGTGCAACCATGGGACCGGACAGCCCCAGGCTAAAGCCCGGTTCCTTGCCTGTTATGACGTTGTTTTGAAACGTCGCCGCTTGATACGGGAGGCGGCGAGATTCACGGCGCGGCCGGGAAGGGCCATCTGGCAAAGGTCGAGGCGCTGCTGGGACAGAATCCTGATTTGGTTTCGAGCAAAGGCGTGGCAATCTATACGCCATTGCACGATGCGGCGGCGGGCGGGTAGAAGTGTAAATAGGGATTTCGAAACGGTTACATTGGTTTGGAGCGTCGCGGGGAACTGGCCGGGCGCGCGGGCGAAGGTAGCGGTGGCGCATCCGCACTTCAGGGAGGAGCGGCCGCTGGTGGGGCAGGGCGGGCCGGGGCGCTCGATTCCAGAGCTGGCGCCGAGGATGACGGCGGCGGAATACTGAGAGGAAAAAACTTTGCCGGACCTGGAGGTCCGGCGCGGACGTGGACGTCCGCCTTATTCTTCTTCTTCTTCCTCGCCGGCTTTGGCGGCCTTGGCGGCGGCGATGACCTTATCGGCCTGGAGCTGCGGGACGAAGTCGTAGTGGGAGAACTCCATGGTGAAGACGCCGCGGCCCTGGGTCATGGAAGTCAGGTCGTTCTGGTAGTTGAGCATCTCGGCCATGGGGACTTGGGCCTTGACGACTTGCGTGCCGCCGCGGGTATCCATGCCGGAGATGCGGCCACGGCGGCTGTTGAGGTCGCCCATGAGGTCGCCGGCATACTCGACGGGGGCCTGGATCTCGACGTTCATGATGGGCTCGAGGAGGGCGGGGCGGGCCACTTCCATGGCGGCCTTGAAGGCCTTGCGGGCGGCCAGCTTGAAGGAGAGCTCGGAGGAATCGACGTCGTGGTAGGAGCCGTCGTAAACGGTGCATCGGAAATCGACGACGGGGAAACCGGCTAAGAAACCCTTCTCGGCGGCTTCGATGATGCCCTTCTCGACGGCGGGAATGTAGTTGCGCGGGATTGAGCCACCGAAGATGTCGTTGACGAACTCGAACTTGGCTCCGCGGGGGAGGGGCTCCATCTTGATCCAGCAATCGCCGAACTGGCCGTGACCGCCGGTCTGTTTCTTGTGGCGGCCCTGGACGTCGGCGTTGCCGCGAATGGTTTCGCGGTAGGGGATCTTGGGCGACTTGAGGGCCACGTCGACGTTGTAGCGCTTGCGGAGGCGGCTCACGATGACCTCGACATGCTGCTGGCCGCTGCCGGCCAGGAGAAACTCCTTGGTCTGGGGATCGCGGTAGAAGCGGAGAGACTGGTCTTCCTCGAGGATGCGCTGAATGGCGTTGCCGACGCGGTCTTCGTCCTGGCGGGACTTGGCTTCAATGGCGTAGGCGATGGACGGCTCGGGAAGGGCGACGGGGGGATAGGCGATGAGGGAGGCCTTGTCGCAGAGGGTATCGCCGGTGAGAGTTTCCTTGAGCTTGGCCACGGCTCCGATGTCGCCGGCGTGCAGTTCGGTGACCGGCTGAATGGCCTTGCCCAGCAGACAGCCGATGTGGGCCAGGCGCTCGGAGCTTCCGCTGCGGGAGTTCTGGAGACCGGCATCGTTCTTGAGCACGCCGGAGTAGATCTTTAGATACGAGAGCCGGCCGGCGAAGGGGTCGGCGACGGTCTTGAAAACGAAGGCGGAGACAGGCTCGGAATCGGAGATGGGACGGGCGACTTCCTGATCGCCGATCTTGCCGGCGACGGCGGGGCGATCGGTGGGAGCGGAGAAGTTGTCGCAGATGAAATCGAGGATGAGGTCGGCGCCGGTGTTGTGGAGAGCGCCGGCGCAGAGCACGGGGAAAAGCTTGCGCTCCCGCACGCCCAGGCGGAGGCCCTCGAGGATCTGCTCGGGAGATAGGGAGAGCTTGTCGAGATACTCCTCCATGAGGGCATCGTTGCTCTCGGCGACCATCTCGACCAAGGCGTCATGGGCCTTTTCGGCGGAGGCGGAAAGGCCGGATGGGATGGGGCACTCCTTGCCTTTGCCGTTGCCATCGGCGTCGTAGGTGAAGGCTTTCATCTGGACCAGGTCGATGACGCCGTTGAAGTCGCGCTCGGCGCCAATGGGCAACTGGACGGGAACGGCGGTGCGGCCGAAGTTCTCGTTGATGTTGGCGAGGACGCGGTCGAAATCGGCGCGCTCGCGGTCCAGCTTGTTGACGACGAAGGCGGCGGGCAGATTGAACTGGGCGGCGAATTCCCAGACCTTTTCGGTCTGCACCTCGACGCCGGAGACGCCATCGACCACCACCAGGGCGGAGTCGGCGGCGACCAGGGCGGCGTGTGTGTCGTTGATGAAGATGTTGAAGCCGGGAGTGTCGAGGAGGTTGATCTTGGAGCGCTTCCACTCGAGGAAGGCGAGGGCGGTGGAGATGGTGACCTTGCGCTGGATCTCGTCGTCGTCGAAATCGGTGAGGGTGTTGCCTTCATCGACGCGCAGGAGGCGGTTGGTGGCGCCGGAGGTGTAGAGGAGGGCGGCGGCCAGCGAGGTTTTGCCGCTGTTGCCGTGACCGATCAAGCCTACGTTGCGAATGTCCTTGCCTTCGTATACTTTCACAGTGGGTGCTCCGTTGGGGGGGCCTCAAGAGGCGAGAAACAGGCCCAAGAAATGGATGGTAGCACGGATCGGGGAGGCGGGGGTTAGCGGGGAAGTGGGGTGGCTTTCCGAGACTGGGGCCACTCGGTCTGCTTTCCGTTGAGCCGTTTTCTGACTTCAGGCGCTGATAAACTTAAGATCAGACGTGATCTCCCTATGAGAGAACCCGCCACAAGGTCAACCTTATCTACGGAGTCGAAGTGACCTGTCCTTCCTGCCATATCGACAACCCGCCGGTGGCCCGATTCTGCGGACAATGTGGGGCCGCAATGAAGAGGAGTACATCGAGGGTGCTCATCTGGTGCCTAGTGGTGCTTGGGGGTGTTGGGTGCCTTGGCCTAGGCGGGATCTTGGTGATGGTCGGTGCCTTTCGTGGTGTCGGCGGTAGGGCAGCCAGTGCGTCTGGATCGAGCGCTCAAGAGCCTAAGCCGAGACCGGGTTCGCAGTGGACATACGATGGCTACGTGGATGGGATGGGACGGGGGGTACTCTTCGCCAGCGTCACTTCGACCAACTTGCTGTCCTTCAACTTTCCGTACGAAGGCGCTCAGTCCGGCACGCTCGTTGTTCGAAGGCACCCCACCCAAAGGGGAGCCGACGTTTTGGTGAGCATCGAGCAGGGACAGTTCCTTTGCGGAGCAAGTGGATGCACCGTAAACGTCCGGTTTGATAGCGGGCCCATCCAGCCGTTCCCGGCGAGCGAACCCGGCGACGGCAGCAC
>Ga0326728_10006621_pt1 | contig 30941 bp, 25 predicted proteins | sample MB3enrmetagenome_FD_207602 | JGI IMG/M metagenome (GOLD analysis project Ga0326728, IMG submission 207602) | Lab enriched peat soil microbial communities from McLean, Ithaca, NY, United States - MB31MN | ecosystem: Environmental > Terrestrial > Soil > Wetlands > Peat | place: USA: New York...
GCCCCCGCCTCGCGCGAGATAATTGCCTCGGCTGAGATTTTCCAGATGGAGCCCTATGTCAGGCTGAAATTGTCGCCGCTCACCGCGTTTTTCAAGCGCGACGCGTTGCCGTCGGCTGCCGATGCGCTTCGGACGATTGCGGCTCCCCGTCGCGAGCCAATGAGAGACTGCCGCCTCCCTCCGACTTCGGTTCCTCTCGCCATTTACGCATATGCTCGCAGGGCCGCTCGTCGCGCGCCCCCTTGCGCAACGCTTCGAGGAGGAGAGTTCCCCTTGATCAGCGAACAAGCCGGCGCGCTACTCGCAGTATTGATTGCCGTTGAACACGAGGCAGCGACCTCGTCCGGCGGCGTCCGGCGCAGGCGCGGCTCTCAGACGCTTTGTCCACGCCCTTTCTGATGGTGCGCCATAGACGAAGGTGATAGGCACCGCGCCTTCCCAGGTCTGCGTCGCTGTTCCCGGCGTGAAGGCGACGCGACAGCCATAGCGAGGCGTGATTCTGACGACAATCGCGGTCGCGCAGCCGTCGCATAGAAGCGCGCGCGGCACGTTACAGACGGCCGTCCCGGCGCTTGCCGATCCGAGCGGCGCGCCGACCGCGACGATGGCGACGGCGATGATGAGCTTAGCTAAGTGCCTCACTCGCAGTACTGATTGCCGTTGAAGACCAGGCAATGTCCAGCGGGCGTCCGTTTCGCGGGCGCGCCCGCTGAAGGGGAAACTCGATTGACGGCGACGCGAGCCTTCGGTTTGGAGGCGCATACGCCCGAGTCGTTCAGGATCTGGTCGGGCGCGCACGACTTAGCCACGCAACGGCCGTCGACGAGAATCTCGCGAGCTAAACACTGTGGCGGGCAAAAACCGGCGCCGCGCCGCTTCAAGTCTTCAAGAAGCGCCGCAGTGGGCGCAGTGGGCTGCGATTCAAGTTTGGCGTAATGCGCATATTTCGCCACGCCGAGCTGCATCTCCGGCGCGCTCCAGTCGGAGTCGCCGCCAGCGTAACAACCGATCCTTCGCAATTCCGCTCGCACTTGCGGCATATCGACCGTTTCCAACGCGGCGACCGTCGGCGTTGGCGCAGGCGGGGGCGTTGCGGCCAATCCGGCTGGCGGAGACGGCTTGGCCTGCGCCGGTTCGATTGCGGCGACGGCAATTGGGGTCGGCGCCGGCGTCGGCGCGGGCGGCGCATTTGCCGACTCGAGCGGCTTCTGTTGGTTCGGTTGTGCAGTGGCGACGACGTTTGGCGTCGACGCCGGGGTGGGCGTCGCAGTCGCTACGACGGAAGGAACCGGCTTAACGATTGCGGCGCTGTCGGCCTTAGACGCGGCTTCGTCTTTCTTGGCTTCGTTGACGCCCGGGCCGCCCGCGGCGGCGATCTGGTTTTTCATACGGCCGATTTCTAATATGAGCTTTTCGACCTCACCCTTGAGCGCTTCGGTTTGATCCCCCGCCGCGTTGTCTGCTCGTCGCTTCGCAAGCTCTTCCTCCAAGTGACGCCGTCCCGCTTCTTCGGCATCGAGTTTGGCGTTGAGTTCCGCCAACGCGGCGGCCGAGGGCGCTCGCGCTCGCTCCTCGAGCGCTGAAAGCCGCGCCGCGGCGTCGGGGGCGAAGAAACTGTCGGGATAGCGCTGGAGGAACGCTTGCAGCGCGGCAGCGTCTCCGGACTCGCGAATGTGAGCCCAGACCGTCTGGTCGGTCTCGCTCACTGTCTGTCCAGACGGCTCCAGCGACTTTGGCCGGAAATAGAACTCGCCCAGTAGCTGGTCGTAATAGCCAGGCAACTGACTGTGCCCACCGACGGTGAGCGCCGCCTGCTGAACCTGCGCACGGAGTTGCAGGAAGAGGGAATGGATTTCGAGGCCGTCCTGGTCCATCAGGGCCAACAGCTTCCGGGTGAACAGCCCATTGGGGTCTTTGTCGTTCGATCCGAGACTGTCGAGCGCCTGCTCGCCGACGCCCGCCGAAAACATGATGAATGTGCCGCGCGGCGGCTCTATCGCGGCCAGTCCCCGCGTTGCGCCCAGCGATCGCGTCAAACCGGCGGCGCTCGCGACTCGGAATGGATTGTCGCGACAGGCGTCAAGGATCACGATATTCACGCGCGCCGACTTGGCTTGGAGATCGAGCACGAGATCAGTGGCGTTGATGCCCTCGACGCGCAGCATCCGTTCCTGGTCTGGGTCGAGCGCGGGTATGTCGATGGGCAGAAGGTAGTTCGCGCCGTTCAGGTCCACGCCGTGGCCGGAATAATAGACGAGCGCCTCGCTGCCCGGCTCGACCATCGCCAGGAACGTATCCACCGCCTCGTTCATGCCCTTGCGGTCGAGGTCGTGAGCATACACGACGGAATAGCCGATCCGTTGCAGCTTGGAGGCCACGGCGTCGGCGTCGTTCTTGGGATTGCGGAGCTCTTGAACGTTCTGATACGCGCCATTGCCGATGACGATCGCAAGGCGCTTGATCCCGCCGCTCGTCGCCGCCGGTTTCAACACGACGATATTGCCATTTTGCTGCGCGAAGGCGAGAGGCGCCAGCATGAGGGCGAGACACACCGCCATACCCGACCAAAAGAGCCTTGGTCGCCAAGCCGAAATGGTCAATCGTACGCCCAACGTCGCAATCCCTCCCCCAAGCGGGCCGCGAGTTGATTTCCACTGACACTACGACAGAATCGTTTCGCGGGATAGTGGCGATCGCCACATCGCCGACCACGCCCTGGGAATATTCGTTCCCGGGGTGTCCGTTGGACCGCGTACGGCGAAGCGCCGGAGGCTGGGTATGCCCGGGACTTTCCGATCATGCTAAAGTTTGGCCGCGATCGCAGCTAGCGCCGCGCGCTGGAAAAGGCGACTCCCTAGCCGGGGAGCCGAAGGAGTGAGTCCAGATTGCCACAGTCCGAGAAAAAATAGGCCGCATCGCCGTTGGGCGGCTCGGGAGGGGGAGTCAACCGGCGCACGGCGCGGCAAGGCGAATCATCTGTGAATCGGCGCGCGATTTGACCCGCTTTCGGCTTCCAATCGCGACCCTATCCAGCATTGGCGAAGCGACTGAAAAGGTCGACGACTTTACCTGGTCCTGCGGGTCAACCTTCGAAGCCGATTGAGGGTCAAACGGCGCGCCGATTCACAGAGGGAAGCGTTAAGCGTGGCGAACGGGGCTTGTCGCGGCGTTTGACGGCTCGCGACTCTAGCCCGATTTCCTCGACCGCCTTGTCGCACTGACCGGCCGCGACCCGCGCCCGCGCAAACGCGGCCCGAAGCCAAGGCGCGGCGCGAGGGCGGAGGAGAAGAAGCAATCGGGGATTCAGTAAGCCCATCACCGTAATTGCGCTATGATTTTTGGCCCGGCGACCGTGATTCGGCTATACTGAGGCTGTCGTCCGGCGAATGTCGGACAAGCCGCGCTTGCAAGGCCAAGCATCTGGGGGGCCGACATGGGATTGGCGTTTCGCGATCTGGTTACGGCGGCGTCGGTCGCCGCAATGAGCCTGACCGCCTCCAACTCGGCGTTCGCCGATAGCCTGATCAACAAGACGATCACCTATACGAGCGGCGGCGTGACCGGTGGGACGTTCTCGGTCTTTATCGGGCCGAGCGGCAGCGTCTATGAGTCCCAGCTCTCCGGCGATCCGAACACCCAGGGCGTCAGATACAAGATCGGGAAAACGATCGAGGAGACGAACACTTTCACCGACGTGCTGGGTTCGAAGCTGACCTGCAGCGTCAGCGGCGCGGCGACGCTTTCGGACAACATCTTGCGCCTGAAGAGCGTCTACCATTGCAGCAACGGCAATTTTGATCACGAGGCGATCATTCAAATCGACGGAGATACGTGCAGCGTGCAGCGCAACGAACGAAATCAGGGGCTTGCGTTCGGAAACGCGAACGTATCGAGCTCGTGTGCGATCGTCTCAGGAAACAAGCTGGCTCCAGCAAAATGGCTACAGTAAACCGACATCCCCCAGATGGCGGCTTGTTTCAGCCTCAGACTGCGCCATGTCGGCTTGTCGCGCAATTTTGAAGCGCCAATGCGTCTTGTCGACGGGCGTCGGGCCGGGCCGACGCCCTTTTCAGAGTCGGGGCGTGTCGAGTTTGCGCTCATCGAGACGCATCTCTCCTGTGAGTTGGAGCGAACGCGTGACAATCGAACGCGTTACGCCGTCGATAGGAGCGGCGGTGGCCGCAGTTCCGCGATCAGCTGCAGAATGTCGGCGAAGAGGTTTCTCGGAATGGCGACCTCCGCCATCTGAAACGCGACATAGCGATCGTGGCTCACGACCTTCGCGCCGATCTTGATCAGCTTTTCCTTCAGGTTCGTCAGCGACCAATCCTTGATCGGCTCGGGCGTCGCGAGGGTGCGTAGGAAGTTGCCGAGATTGTAGGCGAGTGCATGAAGCTGGAGACGGACGGCGTTGGCGGCGAATAAGCGGCAGGAGAGCCGCGTCCATCGGATCGTGTGTTTCAGCGTGCAATTTTGACCCCCTAAGCCGGGGGATCGGCGTCCAACATTGACCCCCCAGTTCCTATTCTGTTCGGCTGCCCGCGTTTGACCAATGCGGGTGGTGGGGGATGCTGGTTGTGGAGACGATCGGCCGGATACGGCGCGAGCATTTATCGAAGGGCAAATCGATCAGGGAGATTGCGCGCGATCTGAAGATATCGCGCAACGCGGTTCGCAAGATTCTGCGCTCGGACGAGACGGCGTTTTCATACGAACGGGAGATCCAGCCGCGCCCCAAGCTCGGGCGTTGGAAGACCGACTTCGACCGGATGCTGATGCAAAACGTCAGCGCCACGGCGCGCGAACGCCTGACGATGATCCGCCTGTTCGAGGAACTACGCGCGCTGGGCTACGAAGGCGGCTACGACGCCGTTCGACGCTACGCCAAGACCTGGAGCCGCGAACACGCGAGCCAAACGGCGAGCGCCTACGTCCCTTTGTCGTTTGCGCCGGGCGAAACCTACCAGTTCGACTGGAGCCACGAGATCGTGGCGCTGGACGGCGCGACGGTGACCTTGAAGGCCGCGCATGTCCGGCTCTGCCACAGCCGCATGATGTTCGTGCGCGCCTATCCGCGCGAGACCCAGGAAATGAGGTTCGACGCGCACGATCGGGCGTTCGCCTTCTTCAAGGGCGCCTGCACGCGCGGCATCTACGACAACATGAAGACGGCGATCGAGACGATCTTCGTCGGCAAGGACCGGCAGTACAATCGCCGCTTCCTGCAAATGCGCGCCCATCACCTCGTCGATCCGGTCGCCTGCGCGCCGGTGTGAATCGGCGCGCGATTTGACCCGCTTTCGGCTTCCAATCGTGACCCTATCCAGCATTGGCTAAGCGACTGAAAACGTCGACGACTTTACCTGGTCTTGCGGGTCAACCTTCGAAGCCGATTGAGGGTCAAACGGCGCGCCGATTCACATCCCGCATTTGCGCCGCCGCGGCCGCGATCGCGGCCTGCCCCTTCGGCCAGTCGGCCTCGGCCTTGGCGTCGAGAACCTTGATCGCGTCGACGTGCGATTGGCGCTCGGCGACGATCCCGGCGCGATCGTCAGCTAGCAGTTCTTGGGTCGAGGTCTGGCGCGCGAGCGTGGCGAGGGCCGCGAGTTCGGTCGGCTTGGCTGCGGCGTTCAATTTCGGGCTCGGGTTTCTCGGCGAGGAATCGATCGTGAAATCAGCTTCGGTCTCATTTTGGCCAACGGCAATGGCGGAATCTTGGCCAGCGCGGAAGGCCGCGAGCGCCCGGCGAATGGTGCTCGTTCCCGGCGCTCCGGATGCGCCGCTCGCGCGCAACACGGCGAACAGCGCGGCCCCTTCGTAGCCGTGCGCCGAGGGCGCCGCCCTGGCCATTCGCTCGCGCCGCCAGCGCGTCGTTTCATAGCGCGCCAGCTTGCTCGCGATTCGCGCGGCGATCCCCCGGTCCAACTCGGCCTCGCAAATTCGGGCGAGCGCGACGATCGCCGCGTCCCGCCGCCGCAACCTTTCGTCTGGCCATGCCGCGATCCGCTCGGCGAGTATTTCGCCAAGCCAGGCCGCCTCGCCGCCGACGGCGAGCGCTTGCTCGTGCGCGGTGAACTCTCTCGCGATCGTCGTCGCCGCACACGAGCAAGGCGGCGCACGGGGTGCAGCTCTCGGCACGCGAAGCGCGCCGCCCGGAAATTTTTTTCGGCGATTTTCTGTCGCTCACGTTCCGCGCTCCGCGTCATCCGAGGGAGCACCCGCGAAGAGGTCCGCCACCGGTTGACTGGCTATGGCGCGACCGCGAGGAAGCCAAAAGCAGCCTCGCGGATCACACTTGCCGGCCAGGTCGCGGTCGAGCGGGAGCAGCTTTAGGCGCTCAGCGCTCCGCAACAGCGTCATGACCGCGCCGGCGGCAGAAAAGCTGCCATGGCGTGCGCGTTCGAACAGCTCGACAGCCTCACTCGACAAGAGCGCGGCGGCGGCGCGTCCTTGATGAAGGCGGCGACTGCGCTCGTTTCTGCGGCCTCGTCTTGCGCCAAAACGATCTTGGGCGCCGGCCCGCCGAATACGGAAACCGCGCCTTTGCGCTCCTCGATCCCCCCGTCGACGTCGCGCTGCCGCCCCGGCGGCGGACGGTCCGCGGCGCCGCGGATTTGATGCGAGGTCCGATCGTTGACCTTCAGCGTCGCCAGCGCGTCCCCGGACGTCGACGCCGAGCGCCTTCCCGGAGAAGGGTTGCGGGAAAATGCGCTGGCCGAGGTCGCCGGAGAAGAACAGGCCGTCCTCGCCCGCCGGCGCGATCGCCGCGAGGAAACCCCGTTCGCGTGCGCCGAGGTCCTGCGCCTCGCCGATGACGATAGGCGAGAAGGCTTCGCCGACTTGTCGGCGAAATGCCGCGTCACGGCGGTGAAGACGCCGGGCCATGTATGGAAACCGCGCGCCTCCAGGCTCGCTCGCGCCGCCGCGAACACCGGCCGGAGCCGCTTGCGTTGCAACGATCGCAGCCGTCGCCGCGGTTGCTGAGGCATCGCCTCAGCCAATTTGCATCGAAAAGGAAACATGCCGGCGTTTTATGTATGCGCGCCACAGTTAATTCGCGATCGTGTAGCTGCTATTCACATTCATTTTGATCTCCCTCCCTGCGCCTACTGTGCGACCCGTTCGAACACGGGAGACGCCATTTTGACTTCCCCGTTGACCATGCCGGAAATCGATGTGCGGAAATGTAGATGAGCATCCAACGTTGACGCCACGCTCGCAGGACCAATCAACAGGTTACCGTGCCGATCGGCTTAGGGACCCTACGTCGATCAACAGTAAAGTCGCTTTTCCAAATTGATGACCCCAATCCACACCGTTGGGGAGAAATGGAGGACGAACCGACCGGGATTTCGTGAATTTACACGCAAGCGCCTGACACCGCGCCGCAGCGGCGACGCTGGACGCGGATAAGGGCTTGGTCGAGTTTCACTCGATTGGTATTAGCGAGATAGACTACCTTCTCATGTGCTAGAGCCTGGTCAAAATCACGACCGCGCCTTAGGACGCGTGGAGGCTTCGAATCGAGTGGAGAATACAGCCGACGTCGCTCGCTATATACAGAGGGGTCGCGTTTAAAGCAATTGGCCGGCGCCGTTCGCCTTGCAGATGGTGTTCTCCCGTTTGAATGAACAGCTGACGCGGACCCGTGAGACAGTGACTGTGCAAGGGAGGGAGTTTCTCATGAAAACCAGAATCGCGTTGGCTGCTGCGGCCCTCATCGGCTTCGCGGGCGCGGCTGTCGCCGAAGACACCACCAAGATCGCCTTCATCGATCCCCTCTCCGGGGGCAACGCCGCGGTCGGGGAAATCAGCTTGAACACCAACCGCTTTATTGCGGAGGAGATCAATGCCGCGGGCGGCGTGAACGGCAATAAACTCGAGATCGTCCCCTTCGACAACAAGGGAAATCCGCAGGAGACCCTGGTCCAAGCCCAGAAGGCCGCCGACGAGGGCATTCGCGTCTTCATTCAAGGCAGCGGGTCGGGCGTCGCCGACGCGTTGAACGAGTGGTTGCGCAAATATAATGACCGCAACCCGGGCAAAGAGATCCTTTATCTCAACTATGGCGCCGTGGACCCGGCGCTCACCAACGCGAAATGCAACTTCTGGCATTTCCGTTGGGATATCGGCTCGGACATCCGGATGCAGGCGGCGGCGTCGTTCATCAAGGGCAGGCCGGAAGTCAAGAAGGTCTACCTCATCAACCAAGACTATTCTTTCGGCCAATCCGTGGCGAAGTTCGCGCGCGAGATGCTGAAAGAGCAGCGTCCCGACATCGAGATCGTCGGCGACGAATTGCATCCGCTGGTGAAAGTGACGGATTTCTCCCCCTACATCGCCAAGATCAAGGCGTCGGGCGCCGACACGGTGATCACCGGCAACTGGGGTCCGGACTTCTCGTTGCTGCTGAAAGCGGCCGCCGACGCGGGCTTGCAGGTCAATTGGTACACCTACTACGCCGGCGCCGTCGGCGGGCCGACGGCGGTCAGACAAACCGGTCTCGCCGACCATGTCTTCGAGATCTTCGAGGGCGTCGTGAATTCCGCTCCCGCCGCCGCGCAGAAATTCGAGACGGACTTCCGCGCCAAGCTCGGCGTCGGCCTGTTCTATCCACGCCAAGTCAATGAGCTGAGGATGTTCGCGGCGGCGGCCAATGCGGTCAAGTCGAACGACGACATCAAAGCGATCGCCTATCGGCTCGAAGGCATGAAGTTCGCCACTCTCGACGGCGGCGAGGGCTACATGCGCAAGGACGACCACCAGTTCATCCAGGACCTCTTCATCTCCAGCTTCGGGCCGCTGGGGCCAAACGACAAATTTGACGAAGAGCACACCGGTTGGGGCTGGAAGCAGATCGCTAAGGTCGACAAGGAGAATACGTTGGTTCCGACGACCTGCAATATGCAGCGTCCGTGAGCGCCAACGCGAACTGAGGCCGAGAGACGCGCCGTGTCAGAACTCATCATGTTCTCGTCGCTGAACGGCGTCCTCTACGGCATGCTGCTGTTCATGATGGCGAGCGGGTTGACGCTCATCTTCAGCATGATGAACGTCCTCAACTTCGCTCACGCCAGCTTCTATATGCTCGGGGCCTACTTCGGCTTTGAAATCAGCCGTCGCATCGGATTTTGGCCCGGGGTCGTGATTGCGCCGCTCCTCGTCGGGGGAGTCGGCGCAATCGTCGAACGCTACGGCCTTCGCCGCGTCCATCGCTACGGCCACGTTTCCGAACTGCTGTTCACCTTCGGCCTCGCCTTCGTCATCGAACAACTGGTCGAAATGTTCTGGGGCAAGACGCCGGCCGACTATCGCGTCCCCCCTTCGCTCGACTTCGTCGCGTTCCGGATGTTCGGGACCGACTATCCCGCCTACAAGATGTTCGTCCTGCTGACCGCGGCCGCCATGTTCGTGTTCCTGATCGCGATTCTTCAGCGGACGCGCGTCGGCCTGATCATTCGCGCCGCGCTCACTCACCCGCACATGGCCGCCATGCTCGGCCACAACGTGCCGCAAGTGTTCATGGCCGTCTTCGGCGTCGGCTGCGCGCTCGCCGGCTTGGCGGGCGCCATCGCCGGACCCGCGCTCGTCACGCAGCCCTCCATGGCCGCGGACCTGGGTCCGATCCTCTTCGTGGTGGTGATCGTCGGCGGCATGGGTTCGCTCGCCGGCGCTTTTTTTGCGTCCTTGCTCGTGGGGATCATCCAGACCTTCGCGGTCGCGATCAACCTATCGCTCAGCCAGATCTTTGGCGCGGTCGCGCCGCCGTTTCTCGGCGACCTGTGGAACGTGACGGTCGCCCAGCTCGCGCCGGTCATTCCTTACATGCTTCTGATCCTGGTGCTTATATTCCGCCCGACGGGCCTGCTGGGGACGCGAGAGTCGTGATTCGGACCGTTCGTTTTCTTGCGCCTTGGCTCGCGACCGCGGCCGTGCTCGCTCTGGCGCCCCTTGTCTTTCGCTCGGACTTTGCGCTGACGACGATGAGCCTCATCGCCATCAACGTAATATTCGCGCTTTCGTTCAACATCCTGCTCGGCCAAACGGGGCTTCTCTCCTTCGGGCACGCCGTCTATTACGGCCTCGGCGGTTTCGTGGCGATCCACGCGCTCAACGCCGCGGTCGACGCCAATCTCGGTTTGCCCCTGCCGGTGTTCGTGCTGGCGGGCGCGTTGGGAGGCCTCGGTTTCGGGTTGCTGTTCGGTCTCGTCGTGTCTCGACGCGGCGGCCTCGTCTTTTCCATGATCACGCTCGGCATCGGCGAGCTCGTCGCTTCGAGTTCCTTCATCCTACGCAGCTTCTTCGGCGGCGAGGAGGGCATCGTCACCAATCGGACAGGAGCCGCCGCGTTTTTCGGTTACAAGTTCGGCCTGCAGATCCAGATGTACTATCTCGCCGCCGCTTGGTGCTTTCTCGTGATCGTCGCGGTTTACGCGCTGACGCGCACGCCGCTCGGGCGCGTCTGGAACGCGGCGCGCGAAAATGTGCAGCGCGTCGAATTCATCGGCTATAAGCCGGAGACGCTCCGTCTCTACGCGTGCTGCTTCGCCGCGTTGTTCGCGGGCGTCGCGGGCGGTCTCTCCGCCGTGAACTTCGAACTCATGACCTCCGAGCAGCTCGCCTCGCAGGAGTCGACGCTCGTCCTGCTGATGGCCTATATTGGAGGAACCGGTCATTTCTTTGGGCCGATTCTCGGCGCGGTATTGGTCACCTATCTGCAACTTCGCCTGAGCGATTTGACGGATATTTGGCAGCTCTATTTCGGCGTGCTGTTCATCGGCGTGGTGCTGCTCGCGCCTGGCGGCATAGCGGGATGGATCGCGATGCACGTCGAGGCCTGGCGGCGCGGCGAACTCGCGCGCCTCGCGCCATCCTACGCGCTGGCGGCCCCGGCGATCGCCGTCGCCATGGTTGGGGCCGTGCTGCTCATCGAGCTGACTCACCGCCTGTTCGCCCACGCGATGGGCGAGTCGACGTTAATACAATTCGGCCCGCTCACATTGGATGCGGCGTCGCCGTTGCCGTGGGCGGCAGGCTTCGCCCTCGGCTTTGGCGGCGGTTACGCGGTGCGACGGGTCTGGCCGCGGGTGCAGGAAGCCTGGGGCGCCTCGGGGCCGGCGGCGAAAGGAAGCGCGGCATGAGCGCGCCCGCCCTTGAACTGGTCGACCTGACGAAGAGGTTCGGCGCGACCGAAATCATCCGAGGCGTGTCGCTCGCGATCGCGCCGGGGGAGAGGCACGCCATCATCGGGCCGAACGGAGCGGGAAAGACCACGCTGTTCCACCTGATCAGCGGGCGGCTTACCCCTTCCGCTGGACAGATCACGCTCACGGGGCGACGCATCGATGGGCTTCGGCCTTACCAGATCAATCGGCTCGGCCTCTCGCGCAGTTTCCAAGTGACGAACATCTTCCCAAAGCTGTCGGTCTACGACAACCTGCTCTGCGCGACGCTCTGGCGCCTCGGCGCCCGCTATTCGTTTTGGGGGAGCCTCGCGCGACGCCGCGACGCCGCCGAGCGGGCCAACGCGCTCGCCCAGCGCATCGGCCTTGCCGACCGTCGCGAGGCGCCTGCGGGCGTGCTCGCCTACGCCGAGCAGCGCGCACTCGAAATCGGCATCGCGCTCGGAGGCGACCCGGACGTGCTGCTGCTCGACGAACCGACTGCCGGCATGAGCCGCGGAGAAGCGGAACAGACGGTGGAGATGATCCGCCATGCGACCGCCGGCAAGACGCTCGTGATGGTCGAGCACGACATGGGCGTCGTCTTCGGCCTCGCCAACCGCATCTCGGTGCTCGTCTATGGACGGATCTTGGCGAGCGGGTCCCCCGAAAGCATCCGCGCCAACCCCGAGGTGCAGCAGGCGTATCTGGGACAGGCGGTCCACGCATGAGCGCAGACCTGTTAGAAGTCGAAGACCTCCACGCCTACTACGGCAAGAGCCATATCCTCCATGGCGTCACCTTCCACGTCCATGAGGGCGAGATCGTCAGCCTACTCGGCCGCAACGGCGTCGGACGTTCGACGACCATCAAGGCGATCATGGGCAACGTGCCGCCCAAAGGCTCGATCCGCTTCAAAGGCGAGGAGATCGCCGGCCTGAAGCCGCATCAGACGGCGCGCAAGGGGCTCGGCTTCGTGCCCGAGACGCGCGACATCTTTCCGGGGCTGACGGTTCGGCAAAATCTTGAGCTCGGCGAGAAGTCCGGCAAGGCGGGAGGACGCTGGACGATGCGCGACATGTTCCGCATGTTCCCGCAACTGGAGGATCGCGCCGACACGCCGGGCGGGGTCCTTTCCGGCGGCGAACAGCAGATGTTGACGGTGTGCCGAACGCTGATGGGCGACCCGGACCTCATCATGGTCGACGAACCGACCGAGGGACTCTCGCCGAAGATGGTGGAGCATATCGGCCGGTTTCTCGAGGAAATCGCCGCGCGGGGCGTCGCCATCTTATTGGTGGAGCAAAAGCTCGCGATCGCGCTGAGAATCAGCAAGAGGCTCTATGTGATGGGGCACGGCAAGATCGTCTACGAAGGAACGCCCGCGGAGCTCGAACAGGCTTCGGCGGTTCGCAAGGAATGGCTGGAGGTTTGACCGCGGCGGCGTCCGGGGTCGGCGTGGCGAAGGCGGCGTCGGACGAGTTCGGCAAGGCGCGCGCCCGCCGGGCGGCAGGATCGTTTGATCGTGCGAGCGCCGCAGGCGGGGCAATCGGCGCCGTCGACGCGCCGTCGACGAAGGGCCGGTCGGCTTTCAAGGCGATGCGATGGTCGACCGCGCCGGCGACCGCGGCCGCGCCTGTGCTCGTCGTCGCCAGCGAATTGCGAGACCGTCTCCGCGCGATGATCCGCGTCCCACCCGGCGGGCGGCCGGATCGCGGCGGCGCGTGAAAACGAATTGGCCGCGTTCGCTAGCGGCATCTCCACTGACGACGCCGCAGTTCGCGCCGAGACCAGAGAGCTGCGGCTGAACGGACAGGTCGAGGGTCAGATCGCCGAACTCAAACTCGTCAAGCGCCCGATGTGTGGTAAGCGCCAGATTCGATTCGCTCCGAGCGAGACTGGTCGGCAAGACGCCAATCCCGGTGGGCCAAAATTGCGCCAAACCCTATAGCTGACCCGCCTGATTTAATCGCGCCCACGATGGCGCTCGGCGCAGGGCGCGCACCGCCGCGCGAGCGGGCGCGCCATGGCCTCGGCTCTCCTGGTTTTGTTTTCTGACGTTGGTTACGCTGTGAGCCTCATCTCGGGGACTTCCAGCGGCAAAATCAATTTGGCCTCGGTCGCCGCGATGACCTGCTCCACCGTGACGCCCGGCGCCAGCTCCTTCAGGACAAGGCCCTCCGCCGTCGGCTCGATCACCGCGAGATCGGTGACCACGAGACTGACCCGCCGAACCGAGGTCAGCGGCAGCGTGCATGTCTTCAGGATCTTCGACTTGCCCTTGGCCGTGTGGATCATCGCGACGATGACCCGCTTGCAGCCGGTGACGAGATCCATGGCGCCGCCCATGCCGGGAACCATTTTGCCTGGAATCATCCAGTTGGCGAGCACGCCCCGCTCGTCGACCTCCAGGCCGCCGAGCACGGTGAGGTCGACATGCCCGCCGCGGATCAGACCGAACGAGAAGGCGCTGTCAAAGGCGCAAGCGCCGGGCACAGCGCCGACGAGGGCGCCGCCCGCGTCGCCCAGAAAGTAGTTCTCCAGGCCTGGGTGAGGCAGCCGCGCCAAGCCGATCAGCCCGTTCTCCAGCTGAAGGAACACGTCGACGCCGGGCGGAAGGTAATGGGTGACCATGGCGGGCAACCCAATGCCGAGGTTGACAAGGTCGCCGTCTTTCAGTTCGAGCGCGATGCGCCTTGCGATGAGTTCCTTAGCGTCCATTGAGCTTCTCTCTTTCCAGCAAGTGGTCGACCAGCACGGCCGGCGTGATCACTTCGTCGGGCGGGATCACGCCGACGGGGACGATCTCCGCCGCTTCGGCGATGACGGTCGCGGCCGCCATGGCCATGATCGGATTGAAATTGCGCGAAGTGAGCGCGTACTCGAGATTGCCGGAGTAGTCGGCGCGATGCGCCGCGATCAAGGCGAAATCGGCCGCCAGCGGCAGTTCGAGCAGGAACGTCTCGCCTTCGATCTCGATCCGCCTCTTCCCCTCGGCGACGACGGTCCCGATGCCGGTCGGCGTCAGGACGCCGCCCAGGCCGTAGCCGGCCGCCCGTATGCGCTCGACCAACGTCCCTTGCGGACACAGTTCGACGACCGTTTCGCCGGCGATCATCTGGCGCTGGATCTCGGGGTTGGTGCCGATGTGCGACGCCACCAGCCGCTTGACCGCCTTGGCGTCGACCAGGCGGCCGACGCCGACGCCGGGACGCGCCGCGTCGTTGGCGATCACCGTCAAGTCTTTGCGTCCTTGGCGTAACAGCTCGCCGATCAGCCGATGCGGCGAACCGACGCCCATGAAGCCGCCGATCATCACCGACGCGCCGTCGGGAATCATTTCGACCGCTTCCGCTAGCCCTATGGCCTTGTGCATGGTTGTGCTCTTCGTTGGTGTCCGAGGCTGCGCCGTCTCAAGAAAGCGTCCCACGCGCCCGCCCTCAGCGCGTCGGACCGATTGGATTGCGTTCTTGAATTCGTTGCCAATTCCGATGTGTTCCTGTCTTGCGAAGCGACCCTCCGGTCGCCTAGCGTTCGACGCACATGGCCACGCCCATGCCGCCGCCCACGCACAGCGTGGCGAGGCCCTTCTTCGCCTCGCGTCGCTGCATTTCGAACAGCAAGGTCGTCAGCACGCGCGCTCCCGAGGCGCCGATCGGATGGCCGAGCGCGATCGCGCCGCCGTTCACGTTCACCTTCGCCTCATCCCAGCCGAGGGCCTTGTTGACCGCGCACGCCTGCGCCGCGAACGCCTCGTTGGCTTCGATCAGGTCGAGGTCATTGATCGTCCAGCCGGCGCGTTGCAGCGCCTTGCCGCTCGCGGGGATGGGTCCCGCGCCCATCAGCGCCGGATCGACGCCGGCGGCGGCGAAGCTGGCGATGCGCGCCAACGGCTTCAGCCCGCGGCGTTGCGCCTCCTCGGCGCTCATCACCACCAGCGCCGCGGCGCCGTCGTTGATGCCGCTGGCGTTGGCCGCCGTCACCGTGCCGTCCTTGATGAACGCCGGCCGCAGCTTGGTCATCGCCTCGAGGGTGGCGTCGTGGCGGATGTACTCGTCGTTTTCGACCACGGTGTCGCCCTTTCGGCCCTTCACCGTCACCGCGGCGATCTCGTCCTTGAAGCGCCCGGCCTTCTGCGCCGCCGACGCCTTGCGCTGGCTGGCCAGCGCCAACGCGTCCTGCTGCTCGCGGGTGATCTGATAGGCCTTGGCGACGTTCTCCGCGGTGACGCCCATGTGGTAGCCGTTGAAGATGTCCCACAGCCCGTCCCTGATCATGGTGTCGACCAGCGACAGATCCCCCATCTTGACGCCCGAGCGGAGATAGGCGGCGTGCTGCGATTGGCTCATGCTCTCCTGCCCGCCGGCGACGACGATGGCGCTCTCGCCAGTGCGGATCTGCTGGGCCGCCAGCGCCACCGCGCGTAAGCCCGAGCCGCACACCTGGTTGACGCCGAAAGCGATCTTGTCGTCCGGCACGCCGGCGGCGCGGGCCGCCTGTCGCGCCGGGTTCTGGCCCTGATTGGCGGTCAGCACCTGGCCGAGGATCACCTCGTCGACCGCCGCAGGCTCCAGCTTCGCCCGCGCGAGGGCGGCTCGAATCGCCGCTTCGCCGAGCTGGTGGGCCGGAACCGTGGCGAAAGCGCCGTTGAAGCCGCCGATCGGAGTCCGCGCCGCCGCTACGATGACGATATCCATGTTGATCTCCTCATTCAATCTCATGCGGCCGCTCAGGCGACCTCGAACAATCCCGCGGCGCCCATGCCGCCTCCGACGCACATCGTCACAACGACATGCCGAACCCCGCGACGCTTGCCTTCGATCAGCGCATGGCCGACCAATCGCGCGCCCGACATGCCGTAGGGATGCCCGATCGCGATGGCGCCGCCGTCAACGTTGTAGATGGCCGGATCGATGCCGAGGCGGTCGCGGCAATAAACGGCTTGGCACGCGAACGCCTCGTTCAGCTCCCATAGCCCGATATCCGCGACCTTCAGGCCGTGCCGCGCCAGGAGCTTCGGCACGGCGAAGACGGGGCCGACGCCCATCTCCTCGGGAGCGCAACCCGCGACGGCCATGCCGCGATAGATTCCCAGAGGCTGCAGTCCGCGTCTTTCTGCGATCTTTGATTCCATGATCACGCAGGCGGAAGCGCCGTCCGAGAGTTGGCTCGCGTTGCCCGCCGTGACGACGCCGCCTTCGACGACCGGCTTCAGATCGCGCAGAGCCTCGAATGTGGTCTCGGGCCTGGCGCCCTCGTCCTTCGTCAGCGTGACCTCTTTGAACGTCTTCTCGCCGGTGACGCGGTCGACGACTTCCATGGTTGTGCGAACGGCGACGATTTCGGCGTCGAGCCGGCCCGCGTTTTGCGCGGCCGCCGTGCGCCGCTGAGATTCAAGCGCGTATCGGTCCTGCGCCTCCCGGGTGACGCCGTGCTTCTGCGCCACAAACTCCGCAGTCAGCAGCATCGGCATATAGGCATGGGGCGCCTTGGCGATGACATCCGGGTCAGCCTCCCGCCGCACCCAGTCCATGTAGGCGTTCTGCACCATCGAAATGTTATCGTGTCCGCCGCCGACAGCGACATCCATTCCGTCATGGATCACTTGCTTGGCGGCGGTCGCAATCGCCATCATCCCCGACGAGCATTGGCGGTCGATTGTTTGTGCGGCAACCTCCAGGGGAAGTCCGGCAGCGATGCCGGCGAACCTCGCTATATTGCTTCCTGCGGTGCCGGCCGTCAGCACGCATCCGACAACGACATCCTCGATCTCGCGGCCGTCGACGCCCGAGCGCGTCACAGCGTTTCTTATGGCGTAGCCCAAAAGCGTTGGCGACTTCGTCGCGTTGAAGGCGCCCTTGAACGCCCGACCGATTGGCGTTCTCGCCGTCGAAACGATGACCGCTTCTCTCATGTCATGCCCTCACCCCGTCGGCGGAAGGCTGAGGCGTCTCGCGTTGCGCGAATAGCCCTTGCGAGATTGTCGAGCGCAGCTCTGCGGCCGTCCGCAACAAGCGGGCGACGTTCCGACAGCCGAAGGCGTTTCGGCGCGGCGTTCTGACCTACCGACCGGCGTCCGGCATGGACCGGCGCCTCGCTCGGTAAGCGATCATCGCTGCATCTGATTCCGACGCTTGGCGGCGTCGACGTCGGACGCTGGACCGGGTCGACGTTCGGCGCCGAAGCGCGCCTCCGTTTCGATTGCGGTGAAATACTCCTCCCCGTTGGTCTCTTGGACGCCACGTTCACAACCTGCGAAGTTTTGCGCAAGTCCATTTCGGCTATGGTCGACGCGGAAGTCAAAAATGCATCTTCCCCATATTCAAATGAGCCGCCTAATCAGGCTTGACGGCAATAAGCGTCGGTAGGGGGATCAAAGTGAATGTTAATATACGCCATAAAATCTGATAATATATGTCTTATGTTTACAGAGAAAGGCGGGCGATGTCTCCGGATCGGCGCAAACGCGCGGAAGCGGCGCCGGACGGGCGAATTCGTCCTTCTTGCTGAACCGAGCAAGGACCGATTTCGTCGGCGATTTTTCGGAGAAGAGCGCGTGCGCAGGAAATTTGACCCCGTTCCTGGTCGAAGGGTTCGACGCGATCTTCCGGCGAAACATCCCGGTCAGCATCAACCGCGGTAACGCCTTGGCGACCCGAAGCGACGAGCGACGCCGTTCCTCGTCTTGTCGCCGGACCGTTTTGCGCGGCAAGGGTAGCCGATTCGCATATGAAAAGGCGATATTTGCGTCGACTTGATACGCTTTGTCGGTCTATAACTGTCGCTTCAGGGCGGACGCTGTCCGACTTGGTTTCGACCCCTTTGCAAAGGATCCGGGGCTGCTTCGTGTCAGGCAATGTTCTTCCAATTATTGCGACCATCCTCGAAAAGATCGCGCTCGGCGCGGACGATTCAGAAATCGCCGAAATGATCGAGATGGTGCGAGAGGTGTCGCCTTTGGCTTCGATCGAGCATGACATCGGGCGGCTGCACTTTCATCTGAACACCGTCGCCCAAGTCATCCGCGAAAGTCGAGTGACCGAACGCGGCCTCAACCTGCTGAACGAAACAACCCACGATCTCGCCAGCACCTTGGCGTTGCACGACCTCCTGCGCACGATCGTCAGCCGCGCGCGCAGCCTGGTCGGCGCCAACGTCGCCTACCTGACGCGGCTCAATGAAGATCACACGATAATGCGGACCGTCGCAGCCGAAGGACTGATCTCTCCGGCCACTTGGGAGCTCTCAGCCAATGTCGGCGTCGGCGCCGTCAGCCTCGTCGTCAGCGCCAAGAGTTTCTTCGACACGCAGGATTATCTCGGCGACCAACGATTCCGGCACACGGAATCTTTTGATCGAGCTTTCAAGAACGAAAGCATCGTCTCTCTCGCTGGCTTCCCGATTCTTTCCGAGGACAAGCTGCAGGGCATCCTGTTTATCGCCGACCGCTATCATCGCAAATTGTCTGGGCGCGAAATTTCCGTGTTGGGCTCCTTCGCCCTCCACGCGGGCGTCGCCATGCGCAACGCCCACGCCTTCACCATGCTGTCGGAAGCGCTCGCCGAGGCGGAGCGCAACCGCGTCGCGCTGATCGACCACATCCATCGGGTTGACGTTTCCGCCGCGGCTCATGACGAAATGACTTCGCTCTTGGCCAAGGGCACGGAGTGGCCGCTTTTCATCCAGGGCATGGCCAACCAGATCAATGGCGCGATCATTCTGTACGACGAGGCCTTCTCCGTTAGGGAGCGGTTCACGTCGGCAGCCTATCGCGGACGGTTGGCCGCAGATCTGAAGGATGGCAAAATCGATTCGTCGCTGCTGATCAGCGCTGTTTCTAAATCCCGCCACAGCGGACAATCCGTCGTCATGTTCGACGCCGACAACGAGCACTGTCGCGCCATGGCTCTGCATGGCGGCGCCGGACGCGGCGAGAGCCTCGTCATCTGTCACTTGGGGGAACTGGATCCAATCGACATCCGCAATCTGGAACGCGGCACCGTCGCGCTTTCGATCGCGAAGCTGTGGAGCGAGAGGCGTGAGACCGAACAGTTGATCGCCTCATCGACTCTGCTGCGCCATCTCACTCTGGTTGACCCGCCCGATGGCTCTACGATCTCTGCGATCCGAGACCGTTTGAAGATAACCACGGATCAGCCGGTGATGCTGGCTCTCATCGCGATGTCTGGCCTTGATCGCGCCGTGCAAACGACGATGATCCGTGAGGCGGCGTCGAAGATGAATCTGCTGGTCGATCTCGTCAACGACACCTACTTGGCCGTCGGTCCCGAAAAATCGGTCCGCGCTCTGCTCCAGACTCTGCTCCGCCGCCGGAAGGGATGGGAGATAGGCGGCATCGTGTCGGAACCGTTCTCCGACCTGACGCAGGCCGCCGTCCGCTACGCCCAAATCGAACAGGCGCTTCTCGTGCTGCGCAAAATGAACCGCCTCAATCGGTTCGTCGAACACTCTCAGGTCAATCTCTTTGCGAAGCTGTTCGAGGTCGGGGACGCCTCGCGCATAGCGCGATATGTCGAGCAAATCCTTTCGCCGATCGAGGAGCGGGATCCGCATCAGAAGACGCAGCTCAAAAAGACGCTCTTATGTTACATTGATAGTGAGCATAATATCGTCCGCACGGCAGAACGCCTCGGCGTTCACGTCAACACCGTGCGCCAGCGACTGGATACGCTTCGGGAGATCACCGGCGGTTGGGACGACCCGATTTTCGCGCTCGAATTGCATGTGGCGCTGCGCCTCGATGCGGTCACCGCAGCCCCATGATCGACGGATCGCCCGATCGGAGCTTGATAGCGACGCTGCGCTGATCGGATTGTCGATTCGCGCGTCGTCACCCGAGGAGAGCGACCAACCACGAAGCCATCGAAACATCACCAAGCGGCCGACCCCCCTCGCGCGACGCTGGCCATGGCGGCGAATTTCCGAGTTTGCGCGAGAGCGTCGTCAAGCGGGGAGGAAGCCTCGCCGTTGGAGATCTCGTCCCAGCGCGCCGCGATCGTTTCAGGCGACCGCTCCGCCTCGTCGAGATAGACGCCCGGCGTCTCCTCGATGCGCGTCACGGCGAAGACGCCAGCGCCAGCGCCTAGGATGACGCGCGAAGGCGCGCTCTCGCTGGCGAGGAACAACACCGCCGGCGTCACCGATTCCGGCGACAGCAGCGCCGCTTCGTCGGAGGTCAGCAAGCCGTCCGTCATCGCGGTCGCCGCGGTCGGGGCCAGCGTGTTGACGCGAATGCCGTGCTTCGCGCCTTCGAGATGCAACACGTTCATCAGCCCGATCATGGCGGCCTTTGCGGCGCCGTAGTTGGCCTGGCCGAAATTGCCGTAAATGCCGGACGCCGAGGAGGTGAAGATGATGCGCCCGTAGTGGCGCTCGCGCATGCCGTTCCAGACCGCCTTGGCGCAATTGGCGGAGCCGGTCAGATGCACGCGGACGACGCGATCGAAGTCGCTCATCTCCATCTTGGCGAACGACTTGTCGCGCAGGATGCCGGCGTTGTTGACGAGAATGTCGATTCGGCCCCATTCTTTTTCAGCGCGCGAGACCATCGCGGTGATCTGCTCGAAATTGACGACATCCGCGCCGTCGGCCATCGCGACGCCGGCGGCGGCGCGAATCTCATCGACGACTTTCAACGCGCTGTCAGAGGCCGCGCCGTCCTTTCCGATGTCATTGACCACCACTTTCGCGCCGCGGGAAGCCAACGCCAGCGCGTGGCAGCGCCCGAGGCCGCCGCCCGATCCCGTGACGATCGCAACCTTGCCGTCGAAGCGAATGGTCATGTCTCTGGGCTCTCTTTCAGAGGAGACAAAGGTCTTGGGCTCGCCGTCGACCAGCGAACCGGGGCGGAGTTTGGCTGCCGGTCAACGAATCGCGGCGTCCAGGATCTTCTCGGCGGTGGCCTCCGATCGCGCGAATTCCGCGGCGATGGCGCCGCCTTTCGCCACGAGGATGCGATCGGAGAGGTCGAGGATCTCAGGCAGATAGGACGAAATCAACATCACGCCCGCGCCGCTGTCCGCGTAGGCGCGGATGATCTGGCGGATTTCGGCGATCGCGCCCACGTCCACGCCTCGCGTAGGCTCGTCGAAGATCACGAGCTTCGGTCTCTGCGACAAGGACTTCGCAAATACGACCTTCTGCTGGTTGCCGCCGGAGAGATACAGCACCTTCTGGTCACTGCTGACGCGACGGATCGAGAGACGCTCCTCCCACTCGCGCGAGATCGCGCGCATCTTCGCAAACGGCGCCACAACGGCGTTTCGCGCGAATTTCGCCAGCCATCCGAGCCCGATATTGTCCTGCACCGTCATCATGTCGAAGAGGCCCTCGAGCTTGCGGTCCTCGCAGACATAGGCGATTCCGGCCTCCACCGCCTGAGAGGGCACCCTGTATCGGACCTCACGCCCCTCCAGCCATATTTTACCGCCGCCAAAGTTACGTTTGGTGTGCCCCATGATGACTTTGGCGATCTCGCTGCGCCCCGAGCCTATAAGCCCGGCGATGCCCGTGATCTCCCCCGGAAATATTGAAAACGACATGTTATTGACGACGCTACCCCAGCGGATGTTTTCCACCCGGAGCACGGGGAGCGCGGATCGGGCGGCGCGGACCCCGCGGGGCGCCGGCTGACGCGCTTTGAGTTCTTCGCCGATCATGTGGTGAATGAGACTGTCGCGGTCAAACTCGTTCGCCGGCGCTGTCTTCATCAACCGCCCGTTGCGGAGAACCGTGATGCGGTCGGCATACATCAGCGCCTCTTCCAGCGCATGCGAGATAAAGATCATCGCCACGTCGGCCTTTTGCAGCGACCTCATAAATTCGAACAGATGATCCGCCTCTTCGGGCGTCAACGCCGCGGTCGGCTCGTCGAGAATGATGATCCGCGCGTCATTGAGCACGGCTCGAGCGATCTCGACCATCTGGCGTTTGGCGGCGGACAGCGAGCCGGCCAACTGCGATGGTTCAACATTGAAGTTGAGACGCTGAAGCACTTGTCGCGCCGCGTTTCGCGTTCCCCGGACGGAATTAAATACGCGCTCGCGCCCGAGAACCATGTTCTGCGCCGCGGTCAACTGCGGAACGAGGCTGGATTCTTGATACACCATCGAAATGCCATAGGGGGCCGCGTCTTTCGGCGCCGTCAAATGGACTTCCTGCTCGTCGATGAACAGACGGCCTTCCGAGGGCAAGATGACGCCCGCGATCACTTTGCACAGGGTGGACTTGCCTGCGCCGTTCTCCCCGACAAGAGCGTGAATCTCGCCTGGGTACAGGTCGAAATCAGCGTTTTCGAGCACCGCTATGCCGCTGTAGCGCTTGGTGACGCCTTCCAGGCGAACGATCGGACGACGGCTCATAGCGCATGCCCTGCGGAGTCAAGTTTCAGGATCGCGCCGCTGCCGCGGCTCACGGCGATCAGGGCTCCGTTCCAGGAGACGACGTCGGAAATGGCGTGACGGGTTCCATTCGCGCGCGAATGAGCCGCGCTGACCGGCATCATGGCGAAGTCCGTCTCGATCAACAGCCCGTAGGAGAACGACGGCGCCCAAGGCTTGATCTCGCCGAACAGACGGGTCGCCCCGAGTTCGATGGGGAAATCATGACTGAACTCGGGGACCACGCGTGGCGATATCCAGTGCTTGGGTTCAATTCTGGCTTTCATACGCGCCACGAACTCGGGCTCCGTCTTGAGAAACTCGATCAGCGCATCGCGCCGCGACAAGCAGGCGAGCGCGTATCCGTTGTCGATCTTGCGGATCCGACCGAGGTACGCCGGATACCCCGCCTGCAACACCCGGCCCGACGCTTCGACGACCCGCGCGCGTTCCAGTTCAGTCACCACCAGCGCGCCGTTGGGCCCGACGGCGACGCCCATCGGACAATGCAGTCCCGTCGCGATGATCCGCGTCCCGCCGGATCGGCTTATTTCGATCACTTGTCCCCGCGCTGCCGAATCCCACGGCGCAATCGAAAGAAGCGGCTCGTGCGGCCCGTAGCCGTGATCGACGACGGCCAGTTCGTCCTCGGACAAGAACAGACAATCCGCGACCGAACGCGGGCTGGATGTCGGCGTCCAGCCGGGCAAAGGCTCGCCGGACGCGTCTCGCACGGCGATGCGTCCTCCCAAAAGGCCGATCGCGATGCGCCCGCCCCCGCTGGCGGCGAGCGCCGACACCGGGGCGTCAAAACTTCCCCAGAGTTCGGGCTTCTCGCCCCATTGCTGAATCCGAAACACGTCCGAACCCGACGAGGCCAAGAGCTGGCCGGCGCCGTCCACACAGACCGCTTCGGGCGACGCCATCGGAATGGCGTCGGCTTCGTCAAGTCGACCATTGGGGCCCAAGGCGCCTTCCAAGGTCATCGATATCGTTTTTGCTTTGTCGCCCCGGAAGAACACCGTTCACGCCCTATTCCAATAGCTCTTAGGGGAGGTCCATTCGCGGTCGGCCCCAGGGAGGACGAGCCGCCCAATCTTGTCGTTGGTCGTGCCGCCGAGATAGAGCGCGCCTTTGTGCTCGCACGTCGACGTAATCATATAAAGAGGTCCGTCCGGCTTGTCCCAGAGCGCGTCGCAGATCCGTCCTGCTCCGTCGGCCTTGAGCACGCCGCCGATATTGAGATTGCCGAACAGCCAGTTCGTCGGCGGGACGCGCCTGGTCATCCGCCGGCGCGTTCCGGGTATCCTCATCGCCTCATCGATCACCGGGTTTCGCATTCCGGCGAGGGAGATCCAATAACCCCCGTCGGAGGACCGGTTGATGTTGTCGGGGTAGCCCGGCAGCCCGCGAATGAAGACCCTGGGCCCGTCCGACAAGCTCCGCAGATCGAAGGCCAGGATCGAGCAGGCCCACGTGCTCGCCACCAGCAAATGGTTGCCGTCGTGCGCGAGGCAGACGCCATTGGGAAAGACCAGGTAGTCACAGACGGTTCGAGTCTTGCGCGACTTCGGGTCGAAGCTCAGCAGTCGACCGTTGGGGCGTCCCTCCAACAGGTCGAGACCCCAGTTTTCGATATCGAAGCGCCTGGTCGCGTCGGTGAAGTAGATCGTGCCGTCAGGGGCGATATCAAGATCGTCGGCCATCCGAATCGTCGTGTCGTCCTGGACGCTGACGAGGCTGCGCTCGGTCTGATCCGCCAACAATTCGACTTTGCCGTCCAAAGTCACGCGCACGAGACCCATGCCGGAGATGCAGGTTACAATGCGCTGTTCCGCGTCAAAGGTGAGCCCGAGCGGCCGCCCTCCGGTATTGGCGAGAACGCTGACCTCCTTATAATCCGGCGCCGCGATCCGCATGATGTGTCCGTCGCGGGTGCCGCAGTACAGATTGTCGTCGGCGTCGAGAGCCACGTCCTCAGGTCCGTCGATCTTCCCTACGGCGATCAGCTCGGCGCCCGACAGCTTGGGCGCAATTTCGCCCGGCATCAGACCGTCCATGCCTTGCACGGCGTCCGTGTCGAAGACGATCGGATCGAGATACGTCGACGCCAACAGGCGGTGCCGGTTCTTGCGGAATTTCACATCGATCCCGAGGATCACGATGATGATCAAGCCAAGGATAAACTGAGTGGAATCGCCGCGAAGGCCGGAGTTGATCAGCACGTCGCCCAGAATGTAGACGGTCGCAAACCCCATCAGAACGGAAACGACCGATCCGCGTCCGGGCACGAATCCGCCGAGGCCGACGACCAATGCCGTCAACACGAAGAACTCCATGCCGATGCCGGTGTCCGCGCCGATGCTGTCTTGTCGCGCGGCGAAGAGAAACGCGGAAAGGCCAACGATCATCCCTGCGATCGTGTAGGCGAAGAACACCGTCAGTTTGACGCTGATCCCTCCGTGCCGCGCAGCCTTTCTATTGCCGCCGACCGCAAGAATGTGCCAGCCGAACCGCGACTGCCGGAACATGAAAAAGATCAGCACGGCGACGATGGCGAGGACCCAAAAGCCGACCGGTATTCCCAACGGCTGCTCGGCGCCGATCCAATCCCATAGATCGTCGCTCCGCGGGCTGATTGAAATTTGGACCAACTGAGCCTGAGACGCCAAGGTGAACAGTCCGCGCACCGTGATCATCATGCCGATCGTCGTCAGCAGCGCTCCGCAGCCTAGCAATCCCGCGAGCGCCCCGTTGACGGCGCCGATCAGGGCTCCGCACCCGAGGCTGAGGCCGAGAAGGACCAAAACCGGCAGACCCAAAATATGGAAGCCGTAGAGCGCGACGAACGCCGACATCGCGAAGTTGGAGCCGACCGACAAATCGATGCCGCCGACAGCCACAACGATCAGGAGCGCAAGGGTCACAAACGCGCCGTCAGCGGCGTACTGAGCGAGATTGCGCGCGTTGCCGGCGCTGACGTATCCTTGCGAGAAAATGACGACGCCTAAAGCCAGGGCGATGAAAGCGATGAACGGAATCGCGCCCTCGATCCAGCCTTTCGACAGGACGTCGGACAAAATCCGGCGCGGCGAAACCACAAAGCGCGGCACGCGCTGGCGGGGCAACCGGGCAAAGTCGATCAGGACTGACACGTTCGATTTCCATCCGCTTGGCGAACGCGGAGTCCCCGAAGGGACCCCGCGGGCTACATTCCTATCGAGTTGGCTGACCCCCGGTTACAACTTGAAGCAGAGGTGCTTGTCATAGTCCGGGCCGAGTTTGATGACCGTCAGCGGAGAGTCGATATTCAGCATCGAGTGATCCATGGCGGACCCGCCCTGGAGAACAATGTCGACGAGATCGGCGAGGTCGCGACCCTGACCGTCAGCGTCGTAGCTCCAGACCCGATTGAGAATCCCGTCCTCGACCGCCTGACAGGTCTTGTCGTCGCCGCCGCCGGTCGCATAAACGATGACCTTGCCTTCGAGCCCCGCGTCCTTGACCGCCTTGCCGGCGCCCATCGTGTGAACATCCCAATGCCCGAAGATCGCGCAAAGGTTCGGGTGCTGCTGGAGGACCGTCGTGGTGATCTGACGCGCCTTCTCGGGTTCCCAATCCGACGCCTGGTTGGAAACCACCTTGATTTCCGGATGGGCCGCGAAGACCTTGAACGCGGCTTGGTTCAGCATCACGCTGTCGGCCGCCGTCAATTGGCCGGGGATGATGGAGACTTCACCCGACTTTCCGCTGCCGGCGCCGCATTCCTTGACGATATCCTCGGCGATTTCGGTCCCGATCCGCGTCCAATTCGCGCCCGTGTAGGCGGTCGACGGTTGGTTCGACTGAAGGTTGATCTGAACCACCCTGATGCCCTTGGATTCGGCTTCCTTGATCTGACGCGTCAGCAGTTGAACCGTCGGATTGTGCACAATGAGCACGTCCGGCTTGTCGCTGATGGCCTTGGCCAGCAACTCCGACATCGCATCCATCTTGAAGGCGGGGTCGCGGATGTCGAAGCTGTAGCCATAGTAGTCCGCATGCTGCTTCACGCGGCGCGACCAAGCTTCGGTCAAAGTAAGGCCCGCCGCGATCGGCACGAAGATGACCTTCTTGCCCTTGAGGTTGGGGTCGGCCTGCGCGCCGCCCGCGCCGAGGGCAAGGGCCGCGCAGAACGTAATTCCCGTTGCGATGTTTATCAGATTGCTTTTCACTCTCGACAACATGTATTCCTCCTTTGCTTCGAGTATTGTTCTCAGAGATCTCCCACGGTGTCTGTCTCCGTATCTCTGGGGTTGAAGTAGTTATCGGTCGCGACCGCAATGATGAGGACCACGCCCTTGAGCATGTCCTGAGTCTGGGTGGAGAGGTCGAAGAGCGTCATCCCATTGCGCAGCACGGCGATCAGGGCGCAGCCGACAAGGATGTTTCTCATGCCCCCGCGTCCGCCGCGCAGCGGTATTCCTCCCAGCACGACGACGAGAATGACTTCATAGAGCAGGCTGCCATTGGCGACGGTGCGGAAATCGACCGTTCCGCTGGACGCCGCGATCACCAGCCCCGCCACCAGCGCCGTCAGCGCGGCGTACATGTAGATCATCAGCGTCGCCGGTCGAACGCGAAGGCCGATCAGCCGGGCCGCTTGAAAATTGTCGCCCATCGCGTAGGTGATGCGTCCGAGGGTCGTAAAACGCAGCAAAATCCACGTCACCACAAAGGTGATGATCATGGCCGCCACCGGCGCCGACAACCCGGGCGCAATGTCTTTGGAAAAGAACACGACCGCGGGGTTGTCCGGCGGCAACAGCAGCAAAAACTCGCCGCGAAGCACGGCAAAGCGGAAAACTCCGGCGATGACCATCGCCGACGCGAGAGTCGCCAGCATCGCCGGTATTTCGACGTAGGCGATCAGCCATCCGTTGGCGAGGCCAAGCGCCGCCACCGTCAGCAGCGACAGCCCGACGACGGCCGGCTCGGAATACCCCGCATTGGAGAACGCCGCGAACGTGGCGGCGCCCGCCACCATAACCGCGACCAAGGATAGATCGAGGCCGCGGGAAATGATGACCATGCCCATCCCGCAGCTCAGGATCAGCAAGGCGGCCGAATTTGACGCGATGACCCGCAAATTTCCGAGAGTGGCGAATCCTTGGACGGAGACCGAGAGCAGCAGCACGATCGCCACGGTGACGCCCATGACGATATATTCGAGCAGGCTGCCCCTTCGCTGCCCCTTTCGGACTGAAGCGGTAACGCTAGCCACGGAACCCCACCTTGTCGGCGCCCTTGGTCTCGAGGATTTGGCGCGCCTCGGCAGGCGTCGCGATCTCCAACGACAGCTCTTCCAGGATGCGGCGGATCTTGAGCACCTGCGCGGCGCACGACGGCGCCAGTTGGCTTCGTCCGAGATACAGACTGTCTTCGAGGCCCACGCGAACATGCCCCCCCATGATCGCGCCCATCGTGACCAACGATAGCTGATGCCGGCCCGCTCCGAGCACGGAGAATTCGTAGTTCTCGCGCCCGAAGAGCCGATCCGCCGTGCTGCGCATCAGGAACAGGTTCTCGGGATCGGCATTGACCCCGCCCATGATGCCGAGGATGCATTGCAAGAACATCGGCGGCTTGACCAGTCCCTCGTCGACGAAGTACGCGAGGTTGCAGAGATGGCCGACGTCGTAACACTCGAACTCGAACCGCACGCCGTACGCATCGCCGAGCCGCTCAATTATGCCCCGGATGTCGCGGAACGTATTGCGGAAGATGACGTCTTCCGAGCCTTCGATATGGCCCCGTTCCCAGGGATACTTCCAGTCCGCGATCCCGCGCCCTGCCTTGTGGAACGAGAAATTCATCGACCCCATATTGAGCGAGCACAGCTCCGGCTTGCCTTTCAGCGGATACGCCAGACGATCGTCGAGCGTCATACGGGTGCTGCCCCCTGTCGTGATATTGATGATCGCATCGGTCTGCGCCGCGATCTTGGGCACAAACTGGTCGAATACGGCGGGATCGGGCGTAGGACTTCCGTCGACGGGACTGCGGGCATGGAGGTGCAGGATCGCGGCGCCCGCGCGTGCCGCATCGACCGCTTGTTGGGCGATCTGTTCCGGACCGGCCGGCAGATACTCCGACATCGATGGCGTATGCACCGACCCGGTGACGGCGCACGAGATGATGACCTTGCGTTTATTGAGCTTCACGGTCTTTGCTCCATGGCGGCCCAGTCAGGCGGTCTCGGTGTTTCCATCGACGCCGATGACTTGGCCGCTGATGTTGCGCGCCAGATCGGAGGCGAGGAACAAAGCCAGGTTGGCGACATCCCTGGCCTCGACCATTCTTCGCAAGGAAATCTTGCGGAGGAACTCGTCGCGCATCACATCAAAGCTGACGCCCGTAGCCGCCGCACGAGCGGCGATGACGCGGTTCATCCGCTCGCCCTGCACCGCGCCGGGGAGGATCGCGTTCGCTCGTATGCCCAGAGGCCCGAGCTCGATGGCTAACGACTTGACGAGGCCGACGATCGCCCATTTGGTCGCGGCGTAGGGCGTGCGAAAACCATACCCTAGCCGCCCGGCGACCGAACTCATCCCGATGATCGACGGATTGCGTTTGGAGGCTGTCAAAAGTGGCACGAAGCGTTCGAGAAAATAGAATTGCGACTTGAGATTGACGTCGATCGTCTTATCGACATCGGCGGCGCTCAGCTCATCCACTCGACCCGTCGGCCCTGCGACGCCAGCGTTGTTGACGAGAACATCAAGCCCGCCAAGCCCGGCCGAGACATCCGCAAAAACGCGATCCACGTCCTCAACGTTTGAGGCGTCGCCAACCGTTCCCGTCAGCCCGGGCACGGCGTCGATTGTCGTCGCGAGCGTTGATTCGACCACATCGGTCACGTGGACCTTGGCGCCGGCGGCCGCGAAGCTTTCAGCAATGGTCCGACCAATCCCGTCGCCGCCCGCCGTCACCAGCACGCGAAGATCGCGCACATCGATTTCGGGATTGCATGCCTTCATTTCGCGCACGGCCAGCGTAGAAGTCAAAAAGGCCTCCCCATATTCGAATGAGCCGCCCAATAGGCGCAGCTAAGGAGTTCAAACTGAATGTGAGTAGCCGCTACACAACCAGGAAATAAATGTCGCGCATATACATAAAGCGCCGGCGCGTTTCCGCTGTGACGCAAATTTTCTGAGGCGGCGCTTCAGCAACTGCAGCCTCGGAAACGGCGAATCTCTTGTCGCCTGTGTTTCCGCGCCGAGCCGGGCTCCTCCCACAAATGAGCCTAGGCTACTGAAATAGCGCATGAATCGTCCGCTGGGGCGGCGCCCGGGCCCGCGCCGATCGAAACCGCGCCTGTACTTAAGCGCGAAGCAGCGCGGCGATCGGCATTCGGACCCTGCGCCGTTTCGCTTTCATCGAAACCGCCGCTCGCCGCGCGGCCCCTCGCCTCGCCCAGCGCCGCGGCGTTAACGACGCGAGCCCGATCAGACCATATATTGACCGCCGTTGATGGTCAGGGTCGAACCGGTGATGTAGCCGGCGTCGTCGGAAACAAGAAAGACGACGCCGCGCGCGATCTCCTCGGGCTGGCCGAGCCGGCGCACCGGAATCTGCGGCAGAATCGCCTTCTCCAACACGTCCTTGGGCACCGCCATCACCATTTCCGTGGCGATATAGCCTGGGCAGATCGCGTTGACGGTGATCCCTTTGTTGGCGTTCTCCTGCGCGAGCGCCTTGGTGAAACCGAGATCGCCCGCCTTTGAAGCGGAATAATTCGCCTGTCCCATCTGACCTTTCTGGCCGTTGATCGAGGAAATGTTGACGATGCGGCCGAAACCGCGCTCGCGCATACCCTCGATCACCGGCCGGCACATGTTGAACAACGAATTGAGATCGGTGTTGATGACGGCGGTCCATTGATCCGGGGTCATCTTGTGGAACATGCCGTCTTTGGTGATTCCGGCGTTGTTGACCAGAATCTCCACGGGGCCAAGATCTTTGGCCACCTGCGCGAGGCCCGCCGAGCAGGCGTCGAAGCTAGCGACATCCCATTTGTAGACGTGGACGCCAGTCTCGGCCTTGAACTTCGCCGCCGCCTCGTCGTTGCCGTGGTAAGTCGCCGCGACGCGGTAGCCCGCCGCCGCGAGCGCCTTCGAAACAGCCGCGCCGATGCCTCGCGTTCCCCCGGTGACAACTGCGATTCTACCCATATCTCTCTCCGTGGATCACCATTTCTCCAAGGCCCCGCCTCTTCCGACGGCGCCCCAATTCGCATTTGGCCAGCCGTCGCGTCGACGCGGCGGCATTCGCCTTAGGTCACGTCGATCTTTGCGCCGGAAGCCGCAAAGCTCTCCGCAAGGGTCCGACCGATCCCGCT
>Ga0326728_10006624_pt1 | contig 30934 bp, 19 predicted proteins | sample MB3enrmetagenome_FD_207602 | JGI IMG/M metagenome (GOLD analysis project Ga0326728, IMG submission 207602) | Lab enriched peat soil microbial communities from McLean, Ithaca, NY, United States - MB31MN | ecosystem: Environmental > Terrestrial > Soil > Wetlands > Peat | place: USA: New York...
TCTTTATAACCTCGCCCGCTTTTATCCCCATCTGCCTGGCAAGATTTGCCACCGTTATCGCCTCGTCTATCTTGATTCGCTTCCTGCCAATCTTCTGAACAACAGGCTCCGGTTTGGGCGGTTCCTTAAAAGCGTGCCTGGCAGCTTTTGCACGGCCCCGGTCATCCTGGGCGGCAAGCTCCTTTTTGGTGTAAAGGTCCTCTTTCTGGAAGACTTCTTTGCGCCGGCCGGTTTTGGCCCTTTCACCCTCTTCGGGTTTGCGGCGCTTTTGCTCCTTCAGGGCGGGATCAATAATTTCGGTGCCTCTTGCCATGAAACGGGCGGCCAGCTCGGTAAGGTCGGGTTCCTCTTCGGTCTCTTCCGACATGATTTCGGGAAGCTTGATGATCCTGGCCGGCTCCTCTTTCTTCACTTTCTTGCGTCTTCTTTTCTTCCCTCTTTTTCTTCCCCTTCCCTCTTCTTCGTCATCTTCGCTAATCTCACCGCCGTGGAGCACGCCTGTTATTTTGGGTGAAGCAGGCGGGGGAGCAACGGTGGATGGCTTTGTAACCGGCGGCTCAACAACCGGTTCTTCCACCGGGACGACGGGTGCGGCGGGTTTGGACTCCACCTGCGGCTCGGGTTCAGGGGCCTTGGGCTCTTCAATCGTGGGCGCAGGCCTAATGATCCTTGCGGCTTCGATCTTTGGCGCGGGTGGGGCTACCGGCTCCAACCGCTCCTGGATTTTAGCAGGGCTTGGGGGGGCGACTTCGAGAGGAACTGTCTCGGCGGGGGCTTCCGAAACGGACTTCATCTCAACCGGCGCCTCAACGGAAGGTATTTCAGGAATTTCGACTACAGCTTGAACCGGCTGTTCTTCAGCGGCCGGCGCCTGGGGTGCTTCAGGCTCAGGCTGCGGTTCAAATCTTTTGCGCCTTCGGATTACTTCCCTCCCGATGCGTTTTTCTTCCACTTTTTCAGAAACGGGTTTCGATTCTGAAAGCTGCTGCCTCAGCTTCAACACGGCACTGTCGGACAGCGTGCTCATGTGGTTCTTGACCTGAAATCCCAATTTTTCGATTCTATCAATCAGGTCTTTGTTGTCCATATTGAGTTCTTTTGCGAGTTCATGCACCCTTAATCTCGTCATGAAACCTTCCCCCTTGGAAACGCTCTCTTCACTACTCATCTTGTCTTTCATCCGATGCTCATCGGTAAGGGATCATAATCTATTTGTCCGAAGACGTGTCTTCGGTCAGACCGAGCTGCCTGGCGCCGTTGCGAAAGGCCTTCTGGATTCGCCTGTTGAGGCGCAACCCGGGCAGACATTCCCTGCAGGCATACCCACCACGTCCTTTCATCCGTGCATGGACATCGATCAATACCCACCCGCTTCCCGGGTCCAGGCATAGACGGATCAGTTCACCCTTGGGCTTCTTGCTCATGCACGCAAGGCAGGTGCGAACCGGTATGTGGCCGCGTTTTGTCAGCGGGTTTCTCCTTCCTGGACCTGGCCGGAATCCGGTTCCAGTTCCTGCCGGTCTTCGATCTCGTCCTGCTGCTCTTCCTGAACGCCCTGTTCCTCGTCTTTCTGCAACAATTTGCGGGCTTCGGCCATCATCATTTCGAGTGTCGAGGCAGACAGACGGGTTGTATCCTCCAGTTCGACCAGCGAGGTTTCGAGAAACTCTTCAAGCGAACCGATTCCCGACTCGTACAGCTTATCGGCGATCTCAGAGGAAAGTCCGGGAATCCTCAGAAGCGACTGATAGCCCACCTGTTTTTGCCGCTCATATCGGCTCTCGCTCTTAACATCTATTCGCCAGTTGGTGAGTTTGGAGGCAAGGCGCACGTTCTGCCCTCTTTTGCCGATAGCAAGCGAGAGCTGATCGTCCGGCACGATGACCTCCATACTCCGGTTGGCCTGATCTATTATAACCTTTGATATAATTGCCGGAGCGAGCCCATTCACAACAAATTTAGCCGGATCCATGTTCCAGGGAATTATGTCTATTTTTTCTCCCCGGAGTTCCTGGACTACGTTCTGGACCCGTGTTCCCTTCATTCCCACGCATGCCCCGACAGGGTCAACATCGGAATCTTTCGAGATGACCGCTATTTTTGCCCTCGATCCCGGCTCGCGCGCCGCACTGATTATACTTACGATCCCTTCGCTGATCTCGGGGACTTCAGAATGGAAAAGCTGGATCAAAAAGTGAGGATGTGTTCGGCTAAGAACAATCTGAGGCCCCTTGCTGATCTTTTTCACATCCAGGACGTAGGACCTTATCCGGTCGCCCTGCCGGAAAACCTCTCGTGGAATCTGCTCCTTCTGAGGTAAAATAGCTTCGGCCTGGCCGATATTTACCAGAATGGCGCCCTTATCCACCCTCTGAACAATGCCGTTCACAACCTCGCTTTTACGGCTCTTGAACTCATCGTAGACGACTTCCCGCTCAGCGTCCTTCATTTTCTGAATGATGACCTGCTTGGCGGATTGAGCCGCAATCCGGCCCAAGGTCTCCGTATCCATCTTGATGCCGAGTTCGTCCCCGATCTCGCTCTCGCTGTCCAGCCTCAAAGCTTCCGAAAGAAGGACCTGTTTGTCCGGATCGACCACCTCGTCAACGACTTCCTTGAACTGGAAGGCCTCGATCTCCCCGTACTCTTCATTAAAGGTTACATCCAGATCCAGTTTGGAACCGTACTTTTTCCTGATGGCCGATTTGATGGCCTCTTCAAGAGTGTGGATCAGGGTCTGGCGGTCGATGCCCTTTTCTCTGCTGACCTGCTCGATCAACCGCTTGAGTTCACTGGCCATAAGTAGAGATTACCTCCCTATTAAGATAATTCCTTTTCCATACAGTCGATCAGCGTGATTTCCGCTCCACGGATTCGAAATATAACAACCGGGCCCGCTCTATAAAGGCCAAGGGTATTGAATAGCTCTTTGCCTCGCATTCCATCGTTATTCCCTCAGGGGCAACCTCTTTCAATTCGCCTTTGAAATTCCTCCGGTTCTGAATCGGAGTGATCGTGCGAACCTCGATGATATTGCCTATCTGCTTTTGAAAATGCTGGAGTTTTCGCAGGGGCCGGTTAATGCCCGGTGAGGAAACCTCCAGATTGTATGGGGTATGGATCAGGTCGGCCATATCCAACAAATCGCCGGCGATACGGCTTATTTCAGCGCAATCTTCAACGGATATTCCGCGTTCCATATCAAGGAACACACGCAGCACCCATCCACCAGGTTCACGGTGATGTTCGATCTCTAATATTTCCATACCCTGGGCGGCAATCACCGGCTCAAGAACATCCCATATCTCGCTGATGAGTTCATTTTCTTCTCTATTGAGCTGCTGAGCCAATTCACGCCCTTTTCCGTGTTCTACCGACTGCAAAAAAAAAGTGGGTCACACAACCCACTTCGTCAAGCAGACAGACAATTTTCAAATTCCAGTTAGGAATAACTTTAACTCAGAATCCAGAACAGTTGTCATCCACTTATCGAAGCAGGCCTGAACTTAAAGCCCCCTCAAAAAGGGAAGCCCTCCTTTGACAGAAGGGAAATTCTCGACCTGGAGCGGGCGACGGGATTCGAACCCGCGACCCCAAGCTTGGGAAGCTTGTGCTCTACCAACTGAGCTACACCCGCAAGTGAGCCGGAATAATGCATTGTACATGACCCGGAACCAACGGGTCAAGCAAAATAGCGTTTCTCCGGCTGCACCGCAAGCGGCTCCGGCCGGTGGCGCATGCTGCGGCAGAGGGTGGCTACCCGGGTCGAGGCAGCAATTTTAAAAGCCAGGCTATAAGTGCCCAGCGGCGGGTAATATAACCATGTTTGGCGCGCCTTTCCACGGCACGCATGATTTGCCGGGCGGCAAGCTCCGGCGTGGCAACCCAAAAGGGGCGATCCGTCTTCATCATATCCGTGTCGACAAAGCCGGGCTGAACTTCTGTAACATGGATGGGTAGATTGCGCTTTCCGGCATTATCGCGAAGACCGTCCAGATAGACCGATTCGAATGCTTTCGAAGCCGAATAAGCCGTGCTGGAGCCGGAACCGCGCAGCGCGGCTATCGAGGTAATCCCCACCAGGTGCCCATATCCTTGCCTGAAAAAACACCGCATGGCCGCCTGCGCCAGGCAAGCGAACCCAATGACGTTAACGAGCAGCGTATCCTTGTCCGGAGACGATTCCAGTTCCGGATTGATATTACCGGTCCCGGCGCTGATGATGAAAAGATCGACCGTGCCCAGTTCTTGGAAGAGGGTTTCGACAATAGCTACCGATTTTTCGCTTTCCGTAAGATCGAGGCGCCGGACAAGAGTGCCTGGACTGCAGGCGCCGGCTATCTTTTCCAAAGCATCCAGACGCCTGGCCGCAATGGCGAGCCTCCAGCCCAGACGGCTCAATTCGCAAGCGAGGGCTGCGCCAATCCCGGATGAGGCGCCTATGATCATGGCCGTTCGCTCGTAGGAATCAGGGATTCGGTGGGTTTTTGTCAATCCAACTCCCAGGCGTTGATCAGCTCAATTCCGAGCTCAAGTACAATGTAAATTTACTGGCCCCATTCCGGCATTCGGGTTTGGCTCAGCCGGGGAAATCATCGCCCGGCCTGGAGTTGCGTTTTAACCGGCCCTTTTCCAGCGTCGTTCTGACCATGCTTGCCAAGTCTTTCGCAACAAATGGCTTAACCATATATTCCACGTTGAAGTTCTCCTCGGCGTTCGCGCCGGTTTTTTCGGAAAACCCTTTGCATATGATTACCGGTATATCGGGTCGAACTCGATGTATTTGCTTGGCGAGTTCAGTTCCAGTCAGCTTGGGCATGATGTGGTTCGCAATTACCAGGTCGAAATGATCGGGACCGGTGCGGAATAGTTCCAGGGCCTCCAGACTGTCCGTGACTGAAGCGACTTGGTATCCCAACCGGCTCAAGATCTGAGTCCCGATTTCCAACATGAGCGGTTCATCATCGATGTACAGAATATTTTCATTTCCCTTGCCGAGCCTATGGTCGGGGTCCTCGACAATCTCGGTCGCGCCGCTCAGTCTCGGCAGGTACACCGTAAATTCGGTGCCCTTGCCGGGGTTGCTCTTAACTGTAATAGCCCCGTCGTGCCTCTTGACTATTCCATGCACAACCGCTAACCCGAGGCCGGTGCCCTTTCCAAAATCTTTGGTGGTAAAATAAGGTTCAAAGATCCGCTGCATGGTTGCCGAATCCATACCACATCCGGTATCTGAGACGCTTAGCTTCAGGAAAGGGCCGGGCTTCAGGCCGATAAGCGATAAGGATGCCATGTCGTTCTGGCTAAGATCGACTTGAATGAGGCTGACCTCCAGCACCCCATTGTCATTCATGGCATGGGTGGCATTTACGCAAAGGTTCATCAAGACCTGGTGAATTTGAGTAGGATCGGCCAAGACGCGACCTTTTTCCAATTTCTGCCTGATATCGACGGTTGCCGGGAGCGAGGCCCTCAAGAGCTTCAGAATCTCCTTGACAATGAGGCTTATCTCAAGCGGTTTTCTGCCGGTTTCTTCTTCAGGTCTGCTGAATGTAAGAATTTGCTTGACAAGGTCCTTTGCGCGCAGACCTGCACTGAATACCTGTTCCATGCCTTTGCGGGTCTTGCCTGAAAGCGAGTCGTCGCGTAAGGCCATTTCTGTGAAACCTATTATGGGAGCCAGGATGTTGTTGAAGTCGTGCGCTATGCCGCCTGCAAGCGTGGCAATGGCCTCGAACTTCTGCGCCTGGCTGAGCTTGGCTTCCAGCATTGACCTGATTGCTTCGTCTTTCTTATGCTCGGTAATATCTCGAATCGTTAAGACAGCCCCTATAATACTGCCCGCTTCTATAATGGGAGTGCATGAATAAAGCGCAGGGAATTGCTCCCCGTTTTTCCTCCAAAGGACTTCCTCTCTCATGGGGCAAGGATTTCCCGTTTTGAGGGTGGCATGCATAGGACAGGCGGTGCGGGCGCACTCAGAACCGTCCCCTCTGGAATGGTAAACCAGTTCATGTATATCCTTGCCGAGCATTTGCTCTGTTTCATATCCCAGTATCGCGGCGGACGAAGGATTTGCAAAAACCGCTTTTCCCTCGACATCGAGTCCTATGATTCCTTCACTTGCGGCGCCCAGAATAAGCCGATTGAGGCGATTGAGATGTTCATGTTCCTCTTTGGCCCGTTTGCGTTCACTGATGTCCCGAACAAAGACCAATGCCCCGTCTTTGCCGTTATAGTTGATAGGGACCGCTGAAGTTTCAGCTTCAACAACCGAACCGTCGATTCGTATGAACTTCTGTTCGATGTTCGGTACCGGTTCTTTCTCGAAATGGAGTCTATGGATACGCTTCGTAAACTCCTCGCGGTAATCCGGATGAAGCCGTTCGATGTCGGATTTTCCGATCAACTGGTCCGGCGAATTGGTTCCAAACAATTTCAAGGCAGCCGGGTTCACGTAAGCAAAAAGACCTTCGGTTTGAACGAAGATGGCGTCGGGAGCATTTTCAACCAGCAGGCGAAACATTTCTTCGCTGGCCCGGAGCGCTTCGCCGGCTTTTTTGCGCTCTAACTCCCTTATCTCGAGCAGAGATGCCATGTCGTCGAAAGACTTCGCCAGCAGGCCGAGTTCATTGGTAGAATGGGGCAAACCGGTTCGCGCCCACATTTCTCCCTTGCCGAATCGCTGGGTTGTCTTTACCAGTTGGTTGACCGGTTGGATCAAGAGTTGGTTCGCATGCCTCCATACGAGGTACATGGCAAGAAGGCCCAGAATACCTAATACTGAAATGTAGCCAAACATCTCAAGGGTGGCGACTTCAAGGAGCCGATTGCTGGCGGTGCCTGCTTTTATATAAAGATAAGGGGATGAGTTTTCGCGGAGCCGGATCCGTTTGAATGCATAAGTCCTGTAGACAGCATCCTCGCCTGTTTGCCGGAAAGTGCCGCCCTCCCGGCCTTCATTCATCTTCCGGAATACGCTTTCCGAAGTAGGTTCACCCGGAACTATCCCGCCGTTCGCGGGAAAACTGAACAAACATATCCCTTTTTTATCCATCAGTGTAATGGAGATCCCGTCGGGCAGATTCAGCCCGGTCAGGAAATGCGCAAAATCGCTCACTTTGAACGCGGCAATTACTATTGCCGCGAGGTTCCCCTGTGCGTCAAAAGATGGATATGCAAAGCTCAGAGACGGATCACCGCTAACTTTGCCGATATGATAGTCACTGACCGACAAATCTTTGGTCAGGATGGCATCCTTTATATATGGCCGGTCTCCGAGATTGACCTTCTTCTTGAGGGGGTGTGAACTGGCAAATATTTCTCCATCCGGTGTGACCGCCGCCACAAGTACATAAGATGGGAAGCATTCGCGGATTTGGCGGAATAATTCATTGCAGGCAGAAACGTCTCGCTTTTGCACTTCAGGCAATCCGGCCAGCGAGGTGAGCACCTGTTTTGTCCAGACAACGATCTGCTCGTGGCGGGCGGACAAGCTCTGGACAAGGAGCATGGTGCTGTTGGCTTCGTCCTGAACTGCTCTACCTCTGTGCGTCAGGCTAGAAACGACAATGATAGCGGATGCCGGCAGAAACAATATAAGCAATAAAACAAGCATTTTCCTGCCGATGGACCAAAAGCCCAAAGGCAACTCTTTATCCACTTCCCCTCCATTGCCTTGCGTCGAGAGTGAAGATTTTAAATCCTGGTTAACTACCATTTTTTGATTCATATCGAAAGTTTTTCTTCAATACACAATTTTAAAATTAATCGATATAAGTATCGGTTCAGGCTGCGATCAACATAAATTCAAACATATAACGCGCCGTCCGCAAGTCCTGGATTCATAAATTTTGAGAGCCGCGCATTGCAGGCTTCCTTTCAAGTCAAGTCTCCAGAAACTGTTGCCGATATAATTACTGGGAGAACTCAACATCCAGGTTTCAGAGACAGTTAAAAAGCGGCGTGCCGAAAGGTTCAAGCCGCTTTGGGAAAGGAGGCGCCGGATGGAAGACTTCATAAATGGTTTGCCTTCGGAACGCTGGACAGATGAAGATATTGACTTGCTCAAATGCCTGGTGGCTCTAAAAATTCCGATAGAAATAATATCCGAAGAACTGGAACGGTCATTGACCGTAACGGGTGCAAAGGCCGTCGAATTGAATCTGAATCAGTCTTCATGAGCCGTGGTTTCGTGCCTTCCGCAGCGTTTTACGAGGTGGGATATCCGAAAGATCTCCACGTATCGCGGGGACAAGGCAAATTTTCAGAAAATATCCAATTTTTTTCAATTGCAACCAAAGTTGAAAGTAACGCATGGAAAATGAAAATCTTTTTAGAAAGTTGTTAATGGAAAAGGGCAGACCCTTGCACTTGACCGTTGGCGGTCGAACTGTCAATGGGTTGTTTATAGGATTCAAACCTCGTGAGTATCTGATAGTTGAAATCCCCAAGTCATCGGAAATTGGGACCGTATTTGTCGAAAACGAGGCGTTAACCGGAACATTCCACGTATCGGGGACGCTGGTCCGGTTTGAGTCTTCGATCACGGCCCATCTAAAGAAACCGGCGCTGCTCCTGTTCCTGGCGTATCCATCCTCGCTTTCAACAGGCAAAGATTTGCGGAGTGCTTACAGGTCGGAATGCAGTATTCCGTGCACACTGGTAACAGTGTTTAACCTGAATCAGTATGCGGGGTTGATAGTCGACATAAATGCAGGCGGTTGCAAGTGTGTTCCTTCGTCAATCACCCCTGGGCAGGCTGAGGTCCTGTTAAACGCTGAAAAGAAGGTGCTGATCGAATTCGAACTGCCCGGCAGCTATGGCAGGAAACGAGTTTTCGGTGAAGTTGCAAGTGTGAGGCGGAATGGATATGAGATATCGTTCGGAATCAAGTTCAGCGACAATGATGATGAAAAAGCTTTAAACGAACTGGAAGATTATGTTTCCAACGTTGTGAAGCTGCCGTCCTGAAGTTCTGTCACCTGTTTCATTTTACCAATTCGCAACCGGCCTGCGGGTATTGGCTCCGGTCCCTTCCAGGGTTTCCGGCGCTCCCTGTTGTTTACGGCTTTCTACTCCGGGCGAAAGCTTGCTGGCCCCAAATTCCTCAGAAGCAACCGTTATTCGGTGATGGTGATGTTCAAACGCGGGCGTTTGAAAAGTCCTCTTCCAATACCCGTGTGTCCTGGATTTCGGGTTTCATATTTCGATAACTACTCCAGATAAAACCATTGTATATTGAAGTAATTACAAGGACCTAATTCTTTGACGGTGGAGGTGCGGATGTCTCAGCGAAAGGCGATTGGCAAAAAGTTCAATTATGGCCTGGGGATTTCGGCGCGATTCGCGTTGATCTGGGTTTCTTTGATCCTGAGCGCCGTCATTATGCTCGGTCCGCAGTGGGCCGGCGCGGGAACTCCGGAGCAAATCCTCAAAATAACCCGTATCACGCCTTCGGGTACCGGCGTCCCGCCAGGAAAACAAATCGTATTTGAATTCGACCGCCCCGTTGTACCTCTTGGCAGGATGGAACGAACCCCTTCAGAAATACCGATTACCATTGAGCCGGCACTTTCCTGCCAATGGCGATGGTTGAATTCGTCAAGTCTGGCGTGTCAATTGGACGATCAGCATGCAATGGCGCCATCGACCCGCTACAACATTACCGTCAGACCCGAAATCAAATCGGAGGATGGAGCCGGGCTTGCCGAACCGGTCAATCAATTTTTCATAACCGTGCGGCCATCCGTATCGTCGGCGGCTTTTGACAGGTGGCTGTCGCCCGTGAGGCCGCAAATCAGGGTGCGCTTCGGTCAGCCTGTGGTCAAAGGTTCTTTGGAATCGCACCTGTTCTTTCAAACGGGGAGCAGGTCTCGCGTCGCCGCCTTGGTCAGTGAGGACGATCGCTACGAGAAATCCAATGGGCTGAATTGGCTGCTGAGCCCGGCCGTGGATCTTCCCGCGGACCGCGTCTCAGAGCTTATCGTCGAACCCGGCGTGCTGCCTGCCAGGGGGACGGAACCGGCAATCGAAGACCGCTCCATATTAAGCTTGCGCACACTGGGGCAGTTCCGGTTCGAAGGTGTGCGATGCCGCGATTTGAAGGGTAAGGAATTTACCATTCGTCCAGGGGGCGGGCCGGGCGGGGATTCGGTTCGGAGCGCATGCGATCCTGAAGGTCCCGTTTCGGTGGTTTTTACTTCCCCGGTAAACACATCGGAACTTAGAAAAAATGTATCGGTGGGTCTGGCCGGCCAGGGTGGGCCACTCAGCGGCATGTTTCCCGAATACGATGTTTCCATGATCCGGGACTTGCCGGGGAAAGGGCGTGGTTTCTCTTCGGATCTCGATGTCGAATCCATCAAACCGTTCAGCAAGTACCGGATTCGCGCCAGGGCGAAGGGACTCAAAGATGAATTCGGAAGGCCTCTTTCACAGCCCATCGACATGAGTTTTTCTACAGACCATTTACGGCCTTATTTGAGCCTCTACAAGAACATGTCAGTCCTGGAGAAAGGGATCGATACCGATTTGCCCGTGTTCGCCGACAACATAGATCGGATAAATCTAAAATATCAGTCAATTACGACAGCAGGGAAATCCTCCGCGAAAACTGCCGTGCTTCCGGGGCCGAGGGTCCGCGATGTAGTTGCCGCTGTGCCGATGGGGATCAGAAAGCTTATCCCCGCTGAATCAGGGGTCCTTACCGGGACTGTTACGGCCAGCCCCCCGATTACCAGGGAAGGAGAGGAGTGGAACTGGTTTTTTGCACAGGTTACCCCCTATGATGTTCACGTAAAGATGGGGCACTTCAACACATTGGTCTGGATAACCGATTTCCAGACCGGCCAGCCGGTCCCGGGCGTCAGCATTGAGATCCGGAAAGATTCGTACACTGATTTTGGGAAGAATCAGGAAGCCCTGACCAAGGGAGCGACCGATACAAACGGAATCGCGGAACTTGCGGGGACTGCTGAGATCGATCCGGCGCTGGAACTTGCGCAAGGCTATTCGCACGACAGTGCTCAAAGGTTCCTGGTTATGTGCCGCAAGGGGACCGACATGGCCGTGGTTCCGCTAATGTATCACTTCCAGGTTGACTGCGAGGGGGCCAACTATCAGTACATCCCTTCCTGGATGCGCTCCAGACACGGACACCTGCGAGCATGGGGCGCAACTGCCCAGGGTATCTACAAGGTGGGGGACACCGTTCAGTACAAAATCTATGTAAGGGACCAGGAAAACCGGCATTTTATAGCGCCTCCTTCCGGCACATACAGTCTGAAGGTCGTGGACCCAACCTCAAGGGTCGTCTTTCAGCGCGATAACATCAACCTTTCCAGCTTCGGCGCTTTGGACGGCGAGTTCGTGGTTCCAAAAAACGGCGCTGTCGGATACTACGATTTTCAGCTCCAATCCAATTTTGCCAAATTGGATCTCCAACCGCTTCAGGTACTCGTAAGCGACTTTACGCCGTCTCCTTTCCACGTGGTCACAGAACTGAACGGAAAGATCTTCGGCACGGGTGAGAGTGTTACCGTATCGACTCAAGCCAAACTCCACGCCGGCGGACCTTATGGAGGGGCCGACTTTGGCATTTCGGCTTCCGTTGAAGCCCAAGCTTTCCGGCCCGACAATGTTTTTGCGCGAGACTTTCAATTCGATGTTATCGAAAAAACCGATAAAGAAGACGCAGGACAGGTGCAGCCCGAGGTGCAGACCGTTTTCCAGACGAAGGGCAAACTGGACAACGACGGCAATTCCGAGTCAAAGTTTACGGTTCCCGATCTGCCGGTCTATTACGGGCTGCTGACGGTCGAGAGTTCAGTGAAAGACGAACGCGGCAAATCGGTCGCAAACCGGGCGACGGCTGCCTATTACGGGCGGGATCGCTTTGTTGGACTGAACCAGGCCGACTGGGTGCTGCAGGAAGGAAAGCCGGCGCGGACTGAATTCATAGTAACCGATCAGACCGGCAAGTCGGTCTCCGGCGTGCCGGTCCAGGTCGAGATCCAGATGCTCCGGACAAAGGCCGCGCGGGTAAAGGGCGCGGGAGATGCATATCTGACGCAATATGAAATGGAGTGGGCGCCGGTCGAAACTTTGAACTTGACGTCGGGGGCCGAGCCCCAGTCCTTTGAATTCACACCTGCAAGCTCCGGGACATTGAGGATGGTGGCCGGCGTTTCCGATTCGAAGGGCCGCGTCCAAAAGACGGCCATGAGGCGCTGGGTATCCGGGAAAAGCAGCGTCCTCTGGAAGTCCGAAGAAGGAAATCTGCTGGACGTATACCCCGATAAGGAAACATACCATGTGGGCGATACAGCGCGGTTTTTCGTGAAAAATCCCTATCCCGGCGCAAAGGCCCTTATCACCGTGGAAAGATACGGGGTTCTCGAACGGTGGGTGAAAACTCTGGAGAACAGCGCGGAATTGATTGAAATCCCGGTGCTTCCGGATTATCTGCCGGGATTTTATGTCTGCGTAATGGTAATGTCTCCCCGAGTCGAAAAGCCTCTGGGGCCCGGAGGCGAAGATCTGGGAAAACCGGCCTTTCGAATGGGCTACGCAAAACTGGACGTGAAAGACCAGTTCAAAGAAGTCGATGTTCAATGCAGGACGGACAAAGAAGTCTATAAACCGCGCCAGACTGCAAAACTGGAATTCGAAGCCCATCCGAAGAATCTTCCACCCGGCGCGCCGGTCCCCCCGATCGAAATTGCCGTCACGGTGCTCGACGAGTCGGTATTCGATCTTCTTAAACAGAAGCGCGGCGCTTTCGATCCCTACGATGGCTTCTATAAGCTCGATGACCTGGACCTCGTCAACTACAACCTGATAATGCAACTGGTTGGAAGGGAAAAGCTGGAGAAAAAGGGAGGGGCGCCGGCCGCCGCCGCCGGGTTCGACCTCGGCATGCGTTCGGTCATGAAGTTTGTGAGCTACTGGAATCCATCCATTACAGTCGATGCGGAAGGGAAGGCAAGGGTTGAATTCCAACTGCCGGATAACCTGACCGGATGGCGGGTGCTGGCGATGGCCGTGACCCCGGATGACCGCATGGGTCTGGGAGAGTCTACCTTCAAAGTCAATCAACTGACGGAAATCAGACCCGTGTTCCCCAACCAGGTCCTTGACGGCGACAGCTTTTCAGCCGGCTTTTCGGTGATGAACCGGACCGGGGAGAACCGAAATATAGAGGTCAAGATAAAGGCGGAAGGCCAGATCGCGGCCGGCGCCGCCGAGACTGTTCAAAAGGTCACTGCCGAGCCGTTTAAGCGTTATACGGTATGGCTCCCTGTGCAGGCCTCCGGCCAGGGCGAGATTGTCTTTAGCGTGCAGGCCGGCGACGATCGGGACCGCGACGGCTTGAGGCAGACTCTCAAGGTCCTGCCGAAGCTCAATCGAAACGTGGCCGCCGCTTACGGGAGCCTTTTGACGGGTGAGGTTTCTCAAAAGATTGAATTCCCGGAGGAAAGTCGTCCCGGTTCGGGCCTTCTCAGTGTGGGCCTGTCGCCTTCCATTCTGGCCGGACTCGAGGGGCCTTTCCAGTATATGAAGGTTTACCCCTTCGAGTGCTGGGAACAGAAGATCAGCCGGGCGGTCATGGCAGGGGCCGCGGCGAACCTCGCAACGTATTTTTCCGGGTCGTTCTCGTGGCAAAATGCCGAGGGGGAAGTGGCGGCGGTTCTTGCAGCGGCGCCGGAGTTTCAGGCCCCGAATGGCGGAATGGCTTTCTACCAACCTCGCGACGACTATGTAAGTCCATTCCTCAGCGCTTTCACGGCCATGGCTTTCAAGTGGCTGGAAGAGACCGGCCATGTTGCTCCAGCGCCGGTAAAGGAAAAACTTACACACTACCTTATCAATCTGCTGAAACGAAACGACTCGGAGGATGCCGTCACCCGCAGCGTTATATCCAACGTCAGGGCGCTTGCCCTTTCGGCGCTGGCGGATAGCGGCGAAATCTCGCGCGCCGACCTCGAACGGCTTTACACTCGCCTGCCGGAGATGAATCTTTTCGGCAAGGCCATGTTGCTGGAATCTCTGGCAAGGCAGCCCGATACCCTGGAGATGAGAAAGAAAGTCATCGAAAGCATTCTTTCCCACTCCGACAGGAGCAGCGGAACGATCAGATTTGTCGAGCAACAGGATTCGGCCCTGTTCTCGATCTTGTCTTCGTCGATAAGGGACAATGCGGCAATCCTGATGGCGTTTATATCGCACCGGGGTGCGGGCGGCGCGGAGGATCTGGGCGATATTCCTTTGAACCTGATGGCGACAATTGCTTCCAGCAGAAGGGGGAAGGACCACTGGGCCTCCACCCAGGAGAACGTGTTTGCCGCCATGGCGGCCCTTCGCTACGGCAAGGAATTCGAAAGACAAAAGCCTCAGTTGAGCTTCCAGGCGCTTCTGGATGGGCAGCTTTTGGGCCAGGGCAGTTTTGGCGGTTTTTCCGACAAACCGGTGAAATTGGATTACCGGGCGCTCGATTCGGACCGCGGGCGGAAGGAGGCGGTGACGCTGCGGAAGGAGGGCGACGGCAGGCTCTACTATGATACGATCGTGTCTTATGAGCCGGCCAAAATGAACAGCGAATCGATAAATGCCGGAATTGAAATTCACCGGGAGTACAGCGTCAAACGTGACGGGAAATGGGTGCTCGCGCCGAATCCTCTCGAGTTGAAAACCGGGGACCTCGTGCGGGTGGACCTTTTTGTGTCTCTGCCTTCGGAGCGATACTTCGTCGTCGTGGATGACCCTGTGCCGGGCGGCCTCGAGCCGGTTAACAGGGACCTTGCGACGTCCTCCCAGTCCGATTTGCAGGAGGCCGCCTCGGATTTTGCACCGGATTCATTCCGGAACAGATCTTCCGGCTGGAACAGCTTCGGTTTTTCCCGATGGAGTTTCTATCACAGAGAATTGAGGCATGATTCCGCCCGCTTTTACTCCGAGCGGCTCGGCGCCGGAAATTATTACCTGTCTTATGTCGCCCAGGCGATAGCACCGGGTGAATTCACAGTGCTGCCGGCCAGGGCCGAGGAAATGTATGAGCCCGACGTTTATGGCAAGAGCACTCCTTTGGTGTTGAAGGTGGGACTTTCAGAATGAACGCGTTGCGCGGGATTTACAGCTCAAAATCCGCTATCTGCTGCCTCGTGTTCCTGATCGCAGGTCTTTTGGCCCTTACGTTGAAAACGGCCGTGGACCTTCAACCGCTACCGGATTCTCTTTTGTTTGGCGACTTGGAGGTAAAAAAGCCGCAACTGGTGGACCGAAGCGGAAATCCCCTGCTGATAAGCTATCAGAACAAGTGGAGCGCTCAGAACATTGCCCTGCACGAGATGCCCGTGCTGCTACGAAATGCCTTTGTCGAATCTGAAGACCGGCGTTTTTACGCACACAACGGCCCGGACTGGCCGGCCCGCGTTCACGCACTGGCTCAAAACCTGCGGGCCATGAGAGGAATTCGGGGGGCGAGCACTATCACCGAACAGGCGGTGCGCATGTTTCATCCCCGTCCTCGAACGATCTGGTCCAGATGGCTTGAGGGCTTCGAGGCGGCGCGCCTCGAAAAGCGTTTTTCAAAAAGTGAAATCCTTGAGTTTTACCTGAACCAGATCCCATACGGGCATCAGAGACGGGGAGTCGTAGAGGCGGCCCGGTTCTATTTCGACCGTGATCTCGCCACCTTGAACGCGAAGGAGATCCTTGCGCTGGCGATTCTTGTTCGGGCGCCTTCAGGGCTTGATCTGAAAAAGAATCCCGGGCCCCTCGAAGCGCGCCTTGCCAAGCTTGCGGGGCATATGCGCGCCAAGGGCCTGTTGAATGAAACCGAATACCGGATAGCTCTTTCCCGTGGTTTTGAGTTCTCTAATCCCAGGGGAGTGATCGAAGCAAGGCAATTTGTTCAATACGTATTCAGCGAAGCTTTGGCGGGTGCGGGAAATTGCGGCGGCACGCTCACGACCAGCCTTGACGGACGGCTTCAGCAGAAAGTCCGGAGAATGGTTCAGAGCCGCCTTAAAGCGTTAAGCTCCAGCGATGTCGGCGACGGGGCGGCCCTGGCGGTCGACAACAGGACCGGCGAGGTGCTTGCATGGGTGAGCGAGAGTTTTTCAGCCGGTGAATCAGGGGGGTGGATCGATGCGGTTACGGCTGGAAGGCAGCCGGGTTCTACACTGAAACCGTTTCTTTACGCTCTGGCGTTGGAAATGGGGTGGACCGCGGCAACCCTTATTGACGATTCTCCTGTGGCGGAAGCCGCCGGTTCGGGTTTACACAATTTCCACAACTACAGCAGAACATATTACGGCCCGTTGAGGCTGCGCGTAGCGCTCGGAAACTCCCTCAACACCCCGGCGATCAGGACTATCCGGTTCACGGGCACCGAGCGCTTCCTCCAGTTGCTGCACTCATTGGGTATGTCAAGTCTCACCAAATCAGCCGAATTCTACGGACACGGTCTTGTGTTGGGAGACGGCGAGGTGAGCCTCTTCGAACTCGTTCAGGCTTATTCCACCCTGGCGCGCGGCGGGGTCTTCAAACCGCTGCGCCCACTCTCCGAGCGTCACCAGGCTCCGGGAGAACCCCGCCAGGTGATTGGTTCGAGCACTGCGGCCATAATTGCGGATATACTTTCGGACCCACAGGCAAGACGCCTGGAGTTCGGACAGGGCCACCTGCTTCGATTTCCGGTTCAGACATCCGTAAAAACCGGGACCTCGACCGACCATCGCGACTGCTGGGCGGTCGGTTTTACCGAACGTTATACCGCCGGGGTGTGGATGGGAAATCTCGACCACCGCCCGACCAGGGGAGTAACCGGCGCAATGGGCCCGGCGCTGGTTTTGAGGTCAGTTTTCGCCGAGCTGAACCGTGACGGCGAAACCGGGTCTTTAAGCACGGGCGAAGTTCCACGAGGGACGGGTCTGCAATCCCTGAGCATCTGTTCTGTCAGCGGAATGCTGGCGAGCCCCGGGTGCCCCCGGATAGACGAAAAATTTGAACCGGGCAAGGTCCCCGTGAACGCATGTACTCTTCACCCGGCCCCGGCCGAGGCGGCGGTTTCAAAAGAACCCGGCGCGCCGGGCGTCCCGTATCGGGAGAACTCCACCTGGACCGCATTCCAGAACGGGGTAGAGGGGTCCGGGAAGGAACCGCCCGAGCCGGTTGTCCGGATAATCCAACCCACTCCCGGTCTCCAGATCGCCGTGGACCCGAGAATCCCCCGTGAAATGCAGGCTTTTGCGTTTAAGATTTCGGAAAGGATCAAGCCCGCCAGGGTTGAGTGGGTACTTAACGGAAAGCCGGTTGGGGAGACAGGCCGGGATGAACAGAGCTACCTTTGGCCTGTTTCCCGAGGTGAATACACACTGGTGGCCAGGGTCTGGCGAGGAACCCGGAACGATCCGATCGAGACTCCGAAGGTTGGTTTCGTGGTGAAGTAATGCCTCTTTTATTAATGGAGGTGGAGCTTAACTTCATTGCGTCAGAACGGATCTGATTGTCCTGGACAGCTCCCTCATTATGAGCGGCTTTGTAAGAACGCGCCGGATTCCGACAGAACAGGCAAAATCCTCCAGCAGGCTGATACTGGCGCCGGTGCACATGATAATGGGCAGATCGGGTCGTATCTTGAGCATTTCTGTCGCGAGTTCTATCCCGGTCATATGCGGCATGGTCTGGTCTACAATTACCAGATCAATGGCGTGGGGGTCGTCGGCAAATATTTCCAGCGCCTTGAGGCTTGATGTCAGCCCGACTACCCGGTAACCGTAGCTTGTCAGAATCTTCTGGCCGACATCCACCAGAATTTTTTCATCATCGATGAAAAGAATTTTCTCGGTTCCCTGTGTCGCCGGCCCTACTGAGCCAAAGTCCTGCTCGGTACAGGCGCTCTCTATCGCGGGCAGGAATATACTAAAGGTCGAGCCCTGTGCCGGTTCGCTGGAGACATGAATCGCGCCGCCATGGCTGTGTATAATGCCGTGGGCCACGAACAATCCGAGTCCGGTACCTTGGCCGGGTCCTTTTGTCGTAAAAAACGGCTCGAATATTTTAGATGCGGTGGTCCTGTCCATACCGCACCCGGAATCGCTTATGGACAGGACCAAGTATTCACCTTCGGGGAGGCCGAGATATCGCTGTTCAGTATCTTCTCCCAAATGCACTTTTCTCAGAAAAAAGTCGAGGCGGCCACTGGTCCCGCCCATGGCATGAACGGCGTTGGTTGCGATGTTGAGTATCACCTGATGAATCTGAACGGGATCTGCCGTGATATTCATTCCCGCGGTTGATTCACAGTGTACGGTGAGGGTGATTGTCGACGGCAGGGTGGCACGCAAGAGCTTCGCGATCTCTTGAAGCAGAGGTTCAAGTTCCAGTGGCATAGCTTTCTTCTCTGCTTTCCTGCTGAACGACATGATCTGTTGAACCAGATGTTTAGCCCGGTCACAGGCTTCCTCAATCCCTTGCAGATACTCTTGAGCGGAACTCTGCTTCGGGAGTATCATCCTGGCCAGTTCCGCAAAGCCCGCGATTCCGCCCAGAATGTTATTGAAATCATGAGCGATTCCTCCCGCGAGGGTGCCGATGGATTCCATTTTCTGGGCCTGAAATAACTGGGCCTCCAACCTCTTTTGCATGGTCATATCTCGCATGACCGAGACAAACCCCGTGATCTTGCCGGTTGTCGCCACAATGGGAGAAATCGTGGTTTCAAATTCCACCGGCAGACCATCTTGCCCGGTATTGGTGAAATGACCCTCCCAGCCTTTCCCTGAGGCAACGGTTTTCCTCAGCAATTCAAAAAATTCGCAGTCTTTTTGATCGCCGCGGAACGTGTAAATGTTGTGTCCGACAATTTCAGGTTTCAACAAACCGGTTGCCTGCCGGAATGCCGGATTCACATATTCAATGCTTCCGTGCACATCCGAAATGACCAGACACTCCGCTGTGTTCTCGATGGCTGCGCTAAGGCGCTTGAGCTGAATTTCAGCGAGTTCCCGTTCGAAGAGTTCCTGGCGCAGGTGCTGATGTGCCTGTTCCAACTGTTCCAGCTTTGCCTGCAATTTTCTGTTCAGCGCTTCACCATATTGCTCAAAGCTGTCGGGACTGCCTGCTCGGGTGCTGACGACCGTATACTCTTCCCTGCCGGCTTTGCTCCTGATGGTCTCTTCCACTGCCTTCACTATTTCTCCAGGCTCGATAGGCTTTATGAGGTACCTGTCCGCGCCAAGTTGAAGGCCGAGGGCTTCATCTTTGGAGTCCGTATAAGTGGCCGTGTAAAAAACGAAAGGGATCCCGGCCAGGTGCTCATCACTTCTCCATTGACGGCAGAGCGTAAATCCATCCATGACCGGCATCAATATGTCCGTCAAAATGAGGTCCGGTCTTTCAGATCGCGCCTTGGCGAGGGCTTCTTCACCATTTCCGGCGCGAACCACTTCATGACCGTGCCCTTTGAGGAGGGCTTCCAGGAAATAGAGGTTATCTTTGTTGTCATCAGCTATCAAAATTTTACTCATCAGTGTCTCCACGCTTTGGGAGATATTTATGTATTTCCGCGATGAACGTATCGGGGTTGATAGGCTTCTCGATGTATCCTGTACAGCCGGCCCGGATAGTCTTCTCACGATCGCCCACCATCGCATGGGAAGTTACCGCGATTATAGGCACATCGGCAAAAGCCGATTCAGACCTTAACCTGCCGGCAACGGCATAGCCGTCCATTGCCGGGAGTTGGATATCAAGCAGAATCAAGTCCGGATTTATTTCCCTGGAGAGCCGAATCCCCTCAATGCCGTCGCGGGCCTGAAAAACCTCGTACCCGTTGTGGGTGAGTATATAAGTGAGCAGATAAATATTATCTTCATTGTCTTCGATGAGCAGCACTTTTTGTGTCATTGCCCAGGCCTCCGTGAAATCAACGGCAGAGAAAAGCCAAAGGTACTTCCGGCTCCCTCTCCCTCGCTTTCCACCCAGATTTGACCGCCCAGCATTTCCAACAGACGTTTGCAGATGGATAAACCGAGACCGGTGCCCTCATATCGGCGCGCCACCCCAATGTCGACCTGACGGAAAGGTAGAAACAGGCTTTTCATATTCTCGCTTTTCAGGCCAATGCCGGTGTCAGTGATGGAGATCGCGATGTGATCTTCAGAAACTGTGCTCTCCAGGGAGATTTTTCCGTGATCCGTGAATTTGACTGCGTTACTCAACAGGTTGATGAGAATTTGTTCCACGCGGCGGCGGTCACTGTATATCATCCCTACTTCGGGTGAAACATCCACCACCAGTTCCAACCCCTTTTTGTCGGCAAGGGGGGTAATAATTTCGACAACTTGCCTGATTGACTGGGCGAGGTTGAAGTCTTCCAGATACAACTGCAATTGTCCTGCTTCTATCTTTGATATATCCAGTACGTCATTGATGAGCTGCAACAGATGGCGTGCACTGTTCTGCACCATTCCCATCTGCTTTTTCTGTTCGTCGTTGAGAGGCCCTGCGAGTCCTTGCAACAGAATCCCTGTAAAGCCGATAATCGAATTTAGAGGTGTACGCAATTCATGAGACATGGATGCAAGAAAGGCCGATTTTATTCTGTCCGCCGACTCGGCCATTTCTTTGGCGCGAAGGATTTGCAGTTCCGCCTCCTTGTGGCGAGTCATATCGGTAAAAAGACCGGCCAGGTATTTCGGCTGGCCGCTTTCGTCGTGTATCAGAAAGAAGTTCACCAGGACCGGGATCTTCTTGCCGCTCCGGGCTATCAGCGGTATCTCGCCCGTCCAATTGGCGCGTTGGGACAGGGACACCTTAATATCAGAGAAAATGGATTGGGAGCTCTCGTCAGGCAGGTACTGGTGGAGCATTCTTTTCTGATCGGGAGTCCAGCCGGTCTCGGACAGCATGTCCAAAAGGCCGGGGTTCATATAGGTAAACCTGCCGTCGATCTCTGCGATGCCGAATCCCTGCCCGGCATTTTCAGCAAACTGCTGGAAAACCCTGAGCTGGCCCTCGGTTCGTTTGAGTTCCGTAATATCGTTGCCTATACACAGTGTTCCTACCAGGCGGCCTGATTCATCCCTGATCGGCCTGTTTGTCCAGGCAATCCAGACCCTTTGTCCGGTGCGCAGCAAATTCTCATTTTCATTTTTTGCATAAGACTCGGGATGCTCGGCAATGTCGCGTAGTATTTCTTTCAAATCCCGGCCGAATCTGTCCACCTCCGGCACGATCGTGCCGACCACGCTTTGTCCGAGGATTTCACTTTCACTGTAACCGAAGAAGTTTTGAGCAAATTCGTTGAAGAATGTCACCCGGCACTGGGGATCCATCTTGAGAATAATGCTGTTGGCATTCTCGATGAGTTCGCGGTACTTAAGCTCGCTTTGGCGAAGTGAATCCTCCGCCAGCTTGCGGTCCTGGATTTCTTGAAGCAACTGAGCAGTTCGTTCCACGACTCTTTCTTCCAGCTCGCCGTGGGCGCGCTCCAGGGCCTCGAGTGCCAGTGAACGTTCCTGACGCGTGCGTAGAGCCATGATACCGTGGGAGAGATTATTGCCGAGTTCTTCCAGCAACGCCACTTCGGCATCCTGGAACGCATCGGTTTCCTGCGCATAGATGGCCAATGCGCCAAAAGAGATATCATCGGCCTTCAGTGGCAAAGCAAGAACAGCTCCCATATTCACTTTGCTCAGGCGGGACCGCCAGACTGCAAAGTTCGGGTTTTCCATAATATTGTGAACTACGACAGGTTTTCCCAGGCGGATGGCAGATCCGACGGCGCCATGCCCATAATCGTCTTCCGCCCAACTGACCCGGATTTCGTCCAGAAACTCCCGGGCCGGTCCGGCATAGCTAACCGGGCGGACGGTTCGAGCCTCATCCATCTCCGCGTACCCCACCCAGGCGATGTAATATCCGGCTGGACCCACCGCAATATTGCACACCTCGGCAAGCAGGGTGTGTTCCTCCCTTGCTCTTACCACTGCGGCATTACACCGGGAAAGTATCCTGAACGCGCGTTGTGTTTGTCGAAAAGATTCTTCATTAACTTTCTGCTCGGTGATGTCGCTGATAATGTGAATGGCCCCGCCAAAATTGCCGTCTTCATTCCGAATGGGGTCAACCGTTACCTTGTACCAACGCTCGCCTATCTGCGCCTCGGCGGTTTCCCGCCGCAAACTATGCCGCGTTTTTTCCATGGGACAGTTATACGGAGGTGTATGAGCGTCATGCATCAACTCGTAGCAAAGACGCCCTTTAATATCTTGAACCCGCATGCGTAAAATTTTTCCCATGGCGCTGTTGCACCGGAGTATTCTTCCACTGGGGTCCAAAATACATGCGGCATCGCCGAAAGAGTCGAAGATAGGCTGCCAGTCACGCCTTGCCACGTTGAGAGTCTCTCTGAATTTGGATTTCACGAAATTGTCTCCATCAGTGGTCAAAATAGAGACAGCCGTTTCTTCAGAAGGAAATCTTTCGAAGGGCAGGATACGGCGTGCCTGTTCCAAAGCTGTGGTTTCGTGGGGCAACCCGGGATCCGAAAACTTCACTTGCTTTGATCCTGAGCCGTCCGGACAAACCAGTGTCGTAGATTTTTAATGGGATTGGTGAACCAGTTATGGGGCTGATATGCAAAAGAATCTCGGGGAAAGCATGGGATTTGCGGCGCGCCGGAGTCGGTATCTTGTCAGAAGTCGGGACAAGCCTGATGAGGGCATGGATCATTCGGCATTGGTGACATTCGCATTCTATTAAATCTATCACGCGCATCGGCGATCCCTCGGCAAGTTTGCAGCCCTATTGCGTGTCGATAATATCTTAAATCTAACACAATCCCAAAATTATTGGGAAAAAATTACTGCCCAGGCAAGATGCGTGGCGCCAAGTCCTGAACGATCCGGTCGAAACCCCGAAGGCAGAGTTGTCGTCAAATGCCGTAGTATGCTCAATTATTGATAAAGATTTTTTCACTCGGGCGCAAGTTTTTCCATTTTGAACTGTTAAACAGGCAGGCGGTGAAAAATTGCCCAGCCGGTTTTCGGGAACTCCGGCAGTCGGGCTGCACCCGGCGCCACGGATTGCGGGAGAGAGTTAATCTTAGCAAAGAGGTAGTTTGATGATGCCTGACGGCCCAATGGAAGCTGAAGGCGGAAAGGTTTCACACGCGCCCGAAACAGGCGGCGCCAGGACAAAGAACCTCTATAACAAAATGGAATGGGCCGGCGCTTTCGGCGATATCGGCACCCTCATTCCTTTCGTTGTTGCTTACATCACCATTGTGAAGGTTGAGCCTCTCGGGCTTCTATTTATGTTCGGACTCTGCTTGCTTGCCGTCGGGCTTTACTACAAGACGCCTATTCCCGTTCAGCCGATGAAAGCCATCGGAGCGGCGGCCATAGCCGGGGGTATCAGCCCCGCGGCCCTTTTCGGGTCGGGCCTTACCACGGGGCTTTTCTGGCTGGCGGCCGGAGCCACCGGGATAATCAGACCAATAGCCAGGCTCGCCACCAAACCGGTTGTGCGCGGCATCATGCTGGGCCTTGGCCTTTCTTTCATGGTGGATGGGATCCACCGGATGCTTACATCACCCATTCTGGCCGGTATCGCTCTGGTAATCACCTATATTCTTCTGACAAATCCCAGAATCCCCGCCATGTTTGTGCTTCTGGTTATTGGGGTGGGATCGGCCGTCGTTTTGGACCCGGAGATACTGCCGGAACTTGCAAAAATCCATGTGGGTTTCAAAATGCCGGTTTTGAGCCTGCCCATGATTACCTGGAACGATCTGATCGTTGGAACGCTGCTGTTCACCATTCCTCAAATCCCATTGACTCTTGGAAACGCGGTGGTTGCAATCGTTGCGGAGAATAATGAATTGTTCCCGGACAGGCAGGTTACGGAGAAAAAGATTGCCGTTTCTCAAGGCATTATCAACTTGGTTTCACCCCTTTTCGGCGGCATCCCCATGTGCCATGGGGCCGGAGGAATGGCCGGTCACGTGAGATTCGGCGCCAGGACGGGCGGAGCGCCGGTTATACTTGGGTGCCTGCTCATTCTGATCGCCCTTTTTTTCAGCGACTCGGTGGCGATGATCTTTAGAATCTTCCCCAATTCAATTCTGGGGGTGATTTTATTTTTCGCGGGATCGGAACTGGCAATCGTTGTAAAAGACATAGGAGACCAAAAAAGCGATTTCTATGTGATGCTCATAGTGGCCGCCTTCGCGATGTGGAATATGGGAGCGGCCTTTCTCGCCGGGGTAATACTGGATAATTCATTGAGACGAGGCTGGATAAAGATATAATGAGTCTTAGAACCCGGTCCGGCCGCATGCGACTGCACGGCTGGATCATCGTAAAGCGGCTAAAGGATAACTCATCTGACAAATTCCGGCGGAATCGAACCAACGACAGATACGGAATACAAGCTGATCGAAGCTGTTGCGGCCGGAGATGGTTCGGCATTCGAAACGCTTGTCGAACGATACCGGAATCGCGTTCTGAATTTCATTTACAAATACGTGGGGGACCGGTACAGCGCCGAGGATCTTGCGCAGGAAGTGTTCCTGCGGGTCTACAGATCCGCTTCCGAATTCGAACCCAGAGGCAAAGTCTCCACCTGGATCTTCAAGATTGCCTACAATCTTTCGCTCGATGAAATCGCGCGGATGAGAAGGCTATGCCTGCTGGCCGACACCGAGGGAGAGGAAGTTGAGCCGACAGCGCCGAATCTCCTGGAAGGACAAGAACTTAAACAGACATTGATGGATTGCGTTCAGCGCCTCCCCGAGAAGCAGAAAGCGGCCCTGCTGCTCAGGGTGAACGAGGAACTCTCCTATTCTGAAATCGGCCGCATTCTTTCCACCTCCGTTTCGAGTGTGGAGTCGCTGATACACAGGGCCCGCGGGAACCTTAGAAAAATGCTCGGGGGGATACTGGAGGACAATAGTGGATCACGATAAAATTCGCGCCAACCTTTCGGCTTACAAGGACAACGAATTGTCCGGAAGTTTTAGGGACCAAATCGCGCTCCATCTGCAGGGTTGCGAGACCTGCTGCGAGGAACTGAGGAAGTTGGACCGGATTGATGCCTTGGTTCGAGAATTACCACAGATCAGCGCCGCGGAGAATTTTGCCTCTGGGGTCATTTCAAAGGCTCAGGCGGCGTCTGCGCCCGGCCATCACATATGGAGCCTGCCCCACAGGATTCTAGACAGGTTCCTGTTTCTGGGAGATTCAGTTTTCGGGTTGTTTCGCGGATTCGAAGCGCAAGAGGGGGCACTCGACGAATTTGGAGATTCTCCCCCTCTGTCGCTCAGTCATGCCTACTTCCAACTCATCGATCGGTGAAAGTGAGGATAGATATGCCTTTGGGGTATTTTCTTCTTGGTTTTTTGACGGCTCTTGTCATCGTTGCGGTCCTCATCCTTGCGTTCTATTTGCGTTTCAAGCGTGCAGGCCGGAAAAATTCGAATATAAAAGGTTATCTGGACCTGATACCCGATCTTTCAGCAGAGCAGCGGTCAAAAGTTCAGAGCATACGGCAGACCTTCCTGCCAAAGGTCGAAAGAATCAGACAGGAACTGTGCAGACTCAGAATCGTTCTGGCCGGGGCCCTTTTTTCCGAGATAACGGACAGAGAAAAAGCGCGTTCCATCGCTCAGGATATTTTGAAGTCCCAATCGGAACTCGAGCAGGAAGTGATCGATCACATAATAGAGGAAAAGGATCTGCTCAGCCCGAAACAGCAGCGAAAATTTTTCGAGATTATTCTCGATCAGTTCGCCCATGGCGGATTGGGGGTTCACGATATAAAACAACGAAGGAAAGGATGACTGAGTTTTCAGTTTTCAGCTTCGTTTACAGGTCCAAAATAACGAAAGGCTGAGGCAAAAATCGACAGGCGCTTCGAATGAAAGACAACAAGGGTGCTTTCGATGTGGGCGAAGCTATCTATGAATAAAGTCTATGAACAGCCGACATAGTTTCCCGAAAGGTTCTCTTTGCTGTATCCCTGTCTATGGTTGTTCGACCATGAATAGCTTTGCTTGTCTCTGAATAGAGATCGTCAATTCTGTCTCGCAAAACTCCAGGCGATGTTGCCTGCCGTATCAATTCTCTGGGTATGAATGAGTCAAAATCGATAATGTTGCCGCCGGATTCTTTGAAATGGCCCTTTCTTTCGGATTGATCGCGCACTGCCACTTCCAAAATAGTTTTACATAAAGATATAACTGCAATTAATTGTCGAAATGTATAACACTGTCTGGCCTGTGATACATACGGCAACAGGTGTTCTGGAACAGTTATACCAACAATTGAGGAACCTATTTCATATAGACCTTGAACATATTCGTAGGGATAAAATGATGAGTAAAAAACATCCCATTTTAGGTCGTCCATTTCATCAAGATCTAATTCATCATCCATACCTAGTGTAGAATCTACTTCCAAATCTAACATATGACACATCATCCTATCTATCCGAAGCGTATGGCTGGGCGCTGCTTTTCTCAGTATCTCTTATGCAACTGGGTCCTGTAGTCTAATAACTGAATGAGCCAAGATGGTAATCTTTATCAGTTTCTTCAACTGCCGCCGAGTTGTTCGAAAAGCCGATCTGTTTGCTTTTCGATCACGGCTTTAATAATACAGCGATTCAGGTTACTAATGTGTGACGCATCCTCGACAATTTTGATTTCCGGGGATCGGGAGGATTTTGATTCTGTAGGATTCTCCGGTGCATTCCTGAATCGCGATACGGTCTCGCAGCATTGCCCACCTTCACGGGGGGGGGGAACTATAAAACTCTGCCTCCCCTGTGGGAATCGAGGTTGGAAGCAGAATGCCGGAATTAAACTCAAGCCGCTGCTTTAAGGCTGAAGATTTTCGAGGAACAGGTTCACCGGTCCGGTGTGCGGACCGGCGGTTTACATGGCGTAGAGTGTTTCGCCCTTTATTACCTTTACGTTATTGCCCTTCAGGATCTTCACGGCCTCATCGAGGTTATCGAAGCGGAATATGAGCACCGCGTTGGCGCCGCTTTGCTGGACAAAGGCGTACATGTATTCGACGTTAACATTGGCCTTGTGCAGAATGCGAAGAATATAAGAAAGTCCCCCCGGTTTATCTTCGACCTCCACTGCGACCACCTCGGTTTTTCCCACCGTGAAGCCGGCTTTCTTGAGTTCTTCTTTCGCCTTGTTGTAGTCGTTTACGATCAGGCGCAGGATGCCGAAATCGGATGTATCGGCGAGAGACAACGCCCGGATGTTGATGTTAGCCTCGGCCAGGATCCTGGTTACGTCCGCAAGCCGCCCAGCCTTGTTTTCCAAGAATATGGATATCTGTTCCACATAGTCCATTGCCATCCTCCTCTTAAGAGACAAACTGTATATACAGCACTGAAGAAAAAAGTGCACTTCTTCCGCGCATGCCGCTGCCTGGTGATCTCATGGAGCGAGGAAGAGCGGCGATTGAAAATCTCCGATATGCGCATCAGGCATGCGGGAGCGCCTATCTCAAACAGCAGCTAAATCTTCCGATTGTCGATCACCCGCTGGGCCTTTCCCTCGCTTCGCGCTATTCTCTTAGGTTCGACCAACTGTACCTTTGCCGTTACTCCCAGGAGTTCTTTTATGCTTTTCGTCAGCTTTTTTTCTATGCTCTGCAGGACGCGGACTTCGTCGGAGAAAAATGACTCGCCGACCTCCACCATGACAGTCAGGGTATCGAGATTATCCTTGCGGTCGACCACCAGTTGATAGTGAGGTTCGACCTCCTCGATTTCCATGATCACACTTTCGATCTGTGAGGGGAAAACGTTGACTCCCCGGATGATCAGCATGTCGTCGGTCCTGCCGCTCACCTTCCTCATACGCACGAGGGTACGGCCGCATATGCAGGGTTCGCGGTCAAGGGAAGAGACGTCCCTTGTGCGATAGCGTATTACGGGGAAGGCCTCTTTTGTGATCGAAGTAAATACGAGTTCTCCCTGGGCGCCGTTGGGGAGGGTTTGGCCGGTTTCCGGGTTGATTATCTCGGGGATGAAATGATCTTCGAAAATGTGCAGCCCGTTTTTAGCCTCCAGGCATTCGATTGAAACTCCCGGCCCGATTACCTCGCTCAGACCGTATATGTCTATGGCGTTTAAGTGAAGCTTGGCCTCTATTTCCGCCCTCATCTCCTCGGACCAGGGCTCTGCGCCGAATATGCCCGACTTGAACTTAAGGCTGCTGAAATCCACTCCGGTCTCCACCGCCGCCTCCCCCAGGTGAAGGGCATAGGAGGGTGTGCAGGTCAGGATCGTCGGACCGAAATCTTTCATGATCAACACCTGCCGTTTGGTGTTTCCGCCGGATATCGGTATGACGGACGCGCCAAGCCGTTCGGCCCCGTAATGCACGCCCAGTCCGCCTGTGAAAAGCCCGTAGCCGTAGGCGTTATGAATTATGTCGCCTCGCGTAGCGCCTCCGGCCGCGAGTGCCCGCGCCATCAGTTCCGCCCACATGCGGATATCGCGTGCAGTATAACCCACCACGGTAGATTTTCCGGTTGTTCCGGAAGATGCATGAATCCGGACCACGTTATCCATCGGGACCGCGAACATCCCAAACGGGTAGCTGTCTCGCAGGTCATCTTTAGTGGTGAAGGGAAGCCTTTCCAGATCCTTCAGGGTTTTGATATCGGACGGCGCTACGCCGGTTTCGTCAAACTTGCGGCGGTAGAACGGGACCGTGGCGTAAACCCTTTCGACAGTTTCCTTGAGGCGTCGAAGCTGAAGGGCTTCAAGGTCTTCCCTGGGAATTGTTTCGAATTCAATATTGTAGATCATTCCCCCGATTCCTCCTGCTGCTGAGATTGCCGCAGGCGATGACAAAAAGGGCCGTAGATCGCCGGAATCCACAGCCCCATAAATCACGCAAGCCATGGACCAAGCCTTTTTCGCCTGCCCATGGCTTCTATTTCGAGTTCAGTTCAGTTCTGCTTCTCTCCCACAGGCAGGCTCTTGAAATGAGAACCTGCTAAAAAAGAGGCTAAAGCCAAAGAGGCAATTTGTCATAATCCCCTCGAATTTCACGAAAATTAACTTTTACCAAATATCTGATAGGATTTCGGTTGTCAATAAAAATCGGCTTCAGCAGGATTAGCTAAAAAATATCTCCCGTGATGCCGATAAGATCAGAGGGGTACAACGTGGTCCGAGTTAGGCATTGCCGATCAAGACTAATGTAAGGTATATTTTCGATAATTGTCCGGCATCTTTCACAGGGAGTTGCCCAGAATGAAAAAATATGAGCGCAAGAGGCACAAGCTGGACGAAATGGTGGAGTGCATTCGTGATCAGTCCGGTGTGGAAAAGAGCTGGAATAACGGGTGCAACACAATTGTCGAAAACCATCCTTACCTGGTCGGTTATGCCTTCCTGATCGGACTGGCTGTTACCTTTGCCGTCACTCACCTGATGGTATTCGCGATATCGTTTCTTTTCCTCTACTTCATATCCGATTTCATGACACGGGACGTCCACCGGATTGTGCCGTTCGCGCCCAAGGCTCTACTTTTTTCTCTCCTGTACATCCTGGTCATTTGGGGCATCATATTGATTACATACAAAGTAATCCCAATGATGCTGAAAAATTTCCCCGAACTTTCGAACCAGCTTCAGGTGCAGATCGTAAAAGAACTCAAGGAGGCGAGCCACAAGTGGGATCTTCCGGCATATATCGACGTCGATGAATTGAAGAAATCAATATTAAGGGCCAGCACCAATATATTGCAGTTCCTGGCGAACAGCCTGACCCCTCTTTATAAGGGCGTCGTGCAGTTCATTTTTGCGCTGGCGATCAACCTGTTTTTCTATTTCGAGTCCGATAAGGTAAAAGAGGCATTAACACGAGACCCGAACAGCCTGATGACCTTCGTGTTCAAGTTCATTCAGGTCAGGCTGATGATATTCTACATCTATTTCAGGCGCGTAATGGGAGGGCAGGTTATTATCGCCCTCATCAACACCGCGATCTCATCGGTGGTGATTTTTGGACTGCATCTTCGGCACCCGTTGTTGATGCTTTTTGTAGTCTTTTTCTGCGGACTCTTCCCCGTGATAGGAAATCTGATGTCGAACAGCGTTCTTACCATCAATGCTTTCGTGGCGACCGGAACGTGGGGAATGGTGATCTGTCTGATTTTGCTGGTCGGTGTTCATAAATTGGAATACCTTCTCAATTCGAGAATAATAGGTGGGATCGTTCACCTGCCAATGGCGATTTCTCTGGGCGCGCTGGTTTTTTCAGAGGTGCTCCTGGGGATTCCCGGCCTGATCCTGGCCATTCCGCTTGTACTTTTCTTCAGACATGAGTTTGAACATATCCGGGGACTATCTTCAGGCGCGTCAATGGAGGCCGTCGATCCTGATTCCGTCGAGGTCCGGGCGGTGACAGCCGAGTTGATGAAGGCCCATGCGAACATGGAGTCGGAGATAAGCAAGCCGGTGAGTAAAGTTTGAGGGAAGTAAGAACTGTCACTCGAACCGAAGCACGTCTCGATCTGAAATCCCCCGGGTTCGATAGATTTTCCGGATAAAAACTCTCTGCGGCAGACAGGTCCGAATTTATATCTTTTTCCCAATTCGGCATTGACTTAGGTCAATGCCGCGCAAAAGTTACTGCAGTTCCTTTTAAACTGTCTTGCCCGGCGTTTTTCCAGGATGCGACCGTTCCGTTTGGTTGCCATGGACTGACGAAAGGAGGCTTGGAAATGAAAAAAGCGATGAGAGAACTCGCCGCTGCAATACACTGTAGAGATCCTGCCGCCGCATTTTGTTTTGAATTCTGGGATGGACAAAGAATAGGCTATGGCGTCCGGCCGAAGACGACCCTCATAATCAAGTCTGCCAGAGTCCTGCCGCAGTTGTTCAG
>Ga0326728_10006629_pt1 | contig 30918 bp, 27 predicted proteins | sample MB3enrmetagenome_FD_207602 | JGI IMG/M metagenome (GOLD analysis project Ga0326728, IMG submission 207602) | Lab enriched peat soil microbial communities from McLean, Ithaca, NY, United States - MB31MN | ecosystem: Environmental > Terrestrial > Soil > Wetlands > Peat | place: USA: New York...
TTCCAGAAAGATCCAGACCCTTTCAATCGAGGGAATAAATACCCTTTCTGCAGGAGAATGGGGATCTTTAATTGTAGGCCCAAAAGAAATCATTTCCATATCCCTAAATTTTGAACCGATTAATCCACACTCAAGCCCTGCATGAACGACTGTTACCTTCGGCTCTTTTCCAAAGGTTCCTGTGTAAATTTGCCTGCAGTTCGAAAGCAGCCCTGACTCAAGATTAGGCTCCCAGGCAGGGTACCATTTCTCATATTCAATCCATGCTCCCACTAGTTTTGCTAAAGCTTCTACATCACCGGTAATTTCAGCCAACTTGGATGTAATTAAGCTACGTTGGCTTAAAAGAATCTTTACTTCATTTTCTGCTGTTCTCACCGCAGCCAGGTTATTTGAGGTTTCCACAAGTCCAGGGATAGTATTAGACATTCTGTGAACTCCATGTGGTAACTCCTGGAGCAGTTCTATTAGCCTCTCTTCAGTCCCTGCAGAGAAGGCCCTACCACAGGTAATTTTCTTTTTAAGGGCCATACATCCCACTTTTTTAAAATATGTGTTATAATCGACTTCCGTGAGATTCAGAACAAGGTTAGTATCTGTTTTTGCATATTCAGCTTGAAAAGTCTTCCAGAGATTGGACATTATTTCCTCAGACCGTGCTGTTTTTTTCCTAGCCAGGGCAACAAATGCCTCTGCAAAATTCGGAATTGCGTTGTGAACGCTGCCTCCACTTAGCTGAACAAGTCTGATGCTTTCTTCCCCAATCCTGTCCCTCAACCAGACCAATGCCCTAGTGAGCAAACGAATTCCATTTGCCCGCTGCCTATGAATCTCAACTCCTGAATGTCCACCCACCAACCCCTCAACTGATATCTTAAAAAACCCGAATAAATCCTCCTTTTCACAGTCAAACTGCTCCCATTCAATGGGAAGTGTAATCAGTAAATTCTGTCCTCCAGCGCACCCTGTTATAAAGACTCCTTCATCCTCTGAGTCCAGGTTCAAGAGTAACTTACCTTCACAGAAACCAGCCTCTAGTCCTCTTACCCCCGTAAAACCTGTTTCCTCATCAACGGTAAAAAGGAGTTCAAGTGGTGGATGCTCAATTTCACCTTTTTTTCCGGTCTCTGCAAGCACTAACCCGATTGCAAGCGCGATCCCATTATCTGCCCCTAAGGAAGTCCCATCTCCCCTTAGCCAGTCCCCATCATAAATGCATCTTATTGGATCTCTAAAAAAATCATGTTTCGAGCCCTTACATTTCTCACAAACCATATCCATGTGCCCCTGCAGAATAACTGTAGGAGAGCTCTCATAGCTCTTAGTTGGAGTGACTCTTATTAGAACATTGTTAAAGGAGTCAGCTTTCACCTCAAAGCCTCTGGATCTACTCCATTCCTGCAGCCAGATTGAAAGCTTTTCTTCGTTTTTTGAGCAGCGAGGAATTAAATTAATTTTTTCAAATGTTTTAAGTATCTGCAGGGTTTTCGGGTGCATGGGATATCAGCTCATTTTTTCAGGGTTTATACCTTGGTTTATATCTTAATGCTATAGAAGATTCCGATTTACGTCTTATTAGTGAGGATTTCGATTAATCTCTGATTTTCGGGAGTCATTTATTTATTATTTATAAGCAAAGGACAACATTAAGGAGTTTATCGAAATACTCCAATAAAATCACTTAAATTTGAGTTTTAGTATAGTTTTGACTAGATATTTTAGACCAATCTACTGAATATTTTCGAGGAATTATATAGGGAAATCCTCCACAGCATCATGAAACGGATTGTTATCTAGAGAGCCTTAAAAGTTCTAGATCTAGTGTGGAATTCGCAGTTTGAAAATTTCTTCAAATAATGTGTTTTTGTTTCCGATTATGAAGTAGGTTCATTGAAATGTAGATCAGCAATTTTGAATTTAACTCTATTCAAAGTACATACACCAAGTTTTTGTGATTTGTGGGTAATTCTAGGCAAAAATGCCAAATGAAATTATTAATATATATGGCATTATTGGAAGTAGATACATCTATGTCATTATCATCGTTTTAAGAGATTAAAAAAGTATATTTGCGTTGATATCATCGATTAAGAGCTAATTAAGTACTTAATGTAAGGAATATTTCATATCCAGTCTACTTGCCACAAAAAAACTCATTAAAAGGCATAGATTATGGATTCTTGACAAGCTTATTTTCTGGATCCAGGTCAATATTGTTCCTGACTTTCGGAATAATGAACAAGTGGTTTCAAGTTGGGATTGTCATGAGGCCTAAATAAAAATAACGCAAACAAAACCTTATTAATGTTTAAGCTAGAATCAGGCTTTATGTTTACGATAATCACAGGCGCGCAGTTTGGTGATGAGGGAAAAGGAAAGATAGTAGATCTTCTTGCAAAAGATTATGACATTGTTGCCCGTTTTCAGGGAGGAGACAACGCAGGTCATACAGTACGGGTAGGAGATGAGATCTACAAACTGCACCTTGTTCCTTCAGGTATCCTTCTTGATACAAGAGTTCTTATCGGGCCTGGGGTTGTTCTGAACCCGAAAATTCTGGCCGAAGAAATTTCAATGTTTGAGCAACATGGAATAAAGATAAATGCTGACAATCTTGGAGTGGATGCAAAGACGAGTATAATTATGCCCTATCATATAGAAATGGACTTGCTAAGGGAAGAGTCGAGGAAAACTAAAATAGGAACCACGAAACGCGGTATAGGTTATGCTTACATTGATAAGGTGGCAAGAGACGAAATCTGTATGGCTGAGCTTGTGGATAGCGAACGCTTACTTGCAAAACTTGAGGAGCTTGCTCCCCAGAAAGAAAAAGAAATTGAAGCAATGGGAGGAGATCCGAAAATAGTCAGAGACCCTACCCTGATAAATATATATTCTGAACTTGGAAGGCAATTTGCTGATTATGTCACTGATGTCTCTAGAGAAATAAATGATGCTCTCGCTGAAGGAAAACATGTAATGGCTGAAGCTGCCCAGGGTACTCATCTCGATGTGATACATGGTACTCAAAAATTCGTAACTTCTTCTTCAACAATAGCAGGTTCTGCCTGTGCAAACCTCGGGGTAGGTCCTACAAGGGTTGACAAAGTGATTGCTATAGTTAAAGCTTATATTACAAGAGTAGGAGATGGCCCGCTTCCCACAGAGCTTACAGGAGAATTGGGAGAAAAGATACAGAAAGTTGGAGGGGAATTCGGGACAACTACTGGTAGGAGTAGAAGATGCGGATGGTTCGATCTGCCTCTTTTGAAAAAAGCTATTGCTCTTAATGGGTATACGGAGATTTCTCTAACCAAACTGGATGTATTGACAGGTATTGACCCAATCAGGATCTGTGTTTGCTATAATTACAAAAGAGAAAATGTGGATTATCCCCCTGAACTCACAGATAATCTATGGGAATGTAAACCTGTTTATGAAGATCTCCCTGGTTGGAAAAATGATCTAACTGAAGTAAAAACCTTTGAGGAGCTCCCCCAAAATGCCAAAAATTATGTCAAAAGGTTAGAAGAACTTATGAAAGTACCTATCAATTATATTTCAGTAGGTCCAGCCAGGTCGCAAACCTTTAAAAAAGAATAATTCCATTTAGTAATCCTGCCAGGCAAGTACCGAAAAATGTACATATTAACTGTGGTGGATATGTAATGATACGCATATCCAATTGTATTTAATAAGCTTTGAATCAGGCACTTTCTATATGTTCAGTAACAAGCTGCCTAAAAGATACCTATGATATTGGTAATCCAGTGAAGAATTGATGTTGCTGTATACAACGGATATTAATAATATTAAGAAAAAATCATGGTAAGAATCATTTTGAATTTTTCAATGGCATGGAGTGCATGAGATTCGTTTGCAGGCATTATAATCATATCCCCTTTCTCAAGGATATTTTTACTACCAGAAATAGTAATTTCTGCCTTGCCATCTATTACCTGAATCATGGCATCGAAGGGAGCTGTATGTTCACTCAGTCCTTCTCCTTTATCGAAGGCAAATATAGTCACAGTTCCCGTGCCTTTACGGATAATTTCTTTGCAACAACGGCTCCTTCCTGATATTCAATCAAATCTTCTACCTTGAGTGTCTTGGCTTTTAATTCTTCAGACATTGTTCCACCTCTAATCCTTGTTGCATAAATTCATCTGGCTTATCCAGATACCGGACGAAGTCTTCAATGAGTGGAATATAATTGCGCCCCAATTGTTATCGTTTAATGATTTTCATGCACAACTTCGAATATTATGTCGCGATTTTCCTGACATTGATCACAAAACATATTTTTTCACCTTTAAAACGGTTTTTCAGTTTACTCCCCGTTTTACCATTGTACCAGAAATGTATCTTTTTAGTACAGATAGGTTTAGAATATTATTTCCTATACGATAGTGGCTCATATATAGGAGACGATTTCGAGATGGATATCTTGATAACGAAACTCAATTTTTACAAGATAGAGCTTGAGATTTTATCCCCTTGACTGCAGACAGTAGATATTTTTTTGTTCACATTTCATTCCGTCTTCAACAGCTTCCCTGATGATATATCCGGCCTTGTGCAGGATAGTATTCCCGAACTGAGAATCTTTGCCCATAAATCGGTATAGGGATAGGAATTCCATATTTTAGGATTTGGACTCATTTGTATTCGGTTAATGAATTCGATGCACAACTTTGAATACCATGTATTTGATTTTTCATTTCAACCACGTAAGTCCTGTACAAATATATTTCTGCATGATCTAAAATATTTTGGCAACGTTTGTGGATTTACATACTATCCAATTCATAAATTTTCTTTGAAACTACTTTAATGTATCAAGGTTTAAATTTCAATATGGGTATTTTGCATATCCCGCCAAAATATGGAATTAGCGATGTATTGGCTAAGATGATTTTTACCAGGCAGGCATGATTAAGTATAGCTAAATATGCAACTGAGTCAATAACTGCTTGCTAATAGAATTGCTTTAACGAAGTTGCTCAAAATTAGAGATTACTTTTTTCTACACTTTATCGATGTATACTCGCTTCTTCTACTCGTCAACATATGTAAGCGATCAAGCCAACCCCTAATATTTTCTTCTCCGTTAACTGTAAACGCTGCCCAATAGTAAGGATGCTGGGAAGGCTTCTTGTCTGGAAATTCTTCTGCCATTTTGACGTAGTGTTCTCTGTATTGTGTTATGAACTACTTCTCTTGCCTTCCCATTCACCCGAGCAGTAGCATTTTCCTATATAATCCGCCATTTGGCTAAACATAAGGTTTCTAACCCAGAGCTAAAAATAGGATAATTTTTAACACAAATTATTGGATACTGCCAAACCTACGAAATTAAATAAAAAGAAATATATAATATGTTTTAAATTTTATAAGACTACGGATGCATATGATTTCCCCCATTAACAATGTAATATGAGTCAGAGAATTATCATGAATGACTAAAGAAGGCATTACCTTCCAAGATAATGACCAGCAGATCATGCAAGTGTAAAATAACTAATGCAAAATAACTCATTGTTTCATAATCGAGTAGCTGAGTATTTTTTTCTAGTCTCAAAATTTTCTATTGCACCTCAGCATTAAAATTCAAAGATCAAAATGTGAAACTCTATGTAATATGCCCGTTCTGCTGACAGAAAGGATAAGAAAGACTGACAAACCCTAAAAGATCATCTGGAAATAAAGGCTGAAGATAACAAAATCAAAACATGTCGAAAAGAAATCTATGAACAATGCAAAGAAAAAGCAGAGTTATCGCACAGATGTTTTCTCTGACTGTCCCGACTGATGGAGGAAAAACTCTCTCTTCGATGACATTTGCTCTGGATCATTTGGGAAAATACAATTTGAACAGAATTTTCTATGTCACACCATATATGGGCATTATAGAACAGAATGCAGATATACCTGTGAGATTTTTGGAAATCAAAATGTTCTTGAACACCATAGCAACTATGATCCAAAAGATGAAAAAGAAATTTTTTTAAGCATCAATGTGAACCAGTTTATGAGATATAGATGTAAACATAACCGTAGAGAATATTTTGGGAACTATTGAATAAAGAGAATTACATATGAGATCGTCAGTAGCCATACAAGCGTTGAGATGTATCTCAGTAAGTAAAGAGCTTCGAGGGATATAGGGCTTGACTTTGAAGGGATACTTACCATTTTAAGCTTATTACAGCCAATTTTTCAACTGCCATAAGGAAAACAATGCCCTCAATAAACTAAATGGAATATTGAGCTTCTCTTAAAGCCTGTACTTGTGTTATAGGTTGACTCCTCAGATTTCGTAAATCTGTCCTTAAATATAATATAGTTGCCAGCAAGGTCAAAGACGATAGATTGAGGGCCTATTTTCGTAGGAATTCGTGCGTTCGAATCATCCCCTCGCACGAACTTGGATTAATTAGTATTAAATTACGTGGTCCTTATAACATGATTTATAACAGATGAAAGCCTTTTCCCGGCAATCAATAAATGACGTTTTCTCAGCCTCTACAATAGACTTATAATTTATCCAATAAAGAATACCTTACCCACTCAATAAAATGCCTTAAATCGCCCGAGAATCGATCTTCTTCTACTTTATTTAATTAGCCTAGGTGAGCAAGCTATCTAAAATGTCAAAAAAGTTGGTTTTGTGAGCTCCAGGTGCTTCTATAGCCTTCTGATTAATGAGTGTTTGTAAATGTGTAGATTGTGCTTGCATTGTCTCTGTAAGTTTTTCTAGCTGGATGGGTATGAGCACTGTGAAAAGGTAAACTATTCAAAATTGTTATTAGACTGCTATAAATGTGACAGATTATTTTTAACTAAATCTCTTATCAACCAACAACGCTTGTGACGGTAAAGAGAGTCTATGACGAGTCTCGTAAAGTAGGCTATGCCAAAAGTTAAATTACAAAGGAGAACTTAAACAAGGTGGAAACGCACCTGTTAAGTGCATAATGTTAATCATTTTTTGTCTATAAAAATTAAGATATAGGAAAATAAAATATCTAAATTATTCGAAAAAAGTAAAAATTTAAATTTTGCAGCAAGTTAAAGTACAAAAAGGCTCAAAGAGGCACAAGCATTTGGAAGTTAATGAAAAACAAAAACTAAGGCTCCAAGGTCTACGTGAGTACTGTATGCTGCAGGAGAGTGTTCTAATCCTTTTTAGAGTGGAGGCAGCGATAGCGGCAAACTTGCGACAAAACTGGCATCTTTCATTGCTTTCCTGACAGATTCCACTACATACGGTTGCACTCCAGACTTGCTGGCAATAACGTCATCAGCAACTCCGCTCCCGATGCCGCAGAGGATGTCATCCAACTTTAGATAAGATAAACCGATGAGCTCTTCGTTGGGCAGGCCCATCCCGAACACGTCAGCAGAATATGGATTGTTTACGATGTGATCGGGTACTCCAATATGCTTTGCCAGCTGCTTTATCTGCGTTTTGTACAGCTGCTTCAGTGTGGTAATGTCGTTGGCGCCGTCGCCATATCGGTCGTACACGCCGACGCTTAACTCGGACCGGTCGCCGGTGCCAACCACCAGGTAATTCTTGATGATGGCGTGGAAGTACAACACCATCATCCGCGTGCGTGTTTTGGCTGTTCCAAAAGTAATGAACGGGTTACTGGATGACAAGGATGACCCGAGGACAAACGTTGGGCTTACGTGCTCGGTGGAAGTCAACTCCTTCCCAAAGATTATTCGACCGCTTTCTGCGCGCCGCTCTAAGGCCGCCCTGTCATAAAGAACACTTCGATATATCATTATTATTATTATTATTATTTTGCCGATTATATAAGTCAACTACTCTAAGCTAAAGACTTAGGGGCTTGCCGTTACCGCAGCTCGGCAATTTTATTCGTAGTTTCCGAAGAATCTACTGGCGGGTTGACACCGCCGCTACTGATAATCTTTTCGGAATCACCAGCTACTTGTCACTGATTCGATGCTTTAGCTTCCGGTTTTACGTGGACGGCTACCGTCTACATGACCTCTTGCCGGAACTTTAGAACAGATATACTGATTGTTTTTCGTGTCAGTTTTGGTTGATATCTGCAAGTTAATAAGGGAAATAAAATATTTAAACTTGTTGTTACTATAGGGGTAACAATTGAATTAAAAAATAAATCCGAATTTAGTTTTTAATCTAGTAAGGCTGATCTACAAATTTTAAAACCCTCAGCCAGCTGCGGAGTTGGATATTTTAAGGGTTGCTCAGATAGTTGCTTTTATGTCAAGAGCACCTTCCGTTCAGCTCTTTACCAGCGAAATACTTCATTTTGTATTTTTTTTAGATATTGGACTTATAGCCTATTCAAAAAGTCAATAATAATATGTTGTAAAATTCCGGTAGGACTTATTCCATCGGTACTTAGTTTTCTCATGTTATTAGCAGCAAAAATGATATTTCACTCAGAAATGTAATATTATACACATTTAATGCAAATGGATTAATTTCAAAAACTCTTCATTTACTTCATAGACTTTTTAATATTTTCTGAGACTGTAAAAATTTACCATTAATTATGCAAGCAGTTGACTACAATCAATCAAAGATCCAGAAACTAATAAAAACTCTCTAAAATCTGGTTAGACCTGTTATATGTAGAGCGTAATTTACTTATGAATTGTCTAAGTTGTTGATATCTACATATTAATATGATAAACAAAAGATTTAAATTTGATGTTACTACAAGGGTAACAAATGGATCAAAAAAAGTCAGGATCTAGTTTCCAATCTAGTGAGACTTGGTCTCACTGAAAATGAAGCTAAAACCTATGTAGGGCTTGTAAGCTTAAGGGAAGCTACAGCCAGGGAAGTTTATGAACTGACAAATTTACCAAGGGCTAAAATTTATGAGATCCTTAAAGGGTTATCAAAAAAAGGGTATGTTGAAGTTAGGCAGGGTTCTCCTACATATTTCCAGGCCGTGAAACCGAAACAGGTGATTGGAAAGATAAAGGACGAGTTAACAAAATGCGTAATCGATACGTTGGATCAGCTAAATGAACTGAGCTACGAGTTCCCAAGGACTTCGTATGTCTGGTATATTCAGAGTGAATGGGGTATAAAGAACCGAATCCGTGAAATGCTCAATATAGTAAAGGAAGAAGTAATTATTTTCTCGTCCAGCCCTAAGTTCTTGAAGGAATTCAAAAGGGAATTGTTAAGATTGGAGAAAAATTGCAAGTTAATTATTATTGTAGATGAGATCGGAAAATTTAAATTACTACCTTTTGAGTTTAAAGAAATTACAAAAGAATTTAAAGATTCCATAAATAATATTGAAATTGGCGTAGTTAAGTACAATGAAGAATTCTTCATGATCGCCGACGGAAATGAATCACTAGCTGTACACAGTGCAGGAAACAAAAGAGAAGCAGTGGTAATGAAATTGCCTGTTGTCTGTTACCTTCAGAAAATGATACACAGTAAAGTGCTTGAACCAAGTATAGTTAAAAAAGAACAGTAACCTGCTCGCAGGTTGGAAAAATGATCTAACTGAAGTAAAAACCTTTGAGGAGCTCCCCAAAAATTCCAAAAATTATGTCAAAATGTTAGAAGAACTTATGAAAGTACCTGCCAATTATATTTCAGTAGTTCCAGCCAGGTCACAACACTTTTCGGATAGGCTCTAAGGGCCACATTAATAGGTGTCTTCCTTTTAAACCAGTTGAAAATGAAGATCAACCTAGTAATCCACGGACCCGAAGTGATTGATTCGGGAGAGGCGAAAATAGTCCTTGAAAAGCTTTCTCGCATGGGCACAGTAGAGGCAAGGCTTGGAGGGACCATGGGAAAAACAGCTGTCCTTGATGCCGGACTTGAAAATGTTATAGACATCAGTCGACACCTAAAGCCGAGTGCCTGTATTGAAGCCTCTTTTGAGACATCAAACCTTGTGTGCCTCCTGAACAGGGGGAAAACAGTTGAAACCGGGGGGGTATTCGGAGCGATGGTTGCCGCTCATCTCAGAGAGCTGGAGATGAAACCTCTTATCCAAATAGAAAGCCCGAAATGTACCGATGGGAAATTGATACTTCTTAACAAAAAAGCAGGAGAGTACTTTGAGACACTTTCTGAAACTTTAGGGCTTCCTGTGAAAAGCCCTCTGCCCCTTCAAAATTCGGTATTTGTAGAAAAATTCCAGACCACAGGTAAAACCGGGGTTATCCGCAAGCTTTCAGGCGTCTTTCCCGGTGAAAATATCCTGGTAAACGGGATCGTGATTGGAAAAGCCCTATCTCCCGAAATAAGCATAGTTTCCGAAAACGGCTTTATTGTTGCAATCGAAGGGGGAGAAATAAAGAAACACGGGCTAGAAAAGCTTCATAATTATATAAAAATGGACCCAGTTGACCTTGCAAAAGCCTGGGCAAAGAGTGGGAACCTGAGAAGGAGTGATTTCTTACTCTCTAATGCCCAAAAACAAAATGCCTGTGGCAGAAGTTCAGTTTTCTCTTCCAGGCTCAGAACAGGAAAAGTTGTACTTATAGATCATACAGCAGAATACACCTTCGAACTAGCTGCTGGAGCTGAACTTGCAGTTACTGTGGGAGACGATACCACAGCCATAGCAGGCGACATCCTCTCCAGGCTTGGAATTCCTATTATCGGGATCACTGACGGGGACTGCGACAACCTTGCCAGACGAACTGAAATTTATCCGGGATCTTTAGTGCTCAGGCTGGAAGCGGGAAACGACGACATTCTGGGGAAAAAACTGAAACAGGAACTATTAGAGGGGAAAAATTCTGCTGTTTTAGATGATATATACTCTTTTAAAAAAGATGTGATAAAACTTGCAGAGCCCTTAATTGAAGCTATTTTTGAATACTGAATAGATCCAGTATCACAGAAAGGCAATATGATACTTTTTAGCTTGCCCCAAATGATCTCAACCAATTAACCACTGATACTTTTGTTGGATCTTTATTTATTGAGATATCCAGTTCCCAATCAAGTGCATAATGTATATGTAAATATAAGGATAAAAGTAACACTTTTTTGTGCATTAATTATTTAATTTTTAGTTTTTTATATCTCAACTGCCTGAGAAATATGTAAATATCCAATAATACAAGATTTTTGCCTATGTGCCTGTAAACTCGATTACTCCATATCAAGAGGAATACCCGAGTTATGACCTACTACCGCCTCAGTAAATGCAAAAAAAGTATTAAGAGAGCATAGCAAAATCCAATAAACTCCTTGCCTTTGAGCATTGGAGAGTTCAAATCTCTTGACAATAATTTCTACTTATGAAAACTTTTACTGATTTTGCTCTTAAAGAAGAATACAAACGTCTTCAGTCAGTTGGAGATAAACTTGCTGGAATTGATTCCTTAATTGATTGGAACCCTCTTCGTATCAGCTTTGAATCTTTTGGTCTATGTTTTTGATAATTTGATTATTCTATAGTTTGTAGGAATGTACAAGTTCCTACCAATTACATCCATAGTAAATGCAAAAGAAGCATTAAAAAACATCTAGCTAAATTTTAATAACTTTTCTTGCTATTTATTTTCAATGCCAGTGTACCAAAAATCCTGTAAATTCAGATTGGCTCTCCATCCTTTTTCTTAACTACGTAAAATATGATTTATCTTTTTTATAAATACATAGGTTTTATAGCAAAACTATGCATTTTCTTAATCTCAGCTAAATTTGAGAACATGTTTACCTAAACATTGCCTGGCAGCCAATTATTTTTAGCCAATTTGAACTGAAAGCATTGAAATCGACCCTCCATCAATTCCCTCAACTGGAAAACTGAGCCTCTCACCTTCTTTTCGGCAAGCTATGATATAGAGTAAAGGTAAATAATGATCCGGTGTGGGAATGGAAAGCATTGCATCATTTCCTAGAGTCTTATAATTGATAAGTGGATCATCATCTTCAGACAGGAGTAATTCTCTTAACTGTTCTTCAAACCGAATAGCTCAACCAAAGGGCTCAGCAAGATGCCTACTCCAATCGTAGGCACTTAAATTATGCACAAGGTTACCACTTCCAATGACAAGGACTCCTTCTTTTCGCAGTGTAACAAGCTTCTTGCCAATTTCATAATGAAACGCTGCCGACTTTGTCCTATCAATGCTAAGCTGCACAACTGGGATGTTAGCTTTAGGATAAATATGACAAAGAACTGACCAGGTTCCATGATCCAAACCCCATTGATCATCCAAATCTATTGAGTGCGGAGAAAGCAAATCTCGGATGCGATTTGCTAGGACTGGATCTCCAGGAGCAGGATAAGTGACCTGATACAAATTCTGCGGAAATCCATCAAAATCATGGATAGTCCTAGGTGCGGTCATTGTAGTTACAGCTATTTGCGGAATGTACCAGTGAGCAGAAATGGACAGCACAGCTTTAGGCCATGGAATTTTAGTTCCTATATATGCCCATGCTTTCGTAAAGTCATTAATCTGTAATGCATTCATTGGATTTCCATGTCCCAAAAAAATAACTGGCATTCTTTTGGCCATTTAAATAACCTCAATTTAAATTATAAAGGGCTTGCATTTGCATCAAAGTGCTTAATCCTGATAATAATAAAATTCAGCTTCAAAATTCAGATCGCGAATTCTTCTCAGCATCAAATCATTCCATCTTCAAAGTTCTTGCATTTATTGCTACGATCACGGTACTCAGACTCATAAAAACTGCACCTATTGCAGGACTTAGTAAAACTCCATATCCATAGAACACCCCTGTAGCAAGAGGAATTGCAAAAGCATTATACCAAGTTGCCCAGATAAGGTTCTGATACATCTTGGAGTAAGTCTTCTTTGAAAGCCTGATGATATTCATAACATCTCTTGGATCATTTTTAACCAGCACTATATCAGCGGTTTCGATTGCAACATCCGTACCTGCTCCAATAGCAATCCCAACATCCGCTTGAGCCAGTGCTGGAGCATCATTGATTCTATCTCCAACCATACCTGTGATATATTTCTTTTGGACCTCTTTTACAGTTTCTACTTTTTCATTAGGAAGAACTTCTGCGAAGTAATTATCAAGCTCCCGTTCTCTGGCTACCCAGGCAGCAACATAGCGGTTATCTACTGTAAGCATGATACACTTTATTCCCATGCTTTTGAGTTTTGAGATTGCTTCCCTGGATTCCTTCCGGATAATATCAGCAAGTCCAAGAGCCCCAAGTACCTTCTCACCTTCAAGCAGGAATACAACCGTTTTTCCCTGTTCTTTCATTTCTTCAATTTTTTCTCTTTTCAGGACAATTCCCTTTTCTTCAATGTAACCCGGACTCACAACAAGGAACTGATTTCCTTCCACCGAGCCTTTTATACCCATTCCTGGTATCGAACTGAATTCTTCCACTGATTGGATTTTCAATCCATTTTCCCTAGCGCTTTCCAGAATACCTGCTGCAATAGGATGTTCTGAACTAGCTTCCAGAGAAGCCGCTCGGCTCAATCTCCTTTTGTTTTCTCTCATGAAAGAGAAACTACATCCGTGACTCCAAACCTTCCTTCAGTGAGTGTACCTGTTTTGTCAAAAATGAGAGCCTGAATATTGCGGGCTTTCTCAAATGCCTGTCTGTTCCTGATAAGAAGCCCTGATTTTGCAGCAATAGATGTTGAAACTGCAACCACCAGAGGAATGGCTAACCCAAGTGCATGCGGACAGGTAATAACCATTACAGTAACTGCCCTTTCAAGAGCAAAGACAAGTGTTCCTTGCCAAAGAAAATCCAGAAAATGAAAGTGAGAGTTCCCACAGTCAGAGCTATAATTGTAAGATACATTGCAGCCCTGTTTGCTAGGTCCTGAGTTTTTGATTTGCTTTCCTGGGCTGTTCTAACGAGTTCGACAACCTGGTTCAGGTACGTGTCTTTCCCGGTTTTATCTACCTTCACCACAAAAGCTGCTTCCCCGTTAATGGAACCGCCTATAACCTCATTTCCCGGCTTTTTCGTGACAGGTTTTGACTCTCCTGTGAGCATTGATTCATTGATGCCGCTTGTTCCTTCTACAACAGTCCCGTCTACCGGAACCTTTTCCCCAGGCTTGACCAGAACCTTATTCCCAATTTTTAGCTGGTCAACACCCATGTCAATAATTTCACCATCTTTTTTCAGGTGAGCAACCAACGGCATAATCTTGACAAGTTCTTCAAGGGCTCTTGAAGCCCCCATTACCGAACGCATCTCTAACCAGTGCCCAAGAAGCATTACATTGATAAGGGTCACCAGTTCCCAGAAAAACACCTCTCCTTGAAGCCCGAAAACCACAGCAGAGCTGTAAAAATAGGCCACACTGATTGCAATCGCTATCAGAGTCATCATTCCAGGAGACTTCTCCGAAAGTTCTTCTTTTATCCCCTTGATAAAAGGGTAGCCGCCGTAGAAATAAACGGCCGAGGAAAACAAAAGGGTGAGGGAATCCGCGCCAGGAAAACGAAGCTCAAAGCCGAAAAAACTCTGGATCGTAGGAGAAAATAGCAAAACCGGAAAGGTCAATATAGAAGAAACTAGAAATCTTTTTCTGAAGTCTGCAAGCATATGAGCATGATGATCACCATGATCTTTCCCTCTAGACAACCCATGACCCTCATGTTTCATTCCTTCATGCTGCTCATGTTTCATCTCTTCGTGCTGCTCATGGCCCTGATTTTTCACTTCCTCATGTTGCTCGTGGGCTGAATGTTTATTTTCTTTATGCTGCCCAATTTTCATCTCTTCATACTGTTTATGATTCTGATATTCCCTCTCTCCATTATGCTCATGAACTGGTTTATCGCCAACATGTGGCTCTTGATCTTCCACATGATCCTGATGTAGCGTATTTCCAGCAGGCTTATGCCCACTTTTTTCGTGAAATTCATGAGAATTTCTTGATATTTCCCCTTCGGAGTTATAATTTTTGTAGTGAGGAGAAGGTCCATTTATTTGAATTTTAGAACTATCAATGTCCATGCCCTTCTCTCCAGCCTGCATATCCCAGTGTCCCTGATTTTAATTTTGTTAAGATATCTATAGTTTATTAATATTTAAAATAAAAGAATCAAATTCTACAACTGCCTTTTCAAGTGGAAAGTTTGCTGAAGCTGAAATCACACCGTTCGTTTTATTAAGAACTTTTTCAATGTTTGCAGTACAGGATGCACAACTCATACCCTGAAGATTGGGAGTTACCTTATCTGTCTCTACATGATACTCTGTGGATTCAATGACTTCTTTAATTTTATCTGAGAGATAAGAGAAGGCTCAAAACTAACTTTTGCCCTTCCGAGTTCAAGATTGGCAGCTACCGAGTCTACACCTTCTTTTTTCTTTCACATCTTCTCAATATTCAAGGCACAGCCTTAACAAGTCATACCAGAGATTCCAAGGGTGATTTCTTTTAGACCGGCTTTCTAGCTTGAGATTTTAGCTACTTCTTTTTCGATCAGGAAATTATTTCCAACCCGCACAAATTAGTGAATAGCCAGATTTTTACCTATGTTTTTGATAACTCGATTATTTCATAACTTATAAGAATATACAAGTTTCTGCCGATTACATGCCCAGTAAATGCAAAAAAGTATAAAAACATAGCAAAATTCAATAAATTCCTTTGCTATCGATTCTAAATAAATAGCGATGTATTGGAAGTTTTGTGAAAATGACTGTTCTCTATCCTTTTCTTTCATTGAAAAACAGGAGTTATTGTTTTCATTGATGCATAGTTTGGACACAAAAAACGCTGTGTCTTATCTTAATTGATGCTTATTCACTTTTTTTTGTGACCGTGGTGACTTCGGCTGCATCAATAGCAACATATAATGTGTTATAATAGTCAAAAAAACATCTCCATCAACTTAACGCGCTGTAGGACAGAATATCACATTAGACTAATCTTTCCGCAACATAGGATCTTCACTTATCTAAGGCTGATCAATGTTATAGATAAACCTAGACTAGGGGCCTCCTACAAAGGTGCTCTGGGACTTGATGCCGTTGATGGAACATATTCTTCACCTCTTGTACAGGACAGACAAACTACATAAGGAAGAAGCTAAAAACAATATCAATTCATGATTTGAATTCGATACTAAGGACTCAAATATCAGGATGCTAATGGTTTACGTCTCTTTTTGGAGAAAACAAAAATGAATGTATCACGAAAATCTTGGCCTATTTCACTTGTAATATTTATAGTTTGGCTAAGTTTCATAGTGGTAGGAGGACTTCTACAAATTAAGGGGCTTCACATTCAACTTGAAAAATTAGTTGAAAAACAGATCATATTTGGAGAACTAGTTGAAATTATCTTTTTGACTGGAGTTATTACTTATTTGAGATGGTGGCCTAAAGTTGGGTTGAAAAGCCCAAATAATTTACGAGATTTACATTTATTGTGGCCACCAGCCTTATCGCTTCTATTCATGCTAATGATTGTATTATATACGAATCTACCATCAATCAGGGTTCTTATGATTGTAATCATCAATACATTGATGATAGGAATCAGCGAGGAATTGATGTTTCGTGGCATATTGTTCTATGGTGCGTCATCATCATTCGGGATCTGGCGTGCAGTATGGATCACCGCGATTATTTTTGGTTCAGTCCATATATTAAACAGCTTAATCACCGGAGATTTTAGAGCTAGCATACTTCAGGCTTTTTTTGCAGGTACGTTTGGTATCTGGACTGCAGCTTTGCGAATTCGTCTAAACACAATTATTCCGGTAATCATAATTCATTGGTTGTGGGATTGCCTAGCATTTCTGACAAATTCCATTTGGGATCTGGCATTACTTCCTTTCTCTCTAGTGCTTTCCATTTATGGTCTCTGGTTATTACAAAATTATCGACATGGCGAAATCGAATTGCTAAGGGATCAATATTAATCCAATGAATTGTTGAGAGATCAATTGATCGACTATTTGATGGCTAAACTCTACACGATATTTTTATTGCAGATTCACAGACATAGTAGATTGACAGAGGATCATAGGGGCAGTTCACTATTGTTGGTTACTCATGCAACATTTGATGCACACAGAGTCGGCAGCCAACATTCAGCTATCTCAGAAGACCTGCGCTAAATCGATCAAATTACTCGGTATTGTTGTACCAATCAGAGAGCAGCCAATCCCTAAGCATATAGACAATTCCCCACAGTTTGAGAAACATATCGGAAAAAATCCAACTGATCGAAATAAATAAACGGATTGCATTAAGAGAAAAATATGGATAGTGCGACGGAAAATCAGCAACCAGTACCTATAGTCCGACAAAATGCCTGGCTTAAAGTTTTAGCCACTGCAATAGATTTCTACATTATCTTACTGGCTGCTTTGCTAATCACAGGTAATTCCAATCTGTTCCCAATCCTTGTGATGGTCGGCAGCTTTATGGTTCCAATTGCCTATGTAGCTTTCTTTTATGAACACAGACATTTTAGCCAACTGACATTGCCGACGGTCTCCATGACTTTCTTGTATGGTGGGCTTCTAGGGGTCATTGCCGCTTCTCTTCTGGAGCCATTTTTTATCCATCACCTGGATCTGATCTCGGTTATAAAAGTAGGGTTCATAGAAGAATTTGCCAAAATCCTAGGAGTACTGGTGATTACACGCCATTTGAAACAGGACTTGGAAATGGACGGTTTAATATTGGGCGCAGCTTCTGGGATGGGGTTTGCGGCCCTTGAAAGCAGTGGTTACGCTTTTACCGCCTTCTTAACGAGCAATGGAAGCATCTCGGCAACAGTATTAGTAACTTTTATCCGTGGTCTTCTTTCTCCATTGGGAAACGGTACCTGGACGGCGATTTTATCCAGCGTGCTATTTCGAGAAAGCAGGAATGGCCGATTCCGCATTGATCTTCAAGTCATTGGTGCTTATCTACTCGTTTCTTTTATGCATGCAATTTGGGACTGGCTGCCTCAGTTAATTACTTTCAATTTTGGCTCGGGCTTAAATGTGATCCTAGCCGAAGGTGTGGTTGGTATTGTCGGATTGGTTGTTCTCTGGGCGCGTTGGCGAGAAGCAATTAGATTACAAACTGTTTTGCCGCCAGAAGTCTAGGATATATTAGAACCTAAATGAAGGAATATATAAAGCTGGAGCATTAAACCCAAATTGTTCCAAATGCAGAAAACTTTAGGATAGGTTTTTGAAAAATAGGTAATTCAAGAACACCAAAACGGAGCTATTTGGCCCTACGCTGTTTTGAGTGGATAATTTTAAGTTATTTTCTAAATGTAGGTATAAGATGCATAATTTTTAAAAATATAGATCAACCAACCAGTTGAGTTTATCTAAATTCTCTATAGTATATTTTAGAGCAATCTTGTAGTCAGGAATATCACAGCAAATATCGACTCTTTGTCTATATAATTTGGTAGTTCGATAATTATCTTTTTCCAACTTATGCAAGCTTTCAGATGATATATTTTCTCTACCCACAAGAGATCCTAATAATGCAAGGGATACACTTTTCCCATTGGATCCAGAGCCTTGAAGCATGAATGCCTTTTGAAAGGAGCAATATGTAGCTAAGCAATGGCTAGCGATCTCATGCAACAATATTATATCTTGCTCAGCCACTACACTTTTTAAGAAAGCGTTAATTTTTGGATATGTAGCGTCTTCATCCAATTGCACATTATGAAGTGTTTTCACTTTAAAAAGTTGGTCAAATGTTAAATGATGAACATCTCTAAGGTCAGCTTCTTCAAGATAAGCTTCTTTAAATTAGCTCCAGAAAGTTTAGCCCTTCGAGATTAGCATTTTTGTAAAGCAATTTCAGAATAATTTACCAATGGCTGATTTACATTATCAAATAAGTTTGGTGGATAATCAGTACTGGAGACCCTACGACTATTATAATCTGCATAATATATCACGCAATCTGGACTAAGCTGCTCAGAGTATATAGGATGACCATGAAGATCTAATAATTCTGCTGTCAAGAAATTGAGGCCACCATTTCCAGCTGGATAATATGATTCATAATTACATTTAGAAGTAAAATTTGCAATATATATGATCAATCCTTTCCCAGCCTGATTTCTGGAATAAAAATATGTAATTATTACTAAACTACTATTTATGACACTAGAAAATACTTTCTCTGTTGTTGTTTTAAGATTAATGTTTGACATTTGCCAGCTCTTAGTCTTCATCAATTTTCTAACTTGTGCGTCTGGATTAATATATTAGTTAAATTTGTTACATAATCATCAGCTGCTTTCGAATGCTCTACTGAACCTATCTGTATTAGAGCATGACTTTTAACCATTTATCAACTTCCATAAGAATTCACTTTACACTACAATGTATAGACTACATACTTAGTTTTTAAATTAATTATACAAAAATTTGTTTTTTAATAAAAATTACTTGCCTACAAAAAGTTTTAAAATCGAATAACAATTTAATATTAATTATCTTTTATTCTTCCATGAAGCAAAAATAAAATTCATCTATTCTTTTCTCACATAACTATAAAGTGTCTGAATGCCGCATTTCTGCCAAGAGAGAATCCTATTTAGAAGCCTTTTTTAGAAGATAATCAATATTAGTAAAAAAAGTTATAAAATTAAATACTAATAACAGTTTGTCAAACAGATACTTAATTTTCCCGACGAAACTTCCAACGGTTTTAGCGAGTTGTTAGCCAACGAAGACTTCATATAATGTTTAGTTTACTTAGGCATCAAAGTTGGTTTAGACTAGTTAAATCAAAAATAAACCATTTTAAGGCGTTTTGCGACTTTTTTCCTTTAGTTGCATATGTGTTATTCATGGAATAATCAAAAAAAACATACTGTAGGGGGGAGATTGAGTGTTATCCCAAAAGTCTAGAACCTACTATAATTTCAATAAACAATACACAATTAGAATGGATACTTAGATACTGTAGCTTAATTATTATTTTTACAACGTGTCACCATCGACACTTCTGAATAGATCTATACAAATATTTTTAATGGTCCTAAGTAAATAGTGATTTAAAAATACTGTTAATATCTATTCACAAAGTATTAGCTGAAGCAAAAATTAGAGTCCATTGAAATTCTCTATATATATTGATACTAAATAGATATTAAAAGGATGCATTTCTTTTACGATAAAAATTTGTTAAAGAAATAAAGTTGTTCATGAGACAGAATTGCCCATGTTTAGATATTGTTGAAAATCGTGAATGCAAGATTCACTCTACATTATCCCAAAATGAGAGATATACTTCTTTTCCATATTTGATCATATTCAAAGACATGATCTAAAATTTTGTTTTGTGAACATACATGAAAGGGATAGTTAAACATGTACGAAGAAAATTCAATTATGCATGCTGGCACAATACCTGAGTTTTAGGCATTTCTGACTGAAGAACAGAAAAGGAAAGTTGGAGTAATGAGAATGGATATGAAAGTACAATGGTTGGAAGCAAAAACCCATAATATGGAAAAGCTGACACCATGATCGTACTTGACTCGAATCTGGAAACATGCTGGCGAAACAAATTGAATGCCTCTAGAATGAACGGCTGGCCAGAGTCGTACTTGGCGCTAAGGTTCCGATCATCTTAACAAGCCGTGTCGACAATCCAAAATCGCTAGTTGCGTCCTGTGCAATTGCTACTCATGGATCGACTATAAACAACAGACCGACTCAGCGAACTAAGCTCGAGGAACTCAATCAGATCATGGAAGGCGTGCCGCTGTTTACTAAGTTAGCATCAATGTCTAGGTCGATCCGATGTTTTCTCGCTGGATACCTTGCACCAAACGATGTATAAGTATGAGGGTTGAATCTCATGGAACATAGTGAAGAGACTTTAGGGGGAAAGAATGGTATCAAACTCCCCATGAATGCCGCACAATTTTTTATGCGGTGTTTGGAAAACGAGGGTGTTAAATACATCTTTGGTATACCCGGAGAGGAAAATATCCACATGGTCGATGCATTTAACGGATCGTCAATTCGCTTCATACTTGTCCGTCATGAGCAGGCCGCTTCTTTCATGGCCGATATTTATGGCCGTCTCACTGGTCATCCAGGAGTGTGCATCGCGACGCTCGGGTCGGGAGCAATCAATCTCACGCTCGGCACGGCTGATGCCAATACAGACAGCGTGCCACTCGTCGCAATCAGCGCACAGGTGGGTCTGAATCGCATCTACAAAGAATCTCACCAAATAGTTGACCTTGTAGCATGTTCAAACCGCTCACAAAGTGGGCCGCCCTGAAATCCGCAGAGGCGATACCAGAAATGGTGCGAAGTGCCTTCAAGCAGGCTCAGACCGAGCGACCTGGAGCCGGGTATCTAGCCTTCCCACAGGATGTCGAAAGCTTGCAAGCCCCCGAAGGATACCACCCGCTCGAGATTAATATCGTTCACGATTCCTCTCCATCCACCACTCAGATAGCAAGAGCTGCCAAAGTCTTAGGGGCTGCAAAAAAACCTATTGTGCTGACAGGGCACGGTGCCGTACGTGATCATGCCAGTGAAGCGCTAATCCATTTCTCAGAGTGCCTCAGGATATCGGTGGCAACGACCTTTATGGGCAAAGGCGTCTTTCCGGACAACCATCCTAATTCTCTGGGCACGGCAGGATTTATGCTCCATGACTACGTCAATTTTGGCTTCGACTAAGCTGACGTAGTTATATGCGTCGGCTATGATCTGCAGGAATTTGATCCTGTGAGAATCAATCCAAAAGGGGATAAGCAGATAATTCATATTCATCGTTATCCAGCAGGAGTCAACGCTCACTATCACGTTATGGTCGGTATCGAAGGCAGTATTTCGGAGTCCCTCGATGCCTTGTTTCAAGAAGTTCAGGCGACACCACGGTTGAGCTCAATAGATACCAAGATCACTCGCCTTATATGGGAAGAGTTGGAGAGGGGAAGAAAAGACAACTCATATCCTCTCAAACCCCAGAGAATCGTCGCAGATATCAGAACTGCATTGGGTGAGGAAGATATCGTACTCGTTGACACAGGTGCAGTCAAGATGTGGATGGCCCGTCTTTACCCCACGTACCGGCCAAACACGTGCCTTATTTCCAACGGTCTCTCAACCATGGCCTTTGCGTTTCCGGGTGCAATCAGTGCGAAACTTGCCTTCCCTGAGCGAAAAGTTCTCGCGGCCGTGGGAGACGCCGGGTTTCTCATGAACTCGCAGGAACTAGAGACAGCAGTGCGCGAAAAAATACCTGTTGTCGTGCTGGTATGGGTGGATGGGAGCTACGGCCTGATCAAGTGGAAAATGGATATTGAGCTAGGGCACCACTCGCACGTCGACTTCGGAAACCCAGACTTCGTCAAGTTAGCTGAAAGCTACGGCGCTAAAGGGTACGCTATAAAACGAACAGAAGACCTCCTTCCCACGCCGCAGCGCGCCTTGATGGATAACACGATCTCGGTCATCGCTTGCCCTGTGGACTACGCACAAAATATGGTACTGACTGAAAAGCTGGGAGAACTCACGCAACCGCTCTAGATGACGACAGCAGAAACAAATTCAGGGGTATGATCAACATGAACGCCATTACCGAAATCTTTGCGATCGTAGTACCTGTTTTCTTTGTCCTTTTGATTGGATATATTTCCGGACGAGCAAAAAAAATTCGACCTTGATCAGGTACAGGGAATATACTAGCTTGTTCCCGATTTTGCCCCCCAGCACCCTGTTTGTTGGAACGGGTACTACAAGCCACTACTTGCTTTATAATACGTTACTTTTTCATTTTCCAGCCTATTGATTTTGGTTTAGATATTAATGTTGGAAAACAACTACAAAAATACAAATGGATTAGGACTTTGCAGTTATAAGCTCAGCATATTATTTTTTCCTTGCTCTCCGTTTTTTCACCATCCTCTATGTCTCCGGTCGGACCCATAAATCTAGCTAGCCATTTTGTTTCATCAAAACTCTCAAGTACAATCTTCAAAATCACTGTGAGCAGTATGAAAAGCAGTGCACCTGCAGTTCCAAGCACATAATCCCAATAGATAAGAGATAGAAACAAGATTCCTAGAGATAATTTCAGGCCTTTTCCTGCAAGTGAAGGGAATATGACATTTTCTGCAAGCAATTAATAACCAAGATCACGACAATAACGGCTAGAGCACCTACAGGTCCATACTTAAGGAACGCAAGCATTGCAAGCGGAATAGAAGCTAGAAAGAGACCAATGAAAGGGATGTAGCTAAGTAGGAATATAAGAACTCCCCAGAGGATCGCAAAGTCTATTCCTCCGATAAGGAAAACGATAACAATTCCGATGGCGGTGATAAGATTTGTTTCTGTTCTTATGATCAGAAAACCTACTAGATTCTTGTTAAATTTACTCATCCTCATTTGTAGTTTGGATTGTTTTTCAATTTCTGAATTTATTTTCTCAGGAGTATTGGCGGCATCTATTAACAAGAATGCCGTCGTAGGGATTATAATTCCAGCTGTTGTCCCAGCATTCAAAAGCCCCTGAATAATATTTGACATCAGAGAGATCATAGTTGATGCAATACCACGTAAAATCGAATTCGCAGAAAGCTCTTCTTGTGAGGGGATATAATGTGTGAGAACATCTATAAACTCCATCAACCGAGTTTGATAGATTGGGATCTGGTTCTCAAATTGGATTGCGGCTCCGAAAACCACTACTCCTAAGACTGCGACAATAAAAGTAAATAAAAGAATCACTAGAAGGACACTCAGTACACCAGGAATTCCCTTTCGTTTGAGCCAGCGGATATGAGGGGTAAAAATCATTGCAGCAAAAATAGAAAAAAGAATGGTTGTAAGTATGGTAGCAATCTCCCTCATTCCGACAGTCAGAATAACAACAAGAGTGATATAGACTAAAATTCTGGCCGGTACCGAACTGTTATTAATGCTCATGATTTGCAACTCCACTCTATAGGTTTACAATAAGCTGAGCTTTTTCTTTCATAATAAGTTAATTCAAATGCTGTATCCATTAAAAGTTAGATAATTTTTTAAGCTATTGCTATGTTTGGACGAGGGTAGCATTTTTGTGTACATATGTAGAAAGTTGGTAATAGGATAGTTATCAGATATTGTCTATTATTTTGCTCTTGAGTAATCTAAGCCACACAATGCTCAAAATTCCCGTAGCAAATACGATCAGCAAGTCGTCAACATGCAGCAATGAGAAGCGAAATATACCTCTTAAGCTAGTACATAAAGAACAAGAAAAAGGCCTGACAACGCTCCTAAGAGCATGTATCTTAATGTTTTGTTTTCTGAATTAAACGTTTTGATTATGATCTGTGACCAGGAAAGATTTGCCACAATTAAAGTAAGATTGGCAATTACGAGAGTAGTGAATGTAAGTGTGCGTGCTTCGACTTCACCCTTGCCCATATATGATGCGTACAAGAAAATGATAATAACTCCTACAAGCATGCTTGTGCCCTGCAATAGACTAAGAGTAAGATTTTTCCTTCCGAACAACCTTTCTTGCAAATTTCGTGGTGGTCTATTCATAATATTTTTCTCTTCAGACTCAGCCTCAAAGACCATCGAGAAGGCCGGGTCAATTATCAATTCCAAAAAAGCTATATGTTACAGGCAAAGGTACAAGAGATAAATTAAACAGTATGGGAAACACTGCAAGCCCTGCAATAGGCATGTGAACTGAGAATGTGTAGCCTACTGCCTTCTTGATATTATCAAAAATCCTTCTACCTAACCGGACAGCTGCAACTATGGAAAAAAATCGTCATTAAGGAGGACAATTGCTGCGGACTCACGAGCCACATCTGTGCCTCTTTTTCCCATCGCAATCCCAATAGAGCGGATTTCAAGGCAGGTGCATCGTTAACCCCATCCCCTGTCATCGTGACAATTTCACCATTTAATTTTAAGGCGTTTACAATTCTCAGTTTTTGTTCAGGCACAACTCTGGCGAAAATATTTGTTGTTTTTATTTTCTCTGCAAGCTTATTTTCACTCATTTTGGAAAGCTCTGGACCGGTAATGTACTTATCCGGATCTTCTAAACCGATCTGTCTTGCGATATGCTGGGCTGTACCTGGATAATCTCCTGTAATCATAATGACTCGTATTCCAGCTGTATAGCATTCCTTTACTGATTGAGCGACCGATGGTCTGACCGGGTCGATAAAGCCAAGTAATCCTATAAATTCAAATTCAAAATCATGCTGTTTTTCAGGCAACAAATCATTCTGAAAACCGGCTTTAGCCACCCCTAGGAGTCTCAATCCCTTGTCTGCCATCTTCTGAACCTGGGCCATCATTTTCTCTTTCTCAGCTCCATTGAGATGGCATAACTCAAAAATAGTTTCAGGAGCGCCTTTTGTAGAATAACATATTTACTTTTGTCACTAGACTCCCATACATTTGATATTGTAAGTAAGTTTTTTGAGAGCGGATATTCTCGAATAGTTTCCATTCACGGTGTATATTTTCATGGTCTATAAGGAATTTTTTAGTATTTTTTTAATCTCTTTCTCCAGCGGATCAAAGGGATCCTGCTGGCTTGCTAAATAGCCGAATTCAAGTAGCTCATGGAACTTCTCAACTAAGCACCCATTTTTATCGATCTCTAAATATTCATTTCCTGAATATATAGAACTTAAAATCATCTTGTTAAGTGTTAAAGTCCCTGTTTTATCCACGCACAATACTGTCGAAGAGCCAAGAGTCTCGATAGCAGGCATGCGCCGTATCAAAACATTCCTTTTGGACATGCGCCATGCACCCATACTCAGGAATATAAGCAAAATTACTGAAAATTCTTCAGGGAGAATAGACATGCTCAAACTCAGTCCTGCCAGCAGGCCATGCAACCAATCTCCTCTGGTTATCCCGTAGACTACCACTACAAGAGAACATAATACTCCTCCTAGAATAGCAAAATTCTTTACAATTAGGACGGTCTCCTTCTTGAGTAAAGAGTCTTCTTCGGCAATCGTTCCCAAAGCCTTTCCGATCTTGCCAGTGTGTATCCCTGTTGCAATTACCTGAGCTACTCCATGTCCTTGAATCACTAGCGTCCCGGAATATACAAATGGCATATCATCTCCTCCGGTATGCCAAGACTGCAAAGACTGAATTAAGTCACTAGATTCGGATTTCCTTACTGCAAGAGACTCACCTGTAAGCAGAGATTCATCTACTAGAAGATTCGTACAGGAAAGCACAACTGCATCTGCAGGGATACGATCTCCTTCTCTTAAAATCAGAATGTCATCTTTAACTACTTCGCGACCTGGAATTCTTTTTTGCTCCCCGTCTCTTATCACAAGAGCCCTTGGGTTTGAGAGGTTTTTTAAAGCCTCTAATGCTCTCTCTGTCTTTAGTTCCTGGTTAAATGTTATGCCCACGACCACAAACACAAACGTTAGTAGTATCAGAGCATCTTTACTTCACCGAGGAACAGATAAATCAGACCTGCGCCTAAAAGAAGAATCAACATAGGTTCTTTAAGAACATTCAGTAGGATTGAAAACAGGCTCTGGTTTTTTTGTGATGGCAACTCGTTATAGCCTCGCTTTTTAAGTATTTCAGCGGCCTCTTTTTCTGAAAGTCCAGTTATATTTTTTGGATTGGATAGTTTTTCCATTTTTGAACCCATCGTAATTCATTGAATATAGGAACCAAAAAGAAAGTGAAACAGAAAATTTATTGTGAAGGCTTAGAATTGATCGGATTTTGAAGTGGAAGTAAAAGAACAATATTGTTTGAACTGATTCATGTAATTAAATCACACAGGATAAAAAATATATTAATATATATGCATACAATTGTCTTTTAACAGTACAGGTAATCTCGCGAATCAAATTTTAAAAGAATTCTCAGTATAATGTTGTTGTTTTCATAATATTGCTTTATAAAGTTGCGGCTCTTATCTGAACGATATTTAATCTATAAGGGTATATAAATTTGCATTAATTTTATTACTTGAAATCGTTATTCGGCTTTTTAGGTTTGTGTTTTTAAAGTGGGATATCCTTCATAACAATTGTCACACAACACAATTACAATGGGACTTTTACCCCGTTGTCTTAGCGTTTCTATCATCCCACATTTTGCCAACAATATGACAAATTTAATTTATGTATCCTTTATGATATAATGGGAATTTTTTATAAACCAAATACTATCGGAAACATTCGTAGAAAAAGTTTATATATCTAAAGACTTAATCAGTGTTTAGCAAATAATTTATGAGGTGATCTTAATATCCAACATGCGAAATTTTGTTTTACGAGACAAAGATGGCAATGAACAAGGAATTTTCACTGGAAAACAGCCTCGGCAAGCTGCTCTGAAAGCTGCAAACCGGGGTAAAGGGACAAAGTCAAAACCTGAGATTATCCGCCTCAGGGAACGCGGAACAAAGAAAATACATGTTTTCAAAGCATGGAAGCAAATTGTCGAAGCCCCAAAAAATAAGCCTAGCTGGATGCCAGAAAAAATCAACAAGCCCTTTGTCAAGAAAGAGAAAATAGAAACGATCGAATAAACATAGTTCCCATTATATGCCCTGAAAATCGGGGTTCTTTCATTTCTTTTTGATATCCATAAATGAAATTAGCCTTGAAGCGTCCTTAATCGTTATGGCTGTTTGCTTGAACAACAATTCTCTCTGCAAATTAGTGTTTCAGTCCATAAATCCAAAATTCACTAGATTTTGGGCCAGAGTCCATAAGGCTAAATTTTTATTTTATCAATCCTTTCTGGACATACCAATCATAATCATGAACAAAGCGCTCCTTATTGAATTCTGCCAGCTGGCAAAAATATTCTGTGCGCTGACGATGTATTTCATCCTGATCGGTATATTTGATTTCTCCGTAAATTGACTTTATCAACTTCTTCCCTATGTATTGCGCAGGCCCTAGATAATTCTCAAGGGCAGAGTTATCTCTCCCAATTACAACTCCAATGCTTCCAAAACTGTAACGCCAAGATTTACGAGAACGCTATTCATTTCATGTATCTCAAAACCTCATCATCGTCACTTCCCCTGCCGTGCATATAGAGTACCCGCATTTTCCGGTCACCATCTGGTAGTGAATAGCATATAATAAGCTATCGAAAAGATTTTCATTGGAGCTGGAACAGAGTTAATGTAGTTCAGAGCCCCAAAAACACCTCCATCAGCCTTCATAATCTTCCAAATATCTCCACAAAATCATCAAATAAAGAACATTTGCCTATAGCACAACAGGCTCCACATCCAATACAATATTCGAGATTCATTTTATAGAGATCTATAAGCTCAGTTTCTGCACCTTCAGATCCAGCATCTTTGAGGACAGAATTTACCAGTTTCAATGTGTTACTTGCATTGCCCTTTGGACTTGCATTGATTCCAATGATTTTCATTTAGCTTCCACGATTCAAAATAAAGAGGATTCCGATTTACCTCGGATTTTCACGAGTAATTTATATAAATTTATATGCATGTGAAGAAATTATGGGGTTTATCAAAATCCTCTCTATACCAATTGATTTAAGTACTAAAAAATGTACTTGAGTTGATACACATATGCAAGCAATTGAAGTATCTCATCTCATCAAAAAATTCTGCTCTCTCACCGCGGTCAATGATATTAGCTTCTCAGTTGGCGAAGGAGAAACCTTTGGTTTTTTGGGTCCCAATGGTGCCGGTAAAACTACTACCATTCGTATTTTGACCGGAGTATCAAGACCAACTTCTGGAACAGCAACCATTTTTGGCCATGACATTGAGCATGATACCATTAATGCACGGCAATCCATGGGAATTGTATCCGAAAATTCCAACGTTTACGATGATCTGACTGCATGGCAGAACATGATGTTCTCCGCTGAACTCTATCATGTAGGACGAAAAGAGAGAGAAAAAAAAGCTACAGAATTGCTCAAGAAGTTCGAATTATACGAACGTCGTAATGACAAAGCGCACGGTTTTTCAAAGGGGATGAAAAGACGTCTGACCCTTGCAATGGGGCTGGTCAACAGCCCACGTCTGCTGTTCCTGGATGAACCAACCTCAGGGCTCGATGTACAGAGTAACCTCATCATTCGTGAAGTGATATCAGACCTCATTCTCAATGGAGTCACTGTTTTTTTAACGACGCACAATATTGAGGAAGCAAATGTCATGTGTGATCGAGTGGCTATCATCAATAAAGGGAATATCATTGCAATCGATGCACCGGAATCTCTGAAAAAGACGTTCAAAGGTTCACAGTCGATTGAGGTATCTTTTAACCATAATTCTGCAGATCACCTGGGGGAGTTCAGCCGTCTCTCGATGGTTAATAACGCACAAAAGGAAGGTGACAAGTTTAAGCTCTACACTGAAGATCCAGCTGAAGTTATTGATGCCTTACTATCTTATGCTCACACGCATAATCTTAAAATTATCAGTATCACTACTCTTGGCCCTAGCCTCGAGGATGTATTTGTAAAGTTGACTGGTCTGCAACGTGCAGGTGATGGGATCCATGCAATCGATTAATCATGCGGGATTAGTAAAACGTTTTTCCTACCAGATATCTGCTGCTTGGGCAATTGCCAAAAAAGACATGCGGATCTACTACCTCAAACCAAATATCATCGTTTCCGGCATCTTTTTCCCGCTTTTTATGTTCCTAGCCTTTGCCATTGGAAAGAACACCTCACCAGGCACCCTGATCCCGGGGCTGATCTCGATTACTCTCCTGTTTTCGGCTTCATCAATAGAACCGGTTTCAATACCTATCGAAAGGCGGGTAAAAACTTTTGAACGCTTGCTCTCGGCACCTATTTCACTGTATTCGCTGGTATCGGGTGAGAGCCTGAGTGGATTTTTTTATAGTCTCGGCATCGCATGTTTTCCTCTTGCCATTGGCGTGATCATCTTCAATACAACTATTGTACATGCAACTGTTCTCGTGATTTCCATGATCCTCACAGCATTCTGTTTTGCTACGCTTGGGACACTGTTTGCTGCATATCCTACAGAGAATGTGGGTGAGGTCATGTCTATGCTTAATACAGTAAGGCTACCGCTCATATTTATCTCGGGTGTTTTTGTCCCGATATCTTCTATGCCTCAGATAGGTCAGAAAATCGCACTTATATCACCACTTACATATGGAAATGATCTGATCGAGTATTCGTATACCGATAAATCGCTATTTCCCCCGCTTATGGATGTGGTGCTGTTGTTGATCTTCATCCTAATATTTCAAATAATCGCAAACTATCTTTACAAGACATTTAACGAATGAGGGATCAAAACAACTTCAACTGGTTAAGATATCAGACATTTAAGAAAAAATACTCTCATAGCAGAATACTATTTTTTCCAAAAATAATCTTGTTTCGTAGAATTCATCCTAAACCTACATTGCTGTAACTAGAGCCTCTTCCACCATAGACTCAAAAAATATTTATCTCCATGCGACATGGAGATTTTGTGAAACAGGAAAAAGATTTCATAGTTTTTCATGGTAATCTATATCAGTTAATGGAAAAAGTGGAAACTGGAGAAATGATTCCCAAGCTTCAGGCTTCGCACTCTCCAATGTGTAAATTTTTTACTGCGTATTACGTTATCAACGGGATCCGTCATGTAGTTCCCCTGGTCCACGGTCCGACCGGATGTCCGCTATACATGTCGGATTTTGTTAGGACACGGGAGTGCTGCGAGATCCGGGGAGTTCCATTAGAGCCCACAGCCTGCACCTTCCTTGACGAAAGCCACGTCATCTACGGGGGTGAGGGAAAACTCCTGGAAGCAGTAAAGGAAGCATATGCGAAGTATCACCCAGATCTCATCGTCATCCTCTCTTGTTGCTGCTCCGGCATCATCGGTGATGACGTCGAAAGTATTGCTCGTGAGGCAGAGAAATTGGTTGGTTGCAGGGTGCTAGCGCTCCGCA
>Ga0326728_10006631_pt1 | contig 30913 bp, 25 predicted proteins | sample MB3enrmetagenome_FD_207602 | JGI IMG/M metagenome (GOLD analysis project Ga0326728, IMG submission 207602) | Lab enriched peat soil microbial communities from McLean, Ithaca, NY, United States - MB31MN | ecosystem: Environmental > Terrestrial > Soil > Wetlands > Peat | place: USA: New York...
TCATTCCCGGGGGATTCAATATATGCCGAAAGGTTCCTTTTATCCACGGTATGGCAATGTCTTTCTCCCTAGCTGGGGACGCGTTATTACCCTTGGACGCGAAGCTTCCCGCCAACCCCGATGTCAGCGCCAATGCCGCCGTACCGCATTCCATGAATCTCCTTCTGCCAAAACTGGTGCTCATCTTCGTGCCCTTCCTCCCGCTACGCCCAACCCCATCCAGATACCGGTTATTGCAGGGCCCCTCTTATTATCGGGATTTGGTGGCTAATCCTGGCTAGCGGACAGACCCTAAGGGGCAGGGGTCTGCGCCAGCCGGCGACTTCAAGTCGCCATGGCAACCTAGTTCCCCAGTCGCCCATATTTGAAAACCGCAGAGCCCGGCCGGTCCCTGATCTCCACCGGCAGTCCTTTCTCCATTAGCTCTTGTCCCGTCATCTGCTTTGTTCCTGGAACATCCAGATTGGCGATCACGTATTGAGAGGACGGGTCCAGGCCACGCAGTCTGAAGCGGGCCACTTCGAACGGGCTGTCCGGGCGGCGAAAGACCTGAACCAGGCCATCGCCGTGTTCGGGTCGATCGAATTGCCAGGCGACCCAAGTGTCGTTCTCTGTGCTGTAGGCGACGAGAGGGTAATAGTCACCATAATAGTATTCTGCGATCTGCCGCCATTGGGAGCAAAGGCGGCGCAGGCCATCATAGTCCAGGTCTTTGCGGCGAACGTCAAGCTGTAGGACGGCTGACGGACACATATCACTCCGATAGGAATACGGGTCAACCCGATTGATGCCAGTTCCGAAGTAGGGTATCCATAGAGCCATGCCGTAAGTTAAATTCTGCATCGCGGTGGGCTCGAAGGCGTAGTCACTGCGCCACATCGGGACTGCTCGACGCAGTGTTTCGAGGTCGTCACGGCCTCCGCCGCCAGAGCACGTGTCGATGAGCATGTTCGGGAAGCGGCGTCGCAACTCATCCCAATACGCCAGGTAGCCCGTGACATGTCGGTTTTCCGTGATCCCCTGCCGATCCTCTTTGTCATTCGCTCGCCAGATGGAGAGGGGGTCGAAATTGAAATCTTGCCGATACAGATCGATCCCTTGGTCTTTGATCAGGCCGCCGACCTGCTCGACCAACCAGTGCCACGCTTCCTGGTTTCCCAAATAAAGCAGCTTGCTCTCTCCGTCCCGCCCCAGCAACCACTCGGGGTGCTTCTCATACAACCAGGTGCCAGGCGCCACGCGCTCCGGCTCAAACCAGACCATTGACTTGACACCCTTACTGTGCGCGTAATCGGTCACCCCGCGCAGCCCCTGCGGGAATCGCTTTAGGTCAGGCTCCCAAGTGCCCACGTCCCACCAGCCATTCCGTAAAGGGTACCAGCCTGCGTCCATCCACCAGTAGTCGAGCGGGATACGCTCCTCCAAGTATCGGTCGAGAAGGGCTTTCTGGTTCGACTCATCCGCGTCCAGCATGACGTTAGTAATGACGCCTGGTTCCGCCTCGAGCTGCGGAGGCGGGAGCTTACCGCCGGGACGCGGCAAGTTGTGGGCAATCATCCACCTCCGCCAAACGTTCTGCGCTCCGATCCAGTCCCCGTTCCAGAATTGCAGCGCCACCAGCGGAGTCCTCACCTCTTCGCCCGGCAACAATTTGAAGTGGGTCAACTCCTGCCCGGCTCGCACCCGCAGTCCATTGCCGTCGTCCCGTGTAAACTGCACCGCCCAATCACCTGGCCAGCCCAGTGCGATAATCACCCCTTGCCCCGGCCACTCTACGTTGAAATAGGAGAGCTGTTTACTTGTGGTACGGCCACTTCCGGCGACTATGCGCTCCTCCGCTCGTTGCCCCAGCCGAGTCTCCAAGGGCCGGAAGTCGGTTGCCGAGGTCTGGCTTCCCTTGTTGTGGTGCAGAGTGAACTCGCCCTCCGCATTGCGCTCGAAGCGTGTATCCAGCGCCTGGATCTGCTCCAGAATGGGCGTGTCCTCCTTCCCCTCATTCTTGAAGTATACGGTCCACTCCACGGTGGGGAAATCGCGGTAGGCCACTGCCAAGCACCGCACCCGCAGCCCTGACTTGGGGTCGCTATAGGTCAAAGCGTACTCGGTGCGGTTCTCGTCCAGGCGGCGCTCGCGGCGCTCGAGTTCCCAGGTCTTTAGCAACTCACTCGACGGCAGGTCACCGTAGCGGAATGAAAATGGTGGTCCAACGGTGTAAGGCTCGCGCGGCGGTCCAACCGGCAGATCGGCCACCCAGACTGTACTTCCGTCCTCGAGGTTGACGCGAGCATCGGCCCAATCCGCCTGATCCCATGCCGGATCGTCCCACGGCTTCCTTTCACCCACCGGCTTCAATTCGAGCGTGATTTCCTTGGCCCCGGCCAGATTCAAGTTGATCGGAACACCCGCCATGCCCTCGCGCATCTCACTGGAACGAAACAGTTCAGTCCCATTCACCTGGGCCGAGAGCACGAAATTGCCACGCCCCCCGTAGCCGACATCATCGTTGTTGCTATCGGGACCGAGTACAGCGCAAAGGCTCTTGGCGGGCTGGGGAAGACGCACTTCAATTTTGCCCGCCCCAAAGTGCAATCCTCTCTGGTATTGTTGGGCAGCAATTCGCAAGGGGTGACCGGCAATCGTATTCTTTTCGATCAGGCCATTTCTTGTATAAACAAGCAGGTAGGCGTCCTCGGGCACACTTTGGGACTTCCCCAAGAACTTGGCGCTAACCCAGCGGCTGACTTCAGCAGCCTCTTTGGGTGTCGCAGAAAAAACCTGGCGTGGCTGTGCCGCGATCCAGCAGAGCCACACCGCCATCGCAGCGGCGAACGTTTTCATTCCACACCTCCCGAGAGCGGCTCTTACAACGTGGTGGTGATTGAAGAGAGTAATTCTTCCGGCGCCAAATCTCGCTTGATTGCATCTTACCGTGCTGCGGCAGGGACCGTGCCCGCTGGCGACAAATGCACACGTCCACCGATCTTGAGCCAAGGAATGACGAACTCGGTGAATCCGGCGTCGCGGGTCGGCTTGAGGTACTCACAACAACCATGCTCAGGGTTCTCATATCGCACGACGGTGAATGAGCCCTTGATTCGCACCTGGACCTGCAAAGGATCTTCGGCGTAATTGATCAGCTCCAGAGTGACATCGGGACGGCCTTCGTGTTGATAGGGAACAGCCAGCGTGGTCAATGCATTCCAAAGGCTGATCAACGATTTCTCGTTGGACAGAAGGCGGCGAACATCTTGCGCGAAAGTTTCAGGATCATCGACGTCTTCGCTGAGTTCGATGGCCTTGCCTCCACCCAGTGTGTAACTGACCGAATGTTCGCCGGTTCGGCTTGCCTCGCCCGATTGCCACGGGAAAGACCCGTGCAGGTTCACGAGCACCGCGGTCCCGCCTGCGGCTACAAAACCCGTCACTTCCCGGGCAGCCTTTTCATCCGGCTTGGCAAATACCACGATCAGGTCCAGGCCTTTAAGCCCCTGTGACATCAGATCGCCGGGGGTCAGCACGCGAAAGGGAATGTTGCGGCGAGCCAGCAAGTTCATGGCTTCATAGGAGGCCTCGAAGTTATCGGTTACTACGCCCACATTCGCCAGGGTCACGCCGGACCGCTTGCCTTCCTGAGAGTAAAACTCCAGGTAGCGTTTCACCTGGGTCCAGGCAGTCCCTCCATCCGAATTGCCCTGCGCCAGAGCTTTCTGGAGACTCGGGTGCACATCCATGATCAGATCGGCGTGCAGGGCTCCGGCTTCCGCCACAGCAAGCAAGTAGTCGTCGGCACTGGGACCTCGCTGGCGCTCCACGGCATCGGAAAGTTCCCACGCAAAGTCGAAGAGCGGAATCTGCGCGGGACGAAGCGCGCGGTCAAACGCAACCAGGGCAGTGTTGGAATCAATCCACGGCTGAGCGGTGGGGCTCGACACCTCAAAAACGCCGTCCTGTTTTATGACCGTACTTCCCCTCATCTGGGGCTGCTTCCCTGCGGGGCCAAGAATCAGGAAGGCAAGTCGGGGGTAGGCAATCTGAAGGGGCGTCAAAGCTTCTCGCGCCAGATGGTCGTTTGAATCTCCCACTTTGAGAACAATGCCGGAAATGCCCGTCTTTGAGCTTTGCGCCGCAGCGGCCGATGCCTGTTGCAGTATCACCTCTGCGTATACGTGATATCCCTGCTCTCGGGCGCTTTCTATCAAGTTCTGACTTGTGCCCCAGGGAACCACCAGATCACGCACGCCCAGAACTTTCGCAGAAGGCAGAGCAGGCTCAGACCATCGGAGCAACACTCTGCCCCACACCGGCTCGGCAAACAGCGCCAAATAAAGAATGAGAATGGCTTTTCGGTTCCACATGGGGGTTTATGTCCTTAATGCCCACTTTCGCTTGCATGGCGAACCAAAATCTCCGGGCCGGTCGACGCCGTCTCCAACTGCCCCTGAGGCGAAACCCAGACGGCCGCCACTCTTGGCAATCTCTCCACCAACTCCCTGCCCTTCGTCGGCCCCAGCAGGAATAGAGTAAGCGAGAGCCCATCGGAAGCTGTTGCGGTCTCTGCCACTGCGCTGACCGCAAGCGTCGTTTTCAAAGGGAACCCTGTGGTGGGATCGATGATATGCCCAAATGATTTTTCCCCCAGCAGGCTCGCAGGCGTCTGCTCCGAGGTGGATACGCTGTTCTCCCGCAGCAGAACGTAGGGATCAAGTCGTCCGGAAGGGTCTCTGAGGTGCACCAGCCAGCCCGGCTGCCCTGGAGGGGACCCCATCCCGTAAAGGCTGCTTCCTCCGGCGTTGATCAGAGCGCGCTCGATACCAAATGAGCGCAACACCGCCACGGCTCGATCTACCGCGTAGCCCTTGCCGATAGCTCCTAGATCCACTTCCAGGCACGGGGAGTGGAACTCAATTCGGTCCGGTGGAATCAACTCGACCATCCGATAACCGACACAGCTTCGAAGCTTTTCCACTTCCGCCGGGAGAGGCACGGGTTCGCCACGGCCCACGGCCTTCCACCGGTGCGCGAGCGGTCCCACCGTGACGTCGAACGCGCCTGCCGACAGTTCCGAGTAACGCAAGGACTCCTGCATCACCTGATATAAATCCCGCGGAACCGATTCGGCGTGAAAGTGAGCCGACCGGTTCAGCCGGCTCAGGTCGCTGCCCGGTTTGTAGTCGCTCATCACCTGGTCGAGGCGATCGACCTCTTCGAAGGCTTTACCGATCGCGTCGGATGCGCGCGCGGAAGACGCGTCGTAGGCAACAATTTCATAGACCGTGCCCATCGAGTAGTGCTTCTTGTAAATCGGGGAAACGGTCCCTTCTTCCGAGCGAGCGGGCAAAAAGGTGAAAGCCACCAGGGCAAGGCAGGCGCCCAGGCACTCGAGGCCGCGTCGCGTTCCTGATTGAAACCTTCTACTCCAGCGCATAGACCATGCCATCCTGGCTCGCCAGGTAGATGCGGTCACCGGCCATCACCGGGACTGACTGAAGCGATCCTCCCAACCCGGCCTTCCACAGCACCTGGCCTGAAGAGCTGTCGAGGCTGTAGGTCAGGCCCTCTTCAGCTTGAATCAAAACCGCATTCTCGCCGAGCGCAGGGGGCGCAGTGACCACAGTACCCACCTGCGTCCGCCATCGGAGTTGGCCCGTCGAGATCTCCCAGGCGTAGACGCAGCCATCTTTGCTGCCCACAACCGCAAACTCACCCGAAGCGGCAGGGGATGAAGATATCCCCAGCCCCGTTTCGTATTTCCAGCGCACGCCTCCCGCGATTGCATCAAGCGCGTAAAAGAAGAAATCCTCGGACCCGATCAGGACCGTATCCCCGACCACAGCGGGCGAAGAATCGATGCCGTCTCCCGTCTGTTTACTCCACAGAACCCTTCCGGACGAAGCCTGGAGGCAGTAAACCTTCCCGTCGCCGCTGCCCAGACAGACGCATTCCTCAGTGGCATGAGCGGATGCATAGATCCGCCCACCGAGCGCCTGTGTCCAGCGGGGTTTTCCGGTTTCGAGCTCGACGGCATAAACTCGGCCGTCGGCGCTGCCGAAGAAAACCGTTTCATTGCGAACGATGGGCGAGCTCCAAACCTCCGCCGCCGTTGCGGCCTCCCAAACCTTCTTTCCCGAATCGCAGGCAACGGCATACACTTTTCCATCGTCGCAGCCGACAAGCAGTTTGTTCCCGGAAATCGAAGGGGTCGAGTGGATAAGGCCCGAGACCTGGAGTTTCCATTTGGAACGTCCGCTTTCCGCATCGAGGGCATGGACCGCCCCGTGCACGGACGCTACGTACAGAACACCGTCCCGCAGTAAGGGAGCTGAACGGATCGCTCGTTCAGCCCGAAATTGCCATCGGACACCCTGGGGTGGGCGAAAAGACCGCCTGCCTTGCCCGCCCGTCCGGCAGTTGTCGCTGAGCAACGTAATCCAGTCGTGCTCTTTGTTGGAAGGTTGGTCCATCTTAGTGTTCACGTTAGAAGGATTCGACGATGATCGATCTGCTTGAGGTCGGAGATGCCCAAACCCAGCTTCCCCGCCGCCGCGATGTGGCCAGGCTGGCGATAGTACATATTCTTACGCGGATTACGTAAGAACTCCTCACCGTTTGTGGTCAGGTTTTTCGGATCTTGATCCCAAACCGACAATGCCCCTTCCTCAAGCCTCTTCTTTTCGATAGCCTCAAGCTCGATGCTGTCGACTGCAACCGGGTCGGTCCCGATATAAAGGGTTTTCGCTTCGAAGATGAAATCCCTGGATCGGGGAATGGGGCCTCCGTGCCAAAGTTCGCGGGTGCCATCCATGATGTGCAGCACCGTCTTCGACCGCAGGGGCTCCGTCGAGCAAAGGTAGCCGATCAGAGGATCCGTGAACGTGTAGGGCTGTTGATGCGCTCGAGCCACATTGTTAAAGGAGCCGAAGCCGAGATTCTTCAAGCAACCGGTCACACCCGAGGCGGAGTGGTCCTTCATCGTGGGGATATTGATGACTTTGGTTAATTCTTCGGTGATGAGCCGCGCAATATAGGAGCGCGTTTCCCACTCGCCGAAGAAATTCGCGTCGCAGTACACGGTGAGGTCGTAGCGCGAGGCATCAAGCGCGCCGTGTTCAATTCCCACCACGCGACAACCGACCGGCAAAAGCGCCTGGTAGCTGCCCATGTCAATCTCGTGCGAATACCGGTCGAAGACCACAATATTTTCCGCTGGAACACCGATGGAGCGGAGCGCGCTGATGATCTCGCGCACGATCTCGGGAGAGGAACAACAGCGGGGAGCTCCCGAGGAGTTGATCTTGATCCCCACCACGTCTTGGGGATCAATAAACCTTTGCCAGGCTGCGTCCACGGTACTCTCACCTGTCAGTTCCTTCATCCCCTGCTCCAGCATGCGCCGCACCACGGACTGGGAGACGTGGTATCGCTCGATGGCGTCCTTGTGGAACACTTCTACCACCCGGCCGGGATGTGACCCCGGGATTCCCAATGGCGAGGGTTTGCTCGGAGGCCGTCCGTGTACCTTCACCGCAGGTGGTTCAGACCGTGTGGGTTCACCCCGGCCTTTCAAGCCCACCGAGTTGAGAAGCAACCCGGCTGTCCCCAGACAAGAGCCTTTCACGAAGTGGCGGCGGTCCATGATTCAACCCCCCGATTGGCGCGGACCTTAGGTACCTGAGAATAGTGGCGGTGGGCCCGCAGAGCCGTGTAGTATAGTGCAAGTAGTTTGTCAGGAAAAATTATAATCGTTTCAGCTAAGACTGTTTCGACCAGAAGTATCGCGCCGCCGGGTGGTAGAATCACCGGTCCGGCTTTCTCGCTCGAGTTGGCCCATGAATCAAGGAAGCATTCCGATGCAGAAGGTTATCTCACGCCAGTTCCTCCTTAGCGACCTGGCAATTCTCCTTTATCTCGCGCTGCTCACAATTGTCATCCACTTCCTCGCCAACGGCGGGTACGGTTATTTCCGCGACGAACTTTATTACATGGCGTGTGGAGAGCACCTGGCGTGGGGATATGTTGACCAGCCACCCTTCGTAGCTCTCATGGCCTTCATCACGCGCCACCTGCTGGGTGAATCGCTCTTTGCGTTGCGCTTTATTCCGGCGATTTGTGGAGGGATCATCGTTTTGCTAACCGGCCTCATGGTGCGCGAGTTAGGAGGCGGGCGCTACGCTCAAGGTCTTGCAGCCGTGGCGGTCATGGTGGCCCCTGTTTATCTTGCTATCGATAATTTCTTTTCCATGAACTGCTTCGACGAAGTCTTTTGGGCGCTCGCGGGCTACATCGTCATCCTGATTCTGAAGGAGGGCGACCCCAAGTTGTGGGTTCTCTTTGGCTTGGTGGCAGGCATTGGCCTCATGAACAAGTACTCGATGGGTTTCCTGGGACTGGGGATTGTTGTGGGCCTGGTGCTGACCCCCGCCCGCAGGCACCTGTTCAGCGCGTGGCTATGGCTTGGAGGCGCCATCGCCTTCGTCGTTTTCCTGCCGCATATTCTCTGGGAGATTCACAATAGATTCCCCACTCTCGAGTTCATCCACAATGCCACCGCGAGGAAAAACCTTCCCCAGACTCCTCTCCAGTTCATGGCCGGCAGCGCATCGGGGATGCATCCCCTGACCGTGCCCATTTGGCTCGCGGGGCTGGCCTTCTTTTTTCTGGCCAAAGCGGGCAAGCCCTATCGGCTGTTCGGCTGGGTTTACGTCTCCATCCTCGCACTTTTCATGCTGACCAGGGCCAAACCCTACTACCTCTCTCCCGCCTACCTTTTTCTTTTCGCTGGCGGGGCCGTGGCCATTGAGGCCTTTATCCGGCAGCGGAACTGGAACTGGATTAGGCCCGCGAGTTTTGTTCTGTTGGTAGCGGGCGGGGCCGTAACGGCTCCCTATGTTCTCCCCATCCTCCCCGTTGAAACCTACCTCAAGTACCAGGACTTCATGGGATTTAAACCGGCGACGGAAGAGAAAGGGAAACTAGGAAAATTGCCGCAGCAGTACGCGGACATGTTTGGTTGGGAGAACATGGTGGCCACCGTTGCCAAGGTCTACAACAGCCTTTCCCCTGAAGAGAAACAGAAGTGCGTGCTTGGGGCCAGCAACTACGGCGAAGCCGGCGCCATCGACTTCTTCGGCAAGAAGTACGGCCTCCCCCACGCCATCAGCAGCCACAACAACTATTGGATTTGGGGGCCGGGAGATAAGCCCGGGGAGGTGGTGATCGTTGTGGGGGGCGAACTGGAGACTTATTTGAAGATGTACAATGAGGTACAGCAGGCAGCCACCGTAGTCAGCGAATACGCGCGACCTTTCGAGACTGACCTGCCAGTGTACCTGTGCCGCCACCCCAAAGTGACCTTGCAGCAAGTCTGGCCACGCATAGAGCATTTCGATTAGAAACCTGGCATTTGGGTCGCTGTAGGGCCATGCCCTGTGCCTGCCCTGGGCGACCACAAGGGTCGCCCCTACAGCAGGTCGTGCCAGGGGCGGCCAGCTACCAGCCTACCGGCTGCCCTTTGTTCTGCTCGTTGAGCCATTTCTCGAGCGGAGCAAAGTAATCGCGAATGGCGGTGGCGTCCATTTGCCGCTGGCCGGTGATGGCCTCGAGGGCGTCGGGCCACGGGCGGCTCAATCCCATCTCGAGCATCGCGTTCAGGCGCTTGCCAGCTTCCTTGTTTCCGTAAATCGAGCAACGGTGCAGCGGCCCTTTGCACCCCGCCGCCTGGGCCAGCGCGCGGTGAAATTGGAACTGCAGAATGTCAGCAAGGAAGTAGCGCATGTAAGGAACATTGGCGGCCACGTGATACTTGGCGCCGGGGTCGAAATCCTCCTCGCTCCGCTCTGTGGGAGGAGCTACGCCCTGGTATTTCAGCTTCAGTTCCCACCATGTCTGGTTGTACTTCTCCGGGGGTATTTCGCCGGAAAAGACCTTCCAGCGCCACTGGTCAATGAGCAGACCAAAGGGCAGGAAGGCGATTTTCTCCAGAGCCTTGTTGAGCAGGAAACCGATGTCTTTGGAGGAGTCCGGCGCCTTGTCGAGCAGACCGATTTGGACCAGGTATTCCGGCGTCACGGAAAGGGCAATGGTGTCGCCCACCGCCTCGTGGAATCCGTCGTTGGCGCTGTCGCGGAAGAGGTAGGGCTGGGGGTTATAAGCGCGCTGGTAAAAGTTGTGGCCAAGCTCGTGGTGGATGGTCGCGAAGTATTCGCCCGTGATGTCAATGCACATCTTGACGCGCAAATCGTCGACGAAATCAACGTCCCAGGCGCTGGCGTGGCAGACCACGTCACGGTCCTGGGGCTTCACGAAAAGAGAACGCTGCCAGAAACTCTCAGGCAGGGGCGCAAAGCCCAAGGAAGTGAAAAAGTGTTCGCCATAGCGCACCATTTGCTTAGCGTCCGTGTTCCGGCTTTTCAGGATCTCGGTGAGATCGTAGCCCGGGTCGGCATTTTGCGGAGCCATCAGCGGGTAGATGTTCCCCCACTCCTGCGCCCACAAGTTGCCCAGCAGGTGGGCCGGGATGGGACCGTTGGCCGGAACCACCAGGTCGCCATATTTCTCACGCAGCTTGTTTCTGACATAAGCGTGCAGGGCCAGGTATAGGGGGCGGACCTGCTCCCAAAGCCGGTCAAGTTCCTGCGCGAACTCGTCCGGCGGCATGTCGTATTTGGAGCGCCACATGGCGCCATCATCTTTGAAGCCGAGTTCTCGTGCTCCCTTGTTGGCGAGCTCGACGTAGCGGACGAAGTCCTTGCGCATGGGACGGGAAATGGCATGCCAGCCAACCCAGGCATCGCGCAACTCCTTTGGGTCGCGGCTGTTGGCCATCACGCGGGTAATATCCTCGATGTCCAGGCACTTGTCTTTGCCGGGAGGGCACCACTTGCCCTTGCCGTACGTGCCTTCCAAGGAGGAGACAATCTGCGTCAGCTCAGCGCTTTCTTTGGGGTCCGACGGCGTCGCCAGCGTGAGGGAGAGCTTCAGCAGTTTCATCTTGCGCGCCAGATCCTCGGGCAGTTTCAAGTGGTCGTAGCGCGTCGCTTGCTTGGCCAGTTCCACCGCGGCGTTGATGGCGCGCTCGTCAGCCTTGGCCGCGAGAATCTCCGTATCTTCAGTGATGTAAGTATCTTTTACCCAGTCCGCGCGGCCGGCCTCCACGTTGACCTCGAGCAGCTTTGCCTCCGCCTCCTCGATGAATTTCTTTGCTTCTTCCGCTTGCTTTTGCGACATCACTTTCTTTTCCGCTCCTGAAGAAGATAAAGCCAGAACTAGAATTGTGCCCAAGCTGAATAGAATAGCGCGAAATCCTCGTGACCAAGATCCCATGAAAGCCTCCCGGTGCGCCACCCAACACACTCCCGGCTTTCCTGATTGGCCCGAAGATTAAGCTATGCTTCCACCACATGAAGAGCCGGGGCCGGCAGTACAGCCGTAGCAATGGTTGCGAGTGGCAATGCGTCGTTCGCAAAGGAGCGCCGCATCAAAGTCCCGCACGTGCTTGGGCGAGTGGAAACCCAAGGGCAGAGCGAGCATCTGGTTGAAGTCGCAGTCGTAAAGAGTACCGTCCCAGCCGACCGAGAGGGTATACCGACACATCACTCCCGCGGCGGCGACGGGATTAAAGGCATTAACCAACCTCTGCATGTAACCATCATAGTTCCCGCTTGCCATGAGAAACTCCAGGAAGCGGCCGATAGGCATGTTGGTGATGGTGAAAAGGTTGTTGAACACCACACCATGACGACGCTCGAGTTCGCGCCGGAACTGCGCCTCGATGGCCTGCTGCTTGGGGGGTAGAAAGGCTCCCACGGGGTTATGGACCAGGTTCAGAGCCAAACCGGATCCTGGCTGACCGTAACCCAATTCGTTCAGCTTACGCAGCGCGAAAATGGATTTGGCGAACACACCGCCACCCCGCTGGGCGTCCGTCTGGGCTTCTCGATAATAGGGGAGTGAAGCGATTACCTCCACTCTGTGCTGCGCCAGGAAATTGGCCAAGTCAGCTTGCCCAGGCAGGAGAAGCACACTCAAGTTGCAGCGGTCGATCACATGCCGACCCAGTGCCACAGCCTGCTCCACAAGCCAACGGAAGTTCGGGTTCAACTCCGGGGCCCCGCCGGTGATGTCCACATTCGGAATTTCCGTCTTCGCCAGGGCGCGAATGCAGAACTCAGCGGTCTCTCGCGTCATGACCTCTTTCCGGTCAGGCCCCGCGTCCACATGGCAGTGATGACAGGTCTGGTTACACAGTTTCCCAACGTTGATCTGAAGGACGGTTATGGTGATCGCGCGAAGCGGATCGAGCGCCGCCGTGCGCATTTTTTCCTCAAAAGGGGGAATGCCGTTCGCCCGGCCGAGGATGCGCAACTGCTCAGAAGTCTGAGCTAACGGGCGGGCGCGCGTTTCTAAACTGAGTCCCATGTTTGCTCTTATGGAAGCCCAAGACGAGTGGATGTTTCACATCGAAAGCTTCTCCACCACGTTGCGCATCTGAACCCCGTGCACCAATGATGCGCCTCCCCGAATAGCGCAGGCGACGTGTACTGCCTCAGTCATCTCCTCAACGTTCGAGCCCTTTTCCAAGCACGCTTGCGAGTAAGCATCAATACAATAAGGACATTGCACGGCATGCGCCACTCCCAGGGCAATGAGGGCTTTTTCTCGTTCTGTCAGAGCACCTTCCGCAAAGACGGCGGCGTAATAGGTCTGGAACTTCTCCCAGAGTTCTTTGTTCCCTGCCCCAACCTCGGCAAACTTGGCAAGATCTCCGGGATGATAGTAGGTTTCCATGGCCAGTCTCCTCCAGCTTTTGCTTCTCACTCGTCACTCGTCACCTGTCACTGCCCTTGGGCTCGAATCTCCGCCCTCTTCAGCCAACCAAGGAGAAAGAGCGCGCCCACCAGAAATAAGGGCCCGGATATGCCGGCGACCGCGGAGGGATGATGCCACATCCTCGTCAGGTAGAGTATTCCCGCAGCAATAAAAAGGCCCCCCCCAACCCACTCCCAACGCCAGGAAAGGGCGAGCACGACCACGATGAAGGCAGTCGGAATGAGATGTATGGAGAGCGCAAGGATGGTTTTCCACAAGCCCAGGCCTTCGTTAAAGACATCCAGGGCAAACAGGCTCAGGAAGAGTGCAAACGCGATGCACAAGACCCTCGGTGACCAGAACAACAATCGCCTCACGGGTGCTTTCATAGGGATCAACTCCTTTTCGCCCCAAGGGGACAATCGCGCCTGCCAACAACCTCGCGGCGCCTTTCCAACCCCTCTCGGCTCTTACTCGTCACTCGTCACTTGTCACTGTCTTTCCCGCTCCTCCCTGACCATGGCCGTGAGGACCATAGAGACAATGCTGACCACCAAGGCGCCCAAGAATGCCGCCCAGAAACCGTCCACGTAAAAGCCCACGTGAAACCAGTTGACCGCGATATAGGAAGCCAGCCACAACGTGATTCCGTTGATCACCAGGACGAACAGGCCCAGCGTGAGGATCACCAGCGGGCACGACAACAGTTTCAGCACCGGGCGCACAATCGCGTTCACCAAACCCAAAATGATCGCCATCACCGCGAACAGGGTCCAGCTATTTTTCTCCGCGTGGATGCCCGGCACCAGCCATGCGGCCACGAATAATGAAAGACTGCCCACCACCCAGCGAAATAGGAGGTTCATTGTAACCTCGCAACGATCTTCTGGGCGATGGCCTTGACCGCGTCGACGTTGTTTCCAACCATTTGCAGCTGGAGGTTGACCAAGACGTCGCCCTTCCGGAACATCAACGTGGTGCCCATGGGTGCGATGTAGGCTTCATCGCCAATTCCCGCAACCGGTTGGAAGAATTCCTGGCCTCCCGCTGTGCCCTTCAAGGCCATTCTTGAAAACTTCAGGGCCAGCGTGGCGCCCTGCCACGTCACTGAAACGCCCAGGGCTTGGTTACCACCCGCTGCTGTATATCGACAGCTTGATGTATCGCCGCTCGCCTCGGAGATAGTTGTTCCCAGCGCTTCGGCCACCTCTTCTTTCGTAACCAGCGAACACACATCGCGCGCGGTAGCCGCCCGCCCCGAAGTTCCGCTCCGCGTCATGTCGTAATGATACGTTTGGGACAGTTCCCTGGCTTTCTTCCTCACCTGGTAAACTCCATAGACACAGCTTCCGATTGCCAGAAGCGTGACCAGAGCAAAGAACGCCAGCAACCCGACAATGATTTTCAGCGCGGCACTTCCCGACTTGGCGGGCGCAGTGCCAGGCGCAGCCCCCGCTGCCTGGGCCCCGGCGGGCGCCGCGGGCGCAGGCCCCTGTGCGGCTGCGGGCAGCGAGGCAACGGGCGTGCCGCACTGCAAGCAAAACCGAACGTCGTCTCCTAACGCTGAACCACACTTGGTGCAGAATCCGGCCATGAAATTACCTCCTCATCTCTCCACGATCTCCCTAACAGCTGAAGCTTCCCGTGAAGCATGCATCGGGCCCTTCACAGTGTATGCGAATCGCGACACACCTGAACTTGTTCGATGCATACTTGGAAGGCTACCCGACCTGTGGCAAACCTATGCGTCCATCATAATGGTTCGCTTCCCGGAACGAGCACAGATTTTATTCGAGAAACAGCCCCAAGTCCAGTAACCTGCTATACTCGCCGTGAGCTGGAGATCTGATGCAGGCACCCGATGATTCGAGGAGGCGGACGCCGCTTTTCTCCGCGCGCAAGCGGTTATTTATGGCGTCGCTCCTGTTCGCCTTTCTGTTCCCATATGTCACTTGGAATCAAGCCGCAGGCTGCGCCCTCCTGTTCCTCTTGTTCAACACTCTAATCCTGCCCTGGCTGGATATCGACGTGAGCAAGCGCCCAGGCGTCGCTCAAGGCATCGGCGCGGCTGCTACGGCGGCTCATACCTACCCGGCGCCAACAGTCAACACGCGAACGGGAACTGCTTTGTATCCCGCCCTTGTCTTGGTCCTCATTGCCATTTATCGTAACTACCTATATGTGGCAGCAGCAGCCTGGGCCATCATGGCGCTGGGCGACGGCATGGCGACTGTGGTCGGAGAGGCTCTGCGCAGCCCTGCACTCCCCTGGAACCGGCAGAAGACTTGGCCCGGCTTCATTAGCTTCGCGGTTGCGGGGACGGTGGGCGCGGACATTCTCACCCGCTGGATCGCTCCTGAAATTCCTCCGGATAAGACGTTCACGGTATGTGCCGCCGCCGCCTTACTCGGGGCGGTGGTTGAAAGTCTTCCCATCGCTCTGGACGATAACATCACGGTGCCGCTGATCGTGGGCGCTTTCATGTTCTGCGCTTTCCTGGTGGAGCGTTCCGCGCTCGATAGCAATCTGCCCTACCTCGGCCGCCGCATATTCCTGGCGATTGCGGTGAATCTGGCGTTTGCATTATTAGCCTGCGCGCTGAAAGCCGCGTCGCGCTCCGGCGCATTCTGCGGCTTTTTGCTTGGAACGGCGATCTATCTCGGATACGGTTACAAGAGCTTCCTTCTCCTTTTCGCGTTTGTTCTGCTGGGTTCGGTTGCCACGCGCCTCGGCTTTGCGAAGAAAGCGGCTCGTGGTGTTGCGGAGCGCAGGGGAGGGGCGCGAAGCTGGCGCGAGGCGCTGGCCAATCTTCTCGCGGCAGCGTTGTTCGCCCTCCTGGTGATTACAACCCATCACGAGGCTGCCTTCCTGATTGCACTGGTGGCGGCGCTGGCAGAGGCTGCGGGCGACACCGTCTCAAGTGAAATCGGCCAGTGGACTTCCGACCGCGCTTACCTGATTACGACCTTCAAGCTTGTTCCGGCCGGTGAAGACGGAGGAATTTCTCTTGCTGGGACGGCGGCCGGATTTGCGACTTCAGCAATCATAATGGGGCTGGGTCTTGGATTAGGGTTGTGTGGGCCATACAGGTTCGCAGGCCCCGCCATCGCACTTGGCGCCGCCCTCGCGGGCAACTTGTTCGATAGCTTTTTGGGGGCCACGATTCAGCGGCGAGGTCTGGTCACAAATGGCATGGTGAACTTTGCCAGCACCAGCGTGGCGGGCGCGCTGGCATTAGGCCTGGCGCTTCGCTTGGGGCTTTGATCCCGAGTTCGGGTACCGGTGTCATTTCGGAGGGATGGCCGCCACAAGTCGCCGTCATTCCCGCGAAAGCGGGAATCCACTCCTCGTGCCTCCGAAGGTACAGGGTCGAGGGACTGGATTCCCGCTTTCGCGGGAATGACTGGCGTTTCGAAAAGGACCCCAGCCCAGGTGGCGATGGCGGCGGTACCCGACTGGCGAGGTAAACTCGCCGCTACATCAAACTCGGCTAACGGCGATACCCATATCCCCGGCCGTAGAACCCACGGCCGTAAAAGAAACCCGGCCCGTACCACAATCCGAAGCTTGCTCCCCAAGGATAAGGGTAAGGGTACGGGTAAGGGTAAGCGTAAGGGTAATAATAGTTGGGTGGTGGAGTAGGAGTCGGAGGGGGCCAGCCGTACCCTTTGCAGGTCCAGCCAGAACCAGCCGGCGGGCCCTGCGCGTTAGAAGCGCGGTTGTATTCGTTTGTAGCTACATAGCGGAAGGCCTGTGGCGCGCGGTCGGTGGAAATGGTAATCGGTTCCGAGAGTCGGAATGTTAACATCGACTCTGGATAGATCTCCGTCGGGCGGCCGCGCGTCACCAGCACGCCTACGGTTCCCGCGATTAAGCCAGCCCCAGCGCCAATGGCGGCGCCCGGACCTAAACCCGCGGCAGCGCCCACCCCCGCGCCCACTGCGGTAGTTCCCGCAATCGCACCCGCATCCCGGGCCTTTGACGTGGGCCCATTCAGGCTAGTCAACTCCGTTTCTATGGGCACCTGTTGGCCATCCACCAACGTCAAGTCCGTTAATTGGACTGCCAGATGGGAAACGCCTGTTACGCGGCCTGCTTTCTGTGCTTCGGCTACCCGACCGCCGAGAATCTCGCCCCGCTGCGCTACCACCACGCCGCCAGCCACCAGTGGTCGCGTCAGAGTCGCGGAGAACCCGTCGCCTGCCTTGTTCCGGTCCGAAGACAGCATCTGATCTACCCGGACCGTCAGAAATGTGCCTGCCTGAAGGGTCAAACGCGACGGTACCGTTTGGCCAGGTGGATAGTCATTGGCCGGGGGGTCGTAGGCCGGCGGGTAGTTGGCCTGCGGGTTGTTAGCCTGCGGCTCGGGCGGGTTGGAAAAACTGTGCCATCCAGGACTGGGCGCTGAACTCGGCGGCGGACTACCGGCCGGATCCTGCGCAAACGCCACGACTGACGCGGCCAGCAAACTCGACGCGATGCAGTAAGCCACAGTCCGAATTAGCTTGGTTAGCATGCTCCTCATAAACAACCTCCTCCTGTCCCGCAACAAGGTAAGGCATCTTCCTTTCCAAACCCCGCGCAGCCGTTATCTCGCTGAAAAGAAAAGGCTTGATTTGTTTCGCTGCCCGCCGCGATTGGCCACGCCTGGCCGTAATCCACCACTGCTGGTCGATTTTGGCCACTCCCGCCCCCTGGCTTTTTGGAGTGCGGTTCGTCAACTGACGGACTGCACTCCAAAGCGCACCGCCTCCTAAATCTCCTTCGCCTTCCACCCGCCCCGCCGGAACAGGAGGACCATCGCCACGGCAACTGCGGATTCTGAAAGAGTTATTGCCCAGTAGACGCCATTTGAGTGCATGTCGAGCGGGATGGCGAGCGCGTAAGCAAGAGGAATTTCAAGCGCGATGAAGCCAAAGAAATTCACGATAGTGGGCGTAAGAGTGTCTCCCGCGCCGTTGAAGGCTTGCATCATAACCATCTCATAGGCGTAGCCAATGTTGCCGATGCTCACGATACGCAGGCAGGCGACGCCGAGGGAAACAATCGCCGGGTCGTGGGTGAACAGGCGGACCACGGGGCCCGGGAACATGACGAAGAACACGCCCACCCCGCCCATGACCAGCATGTTATAGAAGCCGGTTTTCCACACGGATTCCTCCGCGCGCTCCGGCTGCTGGGCGCCCAGATTCTGGCCCACCAGCGTGGCGGCGGCCCCGCTCAGTCCCCATGCGGGCAGGATGAAGAAAACGATGATCCGGATGCTGATCGTGTAGGCGGCCAGGGCGGTGCTCCCAAACACGCTCACAATCCGCATCAGGCTGATCCAGGCGATATGCGGAACCAGCATCTGCGCCACGCCGGTCAGGGAGACTCTGAGCAGCCGCTCCATGACTTCCAGGTTGAAGTGAATCTGCCGTGCAAGAATCCGGATGTGTTCGCCGCCCCGGGACAGCCGGTAGAGTTGATAGATGACCCCGATGCTGCGCCCGGTGAGGGTTGCCACGGCGGCCCCCGTCACACCCAAGCGTGGAAACGGCCCGAGGCCAAAGATCAAGCAGGGATCGAGAACCAAGTTGATGGAATTCGAAAGCCATAGCACGCGCATGGCGATGGCGGCATCACCTGCACCGCGAAACACCGCGTTGTTCAGAATCAGCAGCACCGCCACACAGCAACCGCCCAGGGTGATCCGGGCATAGCTGGTCCCGACGGCAAGGATACCCGGCGACGCGCCCATCAGACGCAGAAGGTGTGGCGCGAAATGGAGGCCGGGAGCGCCCATGCTGAGACTGGCTACCAATCCCAGGCCGATCGCATGTACGCCCGCCACTGCGGCTCCCGCACGGTCTTTCTCGCCCACGCGCCGCGCTACCATGGCCGTGGCCGACAGGCCCAGGCCCATGCTCACCGCATACACCAGCGTCAGCATCGCCTCGACCAACCCCACCGTGGCCACGGAGTCCGCGCCCAGGCGCGCAACCCAGAAGACATCCACGATGGCGAAAAGGGATTCCATCAACATCTCGAGAACCATGGGCACAGCGAGGAGAAAAATCGCCTGCGTGAGGCTGCCCGTGGTGTAGTCCTGGTGCGAGCCGCGCAGAGCTTCGCGCATCGAGGCCCAAAACGAAGACAAGTCGCGAGTTGTGACGGCGGTGGCCATAAATACAAACTTGTAAGGTTGGTTTCAGACTTCGACCCGAACCGGGGTCGTGCGGATTCGGAATGACACAAACTAGGAACTACCGCGGCATGGTCTTCATAACACCTTTACCTTACGACAAAGCGGTGGTTGCAGGCAAGCAGAATTGCGTCCCGAATAACCGGGACAAGCCTTCTAGTGAGAATTCGGTTTTGCTCTCATAGCAGCTTGCAAGCGGTGCGGAAAGAATCGTGATCTCATCATGGTGGCGCCGATGACAGCCAGCGCCCCACCGGTCCCAAGGGTTAGCGCATAGGCACGCGGGGTCAGCACGCCAGACCCAATGACCAGCAGCACCAATCCCATTAACCCAATCACCAGTCCCGCCACGGGCGCCGGGCTGGCCGGGGCGGCGGAGGTTGAGATAGCAGGCTGAGCAAGCCGTCCAAAAAACGCCGACGCCCGCTCCGCAGCCTCCCCGCTCGCCGGGAAAGCGTAAGCCGCCACGACAAGCACGAGTGTCGTGATGCCGGCAGGGATCACTATACTTGCAGCCTGAAACGAACTCAGGTTGGGGGACTTGAAGATCCATTTATAGACGAGGAACGCGAGGCCCATGCCGATTCCCGCAGTGAATCCCGCCAGAGCGCCGCCCGCTGAAAGCCGTCGGCTGAGCAAGCCTGCCAGTACCGGCAAGACGGTGGGGGGCAAGAAGAACCCGAAGGCCGCCACCATCGTGTCAAAGATAGTCCAATGGAAATAGGTAACCGCCAGGGCGATTGCCAAAGGGAAAAGCGCCACAAACCCCGTCAAAATCCGCCCCACCACCACTAGTTCCCGTTGAGTGGCATGGGGATGGATCAGCCGCTGGTGGACGTCCACGGTGAGTACTGCCGCGATTACATTGTACCCGGACGCCAATACTGACATGGTGGCTGCGAACAGGGCCGCAATTAACAACCCCAGCATTCCCGGCGGAAGCAGCATAGCGCTCACCCGCGCATAGATCGTCTGCGGGTCAAATCCTTGCAGCGGAATGAACGCGCGAGCGAACATTCCCGTGAAAATCCACAGTGGAGGCAGGAGGAAGAAAAGCAAGCTTGCGAACCAACCCACGCCGCGGCATTCCCGGTCATTGCGCGCGCAATAAAACCTCTGAATCAACGACCAATTTCCGGCCAGCGAAAGTGCACTGAGAACCAGGAAAGCGCCTACATACTCCCAGGTGTAAGGGACGTGCACCGGACGCAGAAAATCCGGCGGAACGGCGGAAATGAAATTCTTCCAGCCTCCGGCGGCCCGCCAGGCCAGCGGGACGAGCATCAGGACCGCCGTACTGACCAAAACAAATTGCACAAAAATCGTGATGACCACCGCCCAAAGCCCCCCGGCCACGGTATAAAGTAAGGTAATCAATCCCACCACGACCATAGCGATGATCGGCGAAATCTTCAGCCCGGCGGAAACAAAAATACCAATCGCCACTATCTTCAGACCTTCGTCAATCACCCGGAGAGGGATGCCCGACCAGGCGAAAAGCTGGCGGACCAAGGAGGAAAAGCGTGTTTCCAGGAATTCCATCGGCGTCAGCACACCGGCGCGCCGCCAGCGACGTGCCAGCAACCAAGTGGTCAGCAAGGTGCCCGGGACCGTGGTCCAATAGATCGAGAGCGCGACCAAGCCATACTGGTATCCGAGCCCGGCGTAAACCACAATGGAGAGCGCGCTGACATAAGCCATCAAAAATGAAATCCCACCCAACCACCAGGAGAGCTGCTTGCCGCCGACAAAATACGTGTCGAGCGACTTCATATGACGCGAGTAGGCAAAGCCCACTCCGATCATCGTGGCGAAATACGCGGTCAAGACGGCTAGATCAGCCCCGTGCATGGGCGGTTTAGATCTCCTGAGGCGGTTCGGCGACTCTTTCGGTATTGCCGGTCTCCAAGGACCTGTGAATCGCTTCCAGCGTCGCGGTCACTTGCCGGCCATCGAATGCAGTCACCCTCGGGTCTTTTCCCTCGCGCAGCGCAAAGAGGAAATCCTCCAGACAGGAAGGAAACGCTCCGCGCATGCGGCCGAAAATCTCCGCATTCAAGAATCCCTTGGGATAGGAGAATTTCTCCTTCGTACTCACCTCGACAGATTCGCACTTACGATCCAGGTGGATATGCCCAGCGCTCCCGATAACTTCCATGAATGAATCGACAATGGTAGGGAAAGTGTTGGGATAGACCCACCCGGATTCGAAAGTAACGAAGGCCCCCGAAGCGAACTTGACTTGCGCCTGGATCACATCGTAGGTGGGAATTCCCTTGGCGGCCAAAACCTCCTTCCGCCCCCAGGCTCGCGCCTCCACGGGCTCCGATGCCAGCCACCAGCGCATCAGGTCGATGTCGTGCGAAGAGAGAAACCAAGCCGAAGTGGTCTCACCGGCCCAGGAGAGGTGCTCCGTCGCGACATAGATCGTGTCGTTCTTGCGCGCGTACCCTGCCAGTGGCATCCCGATTTCACCGCCGGCAATCGTCACCTTGGCCTGGTGATAGGCCGAAAGCCAGCGGTGATTGAAGGCTACCTGGATGATTTTTCCTGCCCGCCGCGAGAGCCGAATTAGCTCGTCAGCCTCCGCCGTGCTGGTGGTGAAGGGCTTCTCGACCAGGGCATGCTTGCCGGACTCGAGGACGGCGCGGGCAGGCTCGTAGTGGTGCCGATCCGGCGTAGCCACCACCACGGCGTCCAGGTCCTGACGTTCCAGCATTTTCCGGTAGTCGGTGTACCCGTGAAGAACCCCGTAAAGCGAGCGCACCTTGTCCACCTGCTCCTGCTGGAGCGAACTGACGGCGACGACTTCCGCCAAGGGGTGCGCTGCGTAGATCTTAACGTACTGACTACCCATGGTTCCCAGACCAATAACTCCGATTCGAATGCGCTCCATCGTTTTACTCCTCCAACAAGCATGCGAAATTGGCTCTTAAAATCTTTTCCCTATCCTCATCCGAAATTCGCGCCGATAAGACCCGACCCAGAACCATGGCAGCTTCCAGGTAAGGCATGTCCGATCCAAAGAGCACGCGGTGCGCTCCCAGTCGAGCCACGGCGCGCTCGATGACGGTGCGATGGCTTTGGGATCCAGTAATGTCAAGAAAGGTATTAGAAGCACTCGCGGCGACTTCGAACGACTGCTCATAACCTCGCCACGTCACCCCGGAGTGGCCCAAAATGATTTTGGCCTGCGGAAATTCGTGAGCCACAGAGCCAAGCAGCAACGGACCGCAGTTGGGGTCGGACTCCCAGGTGTGCACGAGCACCACGGCATGCATCTGGTTGGCGTAATCCCAGATGAGACGGTAATGATCGCCATTTACGGGATACTGATGGAGATCAGGGTGGAGCTTAATGAGTGGAGGGCGGTGGAAATGGCTCCACCGCTCCAACTCTCGAAGGGCCTCACCCGGCGGACGCGGGTTCACCGTTACATATCCCGGGAAACGCTGCGGGTGTTTTCGCAAAACCTCGGCGACCTCGGCATTCCCGCGCGGACAGTCGCTGTAGCAGGCCCGCGTCGAGCTGATGGCCAGGATTTCGATATTCAGGAGGTCCATCACTTGAAGCATTTCCTCGGGGGTGTGTTTACAGGCCGGGAAATCGGGATGGACGCCGAGGTGCCCGTGGCAGTCGAAGATGGGGATGGGCGACCTCATTGACTTCCCCTCCCCAGGAGCCGGCGCAAGTTCCCACCGGCGATTGACAGCCTGGCCTCATCTGATATGCGCGCCGTCGCGAGGACCGCCAGCGCCGCGCCGGCGGTGTAAAGTGGCAAACGGCTCCCGAACACCAAGCGCGCCGGGCCGAACTTCTCCACAAAGCTTTCCAGTTGGCGATGCGCCACATACGTCGAGGTGTCGATGTACAAATTCGGATGCTGCTTGAACAGGGGGAAAAGGTAGCGGTTCGCGCGGTAGCCAGTTTCGAGAAGCAGAACCTGGAGGCGAGGAAAATTCCCCAACAACCGCGCGATCGCATCCCATTCGATATCCTCCCGGGCCATGACCGTCAGGACGGAGTGTTCTTCAAGGTATTCGTAAAGCTCCCCCGAACACCATGGCGCCGAGGAGAAATTATGTTTCTCAACCCCGTAAGAGAGGCGCACGGCCGCCGGGTGTCGCGTCGCAAGCTTTCGGATAATAAGCGGGTCGGGCAAAGCCGCCCAAGCCGGCGCCAGGCGCTCATGGCACTCCTCAGCGAGAAGGTTGTTCCCTTCCTCCGCATCGTATTCGTCGGCGGCGAAGTGGGAGACCAATGCCCGCCGGATGCCGAAGCGGTCCATTTCCTTTAGTAAGTCGTCGGTCCCGAGAGCCCGTTCCCCGTATACGCCGGAGTGGCCCAGGCGCACATTGGCGTCAAATACGTTCCAAGTGGCCACCTCACGGAATGCCGGGTCAATAGCTGATGCTGACAACGTGCTCTCCTTTGGCCAGGCGCTCGAACGAGATGAATCCCCCGGCCTGTGGAGGAGTGACGAGGCCCTGATCCAGCCTCACCTCCCGCGCCGGCTTTTCCGCGTAAATCTTCACATCCGTTATCACGGAGCAGAATACGTGAACTTCAACTGGAGCCGGAGCTTCGCGTAGGACGACGTCGGTCGCGGGGCTGGAAGAGAAAAGTACTTGCCGGCCACGTTGCAAGAACTTGAGATTTCCGCCGAAAACCTCCTCCACACTGTTCCCATGCCTGATGGCGAGCACGTCGGCCTCCGCCGTCAGGCCACCCGCAGTCAACTGCCCCGGCTTCGAGCGGAAAAGCACCTCCGCAGCGCCACCCGCAGCCTGGAAGCCTTGGCCCGAGGTGGTTGAAAGAGGCTCGAGTGGGGCCGCCTCTTCCCCGGCTTTTTGGAAGTGTAGGGCCACGAGAAAACTGCTTTCCTTCTCTTGCGCCGAATCCAATCGAAAAGCTTCACGCGGCTCAACCTGAATTCGATCGAAGTCTCTATAAGCGATGGTGGGGACCGGCTGTGGCTCGAGTGTCCAGTGGGTGTTCTCCCCTGCCGCGGTGAGCGCGGCAAATGCGGCTTTGCGGCGAATCAGGGCTCGAGCGGCAGCGATGCTCGCCTCTGCCCCTGGCGGAATGTGCAGCAACCACGAATAGCCATGAGGCGTGGCAGCCTCGATCCGGTCGTGCACGATGAGGATGTCGGGCTTTACAAAGAGGTACTCGCGTGCCAAGCGGTTGATCTGGCTTGCGTCCGCATAAGCTGGAGCGAGGTTGGCAGCAAGATAATCGATGCCGGGTGAAAAGACGTTTCGCTCAAATTTCGCGAAATTCTGAAACGACGACCAGTACCGGCCGTCGTAGTCTTCCTGGCTGAAAGGATCGTCGTCGATGACTACCGTATTGTGCGCGGGGGCTTGAGAAAAGTAATCCGGGTAGTGCGGATCCCTGTAGTAATCCGCGTAACCCGCCTCGGCAACTAATTCCTCGCCATAAGCAGCGGCGAGAAAACTCCCTTGGTCATGGTGCTCGTGATTGAACCAGGAACCGACTCGCAGGGAAATCACCGTATCTTCGGGCCGCCAGCCGCTACGCAGGACGGCGCTGCCGCGCGCGGGAAAGATGCGTGAGAGCGGCGGTTGCGGCGTCACCTCCGACGGATGCGTGCAGCAGACAAGGTCCAGCAGGCCCGGAGCTTCTTCGAGTGCTCGCCCGGTATCGTGCACCTTTGAAACTCCCATCAGACTTCGGTCAGTCGCGGTCTCGTAGAACGCTTCGAGCGCCGGATCGCCGGCGTATTCGGCCCCCCAGGCGTACCCCGAATGGGCCCTGAGCTCGGAATCGAAGTCTCCGGTATCAAGCACTAAATCTGGGCGAACCTGGGCGTAGCGAAGCCACCAAAAGGCCTCCATCATCTTCTCGAAGCCTCGGGGGCGAATGTCCAAGGCGTGCAGCGCCGCCATTCCCCACGACATCCCTTCCAGGGCAAAGTTCTCATAGCCCGCAGGCTCGGCCTCGCTGCCGTCGCCGGGGAACAGGCCGTCGAGCAAGCGCTCATACGCCACGAGGAGTTCCGCCAAAGCCGGCCCAAACCTGCTCTCCCAATCAGGGACGTCGCCATACAGCGCCACGCAGGCCTCGATAGCCCCACCCACCGACTGAGCCTTGTGGTTGCTGGCGGAAATCGGCAAGCGATCGAAAAAGAAGTACCCGTCTAAAGTGGGGCGGATGGAATTTTTCCAGAGTGCCTCGGCAATTTTCGATTTCTCTTCCTGCGAAAGCTCGTCCGCCACCAGGTCATACCCGAGCGCCACCCGCTGCGTGAACACTCCGACTTCATAGTAGGTGTGGAGCCCTTGCGCGATGAACCACGCCGGCGTCCAAGTAGGCCATGCGGCCACTGTCAGCAGCCCTCGCCGGGCAGCCTCCAGCGCTTGCCGGTCACCGCTGAGGCGAAAATCGAGCGCGTTGAAGGCGATGCCGTTGCTGTAACTTTCCATCAGCGCAAAATATTCAGGCAAACCCGGATGTACGGAGACGACGGGAAGCAGCGCAATGTTTTGGCCTGCGTTGGAATTGTACGCGATCGAAGTCCGCAGTTCGCTCGCGCGCCGATGCGCGATGGCCAACAGTTCATTCGAGTAGGATTGCAAGCGCAATTGATCCAGGCGCTCGGGGGTGAGTAGAACACGAGGATGGGCGGCAACTTTGCCCAGGACGAGAAAGCTATATTCCGACTTTGCCGTGCGGCTGGTGATTTCAGCCTTGTAAAGCCCGGGCTTGTCCGGAGCTGCAACCTGCGTACCTCGGACTTCCCCTGCCGGAACGTTCTCGGCGCGCACCAGTCCCCCCACATCGTCGTAAATAGCTACTCGCGCGGCGGAGCCGGACCCTAGATCGACCTCCAAGGGGTTACCCGCCGTTACCACTTCTCGGGCCACGGCGATATCGTCAACCGGTGAGCGCTCCAGCTCAGGCGCACGAACAGGAACGCTCTCCGGTCGCTCAGCTTGAATTTCGAGAGCGCGCAAAGTCAGCCGACTGTGGCACCCGGCGGGAGGCGCCGCAACTTCGGCCTCGAGAACGATCACGTCCACGTCTGCGCCTGCCACGGGAATTTCCAGTTGGCGGCCCTCGAGCTGCACGTCGCGCACGCCAGGTGTAGCGCCGCCCTTTAGGGCGGCAGCCGCCGTGCGCGGGACCGGCGCTACCCCCATTGCCACCCGAGACGGAGGAATTATGGAGTGATCGTAACGCTTTCCATCCATGGCTCCCAGGACGAGACGGGCACTTAGGATTTTCCCGCACGTCTCGAAATCGTAAACGATCCGAATTGAAGAAGACGGGGCCACATGAAACCTGAGCGACCGCACTAGACCCACACGCAGGAGCCGTTGGGCGTAGGAGATCACATCGCGGACCAGCACGGGTGACCCGCCCACTTCCTTCGTATAAATCGTAGGATCGTAGCCCACATCCTGGGGCAGCGGGAAGCTCACCCACCCCGGAATGCCTTGGCTGAAGTCTTCATGGAAGCTCCAGCGTGTGAAACCAGATGCGGGCTGTTGTGGGGGCGGGCCTTGTGCCCGCCCTGAACGGGCAGCCGCACCTACGGCTGCGGATAGAGCCAGGATGGCGACGGCAAGTTGCTTGTGTACCGCTAGGGCTAAGTTTCCTCGCTGCATGCGAAGATTTCTCCTTCGGTCTTCAGTGCCTCCGTGTCCTCTGTGGCCGTAAGAACCTCAACACAGAGGCCGCTGAGACCCTCCGTGTGCTCTGTGGTAAAGCTCGAGAGGCATCGAGGACACAGAGAGTCACGTTTTGGCTGCGCCCAACAGCGGCGCTGCAGGATCATCGCTGCAATTCCCGAGAGCTCTCCTGAAACTGCAAAAGGGAACCAGCTCGTTGCTGAATCTTCTCGAAGGCAGCGATAACGTCGTCCACATCTTGATGGGTCCCAAGAAAGATGTAGTGCTCCAGCCAGATGCCCTCCTTGCAAATCCGCTCGCTTTCGGGGAGCCGCAGCGACTCGTAGTCCTGCGGCGCGCTCCACTTTCCGCAACCGCAAGGGGGGAGGGACTCCTTGCGAAAGAGCGGATTGCGGTATAGAGGGTAAGGGTAGGTTGGCTGGGCTGAAATTCCTTCCGCGTGCAAGGCGCGAAGGAACAAATCGCGCTCCACGCCCGCGAACGCCGCCGGTTCGTAGCGCAGGGTGATGATGTAATGGGGATGGTTGCTCACCCGCCGGTCGTCTTCTGCGAAAGCGAGACCGCGGAAGGACCGCATCTGCTCGCGAAAGTACCGCACGCTCTCCGCGCGCAGGCGGTTATGCTCCGGAAGCCTTTTGAGTTGCATGGAGAGCACGGCAGCTTGGAACCCCGTCAAACGGTAGTTGCTGCCCAAGGTAAAGTGCTCAAACCAACCTGCGCCTTTGCGTCGTCCCTGGTTGCAGTAACTCCAAACCTTTTCGGCGATAGCGGAAGAGTTGGTGAGGACCACGCCCCCTTCGCCCGAGGTCATCAGCTTGAATGCCTGAAAGCTGAAAGTGGCGGCCACACCGAAGTTGCCCACCGGAGTGCCTCGCCAAGCGGCGCCGTGGGCGTGGGCCGCGTCTTCGATCAAGGCCAGGTCGTGGCGCTCGGCGATGGCAGTCAAGGCATCCAGGTCGGCAGGGTGCCCGCCGAAATGGACTGCGATCATGGCTCGGGTCCGGGACGTGATCGAGGCTTCCACGGCGGACGGAGAAAGGTTAAGAGTTTTCGGATCAATGTCGGCAAACACCGGGACACCGTGGCAGATCAAGACGGTGGCGGCGGTCGAGACAAAAGTGATCGGTGGAACAATCACTTCCTCGCCGCACTCGAGGTCCAGCACGCGCAACGCCACCTCCAGCGCTACGGTGCCATTGCAACAGGAGATGGCATGCCGGACGCCGTGCATGCGGGCGAAGGCAGCTTCAAACTCCTCCACTTGCGCGCTATAGCCGCCCCAGGCCCGGCTGCGCAGGACCTCTTGGAGCGACTCTTCCTCTTCTCGACTAAAGACCGGCCAGTCGGGGAAGGGTTTCTGTCGCACCGGCTGGCCTCCCAATAGCGCTAATTCCATGTTAAGCCACTCCCGTAATCACTCTTCCCGGAAAGCCCTTGGCATGGCTCGTAGGGGCACCCCTTGTGGGCGCCCACACCCCGTCATTCCCGCGAAAGCGGGAATCCACTCCGCAAACCTTCGGAAATGGGCTGCCTACGGACTGGATTCCCGCTTGCGCGGGAATGACCGGGATTTCATAAGGGACGCCACTCCAAATGACACCACTACCCATCATCGAAAGGAGATAGTAACCACAAGCGAGGGACTCTGGCAAGGGCACTGACCGGCGGGTAGTGCCTGAATTTCGCGTTGCTCGATGCGGAGGCCCTATGGATGAAGGACAATTATACGCTAGACAAGCACAAGGTCGTCTGGTAACGTGCTCCGAATCATGGGAATCGTTCAATGGATTAAGGAGCTTTTCTCTCATTGGCAATACTGGGCCAGTGGCGGTGGACTCGGGGGAGGGATTCTTCTCATTATCTACCTCGTGCAGGTTGGAACGGGGTGGAAAATGAACCCTAAGTGGCAACTTTTAATACTGCTAGTGTTCTTCGTGCTAGGTGCGTCCTATATGTTATGGCGGGACGACCAGAAGGAAAACGCCAGACTCTTTGCCGCCAACAGCCAATTGCAGCAACGCATCAATGATTTAACTCTATCCGCGATCACAGGAGAAATACAGTTTGCAATATTGGGCAAGCGGGCCACTGGCTCACATGCCGCGATCATCGTTGAAATAAAAAACGAAGGCGCCCCGACAGGAATCATTCCGTCGTCTTGGCATCTCACTGCAACCGACCCAGACGGCAAGAAACATCAAGGTTGGGCGAACAATCTAAAAGACGAGAATCTGGACTTCTGCTTGGGGCCAAACGAGCTGATGAGAATCGTTCGATCCGATGCCCTGTATCTTAAAGCAGAATCTCCTATTGGGAGAAATGAGTCCAAGCAGGGATTTCTGTGGTTCGGTTTCCCTGATTTACCTGCCTCGCAATTGAAGCATCCTGACAGTTCATTATTACTCGAAGCAGATACCGTTTCAGGACAGCACGTTTTGTTTGTTACTACTATTAAACGACTAATAGAACTTAGCTCACTCCCAGCCAGATTTTTCGCAGGCATCAAGAATCCAAGTCCGCTCAATCTGCCGTGCAAAGACAACCATCCGTATTGAAAGCTTAGTGTGGGTGTCGCAATCAATCAGCATACGATCCCGTGATTGAGCACTTCTTCCACGCTCCAGATGTGGTCTGTAATTCCCGCTTCCATCGCGGGCGTGCAACGGATGGTTCGGTGCGTTCGGCAGAAATTGTACCACGCGAAGTACAGGGCAAGGGCAGCCCACAGGTTAGCTCGTTTTTTCGAGAAAGCGTTCGTCAGTCGCGTGAGTCTGCGAATCTGCATTCTCATTGTGAGGTTCTGCCTTTCAAAGTGTGACGTGCAAATACGCTCAGGGTCGGGCTGGCCCCAAACTGGCTTTGCTATGGCCTCTACGACGCTGGCTGGTGAGTAACGGTGTTCATCGTCTGTAGGAGCCGCGTAGACCTTTATTAGCTGTGCGTAATCAACGCGGGTTCCAAGGGACATATGAATCGCATCGAGATAAGGTGCGAATCCATCCGTCGTGACCTGGAATTTCCCGCTTGTGGCTTCATTCAGTTTCTCGACAAAGACTTCTGTGTCTTGAGCACTTCTCCGTCCAAGGTGCCAAGTCAGGACTAGCTTGCTGTTTCTTTCTATTTCAATAAAACAATAGGCATCCCCAAATTCAGGATTACCCGTTTGATTGTGCTTTTCCTTGCATCCAACGAAGCCCCATATTTCATCACACTGCACATCATTCACGGGAACGTTGCGGCACTTTTTTTCAAGCAACCTCTGGCATCGATCACCCGCAAGAACAAGAATCTTCATGATGGTGTTCTGGTCAACGCCAGTAATTCGTTGAATTGAGCGAATCGAGCAACCCTCGACCAGGAGATTGATAACACTCTCCACTTTCTCAGGAGCAGTGTACATGCCGCCCAGGTACTCATTTCGTGGCTCAGAATAGGTTTTGTAGCATTGGCAACAGCGATACCGTTGCTGGCCCTTGCGAGTCTTTGCAAGCTTTCTGCATTCGATCCGGCAATTGTGGCACGTCATTTTCTCCCTTGCTTTCTTCAGGTGCGAGAGCGAAAATGACGGTGGGCGTAGAAACCCCGTCCTTTCGGCTTCGGCCTGAGGATGTGCCCTGCCGGTAGTTACCAGATATCGGCGGGGCGTTAAATTGATGGACCTGGGGGGAGTTGAACCCCCTGCTACGGGCACCCAGAATGCACAAGCGGGAACCGTCCCTCAGGCCAAAAAAAGACGAGGCCAGCGTGACAATCGAAATCTGGTTGTAGCGCTGGCTTTGTTTTTTCATAGACATATAGGAATATACATCAATTTTGATGTATTGTCAAGAGCTTTCTAAAATATTTTCCAAATACATCAATTTTGTGGTATACTGTGCCTGAAGAAGAAAAGTGGGAGTGGGAATTCTTAGGCTTCAAATCAGACGCCGAAGGGTGTCCGGTTCAATTATGGTTTGATGCTCTGCCAGATGAAGCCAAGGAAGAAATCGAGGACCTTGTTCGCTATCTGAGGGTCAAGACGAGGAGTAGATGGCAGAGGCCCGGTTTTGATCCATTGGATGGTTCCTGTGGAATTTCTGAGCTACGACCGCGTGATGTCAGCGTTGAAGTAGATGGAAAGCTTGAAGAGATTACCTATCGGTGTCGGCGACCATTTAAAAACGTAGAAATTTGAACACGAGCCGGTTTCCGAGGTGAGGTTCAACGTCGGGCTATGTGGGCGGCCGTTTTGGGGTCTCCTGGACAGAGGGCAACCTTACTGCGCAGG
>Ga0326728_10006635_pt1 | contig 30890 bp, 27 predicted proteins | sample MB3enrmetagenome_FD_207602 | JGI IMG/M metagenome (GOLD analysis project Ga0326728, IMG submission 207602) | Lab enriched peat soil microbial communities from McLean, Ithaca, NY, United States - MB31MN | ecosystem: Environmental > Terrestrial > Soil > Wetlands > Peat | place: USA: New York...
CAACTGCTTGCGGATCGCCTCCCACTGGTGATCCGCCAACCGCTTCCACGCCACAACGACCACCTCCTTGTGGCGTTCAACTTACTCACTTCTTCATCCGCAGCACGGTTTCCGGATGAGTTCTAGTATTTACAACTCACCTTTGCTTGGCCATTCTTGGGCGCATGGCTCGGAGGCTACGGGTGGAGTTTGGCGGGGCGAGCTACCATGTCTTGAATCGGGGAGATCGGCGCGAGGATATGGGAACGCGCTCCCATCTGGCCCATCTGCTTTGCTGGAGCAGGAGGAACAGACAGGGGCAAGCAAGTAGAAATAACAATACTATTGACTGACCACTTTCTGGGCGTTGCTGGGGCTGGGCGTCGGTGCGGTTTTCGGCGGTCTGCGTTTGCGCCGCCGGTCATCGTAATGCTAACAGAATCGGGCAACGGGTGCGCTCAAGATGGCCGCCAGCGTGTCGGTCACAACCGCAGCGGCGGGGGGGGCGTTGGGCCAGAATTCTTCATTTGTTATTCGACGTGTGTCTCAGGGCGTCTTCCGGTGACAGCGCATAACACATCACGGTCTTTTCCGAACCCACGAGTGTGATGTACGTGTAGGCACCGGCTGGATAAACTGTCGCATCCCAATCTGCGCCGTCTATTAAACCTTTACCGCCGCCGAGGACGAAGACCGGTTCGTGTCCATCTGTAAGGGGAGTGTACCCGGTCCTTGCGACACGAGGATTCCCTCCCAAGCCCCTATATCCGGGCGTTTCAACACGTTCCGAGTATGTGTAAACTGTACTAGCTCCGCTGATGAGCGCGCCCTCTGCCGTTACTTGTTGTACCTTTCCCACCATTCTGACCGCATTCTTCCTGATGTTGTCTAACGACGCGTTCCGTGCCGCCTCATATTCCATTTTTCCTCTGGCCTTGCGGGCCATTTCTTGCAGTGCCGCTTGCTGCGCTCTGTCCAGCCGGACGGCGTCCTGTGCCTTTTCCGGGTCGTAGCCAAAATATGCCTGCAAATCTGGCGAGAGCTTTTCCAGCGGAATTGTCGCCACACCTGTTTTGTGCATAATCGAGACTGTTGCCGGCGTCGCCGCGCCAAAGCTCACGTTGGAGTAGCTGATGCCATCAACCGTGATTGTGCTGTGTCCCAATAACACTGCCACCACATCGCCCCGACGCATCTCTGCCGCCGCACGCAATGGAGTCCACCCCGCTTTGTCCTTCGCGTTCACATCAGCTTTGTTCGCCAGCAAGAGCTCAGCAACTTCTCTATTCGCAGCGTAGTGCAATGGAGTAGACCAGCCTTCAGCCTGCGCATTCACGTCAGCCTTGTTGGCCAACAACAATTCCGCCACGTCTTTCTGACCGTTCCCTGCCGCCACGTGCAATGGAGTAGACCCGCCCTCGGTCTTCGCATTCACGTCGGCCTTGTGTGCCAGCAAGAGTTCCACGATGTCTTTGTGACCGTGCTCTGCCGCCGCATGCAATGGAGTCCACCCCGCTTTGTCCTTCGCGTTCACATCAGCTTTGTTCGCCAGAAGCACCTCCACCACATCTTTGTAGCCCTTCATCGCCACCGTGAGCAACGCGGTCGCTCCATCCTTGTCACGCGTGTTGACATCGGCACCTTCGGCAAGGAGGGTTTTTACTCTGACGACATCGCCTGTTGCTGCTGCCGCAAACAACGGCGAATCTGGATTGTCAGCGCGCGCCAGAGAGGCCGTCAAAAACATGGCCAGCAGTAGTCCCGTTTTCGCGTATTGCATGAAAGGGTTGTCCATAGTTGCGCTCCTCTCAATGCCATGATAACACCGGGTGCCGGGCGCTGGCAATGCTCCAGAATCGGCCACCGGTGCGATCAGGATGGCCACCAGCGGCTCGATCTCTGCGCGGATGGGGAAATTATACTCGTCAAAGTCAATTGGAGGGGTCAGCCGTTGACAATTGGCATATGGGTGGGCATTCGATCATGTTGGCGGCGTGCCACGAGGGAAACGGTTGGGGGGAGAACGCGGGGTGGAGGTGGGGCGGGAGTACGGGTATGCCGACGGCAGCGGGGTGACGCGAGTACTTAAGTCGATCCTGAAAAAGTCCTCTTGACGCATTTGGAATGACGGGCGCACTGGAATCAGACGCTGGAGCGCGGCCAGAATCGCCGGCCAATCGGGACAAAAGAAAGCTCGCAGGAGCTTTCGCAAGTTGAAGCCACAGGCGCTCAACACGGCGTTGAGTTGATCGCCCCGTTTGCCCTTCAGCCGATTGCGCTCCATCCGATGCTCCGCTTTCAGATGGCCAATCACCGGCTCGATCGCCGCGCGCCGATTCATCCACCGTCGCAGGGAACGTGGCAAGTGACGACGCCGGCGCGGCACGACCTGCACCTCAGGCTCACCCGCAACGCCGTGTCCCCGATAGCCCAGATCGACAAACACCATGCGCGGCTTCTGTCCGCTGATGCGTTGCACCTGGACCAACGCCGCACCCAGCGTGTGGCCGTCGTAAGGGTTGCCGTGCAACGCTCGGACACCCACAACCCAGTTGCCCCGCGAGGTGCTGGCCAGACTGACTTTGCAGCGAAACTCATAGCGTTTGTGAGCTTTGCCTTTGGCCAAGCACTCCACTTCCGGCGCGTGGACGCTGTAGAGTTTGTTGTGGTCGTGCGGCTGTTGCACTAGCAGTCGCCGCGCGCGGGCCAACCACTCCGCCAAGGGCTGGTCCCACACACGGCGCTTGCGTTCGATGTCGCGGACCACACGCCCCAGCAGCGTTTTGAGCCGCCGGGTCATGCGTCGGGCACGGCGAAACTGTTGCGCCGCCGCGTAGTGTTGCTGGCGCGCCAGCGTGCGTTTGCCGACCCGCGCGTAGCTCTGCCGCAGCCCCAAGCTCCGTTGCTGCGCCAGCTTCACCAACCGCTCGCGCATCCGATTATAGAGACGGGCGTCGGTGGGAAATCGAATGAACTTCTCTTGCACCGTCGTATCCACGTTGACCCGCTGCAACATCGTCGGGCGGATCAGGCCACCCCGCAGTCCCGTGGCGATCAATTCCGCCAGCATCTTCTCCGCCCCCGCTTCTTGAAGATGTCCCCGCCAGCGACTCATCGAGGTCGGATGAATCGGCAACCGATGCTCGAAGAACTTGCCGCCACAGAAATACTGCCAGTACGGATTCTCCACCCACTGCGCCAAGGTTGCCTCATCGCTCAGATCGAAGGTGTGTTTGAGATAATGCAGGCCGATCATCAGGCGCACCGCACAGGCCGGACGACCGTCAGCGTCACTGAACAGCGGCGCGAAAGCGGTCTCAAATTCTGCCCACTGAATCTGGTCGGCCAACTGCACCAGCGGGTGCCGAGGATCAACAAGTTGTTTGAGTTCGACGCGAAACAGATCGCGTTGCGGATCGGTGTGAGCAGGGCGTTGTGGCTTCATGATTTGCAGGGTTCTGGCTTGTTCTGCCACAAACCCGGCAATTCCGGAAGTCAAAAATCATAAGCAAATGAGGTTTTCTTAACGGAAAACATGCAACTCCCGACGTTATTCAGTGCCGACTACTGAAGCGTTTGGAAGCGCGCGCGGCTAGGAACAGGAGCCTTGCGAAAAAACTGGAACAACTAACAAAACCGTCAAGAGTCAATGGCTGACCCCTTCGACTAGCAATCCGGCTCGGTCTGGCGCAAATTCAACCCATGTCTATCACACATCACACACTACACAATGAAAAAAGAACTCACATATATCGCACCACTTAGAACCGGTATTGTCCTTGCCGTTTTATACGGCATTTTATCAGTGATTATTGTGCCGTTCCTCCTAGTTGCGGCCATTCTTGGCAGTAAGGCCAGCACTCCCGCTCGTGCCGCTTTTGGCGTCGGCTAGCCGCGGGACCCGTATGTGGCTCTTAGGGATCATTGCCGCCGAAAATGAACAATGCCTTATCCAGAATCCTAATGCCATCTGGATGAGGACCGGCTACGCAACATTCGGCTGGGAGATGGTTCTGGTGGTGAGCAAGTTCGGCACGAATGCGTTCGCTCCAACAGTTATAGGTGTCCCAAGTCCTTGGTGGTTCCGCTTGTTGCCCTAAAGCTCTTCTTGCTCGGCTGTCCCAAATTGGAAAGGTGTCACGTCGACACCAATGAAGGAATTTCGACATGAATGACAGTTGCCCACACGGAGGAGCCGGAAAGATTCGAACGAGCGCATTTATGGCATCACACATGGTTTGAGAACTATTGAGCCAATCAGCGAGACACGGGACGCGAGTTTCATTCAAGCGATCCCAGTTGTCCGCGATGACGCCAGCAACATGAATCCTCCTGTCAAACCCAAAACCTTTTGTGGGGATGCTCCCCCACTCGGCAACGAGGAAAACTTCGGCAAAAACCCTTGTTCGTGATGGTGGTGATGCTTGAGTCGTTGCCAAAGCACTTTGCAGTGCCACCTCGTCGTTGTGATAGGACGGGTTGTTGTCATACTTCATAACTGCATGAGCGATTTTGTCGCAGGCAAAATGACCGTTAGGCATCTTGTCCTCCGTTCGTTTCAGAGATAGTCAGCGGGTTCGCCGAGTCAAACACGTAGCAAAGCTAAAGGCACACAAAACAAACCAGAAGGTCTGCGGTTCTGGGACAGTTACTGTCATGCCTTTCAACGACAGCTGGGGATTCGTCTGTCCGATCAAAGCAATGGACTGGTCTTCCAAGATTATCTGCTGAAGCGTGCCGGAGTCGCTAACAGGTATCGTCAGCATGTCCACCACACATAGGATGTTATTGTAGCCAGCCCACACCTGTTGCAGGTGAGGATCGGTAAAGGTGTTGATGACGGGCTGGGCTGTGGTCCCGATTGCCCATTCTCTGATATTGACCCCAACAAGCAGAGGCGTGACCGATGTGTCGCCGGTTGAGAAGTTCAATATCACGCTCCCTATTTGCTGGCCGACCGACATTTGGCTCGCATAGGTGTTTCCTGTATTCAACAAAAGATGTACCGCTTGAACGTCTGCCAGCCCGATGTCTTGCGTCGCAATGAGGTCCGGCGGAAGGCTAGAGAGATTGGAGATCCACTGGGGACAAGTACTGGGCAGATCAAAGGTGACACCACCGAGCACGACCGTGCCGGTGGGCAAAGTCGGTAAAACGCCAACGTAATAGTCATTCGCGAGACCGGCTATCGAAATAGGTACGTCTTGCGCTCTCACTTGGGAAACCGTGATAACGAACCCCGCAAGAACACTCACAAGACGAACCGCCGTAGTTACCTGTTTCATGGTGGCTTCTCCCTTTTAGGTTGTTTTGTTGCCAACAATTCATATTGGCGCTGGGTGGGCTGCTGCTTATCGGGCAGAGGCTCGCCCGCTTCTCCAAAGGAAGCCTGTAACAGCGAGAAGACATGAAAGCAAGACAATTCGGGGCTTTGCGGGGTGGGGCGCAATGGTAGGGGTTCGGTCTCAGCTTCCAGTCGTAGGCTTGGCGGTGTAAGCTTGCCTGCATGTGTGGGCGATTCACGTTGACGGCGGGGGCGAAGGAATTGGCGAAGCGATTTGGCGTGGAGGTGTTGTTGTCGCGATGACTGGTGCCGCAACCGCAGACCGTCGAGGAGCGTGACTGCCCCCAGCACCAGCAACGCCCAAGTCGCAGGCTCGGGAATCTGCACCGCGATAAAGATCGGGCCGTTCAAGCCTGAACTGCCCCACCCGGTCCCCGTCTACTTCCGTTCGAGCCAGGCTTGCGGGACGGGGACGACACAGATGTCCAGCGCCCGGCCGTTCGGGGCCAGCATCGCGGTTTGAATCTCGATCTTCGTGCCGTCCGCACTGAACGTCGGATGAATGTGATCGGCAGCGGTCGTCATATGACCCATATCTGCGAGCAGCATCATTTCGCCGGTGTGACGATCAATGAGCCAGAGGCGATACATGAAATCGTCGGCGACAGCCCAGCGGCCATCGGGCGAGCCGTTGACGTGCCAGATCGAGCGGCCTGGGTTACCCAAGGGGACCTGGCCGATGATCCGCATTTCCCGGGTCCGAAGGTTGACGATGCCCACCCCGGTCGGATGCTCGGCCGTCCCGGAGACGCCCCAGGCGTCGTTGGCGCCGACCCGCCGGTGGCCGAGGATGGCAATCGCGACTTCATTCGAGGTGATCACGGCCTCGTGTGTGATCCATTCGTAAAGCGCTTCCGGATAAAGCGGGCGCAAGCCCGTTCCGTCGGCCATGACCGTCCACGTGCGCTGCGGCGCTTTGCCGCCCGTTTCCCAACAGAAAACGATCTCGCCGGGCACCCACGGATTGGTCTGGACGTGGCCGATCTGAAAGGGAACATCCACGACGAATTTGATCTCGCCGGTCTTGAGATTCATGCTCCTCAAACCCGCCGGGCCGGCGCCCATGTTTCTGGGACCGAACCCCGATTCGATCCTGGTGCCGGGCGGCAGGTGCTGTCCAACATCGGCGCCCGTGGCCCGGAAGTAGGCGAAATCCTCGTTGGCATCGAGAGCCATGTCACCTCCGGCGATCATGTTGGTCGGAATCGTTCCACAAACGCGTTCGTAATTGGAAGCCGGTTTCATGGTCCCCGCCTCGCTGTCGGCAAAAAGTTTGGCCAGGTCAATCTCGATAATCTGTGTCTGTCCTCCGCGCCCAAATCCACCCCGGCCCCGACGCCCGCCCGGTCCGGTCGCGGGAGCATTGGCGCCTTCGGCTGCCGGAGCCGCTGCGACGGCAGCGGCGTCGGACTGACCAGCCGATGCTGTGGCTGCACCCCGGCCCCGGCCTGAACCGCTGCCGGTATTCCGCATGATGTATAACTTCATGGATTTGCGCGCCACGCAGAGCATGCCCATGAAGCCCTTGTCAGTCACTTGCACGATCACACCGTTGTCCTCGTTGACCGCAAACGCCTGCGCGCCCTGGTCGGGAACACGATCGGAGGAGCGAAAGATGATCCACTTGCCGTCAGCGGTCCACTGCGGATGCGTCTGGTAGATCTTGGCATCGTTCGACGGGCCGGTCGTCAGGAAGGTTAGCGGCACTCCCGTCACCGGGTCCGGCACGACCTTTTTCTCCGATGGAAACCGTCTTCCGATCTGGGCAAACGCCGGCACGGATAAGACCATCGTGGTCAGAATGACGACCGTACTGGTCGTTAACCTGGATATTGCAGGAACGGATCGCCGCGCTCGTCCCTCTCTGAGCGGGATCAAGGCACGCGGCCTGCAACGGCAGACCTGCAGACTGTGTCCCCCGACGCGGCGCAGGGCGCAGATTGCCGCACGGGTTAAGGATGTTTTGGATTTCATGGCAGCTGTTTCCTGGTTGTTGGCTTGTTTGATCGATCGTTGAACTTTTTACGGTTTGTTTCCCGACACCCGGTACAGCCCGGCGCCGTGCCACGCGATCTCCGGCGCGAACTCCCCTCTGAATTCTCCGAGATCTTTCTTCTGCCACAAATCGCGGATGCGGCACGGACCTGTGAAACCCAGGTCGGCGACCGGCACAGGAATGCGGGCAGTTGCGGGAGCGGCTGGAATTTTCGCATTGTCGGGAAGACTTGCCGGCAGGGCGGGCATGTCGCGCGTGTTGAACACGGCGAGATATTTGTCTGACGAGTTTGGCGCGTTGGCGACCCAGGCGACAAGTCCGTCATGGTTGAAAAGTTGCCGGTTTTCACTACTGTCTTGATCCACCCCGATCACGGCCTCGTTGGAGATCAACGAAAGCGTGAAATCGTCCATCTTCGTCATGTCGCCGCCGAAGATCAGCGGCGACCGGGCGATGGACCACAGCGTCATCAACGTGTATTGTTCGTCCCTGGTGAACCGGGTTGTGCGTCGTCCCAAGTCGATCGTGCCGAGCGGCAGCATGTCGGCATCGGGGAAATGTCCGGGGCCGCGAAACTCGGTCCACTTTCGCAGCCGCTCGAACTGTTCGACCAGCGCCGGCCATTTGTCCCAGAAATCACCACTGATCCGCCACATGTTGGCGTGCTGGCTGACGTGATCGCCTTCGGCCAGCGGCGTATCGCCCGGAGACAAACTGAGCACCATCGGTCGTCCTGAGCCATCGATCGCCTTGCGGATTGCTTCAATCTCGGCCTTGTGATACGGACGCGAGATGTCGTCCACCTTGACGAAATCGACCCCCCATGCGGCAAGCAGTTGGAAAACGGAATCGTAATACTCCTGCCCGCCGGGCTTCGACGTGTTCACGCCGTACATATCGGTGTTCCACCGGCAGGTGCTGTTTGTATCGGCGATGTCGGCCGCGTGATGCGAAGCGCCTTTGATGGGGATGTTCTGCTCGACCGCCTGGCGGGGGATTCCGCGCAACAGGTGGACGCCGAATTTCAGGCCTTTGTCGTGGACGTAATCGGCGAGCGCCTTGAATCCGACGTTGCCGGCGGCGGACGGAAACCGGTTGGTGGCGGGCAACAATCGTCCCCACTCGTCCATGATCAGCTTCGCGCCCTTGCGGTAATTGAAACTGTTTGCCTCCGGCTCGTACCACTGGATGTCCACCACGACGTATTCCCAGCCGCAGCGCTTCAGATGCTCGGCCACGTAATCCGCATGCGCTCTGGTCTGGGCTTCGGTGACGGTGGTGGCGAAACAGTCCCAACTGTTCCAACCCATGGGCGGTTTCCGAGCCCATTGGAGAAAGGCCGGTCGTTCTGCGGCGATGTTTTGTTCAGCAGCATGAAGGACAGGCTGAGCCGCCATCGCGGTCAGACAGAAGAAGGCGATCAGGCACAAAGGGCTGTTTCTGCGCGAGGACGGTGGCCGCGCAGCGGTCGTCGTTTGAATCCTGCGCATGATTGTTTTCCTACAATTTGAGCAGAGTGATGAGCGCCGCAAGAAAGAGCGGTTTCAAGTTCGCCTGAAGTTTCGCATGCTGTCGCCCGTGCGCGCGGCGGACAACAGCAGGAGGCAGCCTGTCAAATCGTTCCACCTCAACCGCCGCCACGGAACGGATGTCCCTGCCAGTATCTGCGGAGCATCCGGCTCTTTCAAGGAATTATTCAAATGGCTGGCGGCTGAATCGGCTCCAATCGCCGTTGCGAAGAGAACCCGACGAGATTCCGTTGACCCAAAACACATTGGAGTTGAGCCAGCCGTTCACCTGTTGATTGCGCAGGGGTGACGAAGCTACACTGGGCGCCATACGAGCTTGGCGTCCGCATCAAACGCGCAGATCCTGCAAAGCCGAAATGAGCATTACCGACAAGACTCGCGAGCCAATCTGGGGCAGTTCCGCGGTCTTTGCGCGCGATGCTTGAGCGATCTCAATGGGAGGCTCTGAGAAAAAAAGATGACATGGGTATCATTACGGGTGGGTGGGGGTATGTGATTGTTCGGCTGGCTCGCCAAGGAATGCGTTGGCCAGCGTGATCCACTGCTCCATGCCAAGTTCTTCGGCGCGCGCTGTCGAAGAGATTCCCGTCCGCGCGAATGCACTCGCCGCGTCACCGCAACCAGCAAGCAGCTTCTTAAGCATTTTACGCCGTTGACTGAACCCGGCCCGCACGATCTCGTGGAACGGCGCGCCCTGGCGCAGTTTCACCCGCGGGTCGCGTCGGTCGAGCACAACGATGGCGCTTTCCACCCTCGGCGACGGATAAAAACAACCCGGCGAGACGGCGTGTGCCACCGTGCAGTGATAACGCAACCGGGTGAACAACGTCAGCGCGCCATAATCTTTATGCCGCGGTTTGGCAGCCAGACGTTGCGCCACTTCGCGTTGCAACGTTACCACCATGCGCCTCGGTTGGAGATCGCCTTCCACGAGCCGTTCCAGAATCGGCGCCGAAATGCTGTACGGCAGATTCGACACGACCTTGCATGAAGGCGGAAGAATGAGGGATGGAGGATGAAGAACCGCCACGGCGTCTTCGGCGATGAGTTCGACCTGGGGGAATTGCTCGCGGAGGTATTCGCACAATCGGGGGTCTTTCTCGATGGCAACGACTCGCTTCGCGCGATCCAAAAGCTCCTTCGTCAACATCCCCAGCCCAGGCCCGATCTCCAGCACCGTTTCGTCGCGGCGAACGTCGGCCTCGCGAAGAATGATCTGGAGGATGTTGCCGTCGATCAGAAAATTCTGTCCGAGCACCTTGCTGGGTCGGATGCCAAGCTCGGCAAGCAGTCGGCGCACTTCGGTCAGTGTCATCCCGCAGATTGTCTCACGCCTAGACGCCAAGACGCAAAGAACTTCTCGTTGGCTGGCAGCCGGGCAGCCGGTCGGCCTTTGATGTAAGTGCCTGATCTGCAGGCTGTCGATTTTTGATCATGGAAAACTGAAGTAGTGGTATGGCGCAGGAATCTACTGTTTTGCGGCGAGGCATGCGCGGCGGCAGCTTGCACGGTGGAAGAGTGTGCCTGCGAACACGACCACGGCGCGGCGTGAACTAGCGAGACGCGACTCCGCGCACTCTTGCCGGTCGATGCCGCCGCCGATCCTTGGCCGACTCCCAGAGTGAGTCGAGTTCTTCGAGCGTGCAATCTTCGAGATGGCGGCGGCTCTTGTGGACGGCGCGCTCGATCTGTTGGAAGCGCCGCACGAATTTGTCGATCGTGCGGTTCAACAATTCCTCGGCCTGCAGTCCCTCGAACCGCGCCACGTTCACGGCGGCGAATAGCAGGTCGCCGAGTTCCTCTTCGAATTGCCGTTCGTCGCGCGAGGCGAGCGCGCCTTTTAGCTCGCGCACTTCCTCCTCGACCTTTGCGACCACGTCGTTGACGTGTTTCCAATCGAAGCCGACCCGTGCAACCTTGCGCTGCACTTTGTCGGCTTTGAGCAATGCGGGGAGGTGACGCGGTAACTCGTGGAGGATGCTGTGCGAGTTTTTCTCCGCCTTCTTGTTGATCTCCCACTGCTGAAGCACTTGAGCGCTCGTTTTGAGTTTACCGCGACCGAACACATGCGGATGGCGGCGCACGAGTTTGTCGGCAATCGTTTTGGCGACGTCGTCGAAGTCGAACGTGCCTTTCTCCCTCGCCATCTGCGCGTGGAAGACAATCTGTAGGAGAATGTCGCCGAGTTCTTCCTTGAACGCATCCGGTTTGCGCGCGTCCAGCGCTTCGATGGCTTCGTAACATTCCTCGATCAGGTTGTGGCGGAGGGACTGGTGCGTCTGTTCGCGGTCCCACGGACAACCGTTCGGGCCGCGCAGACGAGCCATGATCCGCAGCAGTCGCGCGATGTTCTTGGTTTGAGATGCGCTCACGAGATGTCTAAGATACGAGGCGGAGGTATGGTATGGCAAAGAAAATTGGAGTCGTTCTATCGGGTTGCGGCGTGATGGACGGCAGCGAGATCCACGAAGCGGTGCTCGCGCTGCTGGCAATCGATCGCATGGGAGCGGAAGCCGTCTGCATGGCGCCCAATATCAAGCAGTATCATGTCATCAATCACCTCACGGGAGAAGAATCCAAAGGCGAAGCGCGCAACGTCCTGACCGAGTCCGCACGCATTGCCCGCGGCAAGATTCGTGATGTCGCCAGCGTCAAAGCGAGCGAACTGGACGGGTTGGTTTTCCCGGGTGGTTACGGTGCCGTGAAGAACCTCTGCGATTACGCTTTCAAAGGGCAGGAGTGCTCGGTCAATCCAGATGTCGCACGACTGGCAGATGAGATGCACGCGGCGCGAAAACCGATCGGGATCGTTTGCATTGCGCCCGTCATCGCCGCCAAAGTATTCGGCGGCGAGCATCCACAGATCACCATTGGTACAGACAAGAACACGGCGAAGGATATCGGGAAGATGGGCGCGAAACATGTGGCTTGCCCGGTCTCAGAGTGCGTTGTTGACAAGGAGCGCAAATTGGTCAGTACGCCGGCTTACATGCTTGCCCAAAGCATCAAGGAGGCGGCTGAGGGCATCGAAAAACTCGTGCGTGCTGTGATCGAGCTTGCCTGAACGCGGGATTGGAGAAAAGTTCGACCAACGATGGCGCAGATTCCTCTGCCTTCCCCACGGCGTCACGAAGACTGAGGCAACCTGTCACACACGCACGCCGATGCGCCAGATCGCGAGGGAGACTTCACCTTGATGTAAATGGTGTCAGGCGGGGCACTTCCCAATTGAGTTACGAAGTTCGGGAGCGACTGCCACCGGGAAATGCCAAGACTTTTTCTTCTTCGTCAGACAGCGCGGTTTGGCGCAATGGCGCAGCCCGTTCATGACGGCGCAACTCCCACAGTCGCTCCAACTCGGCCTCCAAAGCCATAATCCGATGTGTGCCAACCGAAGGAAGATCATCACCGGCATTGGCCAATTTGCTCCGCAGCAATTGCAGTTCGTCAGTCACCAACGAGATTCGCTCCAACAACGTTGGCTCCTTTGGTTCGCGAACAGCGCGAGCGATCCGCCGCAGCGGAGAAGGCCGACGAATCCCTTTTAGCTTTTTTAGGCGAGTTTTCATCTGTTGTATTTTATTAGACCCTCACCTTTTAACAGATTCTCAAAGAAAAACAAGAATAATTCGCCCACCCATTTGTTATTCAAACTCAGAACGACCTGATTTCAAGGTTGATGCGACTGGAATCAGGTCACGCGATAACTTCGCAACTGTTCTCCTTCGAATACGAAATATCCCTTGAATCTCTTCCTCTCTATGGCAAGTGGCAGCCAGTGTGGGTCATCCTGCCACATCTCGTCATATGGAATCTTGGAAAGGTCTGTCCACATAGGCATGGCCTCGTCCGTCTCGACCAATTGACCGCTGCAATCGTCAGCGGCAAAGACGGTTACATGCAGCTTGTAGCCGTCAACAAACTGAAACAAAAGCTCGCCCACCTGCTCCAGTCCCAAGGGCGTCACCCCGATTTCCTCTTGTGTCTCCCGGATGGCTGCCTCGATTGCTGTCTCACCCTTCTCCAACCGACCACCCGGCCCGTTGATCTTACCCGCTCCCAAACCTCGCTTCTTGCGGATCAACAGGATCCGCCCGTTCCGCATGATAAAGCAGAGGTTCGCATACTCGGTCGGCTGCCAACTCGCCCAATCGATGTCGTCCACGCGCAGATTCACGGCATTTACGCTTACAGCAAAACGATTCCGTTGGCGACATTCTTTCAGCTTCCGCCCACAGACGAGCTTGACGCTGCCGCTTGGCTCCCACATCATGCTCGAGGAAGAATGTGTGTTATGATTTCGGTCTGTCCCAAATGCGATATTGGCTTGTTCATCCTCCATTTCAAATCGGCCGAGATCGATTATTGCCAACGTTGTCGCGGGATCTGGTTGGACGCGGGGGAACTGGAGCAACTGATGGAAGTCACTGGAGCGTATTCGAGCGATCCCCTGCGCCGATTTCACAATCATCTTGTTGACAAGCCGCGCACGGGCAAGCACCTCTGCCCGCGGTGCGATCGCCCCTTGCAGGAACTCGTGATTGAGGAATCCTCTGGACGACCTCTCACGTTGGACCGATGCCCGCGTGGTCACGGATTGTGGTTCGACGCGGATGAACTTCAGCACCTGCTGGCGCTCTATCCTCCCGCGAGCGCTGCCAGCAAAACCATCGAGTATTTGGATGGACTTTTCGGCAAGAAGTTGAAAACTTAACTCAAGGAGAAAACGGTATGCCTATCGTAGTTCTGCTGTTCGTGCTGGTCATCATCGTGGGAGGCATCATGCTGTGGATCGCGGGCGCATACAATCGCTTGGTGCGCCTGCGCAATCAACTCGACAATGCCTGGGCGCAAATCGACGTGCAGCTCAAACGCCGCCACGATCTAATTCCCAATCTCGTCGAGACCGTCAAGGGTTACGCCAAACACGAACGGGGCACGCTGGAGGCCGTCATCCAGGCGCGTAACCTCGCGGTCAGCGCCAAGACCGTTGCCGAACGCGCTCAGGCGGAAAACGTTCTCACGGGCGCGTTGAAATCTTTGTTCGCCGTGGCAGAAGCCTACCCCGACCTCAAGGCCAACCAGAATTTCATGGCGTTGCAGGAGGAGTTGACCTCCACGGAAAACAAGGTTGCCTTCTCGCGCCAATTCTACAACGATAACGCCATGACCTACAACACCCAGATCGAAGTCTTTCCCATGAATTTCATCGCCAGCATGTTCAGCTTCGGTCGTCGCGATTTCTTCGAGGTCAAAGCCGAAGCCGAACGCGAAGCGCCGAAAGTGTCCTTCTAATCGCGCCTATTAGAACTTAGACCGCCATGTGGGAACAAATCCGCGCCAATCGGCGGCGTTCGATCCTGTTGATCACCATCATGGCGGTTGTGCTCGCCCTCATGGGGTACACAGCGGGCGAAAACATTGTTGGTCCCGGCGGCGGTGTCATCGGCCTGCTGGTCGGGCTTGTCATTTGGGCGGTCCAGATGATGGTTTACCTGACCAGCGCCGAGTCGATCCTGCTCAATCATGCTTATGCTCAGGAACTGAAACGCGAGGATTCGCCGCGCCTGTTCAACGTCGTTGACGAGATGCGCCTGGCCTCTGGCCTTGAATTCATGCCGCGCATTTATCTCGTTGATGACCCTGCTCCAAACGCATTCGCCGTCGGCAGAAATCCCGAGACCACCGCCATCGCCGTCACCTCCGGACTCGTGCACCGGCTCAACCGTGACGAATTGCAGGGCGTCATCGCCCATGAGACGGCGCACCTGAAGAATCGCGACGCCCAGTTCATGACGCTCGCCGCCGTGATGCTCGGCTCGATCGTGATCCTCGCCGAAATCGTGCGCCGCTGGACGTGGTACGGCGGACGCGGACGCAGCCGCAGCAATTCGCGCGGCGGCGACGGCGGCCAAGCGCAAGCAATCATCCTTCTCTTGGGACTCGTGTTCGCCATTCTCGGACCGTTGATGGCGCAACTTCTCTACTTCGCCTGCTCGCGCAAACGCGAGTTTCTCGCCGACGCCTGCGGATCTCAATATACCCGCTACCCCGAAGGACTTGCTTCGGCCTTGGAAAAGATTTCGCAAGCCGCTTCCACGTCAAGCTTCGCCAGCAAGGCCACTGCCCCGCTGTTCATCGTGAACCCGCTCTACGCAGGCGGAGACGAACCTGACAGCGTATTCTCTTCGCATCCCTCCACGGCTCAACGCATCCGTGTTTTGCGCAGCATGGCGGGCGCATCGTTGGCGGATTACGAGGAAGCCTATCGCCGCGCGATGGGAGGCGGATTGATCGGAAGGGGCTCGCTTGGAAGCGCTCCGCAGCAGTCGATTCGCGCGCCGTCGAATGAAGGCCCAATCGAGACGCGGCACGACGCACAGAACATAATTCATCGCGCCCACGGTTACCTGCCCGTGCAATGCAGTTGCGGCTTGAAGTTTTCAGTGCCCGAAGGCTATGAGGAAGATCACATTCGCTGCGTCCGCTGTGGCAATCTGCTCCCGGTCCCGGCCGCCGTCCCACCCCCAGAGACCGCCGCCGCCGCGCCGCCAGTGATTACGCGGGCACAGCCACCGTTGCAGTACAAACGTCAGGGGCACGGCTGGGAATCGTTTCGCTGCCAATGCGGTCGCACGATCCAAGTTAGCCCCGGCTTCGTCGCACCGTACATTTATTGCAACAATTGCGGTCGCGAAATCCAAGTCACGTGAGCGACGCCAATGCACTCTTTTCTTGTAGCTAACCGAGAGCCTGACGCCATCACCCGCAACAAGAATTGGCGCAATCGGACTTCAAGCCAGGACGCTACTGCGTTGCTTCAAAATCAGGGTAACATTGTAGGAAGTGGTCTAATAAACCCCTGCTGGAATCCCGAAGGTTTACGTGGTGTAACACCTTTCGCGTGTCGTGGGTAGCCAGTGTGGGCGGATAGTTGGGAACTTGGGAGTTAACACGACTTTGGGTTCTTTGCCGAAACGAACCCGATGCCAAGACGCAACCCTGATCCTTCTACCCACCTGTCGTTCAGGTAGATATATGTATACATGCGTGAGAATAAATTGGCTTCGTTTCGCAAAAACACCACTTTTTTCCGCCCAACTCCCTTCCTGTCGGGGAACCGCGGTGATTATACTCCTTGGCAACCCGGTGTCGAGAACAAACGGCAGCGGCGGTTTGCCGCCATTTACGAGATGACTTCATATAAGTCTCCAAATTAGAGCAGTGCCATCAGTCCTCGTCCCTTGCATGATACACACGGCGAAGATACAATCGAAGAAATCAAAACCGAATGATGTCAAAGTTGGATTCCATTTTCAGATTGGTCGCCGGCCTTTCGCTTTTATCAGTCGGCATTTCCCGCGCCCAGGACACCAATGCGTCCGGGCCGGCCCTTGATGTTTACGACGGTTTTGACACGTCCACCCTGAGCAAGGTTTGGGACACCGACAGATTTGTTCCCGGCGCGGTGCAGATGCAAACGAACATTTTTCGCGCGGGCCACGCCGCGGCAAAAATAACTGTTCACGCCCATGACAAATTTGAAGCGGGAATCAACGGCAACAGTGACAGCGAGCGCGCGGAATTGATGGAGGCCAGAAAGCTGACTTCGAAGGAAAACGAAGCATACGAATATTCCTTCAGCATGTTCATCCCGACAGATTTCCCGATTGTGCCGACGCGGCTGGTCATCGCGCAGTGGAAACAGTATTGTCACGAGGGCGGCAATTGCTCGGATGACAGTCCGGTGCTGGCAATTCGCTATATTTCCGGCGTGCTCAAAATCACGCAGGACATTGGTAAAAACCAAACGACTCTCTATAAAAAGGAGGGCGAGTTTCGAAACCGATGGCTCGATTTCAAGTTTCAGATTCGTTTTTCGACCACCGAAAACGGGCGAATCAAGGCGTGGCTTGGCGATAGACAGGTTGTGGATTACACGGGCGTCACTGCCAATCCCGAAAACACGGCCACTGGATACCCGAGCCCAAGCCGTTTTTATTTCAAGATGGGACTCTATCGCAACGTGATGCCCGAGCCGATGACGATCTACATTGACGAGTATCGAAAGAAACAATTGCCCGAAAACGGTCTTTAACCTCCCTCTTCGGACGCGGCCTCCCTGCGCTACAAAAGAAATCTCTATCAGTTCAGTTTTCCATTTCCGACTCTTTGAAAGCTTCGACGTGGTAGATGAGGACTTTGGTGTCGGGGCCGCGCCAGGCATTGGGTGCGCAATCAGCTTTTTCGGCGAGGGAATTCATGAAGTGCACCTTGTCGGGGATCTGCTCCCAGACCTGCGGGAGATACGTGGCGCCGCGGTTGCCGATTTGCAGGACGACGCCGTCCTGGTGCGGTTGGAGCTTGTTCAGCAGGTCGTCAGGCGAACTGAAGGCCAGCGGCTCGGGCACGGTTAGTACGCTGATTTCGATTTCGATCTTGCCGAGTTCGTTGGGCTGCACCGGCGTGAACCGGTAGTCGTGGAGGGCGGCGCTTTGCGCGTTGTCCATAATCGCTTTGTACAGTGATTCCTGCGGCAGGATATGACCGATGCACCCGCGCAACTGGCCGCGCTCGGTCAAAGTGACGAAACAGCCTTTCTTCTCGGTGAATCTCGCAGGAAACGCGTCGGTGGCGACATCGGGCAGCTTGCCGGTATTAACAACCTCACGGAGAGTCCGCCGCGCCAGGTCCAACAGAACCTTGCGTTCCGGCGGAGTGAAGCTCTGTTTTTGCGGCGAGTAAAACGCGATCGCGGAGTAACCGACGACGGCTTCCTTGTTGCCGGCGGTATCGCCGCTGTTGCGGTAATCGAGCAGCGTGGCTTTCCAGCCTTTTTGCTTGGCGAGATACATCAGCGCCAGCACCGGCGTCTTGCCGCAGGCGTCGCCGGACGATTTCATGCGGTCGATGTCGAGATTGACGATGGCATCGGTGGTAACCTTGTCCCGCGCGCGGGCTTCGTCGTACGGGTGATAGTGGCTCAGGTCCGAGCTTGCGATCACCAGCGTCTTGTCATCCACTTGACCAGCTAGGACGCGCGCCATCTTCTCGGGGTCAACCTCCCCGGTCACGACGGGTACGAGCGTGAAGTTCTTCAGGGTCTTCTGGAGGAACGGCACTTCGACCTCGCCGGAATGTTCCCACGTCTCCGGCGTGTCTTCGCCGACGGGCGGCACCGGATGCGATGCCTGCGACGACCAGTCCGGCCGCTGCACCAGACAGCGCGGTTCGAGCACGAACGGATCGGTCTTCGCCAGTTCCTGCGCCTTCGGCGAAACCGTCACGTCCCCGAGCGGCGTGCGGTACACGTCCGCGTTGGCAACCGACGCGCCGGCAAACGCCGCGTAATGACTCACCGCCAGAAGCAGGACCGTTTGGAAATCGTGACCCGACAGCAACCGGTACGCCGTCGCGGCGACCGGTCCCGAGAACCGATACCCGGCGTGCGGACAAACCAAAGCGCGCAGTTCACCATCGATCGTGTGCGGCGTCGCGCTCGCCAGCAACGCGTCGAGAGTTTGCGACAGCGTGGCTTGATCTTTCGGATAGAAGAGACCGGCGACAGCAGGCTCGCGGACCCGTTTGGGAGCTGACGGCGTGGCGGCCTGTTTCTCAGGCGAGTGTTGTCCGTCGCAAGCCGCAGGGAGGATTATCAACGCCGCGATTGCGGGGACACTCATCATGGCGAGCACTTTTGTTTTGCCGCTCATCGGTTTCTCCCGTCGTACCGAGGTTATACCACATTCCCCGTCCGCACCGCCAGCGAGAACGGGAAGTGCGCCTTTCCTTATAATTGTCGAAGCAGCATTGCTACCGCATTGCCGGCTATATGAAAGCTGATTGGCGTAATGAGTGATTTGCGCCGCTCGAGCAGCAAGGCAGCTACTGCGCCAGCAACGAAATAAACAGGCGCCGCGTACAGATGCAGGTGCATCGCGGCAAATGCTGTACTGGATATGACGACGCTCGATACCACATGGAATCTGGTTCTCAGTGACGAATAAAGGAGCCCACGGAAAATCACTTCTTCAGTCACAGGGCCCGTCAGTAGGGGAGAAAGAGAAGCAAAACTCAAGAAATGGCCGAACTGGGTGAAGCTCTGATCCGCTTTCAAATGATGATAGACAACTGACAGGACGGGTTGTCTGCAAACCCATCCCGCGACTAGGAGCACACCAACGTAACAGGCTGCGGCCAGGATGTGCACGAGCACTCCCAAGGTACTGCCAATGCAACTGTTGCTGAGCGCGCGATCCCTTTGAAACCCAAGGCGCCATAACGGGACGCGAGACCTCCATTTCACCCAACCAACCGAAAACAGCGCCCAAAATGAAAACGCGAGTTGACTGACAATCATTTGATTCTCCAACCACGCGTAGGTTCGATGCAGTGCTTGATCAAAGCTCGCTCCAGTCAACGCAACATTCCAACATGCCAGAAATATCGCCACCCCGATTACTACTATTGTCGCGAGGATTACGCTGACAGCGAGGCACCCGATGAGGACAACGAGACACGTTAAGAGAGTCAGTTGTTGAGACTCATCGGTTGAGGGACTGGGGAGAGGGCCGCTCGCTAAAAAGACTTGGACCTTGTGTGTGAACCACTTGGCAGACTTGTCAATAATCCAGGTAATACAAACCGGCAATATCACGGTCAGAAGGAACATCACCGGCAACATACACATATCGTCGGCGTCTACTGTGATGTGGTGCATGATTGACCGGTAAGAGCCAATGCCAACGACGATAGCGAACACAGATAAACCATAAACGGCTGTATAGAAGACCCGTCGAGAACCACCGACGATGGAGAAAAGGAAAGCAGCGGACACTGAGGATAACAACAGAATGTCGCCGAATCTCGCTTTTACGACGAACATAATCGCGACAGGGATGACGCTCAGGACAAGGGCCATACACACACGCACAGCATCGAATCTCCTGCTCATAAGGCTGATGCTCCGACCCTCCGTGGTCCAACGATCAAGATAGCCGACGCGGATGTTAGCCAGCGTTCGGCTCCCCCGATTGACAAATACACTCCACCAACACTACTGACATCTGATGTTCACACGACCAGTGGCGAGGGTCAACGCTAGAAAGATTAAATCGGAGTCGTGCCGCGTGGTGTCTTCCGACGGTTCTCAGTTCATCTCCCTCATGCGTGTCTGCGATACCTAAAACCCAGCCGGATACCGATCCTTTGCTGTCACCCTGAGCGTAGCGAAGGGTCTCAGTCGTTGGGAACATGCGGCAAAGACAGAGATTCTTCGCTTCGCTCAGAATGACAATCTTAAGCTGCGATTGTTTTTCAGTAATAGTTGTGGTGCCGATTGCCCGGAGGGAATTGCTGTCCGGTCGCGGCAGGAATGCCGCTCCTACAAACGGCCTCTGACAGAGAGTGAGCCGGCAGCTCTTCACGACCGGATCATGATGAGCATCATTTTGAAGCGTTGAACGGCTCTCAGGGCGTGCGGACGGTTTGCGGGCATCAGGATCAGCTCGCCTGCCCGCACACGGTGGCGTTTGCCGGCGATAATGATCTCGGCTTCACCGTCGAGCACCTGCACCAGCGCGTCGAACGGCGCGGTGTGTTCGCTCAATCCCTGCCCGGCGTCGAAGGCAAACAGCGTGACCGAGCCGGTTTTCTTCTTCAGGACCTCGCGGCTGACGATGGCGTCGGACTGGTAATCCACGAGGTCGGCTGCGCAGGCCGCTTGCGTAGCGAGCGGGGTTGCGGTTTTGGATTTCCTGCCGTCTTTCATAGAGCCGCCACTTCGCAGACAATCCTGTCCTTGGTGATTCTGGTTTCAATTCTCGTCTTCGTGTTCATTCGCGTCCATTCGTGGTTGAGCTTGGTTTTCGTCGTTTGATCTCTTCGTTCAGAATACCAATCAGCGGCTGCGGGTCGATTCCGTGTCGGCGCGCGGCAAGCTCGATGGTCACAAATCGCGGCGGATTATGCCACATCGTCGCCAGACCCGACAACCCGCCGTGGATCAGCACCGGCCGGAGGTCGGGACAGACCTCCAGCAACTCCGTGACACGCGTGGTCAGTTTTACCTCGGAATCGCGTGTGAATTTTTCCGCTTTCGAGCGCAGCGTCATCCCGATGTTGATGGCGAACATCACCAACGCCGAGAACACGAACCAGCCGGCAATGCCCGACCACGCGTAGCTCCAAGTGGTCTCGAACACTGTGTTAAACGCCATCGCGAATGCCAGCGTGCTGCCCCCCGTCAAGGCCCAGAACGAAGCGCGCATCAGCCGGGTGCTCCATAGATTCACACCGTTGAAGATCGGCAAGACACGGTAGGCCACGCCAAGAATCAGCGGAGTAATAAACCCGACGGCCATTGTGTGGCGCGCCGACGCGCTGAGACGGAACACATCGGCGTGGAACGGAATCACCGCCACCACCAGTAGCCACGCGTAACCGACTTTAATGAACCACGCGAACTGGTTATCAACTCCCTTGATGTCGATCTTCGTGCGGCGCCGGGCAAAAATGCCCAGCGCCCACACGAAGAGCACGATGGCCACTGCTTCCAGCGTTGAGGCTGCCCATGCCAGCCGTTCCACCGGGTACCGCAAGAAAATCGCCGTGTTCCACAACCAGAACGCCGTGTTCGCAGGGAAAACTTTCGCCTGACGCAGACCAAGAAAGTGCGGCAACACCCGCAGCGAGAACCCGAAGATCATGTTGGCAATGAATCCGAAGAATGCCGCGTGAATCCACAGCGCGTCTTGCAGCGCGGGAATTCCAACGGATCGGCTGAGAAACATCTGCGTCACGATCCAGAGATTCCACGCCGCCAGCACGGCAAACCAGCCGACGCTTGCCCAGATGTATTTCTCGTGAAACTCATGCTCCTGTTCGGAACCAAGGATCACGCGCACGAGAAGCCACACGAATAGTCCGACCGCGCACAGTTCCATCAGCCCGGAACCGAGAACCGCGAACCGTCCAACCGTTGTTGCGCCGAACGGCTGCGCCACGGCCCGCATCAACACGCCGGAAAACATCAACCAGAAACCCGTCTTGGCGGCGCGCCCGGGCCGCAAGCTCTGCATCTTCATTCGCGGCACGGCATGAAACGCCACGCCCATAATGAACAGTCCGACCCAACCGAAAACCTGCGCGTGTCCGTGCACTTGCTTCAGCACGCCGCTGATCTCGTAGTACGACTGCGCCAACGCAATACGCGTCAGATTGACCACGCCCAGCCCGAACCCGGCCGTCAACGCCACAAACAACGCGCCGAAAACGAATCGCTTGTATAGGTTCTCGCTGTCGAATTGTTCGCGTGCCGACGCGACGGCCTTGCTTTCCGCTTCCCGTCTCCCGCTCTCCTCACGCCACTCGCCGCGTGCGGCTCGGTTCAATTCGTTCACCAATTCCGCCAGAGGCACCCGGTGCGCTGCCGCGAAAATGAACAGTGGCTCCGGTGGCCCCAGTTCCCCACCGCAGCCCCCAAGGCCGTAGCTTTCAAAGACGCGACGGCACTGCGGATGGTCGCGATTGATGTCCGACACCAACATCGAGTGGTTGATCGGATCAGCTTGCGCGGTCTTAATCGCTGTCATCATCGCGCCTCGGTTCATGGATGCACGAGGCAACCGGGACATTTGACGGCGTCTTTGTCGGAGCAGAAGATGTCGTGGCGCGGTGCGCCGTCAACTTCGAGATAACCGACTGCGCCTTGTTCGATGCGGAAGATGGCGTGATCCACCAGTGTGTAGGTGCCCGGCACTTCGACGCCGAACTCGACGATCGTCGCGCCGCCCGACGGCACGAGCGTGGTCTGAATGCTGTGCGCCGGCGGATCGACGAGACCGCCTTCGCGATAGACTTTGTCGAAAATCTCTCCGATCAGGTGAAACGACGAGATGAAGTTGGGGCCGGCATTTCCGAAGTAGATCCGCACCTTCTCGCCGGTCTTGGCCTTGAGCACGCCTTTGCCCATGAGCGCGCCGTAGCGGCCGTTGAACACGACGAAGCGCGGATGTTCCAGCAAGCCTTGTTCATGCGAGTATTCGAGCACCTCGGCGTCGTCGGGTGCGTCCTTTGTATAGAACTCGCTCTGCATCACGTAATACTCGCGGTCGACTTTCGGCAAACCGTTCTTGGGTTCAACGAGGATCAGACCGTACATGCCGTTGGCGATGTGATCCATCACGGGCGGCGCGGCGCAGTGATAAACAAACAAGCCGGGACGCATGAGTTTGAACCACGATGTGCGTTCCTCGCCTTTCACGGTGGTCAGCACGGGCGCGCCGCCGCCGGGTCCGGTGACGGCGTGAAAATCACAGTTGTGCGGCATGCCGTTGGTGTCTGCGTTGGTCACGCGCACTTGCAACGTGTCGCCGACTCGCGCGCGGATGAACGGCCCCGGCGTGTGTCCATTGAACGTCCAGAACTCGTACTTCGCGCCGGCGCCGAGTGGCATGAGCTGACGGCTCGATTCCAACTGAACTTCCACCACGGCGGGTCGGTGGCGCTTGATCGCAGGCGGCACTTCGGGGGCATAGGTCAACTGCGCCTGCTCGTGCGGCAACTCACGCGCCGATCCGCCCGGTGCGGACGACGCGCCAAGCGCCCCGATCATTGCGGCTAGAAACCAAGAAGTTTTCATGCTTGCTCTCCTTTGTCGGAAGGAACTTAACGCGGGCGCTGCCCGGGCGGATTGACGCAGGTCAACAAATGCGTGCGGCTAGATTCTTTCGTCGCCGGAGGCGATTCTTTCGAGGCGCTTGCGGTTGACAATGCGGACCTGGTTGCCACGGTAGGTGAGAATGCGATGCTGGGCGAGACGATGAAGCAGCCGCGAAAAGGTTTCTTTCGTCGTGCCGAGCATCTGGGCGATGGTGGTCTTGCTGATGTTCATCTTGATCGGTTTGCCCGGGTCGGCGGGCAGACTCAGCACGTAACTGGCGAACCGGGCAGGCACTTCCTTGAGCGTGAGATCGGTCAGCGCGTCGCGCATCCGGGCGAGCCACCGGACGAGTGTGCCGATGATTTTGAAGCTCAGTTTGGGGTCGCGTGCGAGCAACTGCTTGAAGCCGTTCTTCTCGACGAGAACGACCGCAGTGGTGGAGACCAGCGCCTCGGCTGTTGCGGGATAGGCTTCCATGAACATCGCCGCCTCGGCGAATGAGTCGCCGGCCTCGATGACATGAATCACGCGTTCGCGTCCGTCAGGGCCGACACGGAAAACCTTCACGGCGCCTGTGACGACGAGACAGAAGCCGCGCGACGGTTCGCCTTCGCGGAAGACGGTTTGACCTTTGCGGTATTCCTTGCGCACCGCGACCTGTTGGATCCCGTCGAGTTCCCGCGGGCCGAGGTCGGAGAAAAGCTTGCAGCTCTTGAGCAAGAAGGTAAGATTCATCGCCAGCGTGGAGCTTAGCATTTTCCGACCAAGGGAGTCCAGCCGGCCAAGGAGTGCAAACGGGCCGGCGACTGTGCGCAATCAGGTGCGCGCAATCGCGCAACTTCTCGGTGCGACGGGAAGCACCGGGATGACATCAGGTTTTTTAACCGCTTGCCCGACGGATTGTTGCGCAGGAGTTCCTTTCCGTGGGCACGGCTGTTGCAGTGGGCGCGGGCGGCGCGGTGTCGAAAAACGGGGAACCTGGACCAGAAACAGCCATGATAGAGCCTATGCCTGAAGAAGCCAGTCCTTCAAGACGCCCGGCACTCATTCAGAATTGGCTGAGTCTGCTGGGGATCATCGTGGCGTTGTGCAGCTTCTTCGCGGTGTCCTGCCTGATCGCGATCGATTTCTACAGCGGATTCGGCAACCCGTACATGGGGATCCTGACCTACGTCGTCGCGCCGGGATTCCTTGTGATGGGACTGTTCCTGATCGGAGTGGGCGCCCTGGTGGAACGCCGGCGGCGACGGCGGGCGGCACCCGGCGAGATTCCCGAGCATCCGCGCATCGATTTCAACGTTCCGCGCCAGCGCAACGCGTTTCTGGTCTTCGTGGTCGTAACGTTCGCCTTCTTGCTGATTACCGCGCTTGGCAGCTATCGAACCTATCACTTTACCGAATCGGTCCAGTTCTGCGGGCAGATCTGTCACGCGGTAATGAAACCGGAGTTCACCGCCTACCAAAACTCGCCGCACGCCCGCGTCACCTGCACCGAATGCCATATCGGCCCCGGCGCGACGTGGTTCGTCCGTTCCAAATTGTCCGGCAGTTACCAGGTCTATGCGACCGTGTTCGACAAGTATCCGCGCCCCATCCCGACGCCGGTCAAAAATCTTCGCCCGGCCCAGGAGACCTGCGAACAATGCCACTGGCCGCAGAAGTTTTACGGCGCGGTTGAGAAAGTGCGCACGCATTTCAAGTACGATGAGACGAACAGCGCGTGGACGGTGGCGCTGTTGCTCAAGGTGGGCGGCGGCGATCCGACGCACGGCCCGGTGGGTGGCATCCACTGGCATATGAACGTGGCCAACAAGGTCGAGTACGTGGCCAGCGACGAGGCGCGGCAGGTGATTCCCTGGGTGTGTATCACCGATCAACAGGGCCGCGTCACGGTGTACGAGGCGAAGGACGGCAAACTGAAACCGGAACAGATTACCAGTGCGTCGATGCGGCGGATGGATTGCATTGATTGCCACAACCGGCCCACGCACATTTTCCATTCGCCCGACGAGGCAGTGGACTCCGCGATGGCGCTGGGACGCATCGATCCATCGCTGCCCGCAGTCAAGAAAAGCGCGGTGGACGGGCTGGCGGCTGATTATCGGACCACCGACGAGGCCGTCCAGAAAATCGCCGACCTGCTGGCGAAGAAGTACGCGTCGGCCAACCCTGCGACCGTCCAACGCGCCGTTGCTGAGGCACAGAAGATTTACCGCGAGAACTTCTTTCCCGAAATGAAATCGCGCTGGAAGATTTATCCCAACAACATTGGCCACTACGAATGGCCCGGCTGTTTTCGGTGCCACGACGGTCAGCACGCCAGCGCCGACGGCAAAATCATCTCGGATAATTGCAGCAGTTGCCATACGATTATCGCCGAAGGTGCAGGGACAGATGTGAAAACGCTCAGCGCCCAGGGATTCGAATTCCAACATCCATCGGAAGAACTCGGCGACGCGTGGAAAGGCCAAAAATGCAGCGATTGCCACAACGGCGCCTCGATGTGACCGGTCTGGCGCTGGTGGCGGTTCTGGCCGTCGTTGCGGGTGCGCCGGCGGCGGAGATCTCATGTCTCAAGTGCCACGCCAAAGAGCAGGGACTGTATGCCCCGAGCGCGCACGCGCAGGCCGGGTTGACGTGCGTGGATTGTCACGGCGGCGATCCGAAGGCGACCGACGAGACCGCGCACGCCACGGACAATTTCAAACGGCCCGACAACAAGCAAGCCATCGCCGAGATGTGCGCCAGTTGCCACAGCGACGTGCGCCGCATGAATCCCTACGGCCTGCCGACGGATCAACTCGACCGCTACAAGACGAGCAAGCACGGCGAGCGGTTGTTTGGCAACAACGACCAACGCGTTGCAACGTGCACGGATTGCCACGGCGCACACGACATTCTCAAGGTGAAGTCGCCCCAGGCGCGCACCTACGCGGCCAATGTTCCGCAAACTTGCGGGCGTTGCCACAGCGACGCGAAGCTGATGGCGGAATACAAATTGCCGTCCGACGTGGTGGACAAATACAAGACCAGCTATCACGCGCAACTGTTGTTGGAGAAGGGCGACCTGAGCGCACCGACCTGCGTGACGTGTCACGGCAACCACGGCGCGACGCCGCCGGGCACGAAAGAGGTCGGCGAAGTCTGCGGCAAATGCCACGTTCGCCAAGCCGAACTTTTTCCAAGGAGTCCGCACGCGGAAGCCGCTGCGGCCGGCTTGTTCAACGAATGCGTTGCCTGTCACGGCAACCATGCGATTCAAAAAGCCTCGGTTGATCTGTACGCCAAAGCGTGCGTCCAATGCCACGCCACGGACGTCAAGCCGCTGGCCTTGCGCGATCAATTGGCGGGTCTTCTGAAAACGACGGCTGGTGAATACGAGCGCGCCCAGGCGCGTGTCCAGGACGCCACCGTGCACGGACTGGCAACCGACGACGAGCAGGTGTTGTTGCAGGAAGCCAAGACGCAAATCACCCAGTTGGAGGTGTTGCAGCACACGCTCTCGCCCGACGAGTTGCGTCCGGTTTCTCAGCGCGCTCAAGACGCCATCGCCGAAGTGCTCGGCGGCATCAAACAGCTCGAGCTAGTGGAACGGTGGAAACGAGATGCGCTGGTGCCGATCTGGATTTTCCTGGCGATCATGGCGGTATTGTTTTGGGCGAAACGGCGGCAGATCGAGCGCAGGGACAGACATGAGTGAGGAAACAGGAATTTCGCGTCGCACGTTTCTGGACTGGCTGCTGACCGGCGGCCTGATCGCGTGGGCGATGGGATTCGTCGCGCCAGTGCTGAGCTACGTGTGGCCGGCACAGAAACGCGGGCCGGGAACGCAGACCGAGTCGGCGGGCAAGGTGGACGACTTCAACGAATGGGAGCACAAGATGGTCGCCGTCGCCGGCCAACCGGTGATTGTGCTACGCACGCCGCAGGGCTTCCGCGCGTTCTCGGCGATTTGCACGCACCTCGGCTGCATTGTCGGCTGGGACGCGCAACGGCATCAGATCGCCTGTCCGTGCCACGCCGGATTCTTCGACATCAACGGCCGTCCCGTGGCGGGGCCGCCGCCGCGTCCGTTGGCTGAGCTTGGCGTGGCGGTCATCAACGGGGAAGTGATGGTGAAGTCCGCATGAAGCTGCCTTCCGCAATTCGCGGCTGGCTGGGCCAGCGTTTTGACATCGACCCGGTGGAGAAGTTTGCCGACGAGCAACTGCACAAGCCGCTGCCGAAAGAAACGGGTTTCTGGCACACGTTCGGCAGCTTGTCGTTGTTCCTGTTCGTCAATCAGGTGGTCACCGGCATCCTGCTGATGGTTTATTACCGGCCCACGACGAACGCGGCGTTTGAGAGCGTGCGCTTCATCATGACCAAGGCGCATTTTGGTTGGCTGATTCGCGGGCTGCACGCGTGGGGCGCGACGCTGATGATTCTGTGCGTGCTCATCCACATGACCCGGACTTTTTTCATGGGCGCGTACAAGAAACCGCGGGAACTGACCTGGATCTTCGGCGTGTTCATCCTCGGCTGCACGGTCACGTTCGGTTTCACAGGCTATCTGTTGCCGTGGAATCAGCTTTCGTACTGGGCGACGACCGTCGGCACCGAGATCACCGGCGCGATTCCCGCCGCCGGAAATTACATCAAGCTCTTGTTACGCGGCGGCGAAGGCGTGACGGGCGAGACGCTGGCCCGGTTCTACGTGCTGCACGTGGTGGTTCTCCCGTGGGTGCTGACGATGTTGATCGCCACGCACCTGTTCCTGATGCGAGTGCAGGGATTGGCGACGATGGAACGGGTCGGCGATGAAAAACCCATCGACAAAAAGCAGGCGGTTCCCTTTTTCCCGCATCACGTGCTGAAGGAGAGCATGGTGTTCTGCGGTCTCATCGGCGCGCTGGTGACGCTGATTGTTTTGTGGCCGGTCGAACTGGGCGAGAAAGCGAATCCGCTGGTGACGCCGGAAGGAATCAAGCCCGAGTGGTATTTCCTGCCGACCTACCAACTGCTGAAATATTTCCCGAAGGAGCTCGGCTTGTTCGTCTCGCTAATCCCGCAATTGCTGCTGTTGCTCTGGCCATTCCTCGACCGCGGACTCGAACGCCATCCGAAGAAGCGTCCCATTGCGGTGAGCGTTGGCGTTGCCGGGCTCGCCCTGGCGATCATCTTCGGCGTTGTCGGGTTCTTGTCCGAGCGCCACGTCACGTTCCAAGGCAAACACTACTTCATCGACATCAAAGGCGTGCCGCATCTGGAGCAGAATGCAACTGAAGGGCAGAAGACGGCAGAGCGTGCGCCGTAACGCCCCGCCGCCTGCCAAAGTGAACGCACGTCGTCAGGCAACGAGATAATTGGGCGGGCGGCCCCGGCAAGCAGCGCTGCGCGCCTCGTCGATTCAAGAACAACAGCGCGCGAACTTTGTTTTGCTGCGGCGAAGGTTGTGGCATTATGAGACCGAAGGCGGTCACGGATGCAGACGGTTCTGCCATCGGGATTCAAGCGCGGACAGGTGCTGATGCTGGAAGGCGCCCCGCATGTGATCGAGCAGTTTCACACCACGGGCACGGCCAAAACAAAACGGGGCTTGCACGCCAAACTGCGCAGTCTCATCACGGGCCGGCACGTTGCCCGCGTCTTCACGGAAGGCGAGCGTGTCCCTGTCACGGAACTCGGGAGCCGAACCGTGCAGTTCAGTTACCGGGAGGGCGATACGTTTGTGTTCCTGGACGCGCAGACGTTCGAGGAACTCGATCTCACGGTCGAACAAGTGGGCGAGCGCCACTGGTTTTTGAAGGAGAATGAGGAGTACAAGGCGTTGTTCCTCGCCGGCAAACTGCTGGAGGTGGTCTTGCCCGACTCCGTCGCGTTGAAGGTGGAGGAGACGGCTCCAGCGCAACGAGGCGGCGCGGACGGGGCTTGGAAATCGGCGAAGCTGGAGGGCGGCCTGGAGATCATGGTGCCGCTGTTCATCGGGCCGGCGGATGCGATTCGGGTGGACACGGTCGAGCGCAAATACCTGCGCAAGGAAACGGCGGAGTAGAATCGGGCGGCAAAACGGGAGCGGAGAGCGGGAGGCGTGCGAAAGCGTGGAGCGGAGAACGAGGAGAACGGGTTCGCACTTGCCATTTGTTGGCCGACCGCGTAACACACGGGCATGCAGGTTTCCCTCGTCATGACCATCATGGGCGCGGATCGGCCCGGGCTGGTCGGCCAACTGTCCGCCGTGATTACGGAGCACGGCGGGAACTGGCTGGAAAGTCGCATGGCCCATCTGGGCGGCCAGTTTGCCGGCATCTTGCGCATCGAAGTTCCGGCCGAGCAGGAACGGAAACTCCTGGCGAAGCTTCGGTCACTCGAAGCCCAAGGGTTGACTGTGTTCTCGCACAAGGACATCGCCGCCCCGCCGCCGGCAACAGGAACACTGGCAACCGTGGAGGTGGTCGGGCACGACCGTCCGGGGATCGTCCGCCAGATTTCGCAGGTGTTGGCGCAGCACCGGGTGAACGTCGAGGAATTGGTGACGAATTGCGAGAGTGCGCCGATGTCGGGCGAGATGCTCTTCCGCGCGACGGCCACCGTCCGACTTTCCGAAACGTGTGGGCTGAACCAACTGCAACAAGCCCTCGAGCACATCGCGGCGGACCTGATGGTGGACATCACCGTCAAGCCGGGCGACGCTTTATAGCGGAGTGGGCAGCGCAGAGGGAACAACGCCGGGTTTCTCTGCACGCTTGACAGTGTTGCATGAAACATCTACAAGCCTCGCGGGAGAGAACCGTGGATTTTATTCATGCGTGGCACCTCTGGGTGATTGTTGCATTACTGATGTTTATCGCGGAGGTTTTTGCGCCTTCTTTCGTTCCCGCTTGTTTCGGAATTGCATGTCTGGCCTGCGTTCCGATGGCATACATGGATTTGAATTATAAGGTCCAACTCCTAACATTCGCATTGACAGCACTTGCTATGTTCTTCGGAATCCGCCCGATGTTTGTGAAGTATGTCCACCGACTGGCTCCGTCTGCTCCGCTCGTTCATACCAACATCGACGCCCTCATAGGTAAGAAAGGAATCGTGTTAGAGAGGATCGATCCCAAGACTTCACAAGGACGAGTGAAGGTTCAGGGAGAGGATTGGAGAGGATTATCCCACGATGACCAGGAGATTGATACCGGTGCCGTGATTGTTGTGGTGAAGGTGGATGGAACGAAGTTAATCGTCAAACCGCTGGAGGAGAGAAAAGAGACATAGGCTATGGTACCTCTATTGATTCCTGCATAATATAGTGAACGGTTTTGAGTTTGCGGTGTCCAAAGCAGCATGGGACACTCCAAAGGATTGAAGCGCGATTTTGACCAACTCCAACAGCGCCGGTTTCGTGCCGCCAGA
>Ga0326728_10006636_pt1 | contig 30889 bp, 20 predicted proteins | sample MB3enrmetagenome_FD_207602 | JGI IMG/M metagenome (GOLD analysis project Ga0326728, IMG submission 207602) | Lab enriched peat soil microbial communities from McLean, Ithaca, NY, United States - MB31MN | ecosystem: Environmental > Terrestrial > Soil > Wetlands > Peat | place: USA: New York...
GGAAACGCGCCGCCGGCGATGCCACGGGTGCGCCCTTGGTATCGGAGATAGCGGACGACCACGGGCTCCAGTTCTTTTGCGGCTGATCCAGATTGCCGCTGCGCGTGGCCAGCGCGACCTGGCCGCCTTCCTGGTGGGCCTCGAAACTGAGCCTTCCCCATTGCGAAAACAACGCGGCGTCGAACACGTCGCTTTCGAGCGTGCCCTCGCGTTCCAGGCCCGGCCCAATTTCATACAGCTTGCCCACGTTGCCGGTAACCGCGTAGAGACGGCCGCCGGGGCCGCCCGCGAATGCGGTCACCTGGGTGGATGCGGTGGTCACCAGAGCGGCATAGAGAAACGGCGTTTCGATGCGGTACACACTGCCGTGGTTGCCGGCGCCTAAAATGGCGCGGCCTGCGGCATCGAAACCGATGGCGTAGACCACATCGGCCGTGTTCGTCCAGATGCGTTCCGGGTTGCCGTCGGGGTGAATGCGATAAACGTCGCTGCCGCCGGTCACTCCGGTGGACGCGGCCAGCGTCGCGGGCGGAGGCGCCACCGCGCGCGGCGTGGGTTGCGGCGCGGCTCCCGGCGCGACTGGAGCCGCGGCTGCGGCGGGCGGCACGGACGGAGGCGGCAGGGACGGCGTGGGCACGGACGGCGCTGATTTTCCGCCCGCCGCCGCGGCGTAAATCGAGCCATCGGTCGCGACTGCCACCGCGGTCACTTCCTTTTTCGGCATCTGGTAGAGCACGAAACCCTCGCCCGCCGGCGAAACGCGCATTACCAGGCCGCGCGGTTCGGTGCCTACGATCAGGTTGCCTTTCGCATCCAGCGTCATCGACCGCACATGGGTCTCATCGGCGTTGAAAAAGACGGTGCCCTTGCCGTCGGGTGTGACACGGTAAATCTCGCCCGGGTCGCCGGTGGCCACATAGAGATTCCCCGCCGCGTCGAACGCGAGCGCCCAGATGTACTTGGTCTTGGGATCGAAGAAAACTTCCGGCTTGGCCTTGCCCGCGATGCGGTAAACCTTGCCATCGGGCGAGGTGGCCGCGTACACGCGGTCCTTGGCATCGATGGCGATGGCCTGCACGGCGAGGCCGTCGAGTTCCGCGGCCAGCTCACCCTTGCCGCCGGGCGGGACGCGGTAGAGCTTCGCGTTGGAGCCGCCGCCCAGGTAGAGCACGCCCTTGGAATCGCGCGCCAGCGCCCACAGGTAAGCCAGCGAGGTGTCGAACATTTCGCGCAGTTCGGGCGCCAGCGTAACCAGGCCGTCGCTGCGCAGCGACAGTTTCTTGACGTTGCCCTTTTCGAAATCGGCGTATTCACTCTGCGACCAGAAGCGGGTGTCACCCGCATGGAGCGCGGCGCAGACAATGAAAACAGCCGCGCCGCGACGGAAGGAAATCGATAGTCGGTTCATAAGAGAAGAGTTCAGCCAACCCTTTTGAGCCACGGATAAACACAGATAAACACAGATGGAAAAGAAAAACTCTTATCTGTGTTCATCTGTGTTCATCCGTGGCCTGTTGTGTTTTGGTTTTACAACGCTGCGGCGTCTTCATTTGACGTGGATGTGAAGCGAGAAGCTTCCGGTGACCACGTAATCGAACGGCAGCGCCGCCTGCTCGACGGCGGTTTCGGGCGTGGTGATGAAGGAACGGCCGGGCGAGCGGCCCGCCTGCATCACGTTGAGCACCGAGCCCGGCAGGCTGGGCATGGTCTTGTCGTCATAGTATGCCGTCGGACTCGCTTCCACCAGCGAAACGTACAGCCGGTTGTTGGAGCGCTCCTGGTTGAGCAACGAAACCGTTTCGGGGATATCCAGGAAGTGGCTCATCATGCCGGCCATGTTCTGCATGCGGTTGACGGTCTCGGCATCGCTCAGCAGGATGCGGTGGTCGCCCTTGGCCAGGCTTTCGGGAATGTGGATGGTGAAATCGCGTTCGATGGGTTCGCCGCGGTAGGGCCGCAGAAACACTTTGACCGGTAGTGGCTGGCCGGCTTCGACGTCGCTATCGTCCACCCACGCATTTTCGATGGCGGCGATCCGCCGCTCCGGCAGCAGATCCACCGTCACGCTGACCCGCTTCACTTCCGGCGTCTTCACGTTGTTGAGGTACAGCCGGTTGAACTTGTCGCCGAACCAGCCGGCCAGCATCATCGACGCAGGCATGGGAATCTCGCCGGTGGTCTGCATGGTGGACAGCGCGATATTCCTTTCGCCGTTCATTTCCACCTGGCCGCTGAGCCGGTAGGTGGCTTCGTCGGCGAACTCGTTGAGCTGGGAGACGGAGTTATACAGCGTCAGCATCATCAGGTAAGGCGTCCACTTCTGCTGTACGAAGACGTGGAAGTGAAACTCCTTTTCGCGGGAAGCGCGGTTCTTATCGTCGAACGCGCGAACGCGCACGTCGACCGGAATCATCCGGCTGACGCCGCCGAGCACGCCCTCGATGCCGCTGTGCCGGTCCTGATGGAGCGCACCGGCGATCTCGGTCGCATTGGCCATCTTGTTCGGCTGATAGGAAGAGGCGAGCGTCATCAGCACTTCGCCCTTGCTCATCGGCATGTCCACCGGACCGAGGTTGAAGAAGGGATGTCCGAAAGCGAGCACGCGCTTGCCGTCGTTGTAGGTCACCGTGCCGAGGCCGGTGACGGTCAGGTCGCCATCCACCAGCACGCCGGCCACGGCCTCGCCCGGATTGAGCGCGTGTTCCCAGCCCGGCGCCGGCTGGCCGCCGCGCAGATCGCCGCCCGCGCCGCCCTGCACCATGTGGATGCCCATTTGGCGGAACAGCGGGCCGAACTCGCGCAGCGTGTCGTCGGTGAAACCGGAAAACGCCAGCGGCGCCTCGATCGGCTCCATCATGGGCATGTCGGACGCGAGACCGCCGCTCACCGCGCCCGCGGCCACCAGTTGGCCCAACAGTTCGCCCGGCACCGCGGCCTGGTCGGTACGCGGCGCAGGCTTAGCCGGCGTGCGCGAATCGTCGGGCCGCGATTGGTCGAGGTCCTGAATTTCCAGCATCGACTGAATGGGGGTGATGCCGCAGATCGCATCCGGCGAAAATACGCTCAGCCGCAGCGCGACGGCGCCCACCAGCTTGCCATCGATGTAGACCGGGCTGCCGCTCATCCCGGCGGCGACGTTGGTGCGCACCGCCTTGCCGCCCATCTTGGCGATGATGATATCCTGCTTGGGCCCCCACATATCCTTCCAGCGGCCGATGATTTCGATGGGGATAGGTTCCGGCTCGGTGCCCTGGAAGACGGTCCAGGCCACGCCTTTCATACCCGGCTTCACGTGGTCGAGCGGCAGGATTTCCACCTTGCCGGCCTTGGGGCGCGCCATGGGCGCATCGGCGGCGAGGAGCGGAAGCGCAGCGACCGCGAACCCCAGGAAAATCGCGGCAGAGTGCAATTTCATGTAAATCGAGGACTCCAGTTGTTTCAATTGTACTATGGGTGACGAAGCGGACCGGCGGAAAGGGTACCGGGGGCGGTTTGGGACCGGGGACTCGGACCGGGGACTGGGACCGGGGACTGGGGACTGGGACCGGGGACGGACCGCTCTGTCCACGCGGCCCAAGAGCGGCGCCTTGGGACAGAGAGGTCAGTCCCCGGGGCGAACCGAACAATGCTACAAATTAGGTAGAGCAGTTCCTCTCCGAAATGTCCACATCTGCGAACCCGGTCCGGGATATCGAAATGACCACGCTCGCCAACGGGCTGCGTGTGATCAGCGAGCGCATGCCGCACGTGCGCTCGGTCTCGGTGGGGATCTGGGTGTGTACCGGCTCACGCCGGGAGACCGCGGAGCGCAACGGCATCTCACACTTCATCGAGCACATGCTGTTCAAGGGCACCACCAGCCGCTCGGCGGAGGATATCGCGCGCTCGGTGGATTCGATTGGCGGCAACCTGGACGCCTTCACCGGCAAGGAGATGGTGTGCTTCAACACCAAGGTCCTGGACGAGCACCTGTCGCGCGCCTTCAACGTGCTGGCCGACCTGGTGCTCCATCCGCTGTTTCGCGAGGAAGACATCGAAAAGGAAAAGGGCGTCATCCTGGAAGAGCTCAAGATGGAGGCCGACAGCCCGGATTACCTGGTGCAGGAAATCTTCTCTTCCAACTTCTGGAAAGATCATCCGCTGGGTAAGCCGATCCTGGGCACGGCGGAGACCGTCGGCAGGCTGGATCAAGCCGCCATCCGCGATTATTATGCCGCCGTGTACACGCCGGCCAACCTGATCGTGACGGCGGCCGGCAATCTGACGCACGAGACGCTGGTTCGCCTGGCGCGCCAGTATTTTGAAGTACTCCAGCCAAGCCCGCCGGCGCCGGCCGAACAGGCTCCGCACACGCATGCGCGCATCGCGCTGCGCAACAAGCGGGCGCTCGAACAGGTGCACCTATGCCTGGGAGTTCCGTCGCACCCGCTGCCGCACCGCGAGCGCTTCACCTGGTACGTGCTGAACACGCTGCTCGGCGGCGGGATGAGCTCGCGGCTGTTTCAGAACATTCGCGAGCGGCAGGGGCTGGCGTACGCGGTATTCTCCGAGCTGAGCCCCTATCGGGATACCGGCTGCCTTTCGGTCTACGCCGGCACCTCGCGCGAATCGGCGCGCCGCGTGGTCGAATCGGTTCTCAAGGAATTCCGCGAGCTCAAGGAGCAGCCGGTAGGCGAGGAAGAATTGCGCCGCGCCAAGGATTACCTGAAAGGTTCGCTGGTGCTCGGCCTGGAATCGACCTCTTCGCGCATGTCCGGCCTGGCGCGCAACGAGATGTACTTCGGCCGCTTCTTTTCGCTCGACGAGCTGGTGGAGAGCATTGAAGCGGTGGCTGCGGACGGCCTGCAGGACCTGGCGCGAAGCTTCTTCGACTCACGCCACATCGCGCTGACCATCCTGGGCAACCTGGAAGACCTGCACATTGGGCGCGAAGACCTGGTCTGCTGAAACTGACTTGGCGATTCCTGCCACGTGTGGGGCGAATTCGCCCCACAAATTGAGGCGCGGTGCAATGAAATCAACAACTTGCGTTTTCTCTTGTGGGGCGACTTGCCCCGTCCGCGCGCGGCGGGCCTTGGCAGGTCGGGGACCTGCCCCACACGGCGGCCTCCGATCCGATTATCTCGCCAGGGGCGTTTGCGCCGGGCTTTGGGGAACCGGTTGGACTGGGGGCAAGCCATTGACGGGCTAGGAGTTAAGAAAGATGGCGCGAGCGGTGACTGCGCCTCAGGAGGCGTTTCGTTTGCCGGTCTGGGCGTTTTCTTCCGCCCCGTTCCGGGGCTGCGTGATCCGATGCGGAATTCCCAGTGCTCACGCACTGGGCTACTATCTGTCGCCCCTGCGGGGCTCATTTCCACCTTTAATGTGGTCTCTCGTGCGGGGCTCATTCCCCTTTTGATCTGGTCGCCCGTGCGGGGCTCACTCCCTCCAACGTCCCGCGCCCTTTGCCATTTCATTCGGGCACAATTCGACGTACAATCGAATACAGGTAGGGTGTCATGCAGTTCGATATACCCGAGATTCTGATCGTCCTCGGCGTCGTGGCAGGAATTGCATGGGCGATCTACAATCGCCTGCATCCGCACGTGGAACCCCCGGCGCGGCGGCGCGCCACGGGACGGCTACCTTCGCGTGGTGCCTAGCGAAGATTCGAGCGCGATTCGCACCAGTTGGCTGCGCGTGCGCACGTGAGTCTTTTGAAAGAGCTGCTGCAGCGTGGCTTTGACGGCGCTTTCCGAGACGCCGAGCTGCGCGGCGATCTCCTTATTGGTCAATCCTTCAAATAATCCTTGCAACACCTCCTGTTCGCGTTCGGTGAGCAGCCGGCGAAGGTTCTGTTCTTCGCGGAAGCTCACGTTGTCGGCCAGCGATTGGATCACTTTTGCGTCGACCCACATTTCGCCTGCCGCCACCTGGCGGATGGCCTGAGCCAGGCTGCCGGGGGAATTGTGCTTGAGAAAAATGCCGGCGGCGCCCAGTTTCAGGGCCAGCGAGCTTTCGGTGGCGCTCATGCCGGCGGTCACCATTAGAGTCTTGCCGCGGTAGCCGGCGCGGAGCGCGGCTTCGAGGAACTGCGCGCCGTGATCGTCGCCGAGGTCGTAGTCGAGCAGGATGACATCGACTGGCGTCCGCTTGAGAATGTCGAGCGCTTCCGCGGCGGCGCCGCAGTGGCCGGCCATCACGAAATCCGGCTCGGTGGCGAGCAGCCGGCCGAGGCTCTCGCGGAACAGCACGTGATCGTCAAGCAGTAGCAACCGGATGGGTTCCATGTTCCGCCATGCGCGAAGGTTCGCGTTCGCTGGGGCCGGCCACGGCCAATTCGATGACGAACGAGCAGCCGGCCACGGTTGGATCGTGCCGCAACTCGCCGTGGAAAGACCGCACGAAGGCGCGCGAGAGAAACAGGCCCAGCCCGGTGGACTGCGCGCCATGTTGAAAGGGCTGAAAGAGTTTTTCGGTGGAGCCGATCCCCGGGCCGGAATCGGTGACGCGGACGAGAACGGCGTGATGGTTGGCCGATACCGCGATATCGATCCGCTTGGCCGCCGCGTTGTCGAGAGCCCGTTGGCTGTTCTTGATGAGATTGAGCAAGACCTGCAGCAGGCTGTGCCGGTCGGCCCATACGGGCGGCAATTCTTCCGGCACGCTCCAATGCACGTCGATTCCCGCGTCGCGGCAGTAGGGCTCGAGGACGATACGCAGCTCATCCAGGGTTTCGAAAAGGTCGATGCCAGCCACCTGGCTGGGCCGCTGGCTGTGCTTGAGCTCGATCGAAGCGATGCGGGTGAGGGTTTCGACCAGCGATCCCAGGGCCTCGAAATCCCGGTCTGCGCGCAGCGCCCCGGAACGGACCAGGTTTTCGTAGATCACGGCGATGGCGCCGCAGACATTGCGGATCTCGTGGGAAACCGCGCCCACCAGGATGCGGGAGCCGGCCAGCAACTGTTCCAAGCCGGATTCCTCGCGCTCCCGCAATTGCTCGGAAGCATCCACGACCAGGGCGGCCAAGCGTGCACCCATGGCCGTCTGGTAAGTGGAAAAGAACACATCCGCCAGAAACACGTCGCCGCTCGCGCGCTCGCCGCGGCACTGCATCTCGGTGCGGAACGTCGGCTGCGCAATGCCGCCGAAGGGGACGCGGCCGAGCGCCGGCACATAGCGCCGGATGCTCTTGCCGGTGAATTCGCCGTCGGGCACGCCGAACAGCTTGTGCGCGGCATGGTTGGCCCGCAGGACCAGGCAATCGGCAGTCATGGTCAGGATGGCCACGGGGCTGCTTTCGATCAAGAACTCGAGTTGCTCCTCAGCCGAACGCCGCGCGGCCACTTCGCTTTCCACGCGGCGTAAGTTATCCAATTCGCGCGCCCGGCTGCGGTTGATTTCGAAGGCGAACAGTCCGGTGCCGGCCAGCGCGATGAACACCAGGAAGTCCTCCGGCAGCGAAAGGCTGAGCGGAAAATGCGGCGCAAAAACATGCGAAAGGAAGGTACACAGCGTCGCTGTCGCCAGGATCCGCCAGCGGGGCCACACGGTGCCTACCAACAGAATGGGACCAAGGTAGAGGAAGCCGAACGCCAGCGGCGGATCGACCTGCCAGTCAAGCAGGGCCACAGCCAGGATGAGCAGAGCGGCCGCACCCACACGGACGTTGCCCTGGAGTGGTGGCATTTGCACAGGTGTACCCTTATTAAAATTGTAGATACAATCACGCTACAACCCAAGGCCTGGAACTGAAAGATAGGCCGAACGCGTCCGAAAGATAGGTGGTCGACCCATGATCGAAGCCGCTAAAGTCAAAGAGGAACCTCTTGCCAACCCTTTATTCGGATCTAAGGCCTTGCCCCGCAATCGCCATGCCAAATCCTGCCGAACGACGTGGCGTTCGCACTCGCCGGCGCCGCGTCGAGAATCTTCTCGACACCGGCCCGGCGCTGCGACGCCGGGCCTCGGCATGAGTGCCGACGCGGCACGCATGAGTGCGTGCGCCACGCTGCGTGTCTGCGCGGCGATGACGGCGGCTTGCCTGGTTCCGGCTTTCGCGCAGACGGCCCTCACCTGGCAGCAGGTGAAGGAGAAGTTCGCCGCCATTAACCCCACGCTCGAAGCCGGCCAGATCAACATTCAGGAATCCAAGGACCAGGAAATCACCGCCAACCTGCGCCCCAATCCGAATTTTTCGTTCACGCTCGACCAGATCGACCCGTTCACACCAAACCCGTACCGCCCGTTTCAGTACACGGAGCCGCTGGCGAGTTTCGATTACCTGCATGAGCGGGAGCACAAGCGCGAGCTGCGCCTGGAAAGCGCGCGGAAGGGCACCGCCATTGCGGTGTCGCAACAGACGGACCTGGAACGCACCCTGCTGTTCACGCTGCGCACGGCTTTTGTGCAGACTTTGCAAGCCAAGCAGGTGCTGGCGCTGGCCAAGGACAATCTGGAGTACTTCGACAAGGAGCTCGGCATCAGCCGCGCGCGCTACAAAGCCGGCGACATCGCGCGCGTGGACCTGGACCGGATCGAACTCCAGTTGCCGCAATATCAATCGGATTACGAAACGGCGATGGTGAATCTGCGCACGGCCAAAATCACTTTGCAGGCCATGTTGAGCGACCGCTCGCCGGTGGACCGGTTCGACGTGACGGGGCCGTTCGATTTCGCCGAGCAGATGACGCCCCTCGAGGAGTTCCACACCATCGCGCTGGCCACCCGGCCGGACTTGAAAGCGGCGGTCGAGGCGGTGGACAAGGCGGAGACCGACCACAAGCTGGCGGTGGCCAATGGCTCGACCGATCCGACATTCAGCGTGGACTTCGGCCGCAACCCGCCGATCCAGGTCTACGTGGGCGGCAGCATCAATATTCCGCTGCGCATTTTCGACAAGAACCAGGGCGAGAAAGCGCGCACCGAGATCGACATCAAGCACGCCGAGCGGCTGCGCGACGCCGCCCAGAACCAGGTCTTCAGCGATGTGGATTCGGCCTACTTCACGCTGGTCTCGGCGGTGAACCTGCTGCGGGGATACCGCGGCGCGGACGGCTTTCTCCAGCGCGCCACCAGCGTGCGCGACACCGTTTCGTTTTCCTACCAACACGGCGGCGCGGCGCTGGTGGACTTTCTGGATGCGCAACACGATTACCGTACGGTCCAAGTCGCCTATCTCAACCTGATCGCCAGTTATCTGACGGCGGCGGGGCAGTTGAACCTGGCCGTAGGCCGCGAGGTGATTCCATGAAGAACGGATGGGGCGTGGCCGGCGCGCTTCTGGTGTTGGCTCTGGGGCTGGCCGGCTGCCGGGCCAAGGGACAGCCGGATCCCAAGGCCGAAGCTCCGCCACCGGCGCAGGTCGAAAACGAAACCGACGTGAACCTGGTCAAAGTGGAGCATCCGGAGCAGTTTCCTCTGGCTACCGCGCAACTGCGCGAGACGGCGCCGGAACTCGAAGTAACCGGCGTGGTGAGCGCCGATGTCTCGCGCAACGTGCCGGTGATTTCGCTCGCCTCCGGCCGCGTGGTCGCCATCAACGCCAAGCTCGGCGACACCGTTACTAAAGGGCAGTTGCTGATGCGCGTGCAAAGCTCCGACATTTCTTCGGCCTTTTCCGATTACCGCCATGCACTGGCCGATCAGACGCTGCTGCGGGCGCAGCTTTCGCGCACCGAACTGTTGTACGACAAGGGCGCCATGGCGCAAAAGGATCTCGAAGTGGCGCAGGACGCCGCCGACAAGGCGCAGGTGGACGTGGACACCGCGCTGGAGCGCCTCAAGGTGCTGGGCGTCGACGTGAACCATCCCAGCTCCCTGGTGGATATCTTCGCGCCGATTTCTGGCGTGATTGTGGAGCAGAACGTCACCAACGCAGCCGGCGTCAAGACGCTCGACAACTCGCCCAACCTGTTCACCATCGCCGATCTTTCCAACGTCTGGGTGATCTGCGACGTGTATGAGAACGACCTGGCGAGTGTGCGCCTCGGCGAGTTCGCCGACATCCATCTCAGTGCCTATCCGGGACAGGTGCTGCGCGCTCGCATCGATAACATCGGCCCCATCATGGATCCCAACATCCGCACCGCCAAGGTGCGGCTGCAGGTTTCCAATCCCGGCCTGATGCGGCTGGGGATGTTCGTTACGGCCACCTTCCACGGCCAGCGGAAGGAATCGCGCGCGGTGGTGCCGGCCTCGGCCATTCTGCACTTGCATGACCGCGATTGGGTGTATGTCCCGGCGGGCGAAAAGACGTTCCGCAGGGTGGGAGTGACGGGCGGCAAAATGCTGCCTGGGAATCTCCAGGAAGTGTCGAGCGGTATCGCGCCGGGCGACGCGGTGGTCGCCAACGCCCTCGTGCTCCAGAACACCGCGGAGCAATGAGCGAGACCTGGACATGATCCGGCGAATCGTCGACCTTGCGCTCAACAACCGCTTTCTCGTCGTGGTGATCGCTGCGCTGCTGTTTTTCTGGGGCGCGGTTTCCTTTGAGAAGCTGCCGATCGAGGCGTATCCCGACGTGGCTAACAATTACGTCCAGGTCATCACGCAATGGCCGGGACGCGCCGCGGAAGAGGTCGAGCAGCAGGTGACCGTTCCGCTCGAAATCGTGATGAACGGGCTGCCGCATCTGGAGCATTTGCGTTCCGCTTCGCTATTCGGGCTCTCCAGCCTGATGCTGATCTTCGACGACGATTCCGAGAACGACTCGAACCGCGCCAAGGTGCTGGAGCGCCTGTCGGAGGTCACTCTGCCGCAAAATCTGCAACCGCAGATGGGCACCGACTGGAGCCCGGTGGGCCAGATCTTCTGGTACACGCTGCACAGCGACAATCCCGAATACGACCTTATGGAGCTGAAGGCGATTGAGGATTGGGTGCTCGAAAAACAGCTCAAATCGGTCCCCAACGTGGTCGATGTGTCCAGCTTCGGCGGTTCCACCAAGGAATACCAGGTGCGCATCGACCCCGATAAGCTGGTGGACTACGGGTTGAGCATCGCGCAGGTGGAGCAGCAACTCACCAACAACAACGTGAATGCGGGCGGCAGCTTCATCGAGCAGGGCTCGCAGCAAGTCAATGTGCGCGAGGTGGGCCTGGTCGATCACATTGAGGATATCGGCAAAATAGTTTTGAAGACGCAGGGCGGCACGCCCGTTCGCGTTTCCGACATTGCCACCGTCGAACAGGGCCCCAAGATCCGGCTGGGGCGGATCGGCAAGGCCACCCATCGCGCCGACGGCAGGATTATCGACAATGACGACGTCGTCGAAGGCATCGTGGCGCTGCGCAAGGGCGCCAATTCCGACCAGGTTCTAAAGGACATTCACGCCAAAGTCGAGGAGCTGAACTCGAGCATTCTGCCGCCCGGCGTCAAGTTGGTTCCGTTCCTGGACCGCAGCGACCTGATGCACTACACGACGCACACCGTGCTGCACAACCTCCTCGAAGGAATCATCCTGGTTTCCATCGTCCTGTTCCTGTTCCTGGGAAGTGTGCGCGGCGCGCTGATCGTAGCCTTGACCATTCCGTTTTCGCTGCTGTTCGCTTCGATTTGTCTCGACCTGCGCCACATCCCCGCCAACCTGCTCTCGTTGGGGGCGCTCGATTTCGGCATGGTGGTGGATGGAGCGGTCGTAATGGTGGAGAACATCGTGCGGCATATGGGCCAGCGCCAGGTCTCCAAGCCGGCCAAGGACCGCATCCGCGAGGCGGCGCATGAAGTGCAGCGGCCCGTGTTTTACGCCATCGCCATCATCATCACCGCCTACCTTCCCATCTTCACCCTGCAGAGCGTGGAGGGGCGCCTCTTCAAACCAATGGCGTGGACGGTGGCCTTCGCGCTGGCCGGAGCCCTGCTCTTTTCCATGGTGCTGGCGCCGGTGCTCTCGAGCTTTCTGTTCCGCCGCGAAACCAGGGAATGGCACAACCCGGTGTTGATGTTCATCACCTACCGGTATCGGGCCTCCGTGAAGTGGGCCATCGAGCATCGTTGGGCGCCCGTGGGCGTGGCTGTGCTATGCGTGGCGGCAGCCGCGTACCTGCTGACCAGCGGCGTCATCGGGTCCGAGTTCTTGCCCCACCTGGACGAGGGCGCCATTTGGGCGCGCGGCACGCTGGCGCCATCGACCGGCCCCACCGAGGGCACGCGGCTGATGAACCAGGCGCGGGTGATTTTCGCGTCGTTCCCCGAGGTCACGCAAGTCGTAACGCAAATAGGCCGGCCCGACGATGGCACCGACACCGCCGGCTTTTTCAACACGGAGTACTTCGTCGACCTGAAGCCCAAAGAACAGTGGCGGCCGGTGTTTCGCCAGGACAAGGACGAGCTGATCGCGGCGCTGGACCGGGAGGTGGAGAAGCTGCCGGGCGTGCTCTGGAATTTTTCGCAGCCCATCGCCGACAACATGGAGGAAGCGGTGAGCGGCGTCAAGGGCGAGCTGGCAGTCAAGGTCTACGGCGGCGACCTGAAACTGCTCGAGGCCAAAGGCGACGAGATCGTCAACGTTATGCGCGGCGTTCGGGGCATTGAGGACCTGGGCCTCTTCCGCGTGATCGGCCAGCCGAACCTCGAATTCCGGGTGGACCGCGACACCGCGGCGCGCTTTGGCATCAACGTCGCCGACGTGCAGGACGCCATTCAGACCGCCGTCGGCGGCAACGCCGTGAGCCAGGTGCTCAAAGGCGAGCAGCGGTTCGACCTGGTGGCGCGCTATCTGCCGGCGTATCGCGACAGCAGGGAAGCCATCGAGCGCATCCGGTTGCTCAGCCCCTCCGGCGAACGCGTTTCACTGGCGCAGTTGTGCAAGGTGCGGGAACTGGATGGCGCTTCGGAGATTTATCGCGAGGCGAACTCGCGCTACGTTGCGCTGAAGTATTCCGTGCGCGGCCGCGACCTGGGCAGCACGGTCGAAGAGGCTATCCGAAAGGTGAAACAACAGGTGAAGCTGCCCAAGGGCTATACCATCGATTGGGCCGGCGAATACGCCAGCCAGCAGCGCTCGCAGAAACGGCTGATGGTGGTGCTGCCGGTCACCGTGCTGGTGATCTTCATCATTCTCTACACCATGTTCCATTCTTTCAAATGGGCCGGCCTGATGCTGGTGAACATGGCCATGGCGCCGCTCGGCGGCCTCGCGGCGCTGCTGGTGACCGGCACGCACATGTCGGTGTCGTCGGGCGTCGGTTTTCTGGCGTTGTTTGGCGTGTGCGTGCAGACCGGCGTCATCATGCTGGAGTACATCAACCAGCTTCGCGCGCGCGGCAACTCGGTGGAGGAAGCCGCCATTCAGGGGGCCGTGCTGCGCTTGCGGCCGATCATGATGACCACGCTGGTCGCCACGCTGGGACTGCTGCCCGCCGCACTTTCGCATGCCATCGGGTCCGATTCGCAGCGTCCCTTCGCCATCGTGATCGTGGGTGGACTGATGGTTGCCATGGTGATGAATGTGTTCCTGCTTCCTACCGTGTACGTTTGGGTGGCGAGACCGCACGACAGGCTGCCCGAGCCGGACCTGGCGGAGGAAGTGTAGCGCGCGTTCAGTGAATTACTGCGCGACCGCTCCCTGACGGTCGCGGCTCCGATAGCGCTCCGCGCCCGGCCCAGGTGGCACCGGTCAGTGAGCGGTTGCCGCCGTTGACTCGTTATTCCCCGACAGACGATTATTGCAGCACGGGCAGCTCGAGATAATCGGGCGGAACGAAGAGGCTGCCTTCGGTGATGCCGCCGGGGGAGATGCGGGCGAGTTTTCGCTGCAGTTCGACGGAATCGAGACTCCCGGCAAGCGCGTCCGCGAAGGCCCGCGCGACCGCGACAACCTGCGCCGCCGATTCGTGCGCGAATTCCAATCGAAAATGACGGATGCCCGCAGCCAGCCAGGCATCGAGGTGCGTGGACGCCTGTTGCGCCTCGGCGCCGAAGACGGTATTGCGGCAGCCGACGTCAGCCATCACGGGATGCGCGCGGCCGCTCGAATCGCGCAGCGCGAGCCGATGCTCGTCGCAGGGCCGGCCGCAATCGCGGTAGCTCGATCCGGTGGAGAGAAATCGGCAAAACACGCAGTGCTCGGTGTGGAAGACCGGCAGGTGGTGGAAGGCCACCGCCTCGATGCCGTTCGCGCCCACGGCCCGCGCCAGGTCCGCCACTTGGGCGGCATTCAAGTCGTGCGTTGGCGTGAGCATGTCCAGCCCCAGTGCCAGCATCTCCGCGGCGGTGATGGCGTTGGCCGCGTTGAGGCTGAAATCGCCCGCCAGCGCGGCGTGAGGCCGGCCCCGCAGCGTGTCGAGCAAGCCGGCCGAACGCACCAGGATCGGGCAATCGCAACTCAGCAGAAAATCGACCACCCGCTCCTCGCCCGGTTTCAAGATGCGCGGGCTGGCCACGCGCGGGCTTAGCCCGGCTGCGCGCACGCGTTCGAGCGATGGCTTGAGGCCGTAGAGATCCAGGTAATCGAGCGTGATGCTGGCCGGGCGAAAGTCGATGGCGGCATCGAGCTGCTCGGGCGTGCGGACCAGGAGATGAAGGCCGGAAGCCTTGGCAGGCGATAGCGCCTGCCCCACTGCATCGCCGGCAAAATGGGCAAAATGGGACAGACGCTTTCGTCTGTCAACTCGATCACCCGTGCCGATGCTCACGATTTCATCGAGCGCCGTCGCTGGATCGTGGATCTCCGTCCGCCGCGGCGCTGTGGCCACCGCTTGCAGCCGTTCGACTGCGTCGCGGCGCACCTGGTTGAGCAGCGATGCCGGCGCGAATGGCGCACCTTCCACCGTCAATTCGAGACCAGCCAGGCGGTATGGCGTGTTGCCGAGCCGCGAGAACTGCTCGCGCAGCAACTCCGCATCAAGCGCCCGGTTGCGCGCGAGGCCCAGCGGCGCGGCGGATTCCACCGTCACCACTATCCCGCCGGCTTCCCACACGGCAACTAGCGGCGCGCCTTCGCGCGCTGTGACGCGCACGCGAACCGGCAGCCGTTCGGCGGGAAGCGCGCGGATGCGCTTTTCTAGCTCCGGATCGTTGGTGCGCCAGACCAGATCGCCACGGCGAATGCGGGCGTGATTGAGCGCGCGGTTGGCGAAGCGCAGCTCGATGGAGCCGCCGCGCGGCAGCACTTCGAAGATGCGCCCACCTTCCTCCGGCTCTTCCGGGCTGCGCCAATCGGCGGCGTCGAACACCACGCCATCGCCGGGTTTGAGCGGCGCTAGCCGGTGCGCTTCGGCCGGATCGATGGTCACGCCGGTTTCCGAAACCGCGCTCACGCGGCCCATCCGGACGCCGCGGTGGCGGGGCGCGCGCCCGCGCACCACGGCCTGGTGATCGGTGCCGTTCAAGAAGTGCGGGCCCGATCCGCGCGAGTAAACCTGCTCCAGATCGAGCTCCTGGCGCGCGTCGATGGCGGGTTTGTAACCACTGTCGCGGCCTTCCCATGCGGCGTCCACAGCCTGCCGGTAAGCGCGCGTGGTGAGCGCGACGTAATCGGCGTCTTTGTAGCGGCCCTCGATCTTCAGCGCGGAGATGCCGATCTCGACAATCTCGGGAATCTGCCGCAGCGCGAACAGATCGCCTGGCGAAAGCAGATAGCGGGCGTCGCCCAGCGGCTTCACTTTGCCATCCACAATCAACTCGTATGGCAAGCGGCAGGCCTGCGCGCACTGGCCGCGGTTGGCGCTGCGGCCGCCCCAGGCCTCACTCGAAAAGCACTGCCCGGAATAGGCCACGCACAGCGCGCCGTGAACGAATATCTCCAGCTCGCAGCTAGTTTCGGCGCGAATGGCGCGCACTTCGGCGAGAGAAAGCTCGCGCGCCAGGGTGACGCGCCGCGCGCCGAGGCTCTCGGCCAGGCGCACGCCGGCGGCGCTGGTGACGCTCATCTGCGTGCTGGCGTGAAGTTCCAGATCGGGCGCAATCGCCCGCGCCAGCCTGAGGATGCCCAGGTCCTGCACGATGATGGCGTCGGCGCCGGCTTCGGCGATGGCCGTCAGCGCGCGCGCCGCTTCGCGCAGCTCGTGATCGAAAACCAGGGTGTTGAACGTCACGAAGCCGCGCGCGCCGCGGCGGTGCAGCGCGGCCATGGCCTGCGGCAACTCGCTCAGGGCGAAGCCGACCTTGGCGCGCGCCGTGAAATGCCGCAGGCCGAAATACACCGCGTCGGCGCCTGCATCGAGGGCGGCTTCCAGTTGCGGCCAGTATCCGGCCGGACTCATCACTTCCGGTTTGCGGGCAATGCCCATGGCAGGTATGGCTTCAGATTAGCAGAACCTCGCCGCGCCGCCTTCCGTTATTTCCATTCAGAGGAACGATTTGACAAGATGGTGGTGGCGACAGGTGCTGCCCCTGCCGCGCGGCCGAGCTCTGTGCGCCGTCACAAGAGCATAAGGGAGATTTTCCAATGAAAGCAATCGAAATCATCATATCCGCGGCTTGCCTCTCGCTGTGCGCAGCTTCCGCTCTGGCACAGGCGCCCGCGAATTCATCCGGGGCGAAGGTGCGAATCGGTGTGTACGACTCGCGCGCGATCGCGGTGGCATTCGGCAGATCCGAAGCCTGGCAAGTCACCGCCGGCAAACAACTGGAGGCCATGAGGGCCGAGTATAACGCGGCCAAGGCTGCGGGGGATCAGAAACGGGTTGCCGAGTTGGAGGCGCTGGGCAAAGCCCAACAAACCCTCCTTCACAAGCAGGGCTTCAGCACGGCGCCGGTCGACGACATTCTGAAGAACATTCAGGACAAGATACCCGAGATCGCCAAAGCCGCGGGAGTCAGCGCGATTGTCTCCAAGTGGGACAAAGACGCGCTCGCGAAATACCAATCGGCCGAACTGGTGGACGTCACCATGCCGCTGGTCAACGCGTTCCACCCGATCGAACGGCAATTGAAGTTCGCCATTGACATCCAGAAGCAAGCCCCCATTTCATTGGAGGAAGCCGAGAAGATGGAGAACTGAAGGGCCGCATGCCGGCAAATGGGTGCGCGGACCGCCGGCCAGCGCTTCTGCTATCCTCGGCTCATGGAAGATCGTCGTTTCAGCGACGTGGGTGGAACCGCCGGTGGGCTCGGCCACTTTGTGATGGGTTTCATCATGGCGTGCGCCGGCGCGTATTTTCTCGCCGATCGGGTAACCGTGGTCGGTTCCTACTGGAGCTTCTGGGGCGGAAGCTCCTTTGGCATAACGCTCGTTCCCATGCTGTTTGGCATCGGACTGTTGTTCTGGAACGGCCGCAGCATCATAGGCTGGCTACTGACGGTCGCCGGCGCGATTTTCATCTTTGCCGGCGTGATTGCCAACATGCACATCTACTTCCAGCCGACCAGCCTGATCCACACCATCATCATGCTGGTGCTGCTGGTGGGCGGCCTGGGACTCGTCGCCCGCTCGTTGCGTTCGCACCCCAGCGCGCCCCCGAAGTAAGAGGTAGGACAGACCATCGCCTTTCGTGGTCTGTCATCGCCCGGCAAGAGCAGGGAAGCTCTGACAGACGACATGGACCGATCGTCCTACCTCTGGCTTGACGAGAATGTGCGAGGCCGGGAATGCCCGGCCTCTGCAATGCCGCACACCTATTATTGGCGTTCGGCCGAGGCGCGATTCAGGGCATGTTCAAACCGGTCCGCGATCGCCGGGGTTTTGAAGTCGCCGCTCAGAATTTCACGATTGGTTGCGTCGCGGCCGTAGAGTTCCCGGTTGCCTTCCTCGTCCGGACGCAGCGTCGCGCCTTCCAGCGAAATGCCCGCGAACAGCCCGTGAGAGCGGGAATACGACAGCATTTCCGCGTGCATCATAGCGTCCGTTTCGGCCGCCGCGTCGCGGCCAACCGGGCCGGCGGCCGCGGTCGCTTCGCCGCCGAGCGTGAACTTATCGGACAAGAGATGCCTCATTCCGCCATCGTTCATCACCAGCAACACAACATCGGTGTCCGAAAGGCCGATCTGGAATCCGGCGCTGCCACCTTCAACCCGCATCGAGGCCGGCGCACTCCAACCTACGCCACCGTGCTGGCGGCACACCGCGAACCCGCGGCCATACTTCGCGCCAAAGATGAATCCAGCCTTTTTCATGCCTGGCACGACAACCACGCAGCGCGCCTTATCGATCAGATCCTGGGGGATACCTTTATCGGCAGCCCTCATTAAGTCGTTCAGCGTGTCGGCCGAAGCATCCAACCTGTCCTCGACCTTGACTTCTCTGTCCGCCGCGAAAGCCACGGCACTCATGGAACCCGCAACTGCCAGAATGGCTACCAGTGTTTTGCGCATTCAAAGTTCTCCTCTTCGGCTTCCATAGAGCATCTCGGCTTCCAGTGTGCCGGGGATAACATCGATGCCGGCTTCTCCTTCAGTTCCCACGCTTGCACCACCGACATGAGCCGGGATGCGGTGTAAGATCTGCACCCCGGTACGCAGATGTTGCCGAAACGCAACGCCATGAAGACGCGTGGGACCCTCAGGCCGGCAGTGCGCTACACTCGATCCTTGCTTCATGCACGACCGCGCTAAACCAATCGACTTCATGCATCGCCGCTCTTGGCGTGTGCTGATTCCGCCGCTCGTTCTGTTTGGAGTGAACGCGCTCGTTTGCGCGCCGCTCTACCGCATCGAGTACCTGGATCAGATGAGCTCGGTGGAAGGCGTGTTCATCGCCCTGGCGCGCTACATGCGCGGCCACGCAGGGGATCTCTATTGGTGCCCGCTCTGGTTCGGCGGCATGCCGTTTCAGAATACCTACCCGCCGCTGCTGCATGCCGTGGTGGCGCTGGTATCGGCCGGGGTCCGCATTTCACCGGCGCTCGCCTACCATATCGTCACCGCGTTCTTCTATTGCCTGGGGCCGGTCACGCTCTTCTGGTTTCTCACGAAATACACCGGCCGCACGGCGCCGAGCTTCGCGGCAGGGCTGCTGTACTCCGTGATTTCCCCGTCGGCGGCGTTGCTGCCGGAAATTCGCGCCGATATCGGCGGCCTGCTGCACGCCCGCAGGTTGCAGTGCGTGGTCCACTATGGCGAGGGGCCGCACGTGGCTGCCCTAGCACTAATCCCGCTGGCGATTCTGGCTCTCGAGCTCGCCCTCACCAGCCGCCGGCCATTCCACCTCTTATTGGCCGTTCTGGCGTGCATGGCGGTCGTCCTGACCAACTGGCCGGGAGCCGTCGATTTGACGATGGTTCTGATCGCGTGGATCTTATCCAAGGAACGATCCGGCTCACTTCGCGCCGCCGGATTGGTGGCGCTGGTTGGAATGGTAGGGTACGCGATCGCTTCCCCCTGGTGCCCGCCGTCGACGGTTCGCGTGGTTTTCGGCAATTCACAGCACGCGGCCGGATCGTTTGGAATGGGTTTCCAGCAGTTGGAGTGGGTCTCGATGCTGGCAGTGGCGTGCTGGGCACTGCGATATCTCTTGCGGCGCTGGCGGGCGTCCGAGCCGATCCGATTCTCCGCGCTGCTGACGCTAATCTCCGGCGTGGTCATCGTCGCTGCTTCCCATGGGAAGTATCTTCTCCCGCAACCGCAGCGTTTTCATCTGCTATTCGAGTTAGCGGTCACCATCCTGGCGGTATTCGCGTTGTGGCCCGCACTATCCCGCTTACCGCGCCTTTGGATCCGGCTTGCCGCCGGGGTAGCCTGCGTGCTGGTGTGCGTGCAAGTCTGGAATTACAGCCTGTATGGCAGGGAGATGATGCGACCCATCGAGATCGACAAGACCGTCGAGTACCGCGTCGCGGATTGGCTCGAGCGCAACGGGCCGTACGCGCGGGTCTTCGCGCCCGGCTCCATGTCTCTGTGGCTGAACACCTTCACGGACACGCCGCAACTCGCAGGCTGCTGTGACCAGAGCTTTTCCAATTTTGAGAGCCTGGTTGCCGCGTATACGATCTACACGGATCAAAACGCGGGAGATCGGGGCGCGTATTATTCGCTGATCTGGCTGAAGGCGTTCGGCGTGCAAGCGATCGCGATGGACGGCGCGGGCAGTACGGAGGCGTATCACCCTTATGCCCATCCGCAGAAGTTCGACGGCACGCTGCCGCGCCTGTGGAGCCAGGGCGATAACGAAATCATGGCAGTGCCTCATCGAACCGGAGGCCTGGCGCACGTGATTCCGGAAGCCGCTCTGGTGCGCCGCACGCCGATCCACGGCCTGGATGTGGCCCCGGTGTTGCCGTATATTGCGGCGCTGGACGACCCTGCGCTGCCCGCTGCCGCGATAGATTGGCGAAATCAGCACGACGCCACCATTCAGGCGCGGCTGAGCAAAGGACAGGTGGTATCCGTCCAACTGAGTTACACGAAGGGATGGCATGCCACCGTCGGCGGCCAGCCACGGGAAGTAATGGGGGATGCGATCGGCCTGCTGGCCATTCGCCCGCGTTGTGAAGGCGATTGCGTCATCCGCCTTACTTACGATGGAGGCACTGAAATGACCGTGGCCCGGATTGCCTCCCGGTCGATGGCGGGCCTGCTGTTGATTGGTGGGTTAATCGCCGAATGGAAGCGGCGCTCTAAGCAATCGACAACGACCGCTCCCTGACGGTCGCGGCTCCGATGCGCGGAAAAAAATGTCGAGACGACTCTCGACACATCAGGCTTGACAGCCCCGGATGGTGCACGGGCAAGCCGCGCCACGCGTCTAGAAGTGGAATCCCAGCGTTGCCGTAATGGCGCGCGGAGTGACGTAGTGAGTGCCGCTGAAGGTCGACAGGAAATTGTACAGGGCTTCCTTGTTGGTCAGATTGACTACCGTCAAGCGGGCGCTCCACTTGTATCTGTCGCCCCCGAAGAGGTTGTCATGGCCTACGGCGACGTCGAACAGATTGCGCGGCGCGATGCGCGGCGGGTTCAGGTCGTCATTCTCCGTGCCGGCGGCCGGAATCCTGAGCAGCGCGGACCCGTATTGCGATGCGGGGCAGATGTCGTTGGGGCTGATCGGTGAGGTCGGCGTGGCGTGCACGCTGCCGCAATAGAGCCCCGCTTCGAACTGCTGGTCCGGCGTCAGGTTGGAAACGTCGACAATCGAATCCGTTCCATCCGGGCCATTGGCGCAACTGCCACCGGCGCACGGCACGGGGCCGGCCACCAGGCCGCTGTCATACCGCCAGTTGAAGCTATACCACGGGCCCTTTTTCCACGGCTGGTATTGCAGGTGAGTGGTCTGGTTGAAGTTCTCGTCGTGGTCGATGCGGAAGACCGTGGCGCCCCCCGGCGTGGCGCCGATGCCGCTGATCTGCGGCGTGAAGAAGCGCGCCGCCACGTGGGAGAAGACTACGTACGCGGTCAGCCCGTGGTAATTGGGCATGCTGGCGCGAACCGCGTAGCCGGGGATCTTGGAGCGATCCCATTCGATGGGAAAAGTGATCGGAGAGTTGCCCAGCACGCTGAAGTCGTAAGCTCCGTGGGTGTATTTCCAGATGTACTCGCCATCCACCACGAGGTATTTTCCGAAAGCCTGCTGCAAACCGGCGTGGAATTCGTTGCGCCATCCGGGGGCGAGCGGGGCGGTTTCGCAAGGCCCCACGGCGGACATGATGGCGTTGATCACGGGATCGTTGCATCCAAGACTGGAAAGCACCAGGTTCTCGTTAAAAGGCGTTTCGAGCGTGCGGGCATAGGAAATCCGCAACACGGTACCGGTTGGCTTGATGTTGTACGCAATCCCCAGGCGCGGCTCCGGCTGGCTGGCGCTGGTGATGCCGCGGTAGACATCCTCGCGGAACCCCACGTTGAACGACCAGTTCTTGACCGTGATGCTGTCCTCGACAAACATGGCGACCTCACGAATATCGGCATGCCCGTAGTAGTGATACAGACCGCTGGTGGAGTTCGGGCAGCCGTCGGAGGCGGGCAAGGGACCGGTCCGGGTGAGGTCGTAGCAGCCGAGCAGAGGGTTGAATGCGGGATTCGGCTGCAACGCACCCACGCACTGCGATGGATTGGTGAGCGAGGCGAGAGTGTTCGGACTGCCGTCGGCGTTCAGGCAAACCGCGTTGGTGGCGGGATCGACCAGCCCCAGCGCGTCCTTCTCGGTGATGATGGTGTCCTGATACGTGACGCCGGCCTTGATGTTGTGGACGCCCCTGACGTAAGACACGCTGGTGCGCGCGCCAAGATTGGTCAGCCGGCGATTCTGGCCGATGGTTTCGGTCTGCAGGTCGGGAATCAGGTCGGCGAAAGGATTGCCGCTCGGGTAATAGTTGAATTGGTCCTGCCGCACGAAGCCGCCGAACGTGAGCACGGTGTGCGCATTCAGCAGGCGCGTCCAGGCGGGCGCGACGTTGAACGTGCGGATCTGGGCACGCTGATCGGTCGAGCCCACCGGAACGCCATTGGGGCCCAGGCCTCCATCATCGGCCACCAATCCGGACCACGCGGTTGCGTTCTGCGCGTCGAATGAATTCGGCGTCTGAAACCAGGAGCGGGTGAAACCGAAATTCACGTTGAGAGTGTCCGAGTCGGCGGGCTTGAGGTCCAACCGGTCGAAGAAATTCTCTTCGTTGCCGTGGTCGTGCATGACGGTAAGCTCCGGACCGTCCAGGAAGCGGCCGCTCTGGAGACCGCTGGCGGCGATAAAGTTGCCCCACCAGTTACCGCCGTACGCGAGGTTGAAGCTGCCGCCGCCGGTGCCGAAGCTGCCGTAGGTGGCGTCGATTTCGCCATGCGGCTGCGTCACGCCCAACCCGGAGCGAGTGGTCACCACGATCACGAGGCTGGTCTTGTCGCCGTATTCGGCCGGCGGCGCGCCTTCGATCACTTCCATCGACGCGACCGAATCGAGCGGGATCTGATTCGAAAAAACCTTGCTCTGCTGGTCGGTGATGGGCTGGTCATCCACCGAAAATGAGTTGGAGGCGTGATCGCCGAGTCCATGAAACAGACCGTCGGAATCGGCGGCGACGCCGGGAACGCTGGCCGTCACCAGCGAGCTGAGCGACGAGGATTGGCTTTCGAGCGGCAATCTGTCGAACAGCGCGCGGTCCACATCGGTGTGGGTGGTCGGGACGGTTTCCAGCAGATCCTCCGAACCCTCAACATCCACGGTAGTTTTCGATTCTCCGAGTTGCAGGTTGATCTTCAGCTCGGTGGGCACCACGGTTCGAACATTGACGTCCTGTACTCCCACCTGGAAGCCGGATGCGCTGGCGGTCAGGTGATAGTTGTTGAACGGAACATTGTCGAATGCAAAGATTCCCTGGCTGTCGGTGGCTGCGCTGCGGCTGTAATGGGAAACCGGGTTCTGAATTTCCACCACAGCGCCTTTGACCGATGCCCCGGAAGGATCCAGAACCGTACCGTGGATGGTCCCGGAGCTGCCGCTGCTCGACTGCGCATAGACCGAAAGGCCGTTGCAGCATCCCACGGCCAGCAAAGTGACAATAACCCTCGCGTATCTCATGATCTATGACTATTGTCACGGGGCAAATTGGCCGGACCCTAGCACAATTCGACCGGCGGGCGGGTCAGCGCGGCAAGCGGGCTAGTCTTGTCGATGAACGGACAGCCGCAACGTGGGGCAGGCGATTCCGCCTGCCAACCTGCTCACCACGCACGTCTCGCGCGCCGCTACAAGCTGAATCGCTCTTCCGTCCACGGGTCGCCGCGCATGTGGTAGCCGTTGGCTTCCCAGAAACCGGGGCGGTCCTTTTCTACCAACTCCAGGCCACTGAGCCACTTGGCGCTCTTCCAGGCGTACAACTCGGGAATCACCAGGCGCGCCGGGCCACCGTGTTCGAGCGTGATCGGCTCTCCATCGTGCAGAATGGCGACCAGCGAGTCGGCGGCCAGGAAGTGTTCGATCGGCAGGTTGGTGGTCCAGCCGCGATCATAGCCGTAGGCCACCACAAAGTGGGCCTCCGGCCGGGCGCCGCCGGCGCGGGCGATCAGCTCGCGGGTCGAGACGCCTTCCCACAGGTTGCCCAGGCGCGACCAGCGGGTGACGCAGTGAAAGTCGGCGAATACTTTGACCCGCGGCAGCTTTTGGAAATCCCCCCAATTCCACTCGGCGGGCTGCGCCACCAGGCCGCCCAGCCGCAAGCGCCAGCGGTTCAGATCGATCGCCGGCGGACCGCTGGCATCCAGCACCGGCCACTTCTCGGTCCGCGATTGCCCTGGCGGAACGCGCTCGGCGCGGCGCGTGTCCGGGCTGACGATTACGTTCGCTGGCAGCGAGCGCGCCGACGGCGCTTCCTTGCCTTGTGTTTTGTTGCTGTCCATTCCAAACACAGACGCCTCCCCTCGATACTATTCTGCCATTGGAGCCTGTCACGAAGTCCAGTTGAATCGCCGCCGACCGCTCCCTGACGGTCGCGGCTCTGATGCACCTGTTCGGTTGCATTGGGGCTGCGACTCCATTCCCAGCAGCCGTTGCTTGCGGCGATTATATCCAGACGGAGCCGCGACCGTCAGGGAGCGGTCGGCTTCAAGACTCGAATATGGCTATTCGATGGGCGGAACTGCCGGGCGGCAGCCGTAACAGGCAAGTGCAGTCAGATGAATCAGTGGGGAACCGGCTGAATAGCATACGCTCCCTTCGGCGGGACCGCTCCCTGTGGGGTGCCCTCTGGGCCCGGCTCCGATTCGCGTTTTGCAGCGACGGGAATTTGCGCCATAATCGAATCAAGCTGCGCTGCAACGGGTGGGAGCAGGAAGAGGCGCGGCGAACCTGGATGGCAACGGTATTCCAATTTGGCGTATCCGGCCGATCGGCCGGGCTGATCTGTTGCGGCGTGCTGCTGGCTTTCTCGCGGCCGCTCGCGGCGCAGGAACCGATGTCCGCCGAGACGCCGGGCGGCGTGGTCCGCCTGTTCGCCTCCGATGGCGCGGTGCTGGAATCGCAGGAAGCGCGCAAGGACCTGCCGTGCACGGTGACTCCCAGTAAGCCCGTGCTGGGCTTCGACCTGAAGTTTCACGCGGGGTATGAAGTCGGCGTTCCGCTCAAGGAACTGGCTGGCGATGGCAACCAGCTCACCATGGTCTTTCGCGTGATTCCCGAGGGCCATGCCGACGATCCGGTCTATTTGGCGCAACACGTTTCCGTGCCGCCCCTCGACGATGTGGATCGCGGGCCCGCCTTTCTGCTGGGCGCCTTCGACGTCGGCGAAGGCAAGTATCACATCGATTGGCTAATGCGCGATCGCACCGAGCGCGTGTGTTCCTTCCATTGGGACGCCGAGGCTGCACTGGCCCCGCGCGACAGGCAAATCGCCCTCGAAATCGCGGCCGGCGCGGTGCGGCCGTTCGATCCCGAGAGCTTCAAGGCCGAGCCGCCGGTCGTGCGGGACCACGGCGGTTCACCCCTCAAGGTGAAGGTGATCGTCAATTTTGCGCCCCAGGACTCCGCCGCGGCGGCCTTGCAGCCGATGGAAACCAGCGCGCTGGTTTCCATCCTGCGCGGCATCGCCCGCGAACCGCGCATCGCTAAGTTTTCCGTGGTCGCGTTTAACCTGCAGCAACAGAAGGTGATCTACCGCCAGCCGGAGGCTCCGCAGATCGATTTTCCGGCGCTGGGCCACGCCCTGAGCGCGCTCAACCTGGGCACCACCGATCTCAAGCGGCTGGCGGAGAAGCATCCCGGCTCGGAGTTCCTGGCCGGCCTGATGTCGGCTGAAGTAAGCCAGGCGAAGGACGGCCCGGACGCGGTCATTATCGCCGGCCCCAAGTTGGGTGCGGAAGACGTGATTCCGCCCGACGCGCTGAAGCAGCTCTCCGACGTGAAGTTCCCCGTCTTCTACATGAGCTACAATTTGAATCCGGCGGCGAACCCCTGGCGCGACGCCATCGGAAACGCCGTTAAGTATCTGAAAGGTATGGAATTCACCATCAGCCGGCCGCGCGACTTGTTCTTCGCCTGGAGCGAGATCATGGGCCGCATCGTGAAGGGCAAACCGGGCGCTACGGTTGCGGGTAACGCGCCCTCCCAATAGGACGTCAAACGCATTAGTCCATGCGAATAGCCGCCATCGCGTTGGTTGCCGGTCTGCCTTGCCTGGGGCAGCAGTTGGGGCTTATGGAGAATCTGGCCCCGAACCTTCCGACACCGCAGATGGTGGTGCAGAAAATGCTCGAAGCCGGCCACGTGAAGGCCGGCGAAACCGTCTACGACCTGGGCAGCGGCGACGGGCGGATTCTGATCGCCGCGGCGCAGCAGTTCGGCGCGCGCGGAGTGGGCATCGAGATCCTGCCGGAGATGTGCACGAAATCGCGCCAGCGCATCAAGGAGCTCGGGCTGGAAGACAAAATCACGATCGTGGAAGGCAGCGCCCTCCATGCGGACCTGCGCCCGGCCGACGTGGTGACGATGTGCCTGCTCACCAGCTCCAATGAGCGCCTGCGCCCGCTGCTCGAGAAATCCCTCAAGCCGGGAAGCCGCGTCGTCAGCAGCGAGTTTCCGGTCAAAGGCTGGCGCCCGTTCGCCGTCGCCCACGTCCGCGAAGGCTCCATGGAACATATCATTTACGTGTACAGCATGGGGAAGACGAAGTAGGGTTGGGGCGGAGGACAGAAGTCAGCGGGGCGGGAGTCAGGAGTCAGAAGACAGGAGTCAGAAGACAGGAGTCAGAAGTCAGAATCCTTCGTCGGTGGAGGTGACTCGTGGCTTCCACCTCCCGCTTCCGACTCCTGACTTCTTACTCCTGACTCCTATTCTTCGTAGCACCCCCGGCCCGGGACGCATTCCTCTTCGCCGACGGCCTGGCCATCGGGGCCCAGGCATTTGAAAGTGTGCTGGCACCAGAAGGCGCGGTCGTCGGAGTGCTGCACGGTGGGGTCCCATTCGGCCTGGACGAACATACCCTTCCAGCGCAGCTTCTCGCAACGCGCGCCGATCACAGGTAAGGATTCCATTTTCAGGCCCTCACTTTCGCGGCAGCGAGCGGCGAATCGGCGGCTAACGTCGTCGAGTTCGGACTCACCTTGGCAGCGACAGCGGCCAGCAGCGCCCGCTTGACTGCCGTTTTGGCCAGCGTCACTTTATAGGCATTGTGGCTGAGCGGCTGTGCGCCTTCGACTGCGGCTCTGCCCGCGGCTTCGGCGGTTTCGGGGGTGATGGTCTTGCCCACCAGCCACTCGCCTGCCGCTTTGGCTTCCCACGGCGTGGGCGCCACGTGCCCTAGCACGATCCGGGCCGAACCCACCATGGAACCCTTCATGTGAATGGCGACCACAGCCGCGGCCAGCGGCCAATCGAGCGCTTCCTTCTGCCGCACTTCATAGGTCGCCGAATGCGTTACTCCGGCGGGCACCAGGATTTCGGCGAGAATCTCATCCGGCCGCAAGGCAATTTCGCGCGTGTTTTCATTCTTCGGCGTCACGAAGAAATCCTTCACCGATATCAGGCGAACGCCTTTGGCGGAAACCAACCTCACTTTGGAGTCCAGCGCGATCAGCGCCGGACCCAGGCTGGAGGCGCTGACAAAGTACGCCGGGCCGCCTCCGAAGATGGCGTGATACTGATTCTCGCCGCCCGTCACGAGCGATTTGCCGTCCTTCATCGCCAGCAGCCCGAAGCCCTGCCGGTAATACCAGCAGCGCGGGCGCTGGCATAGGTCGCCGCCCACGGTTCCCATGTGGCGGATCTGCGGGCTGGGGATGCCGGCCGCCGCCTCGGCCAGCGCCGGGTACGCGGCACGCACTTCCGCGTTCCTGGCCAGTTCGTCCATGGTGACGGTGGCGCCAATGCGCAGATGCGCCGCGGTGCGGACTATCCCGCCCAGCTCATGGATCGACTTGATGTTCACCACCCGTTTGGGCGTGTGCAGCGAGTCTTTCATCAGGCTGATCAGGTCGGTGCCGCCAGCCAGCACGTCGGCTTCGCCCCAGGAAGCCGCCAGCAGACCGGTGGCTTCCTTCAGGCTGGCCGGATTCGCATATTCAAAGGCTTGCATTACGCGTTCCTCCCTTCCAGCGCGTCCAGCACGTGATCCGGCGTCATCGGGATGTGCGGCACCCGCACGCCGATCGCATTGGCTACCGCGTTGCCCACCGCCGCGCAGATCGCAATGGCCGGCGGCTCGCCCAGCCCGATCACGCCGCGCTTGTCGTTTTCCGGCCGGATATCCAGGTGCACCACGATCTCGCCGATATCGCCGATCCCGGCCAGCTTGTAAAACTCCATGTCGGCGTTCAGCATGGCGCCGGTCTGCGCGTCCATGAAGCGCCGTTCAAACAGGGCCGTGGAGATGCCCATAATGACGGCGCCGTAAACCTGGCTCTCCGCCAGGCGCGGGTTGATGATGAGGCCGCAATCCTGCACGGCCACGTAACGGATGATCTTCACGATCCCGGTTTCGGTATCCACCGAAACTTCGGCCACCTGCACGCCGCCAGCGCCGGAGGAGATCAGCTCGCGGCTGGGATTGCGCTGATCGTTGGCGCCGGTTTCGGTAATCACGCCGGCGGCGCCGATCTTCTTGCAGGCCGCCGTCCAAGTCAGGCTCTTCGACGGGCTGCCCTTCACGCGGATTTGGCCGTCAACCGCCTCCAATTGATCGGCGGTCGTCTCCAATGCCGGCGCGGCTGCGTCGAACAGCTTGGCCAGCGCGTTCACGGCAGCCTTGCGTGTGGAAGCGGATACACCGCCGACGGTGGTGGAACCGCCCGATCCGTTGTCGGGCGGCAGGTCGTTGGAACCGATGGCCAGCTTGATGGCCGCCATCGGCAGCCCCAGGGTTTCCGCGGCGACTTGGGTGATGATGGTGCGAGTTCCCGTGCCTAGATCCTGCGTGCCGATATCCACCTGCACCGAGCCATCGGCGTGCAGCGTCACGTTGCATTGGCTGTTGTGGCCGCCTCCGCCCCAGGCGCTGAAGCCTAGCCCCATACCATGTTTCACCGGCCCCGCGCTTGTGCCGCGCGGCTTCCAGCGTGTTTTCCACTGAGATTTTTCCGCTGCCTTGTCGAACTGGTAACTGTAAAGATCCTGGCGGGCTTTGGGCGCGTACTGCAAGTTAAGCTTGAAGACTTCCAGCGGATCCAGACCGGCCTTGGCGGCGAAATCCTCGATCGCGCTGCAAGTCAGATACGCAGCCTGCTGGTTGTTCGGCGCGCGCCAGGCGCGGAAGGGACCGGTGTTGGTGGAAACCGCCGTATGCACCAGCCGCTTATTGGGGATCGGGTGATTCGAATCGTCGAGAATGTACGGCAGCGGAGGCGAACCGCCGCCGGTGAAACCGCCGGTGGCCCAGGACTTCGACTCCCACGCCGTGATGGTGCCGTCCTTGCCGCCGCCGATCTTGATCTGCGCGAAAGCCGATGGCCGATTGCCGGCGATGCGCTGCTCAGTGGCGCGGTCGAGGAACAGCTTCACCGGCCGCCCGCCCGATTTCTGCGACAGCCGCGCCCCCACTTCAGCCCACGAATCGGGCGAGAACTTGGACCCGAAACCGCCGCCGATGTAGTCCATCTTTACCTTGAAGTTTGCGGCTGGAACCTTCAGATTCTGACCGAGTTGCCCCGCATAATGAGTGACGTCCTGCGTGGAAGGCCACACCCAGACGCTGTCGCCCTGCCACTGAATGGTCTGGCCGTGCGGCTCCAGGCAGCAGTGCGTCACCACCGGGATGCCGTAGTGGCCCTCGGAAACCACCCCAGCTTGTTGAAAGGCCGCGTCAGGGTCGCCTTTGAGTACCTCGCCGGCGGCTTTGGCGCGCGCACCGGCCTGCGCTACGTCTTCTTCTTTCACCAGGTGCGGCAGCACTTCGTAGACCACCCGGATGGCGTTTGCCGCATCGCGCGCGGTCTCTTCGGTCACCGCGGCCACCGCGGCTACCTCGGCGCCCTGCCACTGGATTTCGGTTCCCGCCGGCGACACCACCAGCACCGCCGTCACGCCTTGGATCTTCTCCGCCGCGCTGGTGTCCACGCTGGTGACCCGTGCATGCGCGTGCGGGCACGTGAGGTAGACGCCGAAAAGCAGGTCCTTCGGGTTCATGTCGGATGAGTAGCGCGCGCGGCCGCTGGCTTTGGCCGGTCCATCCAGCCGCTTCGGCGATGTACCGATTACCTTGCGCGCCTCCATGGGAGGCCAGCTATAGTCGGGCGTGTTAGCCATTCTTGCCTCCTTGCGGCTTCATCGTGCGAGCCGCTTCCAGCACGGCCTGACGGACGCCCATATAGGTGCCGCAGCGGCACAAGTTGCCGCCCAGCCCGTGTTCGACTTCTTCCAGGGTTGGATTGGGATGCTCGGCCAGGAATCCTTTGGCCGCCATCACGAACCCCGGTGTGCAGTAGCCGCACTGCTGGGCGTCGTGATTCCAGAACGCGGCCGAGACCGGGTGCAGTTGGCCGGGTTCGGCGATGCCCTCGATGGTTTCGATCGCCTTGCCTTGCGCATCGATGGCCAGCACCGTGCACGAGTAAACGCTCTTTCCATTCATCAGCACCGTGCACGCGCCGCAGGTGCCGCGGTCGCAGACGCGCTTGGCGCCGGTAAGATCGAGCCGGTTGCGCAGCGCGTCAAGCAGCGTGACGCGCGGTTCCACGGTCAGGCGAACCGGCTTGCCGTTGATGTTGAGCGTGATGGGTACCGGGCCGGGCCCGGCGCTGGTGGCGGCTGCCGGCGCGGCTTCCGCCGCCTTCTCGAGCAGGCCGGCTCCCAGCGCGCCGCTGCCGATTCCCACGCCTTGGATGAACCCACGTCGCGAATAGCCGGGCTTGGCCGGCCGGGAGCGATCGGGGTCTTTTTTTGAGCTCACCTGAGGCACCTCACTTTCGTCATTTGGTCGAACGGTTTCCGGCGTGCCGGATGCGTCAGTCACTATATCAAATCCGCCACGTGGGTGGGGGCAGCGGGGCAGAGATTGTCGCGGCCAAGTAGAAAGTTCCGCTTTGAGCCAAGTAGAAAGTTCCTCTTGACAACCGCAAGGTTGAAGGATGGAACGAATCGCGATGAGCCAATCGGAACGGGACGGCTTGCACTGGCTGAAGC
>Ga0326728_10006637_pt1 | contig 30889 bp, 34 predicted proteins | sample MB3enrmetagenome_FD_207602 | JGI IMG/M metagenome (GOLD analysis project Ga0326728, IMG submission 207602) | Lab enriched peat soil microbial communities from McLean, Ithaca, NY, United States - MB31MN | ecosystem: Environmental > Terrestrial > Soil > Wetlands > Peat | place: USA: New York...
ACGTAGAAGGCTTCATGGATCGTACGCGCGAGATTGTTCACGTCCTTGACAAGATAATTATGCTTGGTGCAAGAGCGCGTGATGCCGACCGTATCGGCTTCCTGGAACGCATCATTGCCGATGAGCTGCGTCGGAACCTGGCCGGTAAAACAAACGACCGGAATGGAGTCCATTAGCGCATCTGCGAGGCCCGTGACTGTGTTGGTCGATCCCGGCCCCGACGTCACCAGAGCTACGCCAACCTTGCCTGTCGAACGCGCATAGCCCTCTGCCGCGTGCACTGCCCCCTGTTCATGGCGAACGAGGAAATGCTTGACGGCTTTTTGCTGAAAAAGCGCATCGTAAATGGGCAAGACCGAACCGCCGGGATAGCCGAAAATATGTTCGACTTCTTGGTCCCGCAAAGCACGGATGATGATCTCAGCCCCAGAGAGCGATATAGGATTAGCCATTTAGATACCCGGTATAAAAGCCTTTGAATTGGGTTAAGAGAGTATAGATCGATTATTTCGGCGCAGAAAACAAGCACGAAATTTCCCCACAGAAAAAACCTTATTGCTCGTGCGGTTCAAATTTTCTTGGCCTTCAAGACGATAAAAAACAAAGGGCCAAAAACTTTCGCACGTGCACAAAACTGTCGCTTCGCATTTGCAACAATACTGTTGCGGTGCAATATGTCTTTTTTTCTTATTTATCAACGATTTCTGTTGAAAGAAACCAAGAATCAATTATAAGCGTCACTAATTTCCTGAGACATCGGAGAGGAGAACATCTTATGAGCGCTGGTATGGCTGTTCTGCAAGATTCCCTTCCCTCTTCGGCTGTCGCCGAGGGCGTTAGTAACGCCTCATCTCCCGCGCCTTTCAAGGCTTCACGGTGGCAGCGGAAGATCGACGTACGCGATTTCATTCATACCAATTATACGCCGTATTCCGGCGATGAATCTTTTCTGGCGTCGATTACGCCGCGCACTGAAAAGCTATGGAAGCTCGTTCTCGATTTAATGGACGAGGAAAGCCATAAAGGCGGCACGTTGGATATGGATACCTCGGTTATCTCGACGATCACCTCCCATGCGCCGGGGTATATCGATAAAGAGCTGGAACAGATTGTCGGCTTGCAAACGGACAAACCTTTCAAGCGTGCGCTGATGCCCTTCGGCGGGATCCGTATCGCCGAGGATTCGTTGAAGTCTTACGGCTTTGAGATCGCGCCCCAGGTTCACGATATTTTCACCACATACCGGAAAACGCACAACGACGGTGTTTTCGACGTCTATCCCAAGACGGTCAAAAAAGCCCGCAAAGCCGGCATTGTGACCGGCCTGCCCGATGGCTATGGGCGTGGCCGCATCATTGGCGACTATCGGCGCGTGGCGCTTTACGGCACGACACGCCTGATTGAGGACAAGAAAGAACAATTCCGCTCGCTTGACGCATCCATCACCGATGAAACCATCCGCCTGCGCGAAGAAATCGCCGAACAGGTCAAGGCCTTGAAAGAATTGGAGGCGATGGCCGCTTCCTATGGCTTCGACATTTCTCGCCCTGCCGTGACCGCGCGCGAGGCCGTGCAATGGGTGTACTTTGGTTATCTCGCCGCCGTGAAGGAACAAAACGGCGCGGCGATGTCGTTGGGACGCGTTGCGAATTTCCTCGATATCTACTTCGAACGAGACCTTGACTCCGGCCTCCTGACCGAACCTCAGGCTCAGGAGATCATCGATCATTTCGTCATCAAGCTGCGGATGGTGCGCTTCGCCCGCACGCCCGAATACAACGCGCTTTTCTCCGGCGACCCGACGTGGGTGACGGAGGCTCTGGGCGGCATCGGCGAAGACGGGCGCGCGCTCGTCACGCGCACGTCGTTCCGTTTCCTGCACACGCTGACAAATCTGGGTTCTGCGCCCGAACCGAACCTCACCGTCCTGTGGTCTGAGCGTTTACCGGAAGCCTTCAAAAAATACTGCGCGAAAGTATCGATTGCGACCAGCTCGATCCAGTACGAAAACGACGATCTGATGCGTCCCCACTGGGGCGACGATTACGGCATTGCCTGCTGCGTGTCGGCGATGCGGATCGGCAAACAGATGCAGTTCTTCGGGGCGCGCGCCAATCTTGCCAAGGCCCTGCTCTACGCGATCAATGGCGGTCGCGACGAAGTCAGCGGCGATCAGATTGCGCCTGCGTTTGCGCCTATCACGGACGATGTTCTTGACTATCAGGAAGTCAGGACACGGCTTGACACGATGATGGATTGGCTTGCCGGGACGTATATGGATGCGCTCAATATCATCCATTATATGCACGATAAATATTGCTATGAGCGCATCGAGATGGCCCTGCACGACCGCGATATTCTTCGCACGATGGCTTGCGGGATCGCGGGCGTTTCGGTTGCCGCGGATTCATTGTCCGCTATCAAGTTCGCCAAGGTGCATGTCATCCGCGATGAGCGCGGGCTGGCCATCGACTTCCGCACGGAAGGCGATTTCCCGCAATACGGCAATAACGACGATCGCGCTGACTCAATCGCGGTGGAATTGGTCGAGAACTTCATGAACAAGCTGCGGCGCAAGTCGACCTATCGCAACGCGATGCCGACGCTTTCGGTTCTGACGATCACTTCGAATGTCGTGTATGGCGAGAAAACCGGGAGCACGCCTGATGGCCGCAAGGCCGGAGAGCCTTTTGCGCCGGGAGCTAACCCCATGCATGGCCGCGACAAAAAAGGCGCGCTGGCTTCGTTGTGCTCGGTGGCGAAATTGCCTTATGAACACGCGCAAGACGGCATTTCCAACACTTTTTCCATCGTGCCGGAAGCCTTAGGCAAAACGGAAGGCGACCGCGTGAACAATCTTGCCGGCCTTCTGGACGGGTATTTCCTCAAGAAGGGGCATCACCTCAACGTCAACGTCTTCAGGCGCGAGACGTTGCTCGATGCGATGGAGCATCCGGAAAATTATCCGCAACTGACGGTTCGCGTTTCCGGTTATGCCGTCAATTTCATAAAACTAACGCGCCAGCAGCAGGAAGACGTCGTGAGCCGGACGTTCCATAGGGCGATGTAAGCGAGAAGCATTTGGCATTTAGCATTTGGGGAAGAAAGATAGTATGTTCCCTGAACAACTAATCCCCAAATGCCAAATGCCAAATGCTGAATGCCTCTCTGGTTACATCCACTCCATCGAAACGGCAGGAACCGTTGACGGGCCGGGATTGCGTTTTGTCGTTTTCGTGACGGGCTGCCCGCTGCGCTGCCTGTATTGCCACAATCCCGACAGCCATCAGATGATGCGCGGCCAGAAAACGACGGCTGATGCGCTTGTGAAGGAAATTGCCCAGTACCGCGAGTTTCTGATGCGTACCGGCGGCGGCGTTACGGTCAGCGGCGGCGAGCCTTTGACCCAAATACCATTTGTCACCGCGATTTTTCGGGGCTGCAAGGAGCTTGGCCTGCATACGGCGCTGGATACGTCCGGCTATCTCGGCGCCCACGTTAAGAACGATCTGCTGGATGTGACCGACCTTGTGTTGCTGGATATCAAGTCGTTCGACCCCTTCACGTACCGGAAAGTTACGAGCGTAAACCTCAAGCCGACGCTGGATTTTGCAAAACGTCTGGCGATGATGGGCAAGCCGATGTGGATCAGGTTTGTGCTTGTGCCCGGTTTGACTGACGATTTTGAAGCGCTGAACAAGATGGCCGATTTTGTCGCCGAACTTAAAACAGTAGAACGTGTTGAAATCTTGCCTTTCCACAAAATGGGAGAATCGAAGTGGGAAGAGCTTGGCCTTGATTATAAATTGAAAGATACCCAGCCCCCCTCGCCTGAATTGGTCGCTCAGGTGAAGGAGATTTTTAAGGGGCGTGGATTGATGGTTATTTAGATTGGGCAGCGTGCCTTACAGGGCGGCGTTTCATCCAGTTTTATTATTTTTTAAGGGAACTGATTCATAGGCCTCCGTAAAATCGTCCGAAGGCATAAGCGAGCATGAGAGACATGGTCAGGATTCCGGCTCCAAGAACCAGCACATGCCGGGTCTTGCGCAGATTGAAACTTCCGACACGACAGATAAGCAGGTAAGCAATAACAAGGTTGAAGAATCCCCATAGGACATTGATTATCGCAGAGGATAAACCCTCTCCGGGTGGCGATGCGAAAGGACTTTGGAAGGGATGCCCCGAAATTCCATTCATCAAATGGGGCGCGGCGTTTGCAAGAAAAGCGCCTCCAAAAAAGTAAGCCAAATAATAGTACCAGCGCATAGTTGTTCTCCCATAGTTAACGAATGAGGGGTGGTTTGCCGGGTTCCTAGATTGACTCTAAAAGAAATCTACTGCTTTTCCTTTGCTTTCCCTTTCCGATACCGCCTCGCCCAATTCTTGATATCCATCTGGCGCGCGCGGGCGACCGCAAGGGCGTCGGCGGGGACGTTCATGGAAATGACGCTTCCCGCACCAACAAACGCACCATCGCCAACCGTGACGGGAGCGACAAGCGCCGTATTGGAGCCGATAAAGGCTCCAGCGCCAATCTTCGTTTGCGCTTTATGGAAGCCATCGTAATTGCAGGTGATCGTCCCTGCCCCAATATTAGCCTTTGATCCGACAGTAGCATCGCCGATATAGGACAGATGATTGATTTTGGCTCCCGCGCCAACCTCGGCTTTCTTGATTTCGACAAAATTGCCGATGTGTGCGTTCTCCCCGATGACTGAGCCGGGGCGTAGGCGCGCAAAAGGCCCGATGATCGCGCCGGTTTTGATCTTGGCTTGTTCCAGATGACAGAAGGCTCTGATCTCAACGTTGTCGGCTATTTCGACGCCAGGGCCGATAAACACGTTAGGGCCTATTGTCACGTCGCGGCCTATGGCCGTATCCGCCGATAAATACGTAGTCGCGGGGTCGAGAAGCGTCGCGCCGTTCAGCATCGCCTGCTTGCGTAACCGTTGCTGCATCAGCTGTTCGACTTCGGCCAGCTCCACGCGCGAGTTGATGCCGCGGACATCCTCGGCGGGCATATCCGCCACAGCGCACGTCCAGCTTTCTTTCCGCGCCAGTTTCACGCAGTCCGTCAGATAAAACTCGCTTTGGGAATTATCGTTACGCAGCTTGGAAAGAAGCGGCCAAAGTTTATCAGCCGCGAAAAGCATGATGCCGCCGTTGCACAGCCTAACCTTGCGTTGTGAAGGATTGGCGTCTTTGGTTTCGACAATGGCCGTCAGATGACCGCGTTTATCCATAATCAAGCGGCCATACGACGCAGGATCTTCCGCCGTGAATCCTGCCACCACGATGGCTGCGTTCGTTTCGGCGCGTTTCTTACGCAGGCCTTGCAGTGCCTCTGCGGTCACAAGAGGCGTATCGCCGAATAACACGATGATTTCGCCCTTAAACGTTTTCAATTCGCGTCGCGCCGCCTTAACGGCATCGCCCGTGCCAAGCGGCTTCGGTTGAATCACGCATTTATGGGGGGCTACGATTTCCTGAACTGCCTTCATCTTTGGCCCTGTCACCACGACGAGCTTCGCGGGCTTAAGGGATGTGCATGCCGCGAGGATATGCTTTATCATCGGCTGTCCGGCAACAGGATGCAGGACTTTTGGCATAGTAGATCGCATGCGAACGCCAAGCCCTGCGGCCAGAACGATGCATGCAAGGGGCGGTGTTGGGGAAGAAGCTGTTTTTGTCATGGTGCTTTTTTGCCATAAACGTTATGTTTTACCAACAAGAACTATGGAAAACCCGCTATGCCACGCTTACAGGGCCTTATTTTCGATTGTGACGGCACGCTGCTCGACAGTGCGCCCGTTATTGCCCAAGCGCTGAATAAGATGCTTCAGCAACAGGGGCGGCGTTTGCTATCGCTTGAAGAGGTTAAACCGATGATCGGCGAAGGGGCGATGGCCTTGGTGGAGCGTGGATTTTTGGCGACGGGCGGCCCTCCCGGCAGCGATCTGTTTCCTTTCGTGCAGCAATATATCAGCGCCTATCGCAACATTACGTCCGATCCCGCTCAAATCTTTCCGCATGTGCTTGATGTTTTGGAGCGTTATTCCAAGGCCGGCGTAAAGCTGGGCATTTGCACGAACAAGCAGGAACTCCTGACTCATCGCGTTCTGGAAGAGCTTAACCTTCAAGGCTTTTTCGGATTCGTCGCTGGCGGCGATACCTTCCCCGTTCACAAGCCACACCCGGATCATGTTTATGGCGTCATTAAAGCTCTGGATGTGCCGCGCGAGGGCTGCGTATTCGTTGGCGACGGTCCGGCGGATGTTCGCGCGGCGCACGGTGCACAAATTCCGTGTATCGTCGTTACGCACGGCTACACGAACGATGCGGAAGATCTGGATGCAGACCGGCTGATAAACGGTTTTGACGAATTACCAGCCGCTCTTCAGGAAATGGGATTCACGCTTTAATACCGCTTACATCGCGTTTGACAGTTCCATCGTCAGGCGCTGATCGGCTGTTCTTTTCTGCTCATCGCTGAGAGCTTTATAGAGCGGGTCGATCGCTTCCTTCAGCTTTTTAATGTTTTCAAAATGAACCTTCGCCGCTTTTTCTCTGGCTGCTAGTTCGTCAGGAATGCCGCGCATGCCCGTTGGGGAGACTGTTGGGTTCTTCGGATCTGGCTTGCTCAAATCCTCGATTGCCTTAGCGTTCGCAAGCGCGGTCTTAGAGAGATCTTCCCAAAGAGACTCTTGCTTGCTGGTGATCTTCAACCCAACTTTGAGAGCGGCAAGCCGTTCTTCAAGCATTTCTGACATGGTCGGAGGCGCATTGACCGTCGGCATTGGGGACGCCATAGGAGGTACAGGGGCCGGCTGCTCTGCGAGTACCGGGGTTGCCACAAGCAGAAAAGTTGCAACAACCAAACCGTAAGTCTTACATCCAAGCATGTTTGTCTCTCCTTTAGTTTGTGATAGAAAACCTGATGGCATGATGGCACTATTTTTTATCAGCAATCAAGCCCAGCGATGATTCAAGTTCAGCCGCCGTCGCATAATGCCAGCCGCTCAAATGAACGACGATCCAGCCCCACGAGCTGGGGCTTTCGGCCTTCACCGCCAATTCCGGCAATTCGGGCGAGAGAGTCGCAAGCCATATCCGGAACGGCTCGCGGTGCCCTTCCTTGCCGTTCGTCGTTTGCCAGAAGCGGCTGTGCTCGCGATCCTTCCATTCGCCCGCAATCATCGTGAACGCCACGTCGCAAATACGCGCTTTGCCGTTATAAAGGCCATAATCCTGCGGATCGGTTTCGCCCCAGCTTTTGTCTTCGCTAGTGAGATCGAAGCGGCGCTTGCCGTCGTACACCGGCTCGGTCGCCTGGCATTTCTTGTTAACGGCCAGATCGCCAAGCAACTGAAGAATGCTGGTCAGGGGATCGAGCGCGCCGCGTTTTTGTTCGTCCGTGACAATTTCGCGTTTCGGGTCTGGCTCTTCGGGCGGCTCGAATTCCGTGGTTATGTTTTGCCGGTTGTCGAAATGCATCCGGATCGTTTTGGCCGCGTTCTTCCATGTCGCTGTGTTCCAGTGCTCTTTGGGCTCGAAACGCGCGCCTTCGATCCGCCCATCGGAGCGGAGCCGCGCCTCCCACGGAAACAGCCAGTGCCAGAAACCGTTTGTCTGCACTAACGCATTAATGCGAAACTGGCTGTGTTCTTCCTGAAAAAGAAAATGCGCTTCCAAAAAATGCATGCCCCCGACGTACACGGCATAATCGGCAACAACGGGCCGCAGGGTCGGCAGTTGCTGCCGCGGCGGTTGTTGTGACGCTGAAGAAGGAGCTTTATGCGCTGCTTTCGCTTTGGCGTGCGCGCCGGAAACCGGCGTCAAAGCCATCGCAAATGCGAATATGACAAGAGTTATCCGGCGCATGAAGGCATCCTTATGACCAACAATGGCAGAATTAAGGAAACGTCAAAATTCCATTTTCCCAATGTATCTTAAAATTGAATCGGTTTCATCCGTAAAGGCCCCATCAGCATTATGCAGAATAAGCGGCGAACAAATCGTCTGTGATAAATTTCCGCCCTTCTCCGCTCGCACGATCACGCGTTTTGGCGCACGTCCAGCTTTTGGCGCAATAGGCTTGATCCAAACCGCGCCGAAATCTTCTTTCAACTTATCAAGAATTTCATCAAGCCTGTCGGCACGATGAATCAACGTGAGAATTCCTCCCGATTTCAAAGCTTGCGCCGCACTGGCGATCCACAAAGCCAAATCCCCCTCTTCTTCCGTATTTGCCTTGCGCTTGCCGGGATGGGCCGAAACATCGTGATGTGCTTTATCATGATAAGGCGGGTTCATCATGACGTGATCGAATGCGCCTTTCATTTTATCCGGCAATCGCGTGGCGTCGCCCTCCGTCACACGTAATTCTGCCGCCAGAGCATTGCATTCGATATTCGCCGCGCATAAATGCGCCAGAGCGGACTGAATCTCGATCCCTGTAACGGCAATCCCCGAAACACGGCAAGCAAGCGCGAGCATGGCGCCACCGACGCCACAGCCTAACTCAAGCACCTTCTGGCCTGCCGCAGCCGGAACGGCGGCTGCCAATAGCACTGTATCAATGGCCACGCGATAGCCATCCGCGGGTTGCTCAAATTTAATCCGGTTATTTAAAAGGCCATCGATTGTGGTTTTCAGCATAAAATTCCGTGAGTTCTGGCTTTTCTTGTGCCGATGATTATACTTCGTCACATCCGTCTTTCACGAGCAAAATCATGGCTACGATCATTCCGTTCGAATCCTCCCGCGAAACGCGCCATACGCCGGACGATACGGCTTTGGAGCGCATTTCCGCGCTGGTCACCGAGGATATGGCCGCCGTCAATCATGTCATCATCCAGCGCATGGAAAGCCAGGTTCCGCTGATCCCGCAACTGGCGCAGCATCTTATCGCGGCAGGCGGTAAACGGCTGCGCCCGCTTCTCACGCTGGCGAGCGCGAAATTGTTCAATTACGATGGCACGCGGCATCGCAAGCTTGCGGCGTGCGTCGAGTTCATCCATACGGCCACGCTTTTGCACGACGATGTGGTCGACGCCAGCGTCCTGCGCCGGGGCGGGCCTTCGGCCAATACCTTGTTCGGCAATCAGGCCAGCGTTCTCGTCGGCGATTTCCTTCTCAGCCGCGCGTTCCAGTTGATGGTCGAGGATGGCTCGATCGACGTGCTGCGTATTTTGTCTACGGCTTCGGCTGTCATCGCCGAGGGCGAAGTGATGCAGCTCACGACCAACAACGACAGCACGACAAGCGAACAGGCTTATCTTGAGGTTATTCGCGCCAAAACGGCGGAATTGTTCGCCGCGGCCTGCCGGATCGGCGCGGTTGTGGCTGCGCGGCCTGCCGCCGAGGAAGAAGCTCTGCGGACTTTCGGCCTTAATCTCGGCATCGCGTTTCAGATTGTGGACGACGTGCTGGATTATTCCGCCAAGCAGGAACAATTAGGCAAAACCGTGGGCGACGATTTCCGCGAAGGCAAAGTCACGCTGCCTGTCATTCTTGCGCTTCATCGCGGTAATGAGGCCGAGCGCGCCTTCTGGCACCGCACGCTGAACGATCAGGAACAACGCGCCGGCGATCTTGCCCACGCGCAGGATATCTTGCTGCGCTACAATGCGCTGCGCGATTCCGTCGAGCGCGCGCAGCACTATGGCGCGATTGCCCGCGACGCGCTCGGCCTGTTTCCGGATCATCCGGCCAAACGCGCCCTGCTGGATATTGTGGATTTTACGGTTGAGAGGGGGTTTTAGGCCGCAGTTGCATTTTCCTTGTAGGGAGCAATTTTAGCCAATCGTTTTTTTGTTATGGAGGCATGACCTGCGATTTCAAGGTCATATTGGGCTTGCAACCCAAGCCATAATTCGGCGCTGGTGCCAAAAAAGCGTCCCAACAGCAAAGCCGTATCGGCAGATACCCCCCGCTCGCCGCGCAAAATTTGTGTCACGCGAATGGGCGTGACGCCAACCGCCTTCGCCAACGCGTAAGCGGACATATTCAAAGGCTCAAGAAAATCATGCAACAAAATCTTGCCGGGATGCACGGACCGAAGGCGTTTACCCGTCGCCACATCGCTGAAATCGATCCGGCCTTTGTCCAGAAGTTCGCGAGAAATTGTCATGATGTCCTCCCCTTAATGATAATCAACAAGTTCGGCTTGCCACGCATTGTTCTCATGCCACATAAAGCAAATCCGCCATTGGTCGTTGACGCGAATGCTCATTTGCTCCTTACGGTCACCGGATAAAACTTCAAGCTTGTTGCCCGGCGGAACACGCAAATCTTTTAAAGTCCGCGCTTTATCGAGCAGCTTCAGTTTCTCACGTGCCCGTTCCTGCAATCGGGAATGAACGCCCTTGATATGGCGGCCGGCAAAAATGGCAGCCGTGCGTTTGTCCCGAAAGCTCTCGATCATGCTCTTATATTATCGCAATTCGATATTATCGTCAAGCGATAAATAGGGTGAAAAACGGATGTAAAGGGCTTGCTGGACAGTTGCTTCGCTGCCCGCGACCAGCTATAAACCCAGCCTTCACCACGGTCGGAGAGTAGCTCAGCCCGGTAGAGCACTGCCTTCGGGAGGCAGGGGCCGGAGGTTCGAATCCTCTCTCTCCGACCAATCGTTTTCACCTGCACCGGCTCCTAGTGATACGCATCGCCACCTGGAACGTGAACTCGATCAAGGCCCGGATGGCCAATGTGACGGATTGGCTGAAAAGCGCGAAACCGGACGTTCTGCTGTTGCAGGAAATCAAGTGCGAGACGGAAGCGTTTCCGGCTATGGAATTTGCGGCGCAAGGCTATCGCGTCTGCGTCGCCGGGCAGAAAGCCTATCATGGCGTTGCGATCCTCAGCCGCGAAAAACCGGAAAATGTTCTCGATCGTCTGCCGGGCGACGCCAACGATACGCAAGCGCGCTACATCGAAGCCACCATTCAGGGCGTGCGCGTCGCCTCCGTTTATCTTCCCAACGGCAATCCTGTGGATAGCGAAAAGTTTTCATACAAGCTGAACTGGCTGCGGCGGCTGACGGCGCATGCCAAAACGCTGTTGCAAAGCGAAACGCCGGTTATTCTCGGCGGCGATTTCAATGTCATCCCCGCGCCGGAGGATGTTTATGATCCCGAAGGCTGGGAGGAAAACGCCCTCTTCCATCCCCAAACCCGCGCCGCGTTTCGAGAACTGATCCACATGGGCATGACGGACGCTTTTCGCGCCCTGCACCCGCAGCAAAAACACGCCTATACGTTCTGGGATTATCAGGCGGGCGCCTGGCAGCGCGACGAAGGCCTGCGGATCGACCATTTTCTGCTTTCGCCGGAAGCCGTCGATCGCCTGACCACCTGCTTCATCGATCGCACGCCGCGCGGACAGGACAAAGCTTCCGATCACACGCCGGTGGTGATCGGCATATAGCCTCTAAAACATACTGTCGATGGTGGTTTGATCCGCCGAGGATTCGCGGCCATGGACGACGGAACTGCCATCATCGACCATCCCCTGCAATTCCAAAGAGCTTGTCCGCGCTATGTCGGCGAATTTCGGCATGTTGTTCTCTTCAACTGCCTGTCGCAGTTTGGTCCGCGCTTCTATGACAAGCATATCTATTTGCATGACGATGCGCTCAAGCCTATCGCGTATATCAGGCCTCGCGGCCCCATAACATTCAATCGCAAGCTGCCCCCAGCTCAAACCGCTTTCCGAAAAATGTTCGCAATAGGATTTGAATTTCCACTGGTCAACTTCATCAAGTAACTCCGGCATATCCGGCAACATGCTGAACATCATAATAACTTCGTTAAAATGATTGAAATAGTCCGTCGAAAGCAATGACCCAGGGTCAATGTTCGTACCGACAAGACGCTCTTTAAAGTCTTCGTTCATAGGGATCATTTGTAGAACTTAGCGACTAAAAAAGGATTAAAGAAGCGGCCACATTCTTAAGATTGTATTACTTATGCCTGATTTGCAGTACGCCAAGGAAAAAAGCAGCAAAACCCAGTTGCAGTCCAGCCACGATACAGGTCACAGCAACGATCAAAACGCGCATGGCATTACGGTAATCCAAAGCGCCGAAATTCCTGGCGGTCCAGAGATTTGTGAGCCATCCAACCGCCGACAGGCCCAACAGAATCAACACCAAAGCCAATACCAACAGGCGCTCTAGCGTCAGGCCGCCCAGCAGCTTTTCATAGCGTGACGATTGGGGAATGATCCCATTTCGCATCGCGTACGAGCGTGCCATGAAACAGAAGGTAATGCTTTGCACGCCCACAAGAAAACTCATGGCGCCAACCAGAAGGGTATGCACATCCAGACCAACACCATCTGCGATCATCATGGGGCCCGGCAATACAAGCGCGGCAATAGCGATCCCCAGCACGATCATCGCCAGCCCCGGATAAAGATAGAGCCATCGCGGCGAATAGAGCAGTAAAAAGCGCAAATGCCGCCAACCGTCGCGCCACCTTTGCAAATGGGATTGGCGCCCGCGCCCATCCGGCCACAGCGTAACCGGCACTTCCGTCATACGCAGGTTGTGCAACGCGGCGCGCACGATCATTTCCGAGGCGTACTCCATGCCCGTGGTTCGTAAATCGAGTTTCAATAAAGCCCTGCGGTCGAACCCGCGCAGACCGCAATGAAAATCCCCAAGTGGAATGTGGAAAAAAAGCTTGCCGAGCGCCGTCAAAACCGGATTGCCGAGATAGCGGTTGAGAAATCGCATGGCTCCCGGCTTGATCCCGCCTTTAAAACGGTTGCCCACAACCATTTCATAACCCTCGCGGAGTTTGGCGAGGATGGGCATCAGCGCGGAGAAATCATAGCTGTCGTCGGAATCCCCCATGATAACGTAACGGCCCTGCGCCGCGGCTATCCCGCCTGCCAGCGCCGCGCCGTAGCCTTTTTCCGCAACCGGCACAACGCGCACGCCTTGCGCTTGCGCGATAGCCTGAGAGCCGTCGTCGCTGCCATTATCGGCCACGATGATTTCGCCTTTAATATTATTATCGGTAAGGAAAGTTTGCGCTTTTTTCAAACACACTCCCAGCGTCCGTGCCTCGTTCAGGCAAGGCATGACGATGGAGAGCTCGATACCGGAATCGGCCATGTTTGAACGTTGGCAGAAATGCTTGCGTCTGTCGATCTTTTAGGAGAGCACAGGACTTCGGAATGTTAAGTTAAGATAATTCAATGGCTTTTTTTGCTTCTCACGCTTATCAAAAGCGAGCCCAATTTTTGTGTGTTTTTGGAGGCGCATTCTGCGGGAGATGATGCCCATCCTTTCTATTTTTAAACCGCCTTTTCGCGGCTTGTTGCCCCTCTTGTGGCTTTGTTTCGTGCTTTGCTTTGTTCTGCACCCGCAAAGCGCCATCATGCATGGGCGGCTTATCGATCCCGACGATACGATGTATGCGCTGCAAAGCGCCGAGCTTCTCGACGGACAGGGTTGGTATGACCGTATCGAGCATCGCATAAATCCGCCTGATGGCGTGCCGTTTCACTTTGCGCGCTTGATGGAACTTCCCTATGCCGCAACGATTGGCGCGCTCACGCCTTTAACTGGGCGGGCTGATGCTTTGTTGGTCACCTCGGCTTTGTGGCCGCCAATTTTCCTGCTGGGGCTTCTGTTTATCTATCGCAAACAGGCACGCCTGTTTCTGCCAAAAAAATGGATTGGATTAACCGCCTTCATCTGTATGTTGGCGCAAGGGTTGTTGTTCGATTTCATGCCAGGCCATATCGATCATCACGGCTTTGTGGCTTTGCTCGTCAATTTGTGCCTCTGCTTCGTTTTATCGATGCTGGCCTGTCCGCGAAAAATAAAACCCGCTATAGCAGCGGGCGTGACGATGGCTTTCGTTTTATCGATAGCCCTCGAAGTTTTGCCTTGGCTGCTGGCGTTTTCGGCCTTCATCGGCATCTGGGCTTGCCTCAAGCCTGAACGAGCCAAACCTGCTTTGGCCTATAGCGCTGTGCTGAGTCTTGGCGGCTTGCTATTGCTGCCAACATATCGCACCCCTTCCGACCTTTTTACGGCGGATCTCATTACTTTTTCATCTGTCTATATAGTTCTTTTATTAGGCATTACGTTGTGCTTCGGCACCGTGTGGCTTCTGCGAAAGAAACATGACGCCACGCAACGCGTGGCGATAGCAGGCATTTTTGCAGCCGTTGCGGGGGCTCTGTTTCTGTATGCGTTTCCGCAGCTTCTGCAAGGCCCCTATGGCGCACTCGACAGTCGGCTTATCGACTTAATGCTCAATATCAAAGAAGCCATTCCTCTGATCGACCGCACAAGCGCGGCTTCTTTGTTTGTCGGTTTTTTGCCGTGGCCGCTCCTTGCGCTCGGCGTTTGCGCATGGCAATTACGCGTTTGCCGATGCCGCCTTAGGCAATTATGGCTGTTGATTGCCGTTATGCAGCTTTTGGCGCTTGTTTTGGCGCTTTTCTATGAATCGCGTTATGTGCCGTACGCGCAATTATTCGGGATCATCCCTCTTGCTTTCCTTCTATGGAGACTGACGCGCCGGGCAACGCCCCTCCGCGCCGTTGCCTGTGTCGCGGTTGCGCTTTTTTATCCCATTGGCACGATGGCTTTCGTTTACAATATGCCTGCGCTGAATGCCGTTCTTTATCCGATGATGTCCTATACACCCGATTGCGACGTGAGCGCCGCTGCGCGCGCGCTTGAGCGTCCGCCTTACAATACCGGCGCACCGAAACTGATCCTTAACGCGATGAATCAAGGGCCGGATTTGTTGCTGGAAACCCGGCATACGGTTTTATCGGCGCCATTTGGAGATATTGACGGCAATCTGGATGCGCTGAATTTTTTCCGCGCTGATAATGCGCAAGCCGCCGAGCAAATCATCCGGCGGCGTAAAGCCGATTTTGTCTTGCTGTGCCGCAATGTGGATCGCGGCTATTTGCTGGCGGATCCGTTATCGCTAAACACGGCGTTGCCGCATCCGTTTATAAAAATGCTGCTAACCGGCGATCTTCCAAACTGGCTTAGCCCCGTTATGCTCGATGAGCCAAGCGATATCTTGCTGTTCCACGTCATTTCAAAATCCTCAGCCCCGTGAATAAGAGGGCAAATTGCTTGTTCCCCGGTAGCCCTTCACATTGTTTTTCCAGTACAAAGCCTGTAGTTCATTGTCTTCATGCCCATATCGTATTGCCCTTCTCTCTGCCCTGTTTCGTGGCGCAACCTTAATGATCTCCGCTTTGCGCTGATTATAGCATTTACCAAGAGCCTCTGTCAGAATCACGTATTTTACTTTCTCTTGTTCCAATAATAAGTGATTACTGTATTTTACTTTGGCAGACCCCGCCCCTCTATTCTGTACCCACCACGCGAGTATGCCTATGTCCTCTGTGCTCGCTCCCAGATTGCGCGCCTCTACCGCCGCTCTCTTGCAAGCGAGCAGGAATCCAACGGAAGGATTTTTCATTAATTTTACGGCGTCGTGCGCGAACTTAGCGTTTTTGAATGCCGGACGCCCATCCTTCTCCATGCGAATATTTGACATTATCTGGCGTAATGCCGCTGCTGCAGCCGGATCATGGCTTTCTATCGCGGGCAAACACCGGGGGCCATATTGAGTAATCAACCACAGGATTGAAGCCTTTTCGACCTGAGCAAAGTTTACAGATGTCTTTTTAAGCAACTCCCCTCGTGCTTCTCTGTAAATCACATACAACACAAACTCGACCGGCATCCCTGTCTGGTAACTCACCCACTCCAGCGTTGAGCTGAGTCCTCTGTCATAAATGAGTTTAACAGTCTCTGGCACATCGGCCAGTTGACTTTTGATAAGTGGCGTTAAAGTTTCATTCTTGACGTGTTTAGAGAATTTATTTGACGTATTTTTTTTGGCTGCCTTTTTTTTGGGGGGGGCCTTATCTCCTTTGACGACCTTCGCAGGTTTAGATTTTTTAAGTCGCGGATGCGATTCAGCATGCTGAATCTCGGCAGGCTTTGAAATTTCTTTTTGAGCTGGCTCGAATTCCCTGGACGCTTTCTTTTCAGGCGCTCCTGATCCTTGGGGATTCTTGGTGGGTTCAGGAGACTCTTTGTTCGCCTCTTCAAGCGCCTCCGCTTCTAAGGCAGCCATAGCGAGGCTATTTTTTTGACCATTATGAGGCACGCCACGCGTTAAAATTTCATGCTTGGCGGGTTTAGGAAATTCTTTGAGCGCCAGTTCTCCTTTGAGGGTGGCGACAAAGGCCAGCATTAGAATGGCGGACACTATCCTTGAAACCGGCGAAATCCTATTATTCTCGTTCTTTTTAGGCGTCCTCTTTTCAGCCGCCTTTTCTATAGCTTCCGTCTTCCTGTTAGCAGTCCTCTTTTTACTGGCTTCCTTTTTATTAGCTGCCTTCTGAATGGCTTCCTTCTCTATAGCTTTCGCCTTTTCTATAGCCGCATTATATTTATTACCCGCCTTCTCTAAAGCCTTCTCTTTAACGGACGTTTGCTTATTCTTTGCCTTAACTAGATCGTCCGCCCGCTTTTTCTCTGCTCTTTCAATAGCTGCCGTTTTTATATCGGCGGCCATCTTTATAGTCGCCAGCTCTATAGCGCTCGCCTTCGCTAAATCCGCCTTCTCGACAGCGTTTGCCTTTTTGATGTCCGCATCATATTTATCGTCTGCCTTCTCTCCAGGCGACATCTTTGCTTTGGTGATATTCTTTTTAGTCTCCCTATTCCCATCGCCTGCTTTCTTGATGGCTTCCTTATATTTTTCGTCCGCTCTCTCTTTAGCCTTCTTATATTTGTCAGTCGCTTTCTTTTTAGCCTTCATATATTGATCGTCCGCCTTCTCTTTAGGCGTCTTATTTCTTTTCTTTTTGGGCTTTTTGTCAGCCTGATCCGGTTGATTTTGATGAGGGGACGCTAAGTTATCGACAGGGGGAGCAGATTTTGAAACAGGCGAAGACACTCCTTGCGGAGTCATATTTTTCAAAGTTCTTCTTTTCGAAAAAAATGCCGCAGCTTTCGAAAATAATTCTTCAGGTGTATAGCCAAAAAACTTCATCAAAAAAAATCCAAAATATCGACGATTTAATATGAGGATACGCTATCACACGGTTATGGCCGGTTAAATACTTTCAAGCCCCATTTTCAGGGCTAGAACCTAAAGAATAATTTCGTCGAAACCGGGGCAGCACAAAACACGGTTTCGGGAAATATTATTTTCGTGCATGCGTTAACCTTAACGCCATGAAAATTGGGCCTGCTCTTCACGCATCGGCCGCTGCAACTCTGGATCCTTATTTTCACTAACCGATACGACCCAGAATGACACTGCCTCGAAACTCGACAACATTTGTCGTTCTGCTATAAAGGCCTGATTAAATCGCGGGGCCCAATTAAGCTTAAGCAAATAGTGGAAAAAACCGTTTATTTTCAAAGGTTGGATGGGTGGCCGAGCGGTTTATGGCACCGGTCTTGAAAAATGAAAAAGCTAGTTTCTGTAAGTCTCACATAGCCTCAAAAACCCATATTTTCAGCCAATTATTCAAGATTCACGTCTCAGGCAGTCTCCCCCCAAATCAGGCCATTTCAGAACTTTGGGGGGCAATTTGGGGGGCAAAATCTGATTTTAGCCACTTCCTGTTTTAGGTTTTTCCTCTGATATTAGCCAAGACATCTCTATCCTTCTTTTAAAATAACTCAGCCCCCTACTCTTTCCTACTGCATGACATTTTAGAACTCGGAAAACGCGCGTTAGGCGCGAACGGACAAACACGTATTTTTTAAGGCATGACAAACAATGTTTTACAGCACCGGCCCTCCCGCACATCCCTAAAAGTTGATTCGTTTTTTATTCGTTTAACTTAAGAGGGCCGTTAGATGACGATATTGCGCCGTATAATCCTTTGCGTCTTTTTGGTTCGGTGTGGGAAAGCCGAAACAGGTAAGCTTGGCATGGGAAAAGCTGCCTCATACAAAAGTATGCGGCTGAGAATATTTCACGATCCTAACCATATCGAAAACAGTTTTTGGCAGAATATCAACCATACGAAAAGCAGGGGGTTCTGCTTGTTTGGCCGTGAGGCGTCTCATGGCTAAGCGGCGTCACACTAAGAAAAGACCCATGCCGGTTGTTCGTGTGGGTGAGTTGGCGACACCGGAACGTCGCCGTCAGTTGGGCGGAGTCATGACAGAGGTTATAGACAGGGATGCTGGCGGCAAAGCGTACATGAAACGCCATCGTGTGCGCATCGAATGTATGCTGGACTACTATTTCAACGCATACCGCATCAATGAACGGCAATACACGGCGGGTTTGAAATTCCGCGAAATCTATCTTCGCGTCAATTACGACACGAATTGCAAAATTCTTTGCAGCCCGTTCCTGATAAACACGGGACGCGCCGACCCGGAAGGCAAGATCATGGCGCACATGGATTGCATTCGCTGGCTCGACGAAGCTTGCAAACTTCTTTCGTCGGAACAACTGACGATGGTACGCAAGGTTTGCGGTTATGACGAATATGCTGGCACGTTTGCGAACAAGAAGACTCTCTTGCGCGGCTTGGACATTCTCGCGGCGCATTGGGGATACGTTTGACGTATTTTGAAAAGACGAAAGCCTATACTGAGACGATGTGAGACAACGAGAGACGAATTATAAAAATTATTTTTCAAAATGCGTTTTTTTCTTGATTTTAGGTCGCATCCGCGCGTATAATTCTGTCATCATCTCGGAAACGAGTGAGAGAAAATAAAACGAGACGAAAAACCGAACAAGCCGCACAGGATTTTCTGGCGGCTTTTTTGCTGACCATAATCAAAGCGCACACAGCAAGAATTGAAAACGTGACGCTTTAAAATCCGCGATATTTATTTAGATCGCGGCCATCACCCCACAATCCAACCGCCAAGCGATAACAGCCATATTCAGGTTTTCACCGTGCTGGCGGCGCGTCATGCGCCGATGCCACCAGCGCGGCGGATGTTCTGCGTTTGGCTGCGTTTTCGCTTGGCCTCAACCAAGCGGAGCAAACACCCATGAGAAAACGACTTATGACGACGGCATTGTTCGGCGTCCTTGCCGTTTATGCCTGTCCACCCTCAGCAAATGGCCAATCTATTCAGATGTTGCCGCCAACGCCTTTAGGTTCAATGACAGTCTGCCCTAGCGGCACGCAACAAATCCTTTCCTATAGCGGCACACCAACAGGTGGGGCTCAAGGCGGGATTAACTGCGTACCCATTGCCACGGATGCACAGGGCGACATGGCGACAAATGGTTTTGTGCAAATGGGAGATAGTCAGGCTGCATGCAACGCCGGACGCGCAGGAGCCATCCGCTTTAATTCCGCGACTCTCGCCTTTGAAGGATGCAATGGCTCCACTTGGAAAGCGATTGGTGAAGGCGGGAACGGCAAACTCCACTGGGACGGCAACTGGACGGGCGATCATTACTGGTGCGACAGCGGATATCACATCGTCGTCTTTCACTATGACTGCGGCTGTTCCAACAACGCAACGTGGTTCGAATGCCAGTCCAACTAGAAGAGTGTCATCAAATTCCACGACCGGCTTGTGGCGGTTTTACTGGCCGGTCTTGCTGGCATTGACGACCGGGATGCGACGCGGTGAGATTCTCGCCCTGCGCTGGAAAAATGTGGACTTCAAGAAAAAGACAGTCCGCATTGTTGAAAGCCTGGAGCAATCAAAGAAAGGCATCCGGTTCAAGGCTCCAAAAACGGAAAAAACCAGAGCTGTCATTTTGCCGGATTATGCTGTTGAGGAATTACAGAGATGGAAAGAGCAACAGATCGAAGAATTAGCGGAATTGAAAATCAACCACACACAAGAAACGCTTGTGTGTCCCCGGTTCGACGGCGATCCCCTCTGCCCTACGACGGTTACGCATGAATTCACCACTGCTATCAGCAAATTACCCCACTTACCTAAAGTGAGATTTCACGACCTGCGTCATTCCCACGCTACGCAATTGTTGACGCAGGGCGTACACCCCAAAATCGCCCAAGAACGGCTCGGCCATAGCACCATCACAACGACGCTAGACCTCTATTCCCATGTCACGGACACCATGCAAGACGATGCGGCATCGAAACTCGACAGCGCGTTCAGGTCAGCCATAAAGCAAAGAACCAATCAGGGGCCAAAGCTTGGATAAGATAAAGCTTATGTAGCTATGACCTCGCCGCAGGAAAGTAGTTCTAAAACAGATGTAATGTAATCTGACTAAAATATTTCGGCTTCAGTCTTGGAGCGGATGCGATTTAGGGTTCTCTTTGTCTGGATTTGGCATTCCCAAACACGAATGACCGACCAACCTTTGCGCCGAAGATAAGAGTTAACGCGACGATCATGTCTTTTGTTGCGTACCATTTTTTCTCGCCAAAACTTGACGTTGCTTTTAGGCGTTTTATAACACCTCGGACAGCCGTGCCAAAAACATCCGTCGACAAAAAGCGCAATCTTTTTCTTCGGCCAACAGAAATCAGGCGTGCCTGTAATGCTGTAATGTCGACGCCACCCGCTTAGCATTTGCGCGCGCAAAAGCGAAAGCATGATTTTCTCGGTGCTTTGGTTGCCTTTGGAGCGCACGGCAGCCATATAGCGCGAACGAGTTGCCTTGCTAACCGTATCTACCACTCAAACTCCTAATTTAAAACGAGAGATTTATTGCGGGTTTGCCCTGATGAAATGGGGGTAAAATTTATAAAATTCTGCATATTGATCCAACTGAATACGAGAGGCTCTCTCTGTTTCATCAATACAATGCCCGAGCGAGCGCAATAGCTTTTTCCCCCCATTCTTTTTGCACGGGAGGAGCTTTTGAAGATGCAATCTTTCTTTTACACTTAAGAAAGGGACATTGATTTTCTTTGGCGCTCTCCAGTCAAGATTGCTTAACTGCCACTTTTTAAAACAATCCCTCGTTTCAGCCAATTTACTTTTTTCACAGACGACGCCGGTAAGCGTAAGAATATCGGCGCTGTCGGTGTAACACAGAGATACAACTGGCTGAAACGCAAAACCGGTAGCCCCTGATAAAGCTTTTTCTGCGGAGATTCGCAACATATCTTGAAGCAAAGCCGCATATTCCACTTGATCACGCGGATGCACGCCGTAATTCGAAGGTAAAATAGCATCGAATTGGCTTCTGAATTCTTCTTCTTTACCGGAATAGTATCTAGCGACTGCTTGTAAGGTTATCTTAACGATGCTTTCCGATCTAACTTTCACAAGCAAAGCCATAAAATCTTCAAAATTGCTGTATTTTAAGTCGGTATAGTCCAACCAAAAGATGCTCTTTTTGTCGTTGGCCGCGTAAAGATCGATATATTCCTTCATTTTGGAATTTTCAATTTTTACCCGGTTACAAGGAAGGTGAAATTTTTGTCTCTTACAGATTTTTTCTTTCTCCTCGATGGACACAATTTTTATTTCCGGAAAACTATCGTGCATGTCGCGGACATCCTGCAAATAAGGGCCGCCCATAGTATAATACGTATATTGTTCCTGCTTTCGGGGGAGCCTTACATACCGACGAATGGCGTCGAGAAAAACAAGGCGATCTACTGTCTTGTTGGGACGTAAATGATAAGGCGGTGGAGCGCTCATTTTTTTGCTTCTATCAGAATTCATTTTTTTGCTTCTTTCAGAATTAAGTCAAAACATTTTTCTCCTACGTCGGAAGGCTTTGCATCCCGATCATCGAATAGGTATTCGGCTACGCGTTCTATGTGTTTTCTCTCTTTTGTGAATGATATTCGCCGAAGATTCGGTTCTTCTTTTTTGGGGACGGGAAGGTCGGGAGAATATTGTTTGCCGGGAAGAAGGGTATGTTTTGTCTTGTTGAACGAAATGTTTCTCGTCTCCGATTTGATTTCTTCGAGAGAGAGCGGTGTCCCGTCCTCGATGTACTTCTTTGACTCTTCCGCGTAGCTTTTCCACCTGTTGGTGTAATCGGTAAATCGTTTCATGCCTTCGCGCATTTTATTTTTAACACGCAAATAAAGTTTTGAGGATGTGTCGATCCCTCTTTTAGTAGTTGTGGTGGGCAGTTTTGATGCGTCCGCCGCCCTAAATTCAACTACCCCTGAAATAGCTATAAACTGTGTATGATATTGTGGAACCCCGGCTTCCCCCCAACCAGTAAGTTCTGTCTTATCTGCAAAAAGGACGGCTCGATCATTGCAAAGCACCGTCCATCCAGCATTTTGGGTTGAATACTTAGTTTCGGTTTGTTCGTCGCTAGCTTCTTCTTGAGATGGTATTGGCCTTGTGAACCCTACCGTAAGAAAGATATCCACGCCGTCTATGCTTGCTTCAAATATATATGGTTTGATACCTTTTGCTGATTTCGAAAAAGCCAATCGAGTAGGTCTGGGCTTTACAGCTGTACCGTTTATTTTGACTTGAAATCCTTTATTGATAATAAAGGCATAATGCGTTGCGATTAATTTATCTAAGTCAGCTTTGAATGCCGCAGCATCATCATCAAATCGAGATGACACGCCCGGATATAAGTCACGTATGTAAATGGTGGTTCCATCCTCATCCTTGCCCTTTTTGGAAGCCTTTACTGGCAACATCCATTCTTCTTCCTCCTCTATCCATTCGGGCTTAATGTGAACTTCATAGCGACTGTCTCTATTTTGTGTTGAAATAAGACAATTTTTCCCCATTTTAAAAACAGCACGCTTCATTCCGATCCCATAGGTGCCAACAGTACCTTTGGTATCTGACGGCCTATCATGGGCTTTTCCCATTCGGAATGCATAACCATGTAGTTTCCAAGGGATGCCGCCGCAGTTGTCAGAAATTGTAAATGAATCTCTCTTAAACTCTATTTCTGCCCAATAACCTTCATATGGCCTCTTTCCTCCTAAACCTTTTTTGCTGCGGGCAATCCCATCTATGCAGTTATCCAACAAATCAAGTATTGCGTCCTCAAGCTTAATGTCTCTAGTAAGCATAGTTGCGAAAAAAGACTTTACCGGCCGGGTCGAGACATCTTCATATTCGAGTTCATTTTTCTTGGTCATTTGCGCCCCCTAATCTCCTAATGCTTTCCGGATGATGTATAAAAGACGCTCGGCAAGAATCGGGCTTACGCTATTTCCGATTTGCCGAAAACTGTGCCATTTACTTGGGGCAAACCGAAACCAATCCGGGAAGCCTTGCAATCTAGCAGCTTCGCGAGGGGTTATTACCCGCGGCTCTGTAGGATGGATCGGCCTGACGGCTTGGTAGCTTCCTCGCGTGGAATCAGTTCCTGCACGAATAGTCGGACAAAAGCCCTTGGGATCTAAACGATAAGACTTTGAAATGGGGTCGGTTTTACCACATTCCACGTTGTCGTACCTAAAGGCGACTTTTTTAGAATGGAGGGTGCCGAGACAGCCGGAAGCGCGACTCTCGTTTATCATTTTTTCCACCGCTAGAGGATCGCCGACGTTAGTCGGGATATTCCCCCTTAGCCGGACATGAAAATATTTTCTTCCTTGTGAACGCGCTATCCGCCAGCCGTGCTCTTCTAGCTGCCAATTTGGTTTGATTTTTAAAGGCAACCCCTTCAGGGCGTCGCCTACCGTCACAGGTTCAATGTGAGCGGGAGGCTTAAAATTTTCTTCTTCGAGACAATCCATTTCATTTTTTAGATAGCCGTAGAAAAAAACCCTTGTTCTGGTTGTCGGTGCGCCGAAATCGCGCGCGCAGATTTTTATGGGCCGTAGCAACTCGTAGGTATCTTTAACATATGAAAATGCTTTTTTCCTAATATGATCGTATTGTTCGTTAAGAATACCGGGGACGTTTTCGGCTAGAAAAAATTTTGGTTTGGCTTCAGAGACAATTCTGAAGAAACTGGAGAAGAGATCATTCCTTGGGTCTGAAATTTCTCTTTTTCCTATGCTGCTGAAGCCTTGGCATGGGGGGCCGCCGATAATGCCCGCCAATGAACCGTTCGCAAGCTCGAATGTTTGACGAAGTTGAGCGCCATTCAGTTTTGAAACGCTTTCTGACAAATGTATTGTTGTAGGAAAATTCTGCCTATGGGCGGATAGGGCGTGCGGATCGATCTCGACGGCACCGTTGAGTGAAAAGCCAGCTCGGGCGGCTCCCAAACTTAGCCCTCCGACGCCACTAAATAAATCAATGACCCCGAGCTTAGTCTCTTTGCTTGCTCGTGAAGCCATATTTACATCCATCGCAAGGGAAGAGGTAAGGTCAATATTTTATGTGTGCACAGTTAAGATTTGGTTTTTGAGATTAGGTTGTCAAGAAAAGCTTTCAGGTCGCTGATTTTAAAGGCGCAACGCGATGTATAGGCAACATCATAATCGTCTTACCTAGCCCTCCAGATCACCTCAGTCGCGAGGTATTCCCAAAGGACAGACCGCACCGTGATGCCGTTTTCTTGGGTGACGCTGTAGCGATACGTCCCATCTTGAACGACGACCCATGATCCGTCCATGTCCTGCCCCGTCATGACGCGGGTCATCATGCGACTGCCCACCTCGGGCCAGCCGGTCAGAGCCGGTTCGGATGACGTGCCTTCAAATGCGTCATGTTCGTTAGAGGTCAATGCAGTGATCGGATAAGCCCATATATGGGTAGGCTTATCCAGCATAGGCTCGCCATATTCGAAATATGCATGGCCACGCGCATTTTTGAGAATGACACGCCTGGTTCTTTCAATTTCAGGATTCCAAACAAAGCGTGTCTCGCCACCGAGGGTCAGGTATGTGGTCTTGGATTTTTCAATCTTAGCCCTGAGCTTTTCACTTTGCAGCGCACGCGATGCACTGGGAATTCGCTGCGCTTGCGGAGTGGTCGAGCCGGAAAGGACGGCACTAAGAAACGCGACAAAGTATTCTTCATCGAGAGAGAAGCCTGAATTGCAGGCTTTGCATATTATGGTGACAGGCAGATTGTGCGGTCGCGGCTTTAATAGTAGGCCCTTGGTCGGAACGTGATCTTCGTTGCAATCGAGCGCTGCGATCCATCCACCACAATGAATGCACCAGGATTTGTTGCGCTCATCTGTAAATTCATCGATCAATTCCATTTCTAACTTCCCGATAGCCGGTATAAAACGCAGTGCGCACAAGGTATCCGGCATACCAATCATTAGTCTTTCGGCGCTTAACGTCTTGTAACAAGCCGCCGTAAAAAACAGACTAACACCACAGCCATTGTCTCATATCAGCTATCAGCCAACCGATGCAAATAAAGGAACGTTTCGAGATTTCAAGAGAAGATAATTCAATGGCTTTTTTTGTGTGTCCAGATTATCAAAGTCGGACCCAACTTTGATTTTTTTGGGGGGCAAAAATATTTTGGGGGGCAATTTGGGGGGCAAGGCCGATTCTAGTTCACACTGCCGTGTTCTAAGTATATGATTTTGCTGACTTTGGATGGGTGGCCGAGCGGTTTATGGCACCGGTCTTGAAAACCGGCGTGCCCGCAAGGGTACCGTGAGTTCGAATCTCACCCCATCCGCCAGTTAATTGATATATTTCTTTATTATTCAATAAGTTATATTATTCTTTATATAGCAGTCCCACGAATAGTCCCACAAAATAATAGCTGACTAGAGGGTACAACAGGGCACAAAGGGACATCCATTTCTCGATGGGAAGCTTCGTTTTGTGACTCTGATCCACGCTATTTTGCCTTGCCAGATTCTCTTCACGAACCATCTTCATCACGCAAGCGAATGAATGCGAGTGGAAAATAAGAAGGCATAAATCCTTTTGACAAGTAAGAGCCGCGCTGCGACGATTCTTGATGTTGCCCCACCCTCCCCTTGAACTATTCTCAAACAACTGGAGCCACCCCATGCAAGTCCAAATTGCTTTTGAGAATCTGGCTTATGGCCTATTGCCGAGGCAATTAGGCACAAAGGAAGGGGAAATTCTTGATTTCTGGCGGGAATACGAACCCAAGAAAGTGCAAGCCCTAATATCGCAGGGCTTGCTGCGGATAACCCTGACGCAGAAGGCAAACGCTTTGCGGGATATGCAGACGGCATTAGAAGAAACGGAACAACTGCCCCCGGCGCTGGCACGGATGGAAGCATGGAACCGTCTTATGCGGATAGAAGAGGACGAGGAGGAAGAAGCAGAGGCTTGGGGAATGACGTTGGAAGAGTACCGAAACCGCCCTTACTGACGAAGGCTTGGAACAATCTGAGACAGCGTGAGACTCCCACGAAAATATATTTGCAGATGTGGGTTTTTTCCTTGATTTTATGTCGCGTCTATGCAACAAATTTCGTCACAATACGCGAAACGAGCGACCGAAGAAAATATCATTAAAACCGCGCAGGAATCCCCTCGCGGTTTTTTGTTGCCCTGTTTCCGAAGTACGCGCTCGAATGGTGTGCCAAAAGAATCTATAGTTAAAACGAAATTTGTTCTTGAAATTAACCGCACCGCTAAAATAGTATGCCCCTGCGCTATACGCGAGCTTTATGAATTGATCGCATAACCGATCATTCCGCCGCCCCTGTGGCCCGCTGTAAAATCAGCCTTGTCACTTATCCGTCGCTTAACCGAAATTTCAACCGTTTTGCAGGTGATAGCCATGACAGGGGCTGCTCTAACTATTTCTATGTGCGACCAAAGCGATGCCGGAAGCATCGTGCGTGACAAAGCGACGAGAAGCGCCGCGAATAAAATTCATTGGACGGCTTCCCTTGTAGAAGAACGGCTTGAGGAAGCCGCCAGAGTCTTGAAACGCCTTCCCCCGGCCAAGGTGGGAGGATATTTCAGCGTTTGGCCCAAGATCATACCTGAATTCAGCGATTTGGTAGGGCAAGAACCAAGGCCGATGAGAAGGCCTTGCCCAAGTCCCGCAGAGATTAGCCGTATGGAAAAAACCTTGTGGTGGACAGTTGATCTTGAATCCGATGATGCCAAAATCGTCTTGATGCGAGCCTCTGGGGAACGCTGGAAGAGCATAGGCGCGCGCTTTGGGATGATTGTCCCAACAGCCAGAAACCATTGGCTTTATGCCCTTTGCATTATTGCAAGGCAGCTTAATGGGAAACCGTTTCCGTCAAATCTATCACGCAACCAAATGCTGGCGATTGCCCGTTTTGGGGATGGAAAGGGGAAAATCACATGAGAAAATGCAAAAAAGTTCAAGGCGTTATGCAAATTGTCGCTAACAGGCATTTTCGCGTTTTAAAAATAGACATATCCGCCGTATACTGCCTTTACCATCAGGAAAGGTGGGCGATAACGCCAAGACCTTCAGTTTTCCTAAAATGACAAGAAGACGCTAACGCTTTCGATGCTGATTAGGGGGGCAATGGGGGAAAATTACAGGGCAAAACGCATCCGTTTTCAGTACGTTAGAGAAATTATGTCTGGTAGACATTTTAGTGGCAACAAAAAACCCGTTTTTGCGCTATATTTTGGATAGGATGGCGAGAGACATACGAGGTCGCATGGGAAAAACCCCTCTGCGGCTTTTTCATTTTCCGCCCCCTGAATTCTATATAGCCGCCCGTTACGCCGCGCCCTATGTGCGCCTGCGCTGGCGGCCTGACGATAGATCGTAACGCGCTGGCCCCGGCCAGCAGACCAGACACCACTTAAAAAATAGAGTTTCCGAAATTACCAGCCGCGCTTGCGACTTGTAACAGCCCGCTCGACATGATGTCGGCGGGTTTTTTGTTGTCCACAACCAAAGGAGAAAACTATGGAACCCGTTGCTTATTACGTCCGGGATTTTTGCCGGATATATGCCATCCCCAGAACATCCTTCTACCGCGAAATCAACGCCAAGCGGCTGCGACTGTTCAAGCGCGGCAAGCGCAGCCTCATCGAACGGGCCGAGGCGGAGCGCTGGTACGCGAGCCTCACGCGAAAACCGCAGGACGGCGATGCAACCAAGTCGGTTCGTTCCACATAGAACCAAAGAGTCGTTCGCACGAGGATTTTCAAAAAACAAATCCCGCTTTTTACAGAAAGGCATTCCCATGAAAAACACCAACAACCACACCTCCCGCGAAAGCTGGCTCCGCGCCGGTGCGGAGGAATTACGCCCCGATTTTGAGAAACTGAAACTCAGCTTGCCGGACAAGATAAGGTATTCGATTGCCTTCACCTCTACGGGCAAGCGCGGGCACGTTCCCGGACAATGCTGGCCCGCCGAAGCTTCGGACGACCAACATTACGAGGTAATCATCCGCATCGACAAGGACGACCCTGTAGAAATCTTGGGCATTCTTGTCCATGAACTCATCCATACGCTTTTGCCAACGACCGAGCATAGCAAAGAGTTTAAGCTTATCGCGCGGCGCATCGGGCTTGAAGGAGGAATGCGGCATACCAAGCCGACGCCCCTTTTGATGCAACGGCTGCAAACTATCGCCGCCAACCTTGGCCCGTTGCCTCATGCGAAACTGAACTATAGCCGCGTACCGGGTGCGCCAAAAAAACAGCAATCGCGGCATCTCAAGGCAGAATGCGGCGCGGATGGTTGCGGCTATTTGCTGCAAATCAGCGCGAAATGGGCCAAAGCCGGACTTCCGTATTGCGGCATCAATATCAAACACGGGCGGCTTCGCTGCGCCATACCGAACGGCGCGGACGACGAAGAAGACATCCCGCAAGCAACAACAGAACCAAATCTTTCTTAGTTTAACGCAACACCGCTTCACAACGCGCAACGCCTCGCAGTAGTCCTGCGACCGTTGCGCGTCGTGTTTTTATCAAGGCGTAATCGCTATTTGAACAAAATATTTTTTACGGAAAGGTATTATTCCATGTCCGAATCCCTGTCCGACTCCGGTAATCATCACGTTCATAAAGGTGCGCCAGTAATGTCTTGTCAAACCGCCGAAGGGGGCGGCATGACAAAACAACTGGTGAGGGGCGCTGCCCCATCAACCCTGCATAGAAAGCACAGCAAGAAACGCCGCATGTCGGATTTGCTGTTCTTCCGGTGTACGCCGCAGGAACATACGATTATTGCCCATCATGCCGCCGACGCCGGACTTGAGCAATCATCCTATCTGCGTGTCCAAGCTCTCGGCAAATCCAAAATGAGGAAATGCCGCCGCATACGCGCCGACTGGGACAAGCTCCGGCGCTGCATGGGAGTCATCAACAGGGCGGGCAACGTCGTCAATCAGTTTGTCCTCATGCTGCGACGGCTAGGCGGAGGAAATTGCGACGCGGCCAACTTCGCCTTCGCTGATCTTTCCAAAGCCGCCCGCGCCATCGTCAGGCTGTTAAGGAAGCGTTGACCATAACAAAATCACGGGCCGCAAGGCCTGATTTTTATCTTACTCCAAAACAGGAAAAGGACTTGAGCATGGCTGTCCTTATCAAGGGCAAATCAATCCAGTGCGCCCAGAAATCCCGCGACCATTATATGCAGGGAAAGGAAAACGACCGGATCACCGTGCGTGAGGTACTGGGCTTTGCGACAAAAGACGCCAACGAAGCCTTGGAGATGGTCGAGCTATCGGCAAAAGGAACGCGGTGCAAAAAGCCCCTCTACAGCGTCAAGCTCAATCCCGAACCAGACCGGCTTTGGACGTTACAGGAACTCAGGCAAGCCGTGGAGATGCTGGAAGCGAACCTTGGCCTGACGGGTCATCCGCGTGTGGTGGTTGAGCATAAGAAGCATGGCCGTGTCCATTATCACATTTTATGGAGCCGCTTCCATCCTGACGGCGGCCCAGCCAAGAATATGGGAAACGACTACGCTGCTCACCAGAAAACGCAACGCGAGATCGAAAGGGCATTCAAGCTCCGCCCCATGATGGCGCGCGGACGAGACTTCAAGCAATCGGAAGTCGAATGGGCCAAGAGATACGGCTTCGACATTTTTGCGCTGCGAAAAGAAATCACGGCGGATTTTAATAACGTCAGAAGCGGGCTAGCGTTTATTGCGGCGCTCAAAACAAAGGGCGTCGTTCTGTGCCGTGGCGACAAGAGCCAGTTTGTCATTATCCTGCCGTGGGGCCAACATAAGGCGCTATCCAGCATGATCTATGGCCGCCCGCCGAAGGCCGTCCTGCGCCGCGCTCTTGCCGACATCGACATAAACAAGCTGCCGACGGTCGCGGAAGGCAAGGCTCAGGTGAAAGCCACGTTGCCGAAGATAAAGAGAAAAACGCATCGTCGCGCGCACATATATATAAGGAGCAGATCGACCCATGCCGCATCAAGGCAACCGAGTGGGTTCCCCGCTACGTCCCGGCGACCCGAAACAGCAACCGGCGCGTTGCCGAAAAATCTCGCGCTTTTGGCCGGAACGCCAAAAGAGACGGAAGCGCCAAAACAGATTCTAGCCCCCATCAGGCCAGATCGCAAAAGCTGGCCATATGCCGCGATCATAGATTGGGAAGCATGGGGCCATGAATTTCCGGCCCAGTTTTTCACCGTTTGGCCTGAGTTGGCTCCGATTGGATTCGTACCGATGGCAGAACCACCATTATAAGCGGCCGCCCAAATCGAAAGGCCACCTTTTTTCAGGAGACTTCTCATTAGTTACACGGGCGTTTCGGTGACCATCGACTCTGTCTTTCGCGCATGACGGATAATGTAAAGGCCGGAGAGGATAATAACAAAAGCTCCCACCTCAAGATGCAGACTTGGAACGTCGTGCCAGACAAGATAACCGATGCAGGCTGCAACGATCATTTGCGCGTAGTGAAAAGAAGCCACGATTGCAGTGGGAGCCAGCCGGAAGGCGTGGGCCAAAACCAGCCATCCGATACCGCCAGTGACGCCGCCAGCCAAAGAATATAAAAGCCCCATCGTCGGTGGAAACTGAAGGCCCAGCGTTAGAGTAGCTACTAAACCGCCGATGAGTCCCACTACGCGAGGATAGAATGCGATGCTTTCGCGG
>Ga0326728_10006639_pt1 | contig 30882 bp, 22 predicted proteins | sample MB3enrmetagenome_FD_207602 | JGI IMG/M metagenome (GOLD analysis project Ga0326728, IMG submission 207602) | Lab enriched peat soil microbial communities from McLean, Ithaca, NY, United States - MB31MN | ecosystem: Environmental > Terrestrial > Soil > Wetlands > Peat | place: USA: New York...
CATGTGGTAGGAAAGGTCGAAGGTTGGGTCCAGCGCCACGGCCTTTTCCGCCTCGGCCTTGATCTGGCGCGAATAGTTGACCTTGGTTTGATTGTCGGAGTAGGGGAAGTTCTTGGCGCAGCAGACCGAGACGCAGAGGTGGGCTTTGGCGCTTTGGGGATCGTCCGCCGCCGCGCGCTGCCCGCAAGCCAGGGCCTGCGCGGCCAGGGTCTTTTGCTCCGTCCTGGATTTGGCCAGGTGCATCAAGTCGCAATAAGCCCCGGCCAATTTGATTTGGATTTCCGCGTTGCCGGGAAACAATTTCTCCGCCTGGAGATAGGCTTGCAGGGCCGCCGGGGCGTCGTGCTCCCGGCTGAGAAGATCGCCCCGGGCGAGGAGGTTGGTCAAATCTTCCGCCTGGACGGCGGCCGCCTGCCAGAGGAGGCAGCAAAAAAGCAGGCGCGCCCCGCAAGCGAGGCGCGCCGAAATGGCCGTCCTGACCACGGCATTCATGATGCGCGGGTTATTTCTTCTTGTCCTTTTTCTCCTCGATGGCGGCTTGGGCGGCGGCGAGGCGCGCGATGGGCACGCGGAACGGGGAACAACTGACGTAAGCCAGTCCGATGCGATGACAGAATTTGACGCTGGACGGCTCGCCACCGTGCTCGCCGCAGATTCCCAGCTTGATGTCGGGACGGGTCTTGCGGCCCCGTTCCACGGCAATCTTCATCAGTTCGCCCACGCCGGACTGGTCAATGGCGGCAAACGGGTTCTGCTTGAAGATTTCCAGTTCCTGATATTTGGTCAGGAAGCTGCCGGAATCGTCGCGGCTCATGCCCAAACAAGTTTGGGTCAGGTCGTTGGTGCCGAAGCTGAAGAAGTGGGCGTCCTTGGCGATTTCATCGGCCAGCAAGGCTCCGCGGGGGATTTCAATCATGGTGCCGACCAAGTATTTGATCTTGGTCTTTTGCTCCTCCTGGACTTGCTGGGCGACGCGATTGACGACCTCCAACTGGTTTTGCAACTCCTTGGGAAAGCCGACGAGCACGATCATGATCTCCGGCTTGACGGGGATGCCCTCCTTTTGCACCAGGGCGGCGGCTTCGATGATGGCGCGGGTTTGCATCTCGGTGATTTCCGGGTAAACAATGCCCAGGCGGCAGCCGCGCAAGCCGAGCATGGGATTGAATTCGTGCAGTTCCTTGACGCGGCGCTGAATTTTTTCCACCGGCACGCCCATCTTGGCGGCGAGGTCCTTCTGCGCCCCCTCCTCGTGGGGCAGGAATTCGTGCAGGGGCGGGTCCAGGGTGCGGATGGTCGCCGGCAAGCCCTTCAATTCGCGGAAGATGCCGGCGAAATCGTTGCGCTGGTAAGGCAGCAGCTTGGCCAGGGCCTTTTTCCGGTCCTCCGTGTTTCCGGCCAGGATCATTTCGCGCATGGCGTCAATACGATTTCCCTCGAAGAACATGTGCTCGGTGCGGCACAGGCCGATGCCGGCGGCCCCGAAAGCGACGGCGTTGGCGGCCTGTTCCGGGGAATCGGCGTTGGTGCGGACGGACATGCGGGTGGCCTTGTCGCACCACTTCATCAATTGAAGAAAGTTCTGACAGATCCGGCTTTCCTTGACATCCAGGGTCTTGGCGATGAGCACCTGGACGATTTCCGAGGGCGCGGTCTTGACTTCGCCGGCATAAACTTCGCCGGCGGTGCCGTCAATGGAGAGGAAATCCCCTTCCTTAAACGTCTGGCTGCCGACGGTGAGGGTTTTCTTGGCGTAGTCCACTTGCAAGGCGCTGGCGCCGCAGACGCAAACCTTGCCCATCTGGCGGGCGACCAGGGCGGCGTGGGAACTGACGCCGCCGCGCGCGGTCAGGATGCCTTCGGCGGCGATCATCCCGCGCAGGTCCTCCGGGGAGGTTTCGACGCGGACGAGGAGCACTTTCTGGCCGGCGTGGGCGGCGTCCACCGCGCGCTCGGCATTGAAATAAATGCGGCCGGAGGCGGCTCCCGGCCCGGCGGGCAGGCCCCTGGCGATGACCTTGGCCGACTTGATGGCCGCGCGGTCAAAGACGGGGGCGAGCACCTGGTCCAATTGCACGGCGGGCACGCGCTGGACGGCTTCCTCCCAGGTGATCAATTTTTCGCGTTCCATTTCGACGGCGAAACGGACGGCGGCCAGGCCGGTGCGTTTGCCGTTGCGGGTCTGGAGCATGAACAGTTTGCCGTCTTCAATGGTGAACTCAAAATCCTGCACATCGCGGAAATGGCTTTCCAGGATTTTGCGCACTTCGGCCAGTTCGGCGGCGGCGGCGGGCAGGACCTTGTCCAGTTCCGCCACCGGTTTGGGAGTGCGGACGCCGGCCACGACGTCCTCGCCCTGGGCGTTCATGAGGAATTCGCCGTAGAACACTTTTTCGCCGGAAGCGGGGTCGCGGGTAAAGGCGACGCCGGAGCCGGATCTGTCGCCGGTATTGCCATAGACCATGGACTGAACGCTGACGGCGGTGCCCCAATCGGAAGGGATGTTATACTTGGCGCGATAGACAATGGCGCGGTCATTCATCCAGGAACCGAAGACAGCGCCGATGGCCCCTTCGAGCTGGACCCAGGGATCGGTGGGAAAGTCCTGGCCGGTGCGTTCCTTGACCAGGGCCTTGAAGCGTTGCACCAGGGTCTGGAGGCCCTTGTGGTCAATTTTGGTGTCCTCGACATGCTGCTGGCCGGGGAACATCTCGGCTTTCAAATTCTCGATGATGGTTTCAAACGGCTCGTGGTCTTCGCCGGGTTTCTTCTGCACACCCATGACGACGTCGCCGTACATTTGGATGAAGCGGCGGTAGCAGTCCCACGCAAAGCGGGGGTTGTTGCTGGCTTTTTCCAAGGCGGCGACGGTTTGGTCGTTGAGGCCGAGGTTCAAAATGGTGTCCATCATGCCGGGCATGGATTCGCGGGCGCCGGAACGGACGGATACGAGGAGGGGTTTTTCCAGGTCGCCAAACTTCTTGCCGAGGATTTTCTCGGTGTTGGCGACGCCGGCTTTGACCTGGGCCCAGAGTTCCTTTGGATAGGACTTTTTGTGGGCGTAAAAGTAGGCGCAGCATTCGGTGGTGATGGTGAAACCGGGCGGCACGGGCAGGCCGATGCGGGTCATTTCCGCCAGGTTGGCGCCTTTGCCGCCGAGCAGGGGCTTCATGGAGCCGTCGCCGTCCGCTTTTTTGTTGCCGAAAAGATAAACGTATTTATGTGATTTGGATGTAGTAGCCATAAGTTTGGATTTAAACTTGGCGCGCACTTTAACAAAGTGGGGATTTGAGTCAATCGCCAAAATTGGTCAGAAATTGCGGAAAATGATTCCAAAATTGTCCCGCCGGCGCCACCAGGGACGATTGACCTTGCCTGGGATGCGGCAGAATGGAGTGCTGGAGTGCCGGAGTGGTTTTTGAACCGCGACATAGGCAAACCTGGGCGGAGCCGGGTCCGCCGTCGCTTCGCTTTGGCGTGACAAGGGATCGGCGTGCATGGTGATTCAAAGATTATGTGTAAGTATCCATTAGCAAGGCACTTGCTTCAGAGCCGGATAAAACGTAAGGCTTCCCGACGATTTCACGGGGAGTCTTCACCTTCGAGCCGGCGTGGCACAAGGAATTCAATTTGTTAGTTGAATTTTGCTATTGAGATGGCAAGATTGGGTGCATGAAACTCAAATGCTTTCTGCCGCTGTTGTTGGTTCCTGCCGTCATTTCCGTTTCCGCCCAGGATTGGGCCAAGGCCAAGCTGGAGGCTTCCCGCCGCCATGGGGAATGGGTCACCGTCACTAATGGCGTCCGCAAGGTGCAATGCTGGGTGGTCTATCCGGAAGTCAAGGACAAGGCCACGGCGGTGGTGCTCATTCATGAGATCTTCGGCCTGAGCGATTGGGCGCGCAACGCCGCCGATGAAGTGGCCGAGGCGGGTTACATCGCCATCGCGCCGGACTTGCTTTCGGGATTGGCGCCCAATGGCGGCAAAACCAGCGATTTTGCCGGACAAAGCGAAATTGCCGCGGCGATTCAGAACTTGCTGCCAAACCAGGTCGCGGGCGACTTGAACGCGGCGGCGGATTATGTGAAGGGATTGCCGGCCGCCAACGGAAAAATTGCCGTGGCCGGCTTTTGCTGGGGTGGAACGCAGTCCTTTCTCTATGCGTGCAACCGCCCGGACCTGAAGGCGGCGTTTGTTTTTTACGGCGGCGGCCCTTCCGCCGCCAACATGGAAAAAATCCAATGTCCGGTCTATGGCTTTTACGGCGAAAACGACGGGCGGATCACCCTGAGCGTGACCAACACCGCCACGCAGATGAAAACGGCCGGGAAGGCCTATGAGCCGGTGGTCTTCGCCGGGGCCGGGCATGGTTTCATGCGCGGAGGCGAGAAGGAGTTTCCCAACGCGACGGCGGCGGACCAGAAGGCGCATGACGCGGCCTGGGTTCGCTGGAAGGAATTGCTCAAGAAGATTTGAACCATTGCGGATTTCAAAGAATTTTGAATGTTGAATTTTGAATTGGGAAAAGGGATTTTTTCATTTCCCTATTCCCTATTCATAATTCACTATTCTCCGGCCCATGGCTGACAATTATTTGACAACGACGGACACGGGGATTTTCCTGGCGGTGAAACTGCTGCCGCGCGCGGCGAAGAACGAGATCGGCCCCGCCCTGGGCAATGAGTTAAAAATCAAAGTCACCGCCCCTCCCGTGGAGGGAGCGGCCAACCGGGCGCTGGTCCATTTCCTGGCGGAAACCCTGGGCTGCCCGCGCTCGGCCGTGCAAATTGTGCGCGGCCAGGCTTCCCGGCACAAGACGGTGGCGATTGCGGGGATGGGCGCGGCGGAAGCGCTCGCCCGGCTCCGGGTTTAAAGTTTGGGAAAAAACCGGCGGGCGGTGGCGGCGGTGGCGGCGCTGAGTTCTTCGAGGGAACATCTTTTCACTTCGGCGGCGAGGCGGGAAATCTCGCTGACGTAGGCAGGCTCGCAACGCTTGCCGCGATAGGGCACAGGGGCCAGGAACGGGCAGTCGGTTTCCAACATGAATTGATCCAGAGGCGTGGCGGCCAGGCTCTCCCGCACATTGGCCCCGTTTTTGAAGGTGAGGATGCCCGTGTAACTGACCAGCGAACCCAGGGCGAGCACCTGGCCCAATCGTTCCACGCTTTCCGAAAAGCAATGGAAGACGCCCCGCAATTTTGCGGCGAAGGGCTGCAGTTGCGCCAAGGTGTCCGGGAAAGAATCGCGTTGATGGATGATGCAGTTCAGTCCCAATTCCACCGCCACTTCCATTTGCTGGCGGAAGATTTCCGCCTGTCGGGCCTTGTAAGGCGCCAACCCGCCGGGATCCTGGGGCGGACGATGATAATCCAGGCCGATCTCGCCGATGGCCACGACCCTGGGATGGGCGGCCAGTTCGCGCAAGGCGGGGCGCAGGTCCGGCGGGGCGCCGCCCGCATGCGCGGGATGCCAGCCGACGGCGGCGAAGACGGATGGATGCCGCTCGGCCAGGGCGACGGCGCGCCGGCTGCTTTGCAGGTCGGTGCCGATGGAAATGATTTTGGTGATGCCGGCGGCCTGGGCGCGGGCGAGGACCTCGGGCAGGTCGGAGGCGAAATCGGGGAAATCCAGGTGCGCGTGGGTGTCGTAAAAAATCGGCGTCATGATCCCGCCCAGCATAATTTGCTTTTCCCGCAAAAACAAGTCTTGCATCCGGCGCGCCCTTCAGGCACAACAACCATATATGCCTGAAACCTGTTATCATCCCAGCCTGGAGGGCGCCCAACATGGCGCGAAATCATTGACTCAATTTTTGGATTATGCCCGCGCCAGCGGGACGACCGGCGCGCAGCCTTCCAACTTCATGTTGGAGAAGGGAAAGCGGTTCAAAAGCCCGGAGGAAATCCGGGAGGCCTTCGCCTCGCGCGGCCTGACGCTGGACGGCATTTCGGCGCACTGCCCCTTTTGGGTGCATACCACCGCCTGGACCAACAGCCCGACGGTGCGGCCCTTTCTGCCGCCGGACGTGGGGCGGCAATCGCCCACGGCCATCGAGAAATGGAGCGAAGAGTACCTGATGCGGCTGCTGGACCTGGCGGCGGCGCTGGGGGTCAAGATCGTCCCCATGTTCTGGGGGGTGGCTTTCGGATGGGAACTGGCCACGGGCTATCCGTGGGGTTTCTGGAAGGGCGGCGACTACGATCTGCTGGCGCGGGGCCGGGAACGGTTTGTCAAGAAAACGGCGGCGTTGCGCGCCCGCGCCAGCGAGCTGGGCATTTACCTGGCCCACGAAATCCATCCCGGCACGGCCGCGATGTGCGCGGATGATTTCAACCTGCTCACGCGAATTTGCGACGGCGACAAATGCCTGGCCGTCAACGCCGACCCGTCCCACTGCTGGGAGGGCGAGGATTGGGAGACGCGGTTTCTCAAGGTGGCGCCGCGCATTTACGCCTGCCATGTCAAGAATATTGTCATCCGCCGCGGCCTGCCCCTGCGCATGATGGAGCCGGACTGGCCCCGCCGGGCCATGCAGTTTGTGGACATTTCCTCGGGGGAATTGAACATGACGCGCTATGTGGAATTGCTCGCTCAGGCCGGTTATCCGCAGCGCTACCGGGCGGTGATGGGCACGAAAACCGCCCCGCTGGTGGTGGAGGCGGAAAGCGCCTACCGCGACCTGGACGCGGCCAGCGCCGACGGCATTGCCTACGTGCGGGACCGGCTCTGCTTCCCCCTGGCGCAAGGCTCCTTTGAAGACGGCATGGGCACGGCCAAGGGTTGAACGGGTTGCCGCTGCTTGAGCAGACGATAGAATTGATAAGGCTGCCGTTGCTCATTGTTCTTGGAGAATGTAAAACCTTTGCGGGACGCCGCGAGTCACGGTGTTGGTGGCGGTGATGGTGAAATTCCCGCCGGCGCTCAAAACATTGGTGGCAACGGGCGTCCACTGGCTCAGCGGCAGAGCGAGGTTTGTGCTCATCAGCGCATAATATGTCCCGCCGGACTGCCCATTGATCCCATTGAGCACCAGATTTGCTCCGGACAGGCTGACGCCGGTAATGCCAGGTTGCGCTGGCACTAATGACCCCACAGGTAGAATTAAGGAGAACACCGTGCCATTGCCCGATAACACGGTGCCATTGCCCGAACTGCCGCCATTTTCCGTCGTTCCGTAGAGGGTGTTACCAGAAAGCACCAAAGTGCCACACGGATAAGCTCCGTCGCTGGCGCCAGTGAAACTACACAAGTTCGTAAAACCCTCGCCGTCGGTCTTGACTGCGAACACTGTGCCGAGGTCCCAAGTGCCGCCACTTTCCGCCGTCCCATACAGGGTGTTGCCCGATAATATCAATCCGGCCTGCGGATTCGCTCCGTCCCTATTGGTGGAAAATGTGGGGTCGAGGGCCGTAAAACTGTACAGCTTGGTAAAGCCCGTGCCATCGGTTTTGATCGCGAACACCGTGCCTGAGCCGCCACTGCCCCCACCATTCGCTGTCCCATATAGGGTGTTGCCGGATGATATCAATTCGGAGTACGGATACGCGCCGTCGCTATTGGTGAAAAATGTCGCGTCGAGTGCCGTGAAACTATACAGGTTCGTAAAGCCCGTGCCATCGGTTTTGATCGCGAACACCGTGCCTGATCCGCCAATGCCCCCACGATTCGCTGTCCCATATAGGATGTTGCCGGATGATATCAATTCGGAGAACGGAAAAACGCCGTCGCTATTAGTGAAAAATGTCGCGTCGACTGCCGTGAAACTATGCAGGTTCGTAAAGCCCGTGCCATTGGTGGTGACGGCGAACACAGTGCCAGAGCCTTCACTGCCGCCATTTCCTGCCGTCCCATAGAGGGTGTTGCCCGACAATAACAATCCGGCAACAGGGTAAGCTCCGTCGCTATTGGTGGAAAATGTGGGGTCCAGGGCCGTAAAACTATACAGCTTGGTAAAGCCCGTGCCATCGGTTTTGATCGCGAACACCGTGCCTGATCCGCCACTGCCCCCACCATTCGCTGTCCCATACAGGGTGTTGCCCGATAATATCAAATTGCCGGACGGATTAGCTCCGTCGCTGTTCAAGCCGTTGGTGCCGGTTGATGAGAAGCTATACAGGTTGGTAAAACCCGTGCCATCGGTTTTGATCGCGAACACCGTGCCATTGCCCGCCCTGCCGCCTCCAGCCGTCCCATAGAGGGTGTTGCCCGATAATAACAATCCGGAAACAGGGTAAGCTCCGTCGACGCCATTAGTGAAACTGTGCAGGATTGTGTCACTGATGGCCGTGATTGCAGCAAGTCCGACGCCGGTAACCATCTCCCCAATGTTGTTGGTCGCAATGAGAGCGGGGGAGAAGGTGCCACCGGCGGTGTAGGTGTGGGAGGGATTCTGAGCGGTGCCGGTTGAGCCATCGCCAAAACTCCAGTTCCAATTGGTGATGGCATTGCCGGCGCTGTCCACGGCCGCAGAGGTGAAGCTCACAGTGAGTGGAACCCGGCCGTTTGTTGGATTGGCGCTAAAGGCGACAAGCAGGTTGGAAGCCGTTATTAGCGAGGGACCGTAGCCCATCACCACGCCTCCAATGTTGTTGGTCGCAACGAGAGTGGGATAAAAGGCCCCGACCGTAGCCCCGACCGCAGTATAGGTGTGGGATGGATTCTGGTTAGTGCTGGTTGAGCCGTCACCAAACGTCCAATTCCAGCGAGTGATCGCGTTGCCAGCGGAGTCAACACTCGCGGCAGAAAAGTTCACCGTAAGCGGAGCGAGGCCGTTGGTGGGGGCCGCGGTGATCGGCACCCCGGTCGGTGCCGGGGCGACTGTCCGCCTCCATGCAATGTCAACACCGGGACCGTATTCCACGTAGGCAGTCTGGTACGGACCGCTAAGAGGCAAATCGACCTCAACACTTCCATAGGATGTCGGCGTGGAAGAACTGATATAGAGCTCCGGTTCACTGAAGCCGGGATTTGAGTACAGGTTAAAATTCCAGCCGACGATATTCCCATTGGCATCCGTATTCACTTGCGCCACATAGAAATGAGAATTTGCCGGGGTCCATTGTTCCACGCCATCGGAAAACACCCAGCTCATGGGCAAATCCGGCTGCAAGCTGCGGTTTGGGGACGCGTCTTGAAGATTGGGCGCGAGCACGTTGCTATACGTGACGCTGGCCGAAACGAAGTTCGTGGAGGTGAGGCCACAGCCAGGAGTCACGCCGCTAAAGGTCGGGCTGTCGTACGAATATACGACGGTGAATCCGTTCGACGTGGCCGTGGTGACTGTGATTGAAGACGGGCCAACCCCGGAAATCGTGGCGCCGGCACTGTTTGTCGCAATGAGAGCGGGGGAGAAGGTGCCGACGGCGGTGTAGGTGTGGGAGGGATTCTGAGCGGTGCTGGTTGAGCCGTCGCCAAAATTCCAGTTCCAATTGGTGATGGCATTGCCGCCACTGTCAACGGCCGCAGAGGTGAAGCTCACAGTAAGTGGAACCCCGCCGTTTGTTGGATTGGCGCTAAAGGCGACAATCCCGGCCAACTCTACGGTCGGCACACCGGCAAAAGTGGAACTCCAGCCAGTGGTGCCAGACAAATAATAAACCGTCACATTGCTCTCATTGGCGAACACAGTCGAATCAGCGGTGGGAGCGTTGCCCTCGAAATAGACTCTGGTCAGGCTGGTGGAGTAAGCGAAGGCATACTCCCCTATGCTCGTAACGCTGTTGGGCATCGTGACGCTGGTCAGGGCGCAATAAGCGAATGCGTAGTCCCCGATGCTGGTGACGGTGTCAGGAATTGTGACGTTAGCCAGGCTGCTGCTGTAAGTGAACGCAAAGTACCCGATAGTGGTTATACTGTTAGGGATCGTGACACTGGCCAGGCTGCTGTAAGCGAATGCGTAGTCCCCGATGCTGGTAACGCTGTTGGGGATCGTGACGCTGGTCAGACCGCAGTCAGCGAACGCCCAAACTCCGATGCTCGTGACACTGCTGGGGATCGTAAAAGAGGTTCCAACTTTGGCTGCCGGGTATTCGATGAGCGTGGTCTGGCTCTTGTTGAATAAGACTCCATCAAGGGCGACATAGGAGGGATTGCTTGTATCCACGCTGAATGCTGCCATGGCGCCGCAGTCCCCGAACGCAGTGGAGCCGATGTTGGTGACGCTCTGTGGAATCGTGACGCTTGTCAGGCCGCTGCCAAAGAACGCCTGGTTCGCGATGTCGGTGACGCTGCTGGGGATCGTGACGTTCGGCACGAAAATGTCGGAGAATGCACCGTATCCGATGCTGATGACGCTGGCCGGGATCATATAGGAGGTCGCGGCGTTGCCCGCCGGGTATTCGATGAGCGTGGTCTGGCTCTTGTTGAACAGGACCCCGGCAACGCTGATATAAGCGGGATTGTTTGCAGCCACGCTGATCGCTGCCATGTCAAAGCATTCCTCGAATACACCGTATCCGATGCTGGTGACGCTGGCGGGAATTGGAGCGCTCGTCAACCTCGTGCAAACATAGAACGCATAGTCCCCTATGCTCGTAACGCTGTTGGGCATCGTGACGCTGGTCAGGGCGCAATAAGCGAATGCGTAGTCCCCGATGCTGGTGACGTTGGTGCCGATCGTAACATTGGTGACGGTCGAGCAGTTCTCGAACGCCTCCTCTCCGATGGTGGTCACCGGGTAGCCGTTAATCGTGCTGGGGATGGTCAACGCGCCGCCTGGGCCGGCGTAGCCCGTGATGGTGATCGTGCCGCTGTTGGTCGTGAAGCTGAATTGGGTTTCCCCGGCTCCTATGATCGTGTAGACGCCGGTGGCAGTGGCGGTTGAATTGGCGCTGACTGAAACTGTTTGATTAGAGGGCGTCGTCCAGCCGCTGACGGCGCTGAAGCTCACGGTATGATTGCCCACCGACAGATTCGCAACCGTCGCGCCGCTGTTCTCCCATGTTCCGCCGTCCACCTGCCATTGCGCCCCTGCGGTGATGGCCCCGGCTGGGGTGATGGTCACTTGCAGGGATCCCGCACCACATTGCTGGCAAGAGGCGGTTGGTAGGCCATCATACGTGGATCCCCAGCCGGTAGCTCCGTTGACATAGTAAATGGTAGCTACAGGGGCGTTTTCGAATATATCCCCGCCATCAACTGGTGCGTTCCCCTCAAAGCAGACGTTGGTCAGGCTGCGGCAATACCAGAACGCTTGGGAGCCGATGCTGGTAATGCTTGCGGGGATCGTGACGCTGGTCAGGGAGCAATAAGCGAATGCGTAGTCCCCGATGATGGTGACGCCGTTGGCGATAGTGACGCTGGCCAGGCCGCTGTCATAGAATGCCTCCTCCCCGATGCTGATGACGCTGCCAGGAATCGTGACGCTTGCCAGGCTGGCTCTTTCAAAGGCTAAAACTCCGATATTCCTGACGCTGGCGGGGATCGTGTAGCTTCCACGGATTCCGCCCGGATATTGAATTAGCGTCGTCTGGCTCTGGCCGAATAACACACCATTCAGACTGCTATAAACCGGATTTCCTGTATCCACTGCTATATTTGTCAGGCTGTAGCAGGCTCCAAAAATATCATTGCCAACATTGGTCACGCTGGCGGGAATCGTGACGCTGATCAGGGCGTAGGCTTGCCAGAACGCATAAGCGCCGATGCTCGTGACGCTGTTGGGGAACGTAATGTTCGTTAGGCTGCTACAGCCATTGAAGGCATAATCTCCGATGCTGGTGACGCCGTTGGCGAATGTGACGCCGGTCAGGCCACTTTCAAAGAACGCATCTTCTCCGATGTTGGTCACGCTGGCGGGAATCGTAACAGTGGTCAGGCTGATGCAGCCTTCAAACGCATTTTCCCCGATGCTGGTGACGCTGTTGGGGATCGTGACACTAGTCAAATTGGTGAAATCGTCGAACGCATTGGTCGCGATACTGGCCACCGGCAGGCCATTGATCGTGCTGGGGATCGTCATCGCGCCGCCTGGGCCGGTGTAGCCCGTGATGGTGATCGTGCCGTTGTTGGTTGTGCATGTGAATTGGGCTTGAACCGCTGCCGGGGCGGCCAAGAGGAGCAAAACCAAGAGGAAGGGCCAAATTCTTTTCATATCGGGTTGATGGAAAATTGCTGATTGAGCCTTGGGCGGGGATTCTGAGATTCCGGTGGCGGGCAACGGTTGGCGGCTGATCGCGCTCATGTCTTGCCGATGATGCCTGGGGCCCATTCTTGCGTCAAACTCAAACTGACCGCTTCAGAGCGGACGGCGCGCTTAGACCTCTGGGATTTATCGCTTTATGCTTCTTATCTTAACCTTGCAAGCCGTCCATTGTCATGACCGGAATTTGCCAAGGCTGCTCTAAGGTTGCGTCTCAACCAGCAGGGGCATGGAAGTTCAGCGGCTTTCTGCCGAAAGCCGCTACGGTGCGCTGGTGTAGCGGCGGATGGCAATCCGCCGCCGACTTTTTATGCCGCCGGTCTGCGACGGTGGCGGCACAGCTTTCCAGACTTTAGAGCGCCCTGGGAATTTGCCTTGAAGCCGTCTTTTAGCGGGACGATTTGAAAACGATCTTTGGCTTGGAGGCGGGATGGGCGGGCGCGACGAATTTGTCCATCAGGCTGGGAGCCGGGGCGGGGGCGGAGGAAGGATGGGGGGACGGCTCCGGCCTGGAGGCGGGTTGCGGCTGAAGGGGGGAGCGCAGGGCGGTTTCAACCAGTTGCGCGCAATGGATTCTTACCGGAGGCAAAGGCCCCAGGCCGGGCGCCAGTTGTTCGGCGGACATCGCCAGCGCCGGGACAAATCTCCACCGCGCGCCGCGGGGCGCTTTGCGGGGCGATGGAATCGCTTACGGGCCGAAAAAGTTCCGGATTTTTTCCAGCACCTCAACCAGCCGGTCCACTTCGAGGCTGGTGTTGTAGAAATAGAAGCTGGCGCGGGCGGTGGAATCAATGCCGAGCCTCTTCATCAGGGGCTGGTTGCAGTGGTGCCCTCCGCGCAAGGCCACGCCGTATTGGTCGGCGGCGGTGACGATGTCGTGGGCGTGGATTTTGTCAAGCAGAAAACTAACCACCCCGGCCCGGCCCGTTTTCGGGCCGAGCAGGCGGAGGCCCTTCAGCCGGGACAGCCGCTCCACGGCGTAGGCGGCCAGTTCCTGGTCGTGCTGTAAAATGTTGTCGCGTCCGAGGGCATCCAGATAGTCCATCGCCGCGCGCAAGCCAACGGCGCCGGCAAAATCCGGCGTGCCGGCCTCGAATTTATGCGGCACGGTGTTCCAGGTGCTGTGGAAAAAATCCACGCTGGCGATCATGTCCCCGCCGCCTTGAAACGGCGGCATTTCCTCGAGCAGCTCCCGCCGGCCATAAAGGACGCCGATGCCGGTGGGGCCGCAGATTTTATGGGCGGAAAAAGCCAGAAAATCGCAGCCGATTCCCTGCGCGTCCAGCGGGAGGTGCCCCGCGCTCTGGGCGGCGTCGAGCAGGGTGACAATGCCGCGCCGGCGCGCGCGGGCGCAGAGTTCGGCCGCGGGATTGATCGTGCCGAGGGTGTTGGAAACATGGGTGAAGGCAAAGAGCTTGACGTTTTTCCCCAGCGCCTCGTCCAGCCCGCGCAGATCCAAAAGCCCGTCGTCGCCGGTGACCGGCAGGAAGGCGAGGCGGGCGCCGGTCCGTTCCGCCAGCATCTGCCAGGGGACGATGTTGCTGTGATGCTCCATTTCGGTCAGGAGGATGGCGTCGCCGGCGCGGAGATTTTTGACGCCCCAGGTGTTGGCCACCAGGTTGATGCTCTCGGTGGCGCCGCGGGTGAAGATGATTTCGGCGGGCTGGCGGGCGTTGAGGAAGCGGGCGGTTCGCGCGCGGGCGCCCTCGTAGGCCTCGGTGGCGCGGCGGCTCAATTCATGAATGCCGCGATGCACATTGGCATTGTCGCGCTCGTAAAAATGGCTCAGGGCTTCGATGACGGCGCGCGGCTTTTGCGCGGTGGCGGCATTGTCGAAATAGACCAGCGGATGGCCGTGGACCATCTGGTCAAGAATAGGAAAATCCGCCCTGGCGCTTTCGATGGTCATGGCCTCACATCATGCCAAGCTGGAGCTTGGCGGCTTCGGAGAGCATGTCGCGGTTCCAGGGCGGGTCCCACACCAAAAACACGGCGGCCTCCTTCACGCCGGGCAGGGCCAGCACCCTGCTTTCCACGTCCTGCTGCAAGACGGGTCCCATGCCGCAGCCCGGCGCGGTCAGGGTCATTTTGATCTCCACGCGGTGGCCGCCTTCGGGCAGCGGGAGAATTTGCAGATCATAGACCAGGCCCAACTCGACAATGTTGACCGGAATCTCCGGATCGTAACAGGTGCGCAAGACTTCATTAACTTGTTCTTCCGTCAAGTGGCCCGGCTCGGACGCGCTGGCCGCCGCGGGCGCTTCCCTGCCCAGGGCGTCGGCGTCGGCGCCGGCGATGCGCGCCATGTTGCCATGCACAATCACCGTGTAGCTGCCGCCCAAGTCCTGCACGACGACCACCGGCACGCCGGCTTGCAGGGTGATGGCCGTGCCGGCCGGAATCAGCACCGCCGGGCAATCCCTCTTCATTATGACCTCTTCGTTCATTGTAATGGGCAACTTACGTTGCGACCGCGGGAAAACAAGTAAAAAGGGTGTCGGGATGCCAGGAAAATAAACGGGGAGCAGTTGACAACAGGTTGAAACTGTTGGAAGGCATGTTCCGCATGAGCAAAGTCATTACGCCCCATTTCGAGGCACTGATTAATCGGTTTGTTGCCACGGGCCGCTTCAACAACAAATCCGAGGTCATCCGTGCCGGCCTTCGTCTGCTGGAAGAGCATGAAGCCAAAGCCTCGGCGGCAAGCCGGGAGGATTTGGGCTTTGTGATCCAGACGGCCCTGATGGATCCGCGTCCCCTGATTCCGGCAGCCAGCCTTCTGCGGCGCCGCCAGAGGCAATGAAGGAGTTGCCTGTTTTTTTCACGGCGCTGGCCGGGGAGGATCTCGACGAAATCGAAGATTATGACAATTGTGGCAAATGATGCCTGACTTCAGTTTCATTCCCAACGGAGTCAATCCTTTCGCGCCGTGGAACTGGCGCCGCGCCCGACCCCATACAGCAAGCCCGCCAGCAACACAAAGGGGATTAACGCCAGCAAATCCGAATGCGCGCCGGCATAAAACGGATTGGACGACTTGGCCCAGCGCGTTATGGCCGCGTCCGGGCCGGTCAACACCCCGGCCATGAAGGCGATCACGATGCCCGCAATCGCCCCGCCCGCGATGTAGCCGCTGGCGAGCAGGACCCCGGGGCTTTTGTCGCTTTCCGCGTTCAACTGCGCCTGGCTCAGGCCGGCATCGCGCAAGACGTGCCGCTGGCGGCGGTCCACCAGCCAGCGCACCATCCCGCCCGCCAGCAACGGCGAGGAGGAGGAAAGCGGCAGATACACCCCCACCGCGAAGGCCAGCGAAGGAATGCCGGACAATTCCAGCACCACGGAAATCATAATGCCAAACAAGACCAGGCCCCACGGCAGCGTGCCGCCCAGCAGGCCCTGAATGATGTCGGACACCAGCACGGCTTTGGGGGCCGAATACTTTATGGCTTCGCTTCCGTCCGGCCGCTTCTTGAATTGTCCGTTGATGCCGGGGTCGGCCAGATAGACCACCGCGCCCGAATCATCCACCAGGTATTTGAGGCAATTCCCGCCGGCGTCATCGGTCTTTTGCCAGACCTGGTAGGTGGCGGAATCCGCCGCTGCCTGGGGACCATGGAGTTTCTCCGGTCCGCCCAGCTTGACTCCGGCCGGCACACGCAATCCCGGCGCCGCTTGCGCCGCGGGAACGTAAACGGTGCCGGAGGAGTTCAGGCTCAAAAGGATGGGCGCCAGCGCCAGGGCCGATGCGCCCGCGCCAATCAAAATGGCGATTTGCTGGAGCCGGGGCGTCGCCCCCAGCAAGTAGCCTGTCTTCAAGTCCTGCGAGGTCGCGCCGCCGTTGGAGGCCGCCACGCAGACGATGCCTCCCACGGACAGGGCGGTGACAAAATAAAGCGGACCTTTCCAGCCCACGAGGAGGAAAATCAGGCAGGTCATGAGGAGCGTGGCCACCGTCATCCCCGAAATGGGATTGGAGGAGGCGCCGATTTCCCCGGTGAGCCGCGACGAAACCGTGACGAACAGAAAGCCAAACGCAACGATCAGAACAGCCCCCGCCAGGTTCATGCGCAGCGACGGGGCGGCCAGAATCGCCGCCACCAGGGCCAGACATCCCAACCCGACAAACCTCATCGAGAGGTCCTGCTCCGTCCGCAACGCATTGGCCCGGGTCTGCCTGGCCGAGACCCCGAAATCGGCGAGTCCCGCGCGAATTCCACGCCAGATCAGCGGCAACGACCGCGCCAGGCTGATGATCCCGCCCGCCGCCACCGCCCCGGCGCCGATGTAAAGAATATAGGCCCCGCGAACGTCGTCCGGCGCCATGTCCTTGATCGCCATTTTCCCCGGCGCAATCGGCCCGCCCGCTCCTTGCCCGAAAAACTTGATCATGGGAATGAGCACCAGATAGGACAACACCCCTCCGGCGGCCATGATGGCGGAAATCCGCGGCCCGATCACATAACCAACCCCCAGCAGTTCCGGCGATATTTCCGCGGAAATCGAGCCGCCATTGTAAGGGGCGCCGAAAATTTTTTGCGGCGTGTCCTTCCATGCCTTGAAAGCCGACATCGCCGCCTTGTAAATCAACCCCACGCCGAAGCCGGCAAAAATGGCCGCCCCGCCCGCGCCCGCCTCCGCCGTCGCGCGGGAGTAGGGTGCTGCGCCGCCGTGAAGTTTGCTTTCCCCCGCCTTGAGCACCTCGGCGCAGGCGGTGCCTTCCGGGTATTTCAACTCGCTGTGCTGTTGCACAATCAGGGCGCGGCGCAGCGGAATCATCATCAAAATGCCCAGCCACGCCCCCAGCAGGGCGACGAGCATGACCCGCCCCATCTCCAGATCGTAGCCCAAAATCAAAATGGCCGGCATCGTCACGCCGACTCCAAAGGCGATGGATTCGCCCGCCGAGCCGGCCGTTTGCACGATATTATTTTCCAGAATGGTCGCGTCCCTTCCGCCGAAGAATTTCGCCCACAGCCGGAAGAGCGTGAGCGAAATCACGGCGACAGGAATGGAGGCGCTGACCGTCATCCCGACCTTGAGCACCAAGTAAAGCGACGATGCGCCGAAAACGACCCCGAGCAGCGTTCCCAGGATGAGGGCGCGCGGCGTGCATTCCGCCATGCGCGTCTCCGGCGGGACGTAGCCAGGCGCGCCTGCGCCGCCCCGCTCGCCGGCGGCCTGTTGTGGATCATACGGCATGGCATAAGTGATAAAGGAAGCCCGCAAAATAAGGAGCAAATTCTTCAGGCTGCCAAATCCAAGTTTGACGGCGCTGACGGAAGCCGCCTTGGACGCAGGATCAATCCCTTTGCTCAGATGCGCCTGCCCCGCCATCCCCGTCAAATTGCCGCTTTTATTGTCAAAGCGCCTGAATCATGATTTGCCGGATGGAAGACTGGCGGAACAGACGCGAAACCTGGCTCGTATGCCTGGGGCTGGCGCTGACGGTGTTGGCGGCTTATGCGCCGCTCTGGGGTTGCGGTTTTGCGCGCTATTACGACGATGGCGACTACGTTGTCTCCAACGAAATGATTCAACACGGGTTGAATGCCAGGAGCCTTGCCTGGGCCTTCACCACCGGGCATGCCAGCAACTGGCATCCGTTGACCTGGATTTCCCATATCGTGGATTTCCAGCTCTATGGAACCCGTGCCGCCGGACACCATTTTACCAGCCTGGCCTTGCATCTGGCTAACTCGGTTCTCCTTTTTCTGCTGTTGCGCCGCATGACCAAAGCGATGTGGCCGAGCGCGCTGGCGGCCGCCCTTTTCGCGCTGCATCCGATGCATGTGGAGTCGGTCGCCTGGGTTTCCGAACGCAAGGATGTGTTGAGCACGCTGTTCTGGCTGCTGGCCGTCTGGGCTTACGTCCGCTATGTGGAGGAGTTGAAGGGGAAGGGCGCCACGGCAAAGGTGTTTTACACCGGGTCGGTCGCGCTTTTCGCCCTGGGGCTGATGGCCAAGCCGATGCTGGTGACGCTGCCCTTCGTCTTGCTTCTTCTTGACTATTGGCCTTTGCAACGGGGCCGGCGGCCCGCCGTCCGGTGGGTGGTGGAAAAAGTTCCGTTCTTCATTCTGGCGGCGGTGTCATGCGGGGTGACCTATCTGGCCCAACGCCAGGGCGGGTCCGTCGGCCCTCTTTCCGATCTGTCCATCGGAGAGCGGTTGATGGGCATTCCCATATCATATGCCGGTTACATCGAGAAAACATTCTGGCCGGCCCATTTGGCGGTTTTGTATCCGCTGCCGGAAGAATGGCCGGTTTGGCAGGCCGTGGTCGCGGGCGGCCTTTTGGCGCTGGTGACCGGGTGCGCCCTTTCTCGTTGGCAGGCGCAGCCGTATTTGGCTGTGGGCTGGCTCTGGTTCCTGGGGACGCTGGCGCCGGTCATCGGTTTGGTTCAAGTTGGCGTGCAGTTTATGGCGGACCGTTACGATTATGTCCCGAGCATCGGACTGACGATCATGATAATATGGGCGGCGCGGGAATGGTCGCCGCGCCTGGGCGCAAAGGCGCCGGCGGTGGCGGCGGGGATGGCTTTGGCCGGCTGCATGGCGCTGACACCGTTGCAGGTGGGTTACTGGAAAAACAGCGAGACCCTTTTCCGCCACACTCTCCAAATCACCCAAGAGAATGGCAGGATCGAGGGCCTTCTGGGCGAGCTTCTTCTGGACGAGGGCCGCGTGGACGAGGCGTTGCCGCACTTGCGGCGGTCCGCGGCCTTCAATCACCCGCCGCCGGGAATCCTGGGCCTTCTGGGCAAGGCTCTTCTCGCCAAAGGGCGGGTCGGGGAGGCGCTGGAGCAGTTTCAGTTGGATGTCAATTTGAATCCCGAAAATCCCGACGCCCAATTCAATTTCGGCTGCGTGCTTCTGGACAACGGCCTGGCCGGGAAGGCGGTTCCCCATCTCCAAAAGGCGCTCCAAATCCGCCCGGAACCCCCGGAGTTCCATTACAAGCTGGGCAACGCGTTCATGCAGACCGGCCGCGCGGAGGAGGCCATTCGTCAATACGAAGAATCCCTGCGCCTTCGTCCCGATTACATGGAAGCCGGGGTCAACCTGGCCTGGATACTGGCCTGCAGCCCGGAGGCTGCGGCGCGCGATGGCGCCAGGGCCGTCCAACTGGCCTTGCGCGCCGATCAACTCTCGGGCGGGAAAAACCCCACCGTCCTCGGCACTCTGGCTGCGGCGTATGCCGAAGCCGGCAAGTTCACCGAGGCCGTTGCCACGGTGAGGCGCGCCTTGCAATGGGCCGGGAGCAATTCCGCCATGGCCGGCAAGCTGCGGGCGGATTTGGCGCTGTACCAGGCGGGCGCCCCATTCCGGGACCCATTGCTGCAACAACCCGCCGCCGCCGCGCCGGCGAAGTGAAGCGCCGTGGCACGGGCCGGTCCTGTCATCCGAGCCGGCAAGCCAAGCGCAATGCGGCCGCAGTTCGGGCCACACGATACTTGACTCCATTTGCGTGGAAAGCCGGAACACCTTGAACAACTACCTCCAGGGGTGGAGGAAAACAAATCAGGCCGCCACAAAATGGGGCAAAAGCATCGTTTGACCCCGCGCACGCATATATTACAATCTCATTAAGTGACCCCTTTGCAAAAGACTGCCACCAGCCGCCAACCTTGTCAATCCACGCAAAAAGTGTCAATAGTGAAAACCGACACCTGCTCTGACACCTGCTCACACCTGCTTCTTTCTCATGGCCGCATGGGAAAAAATCGGGGGCGGAATGGCCCGCGTCCGGCTGTATGACCAGGCACAAGACGGCCTGGAGTACGTGACGAAGTGCCTCAACGGCGGTGACGCCTACGAGACTTCCAAGTTCGCGGAGGGCCTGTCGCACCTCACGCTCTCAGACGGGCTGTGGAGTATGCTCCGCGCCCGTCCAGTGATGGGAGAGAGGCGTCTTGCACAACGAAACACGCCGCCAGCCGGCTTCTCCATTCGGGAGAATGCGGGCTGACGGCAGGCCAATGGCCGGTTGTGACATTTCAAGCGGTTCCTGGGGATCGGGCGGGGCGGGCTTTATGCCGCCCGCCCGACCCCAGGTTGCTTGAAGATGAACTATGTACATGAACGGTCAACCCAAGCGGCTAAAAGAAGAAAAGCGATGCCCGGCGCATCGCAGCGCCGCCACTCGCGGCGGCTGAGAGCGAGTAAAAGCACCGTCTGATTTTCCCCGCTCCGCGACAGCGGAAAACAAGGATGACACCCCTAAAAGCGCCTTTCCTTTCAATGCCTTTAACTCCCCTGGTGGTGATGGCGGCGGATTCCATGTTGCGAAGGGTCACAGGGCGCAAGCTGGAAGCCTCCGACTTCACGACCAGGCTGACTACAGGGGCTTCGGCGAGTCTGACGTTTGAGGCGTAGCTCTTTCAAGGGGAATCAAACGTCAGTCTCGCCGAAGGGGGGATTTTGAAACGGCGTCCTGTGGGCTATGGTTGGCGTGTGAGGTTCACATCATGAAACGGGGGATTATCAAGATGTAAAGGACAGCGAGAACTGCAAGTATGGTTCCCCATTTTATGATGCGGACGCCAGAACGCAACCAACACAAGAAAAAACCAACTCCGAGCCCAATTAGGCCGGAGAAAAGCGCAATTGCCGTCACACCATTCAAATTCTGATGTCCTATGTGCAATCCCAGGGAGCATCTATCCATGGTGTACGCAATAGAAAAGATTATACTTACTGCCGCGCATGAAACCGGCACGAGTGAAATGAGGCGATGGGCTTTCATCGTTAAAATCCATGCGGTACAGTAGGAAAAGTTTTACCGGGGTTGAACCAATAGTAGCCCCTCGGCGCGACAATTGGACGCCAACTCAGATCTCCGTAGCATTCAACAAGTTTGAATGCGCCCAATTTATGGACCGGAGTTGCTCCCGGCATAAAGGAAGCCAGGCCTCTTAAGTCTGTTGTTTCGATCTCCCCGTGTTGCGCCGGCATATCACCGGCCGCGTGAGCTATGTTTTCAAAGCCCCAAATGTCTTTGTCCGCGAATTCTGCCACGACATCGGCATCGGTGATGTCTGTGCGATAGACCACGTTAAATCCTGCCTTCATTATTTCGATTTTCTCATTGTACGCCCAGGTTGTCCAAAGGGTCCAGTTGACACTTCGATTTAGATAAACCGTATTTGGAATTGTGTAAACCGCGCACCACGGAGTTGGCGAGCCTCCGGGCATGATGCTGACCGCTTGGTTGCCTTCGCCCTGTTGCAACCAAAGACCAATGTCATTTATGTCAAGTTGCGCTTGATTAGCAAGGTCCTGAAACGTATCGGTTGAGCTCGTCGCGATTGCCTTTGCACGGGGTTGTCCCTTGCGATAGATAAACCATTCCATGCCTAGAACGTCGGAAAGATCGACGCCATCATTGGCGCAAAACGCGTACAAGTTTGGTCCTCCTTCATCCTCCTCTGCCGGGTCTCTGGACAACCACCGTCCGGTGGAGGGGTTGTAATATCTGTGGCCGTAGTAATAAAGTCCCGTCTCCCAATCATAATACTTGGTCGAGAACATGAAGGGGTTGATCTTGGCCATAGGTCCGGTGGCGCGGATGACTTCGCCGAAGGGGCCATACTCATATTGCGCCGCGACGGTTCCGTTGGCCGCGTTGACCAGGGCCACGACGTTGCCATTTGCATCGTAGCAGTAGAAATATGTCCCGGCATTGGTCCCGTACACCGTCATCGAAATCGCCCCGCCCACCCCGCCAGCGCCTTGCATGGAGCCGCTCAAGTCCGTTCCCCACATGAACGAATAGAGAAGGTTGTTTGCACCATCCAAAATCGCCACCACATTCCACCCGTCATACACAAAACGGTTGGTGTAAGAGGCCCCAGTGTTGGGGGAAACAACCTTTTGGATGCGACGTCCCATGTAATCATACGTGAAACTCAGGCTGCATTGCGAACCGGCCGGCGCGCTGGCCAGGTTGGTCATGCTGACCAGGCGATTTTCCGCGTCCCAAGTGTTTGTCCAGCGCCCGTCGCTGGTCAGGTTCCCGTCCAGGTCGTAGGTGAATGTTTCCGGGTTCTTCGCCACAAAGATGTTGCCCAAAGTGCTCGCCTGCCCCGACGTCACCGCGACATTGGCCCACGCCGCACTCGCGCTGTTGCCCACCGCCAGCGGCTCCCAGAAATACTCCCACTTCCGGTAGGCGTTGCTACCGTTCACGCCGACCGTGTTGGTCGCCAGCGCCAGCCCCAGCACGTCCACGTACCCGGGCACCCCGCGGTTGGTGATCTGGTTGAGCCAGTTGTTCCCAAAAGCCGCCTGGCGCAAATTCGCCCCGGTCTGGTCTCCCCCCGTCTGCGTGCCGGTGCGGTTGCCGATGGTATCGAAAGCGTAGTCAAACTGCTGCCCCGGCGTGCCGTCCCAGAAGTATTTGATGCCGCTCGTCACCTGCCCCAGCGCGTCGTAGCCGTAGAGCCAATAACTGCCGTCCGCCAACTGCGTGGCGCGGGTGCGTTGGCCGGCACTGTTGTACTGATAATTGAAATCCAGCGCCGACGAAATGCCGGTCAGCCGGTTCAGATGATCATACGTGTTTTGACGGCCCATCACATTAGTGCCTAAATGCACAGGGACAATGTAGTCCACCAGCGGCGAATTGGCAAGATAAGAATACACGGCGGAATTCGTTCCGTCCGAGACGCCGAGCAGCCGCGAGGCGGCGTCGTACGTGTACGTGGTTGTAACGGGGACGTTGGAGGGACTGAGGAAGGAAACAGTCGTCCGCCGCAGCAGGCCGTCAAAGCCGTTCGTGACAGCCAGGCCGCCCAACACCCCGCCCGCGTTGGTTTCCTGCAACAATTCCCCGGCGTCGTTCAAGGTCAGCGTGGTCACGGTTGGTCCGTTGGTGATCGCCGTCAATCGCCCGCGACGGTCATAGCCGTTGGTCCTCCACGGCGTTCCGTCGTTATAGACAACACTGGCAACATCGCCGGCCGCGTTGTTTATGTTCGTCGTGCTCGTTCCCCGCGCCCAGAACCGGCCCGCCAGCCGGCCAGCAGCCGAATGAAAGGGGTCAACCCATAGTTTGGTTCGTTTTTAGGCGATTTCAAGGCAAACATCAATGAAATAGCACCAAACTATGGGTTGACCCCTTTTAGGGACATTCAATGGATTCGCGTTTACTGATTTCTGATCACAGTTGGGGGCACGACGGTTCCATCGAGAAGCACAATCTGCGTCATAGCATAACCTGTCGGCTGTTTTTTGATGCTTTCCCTCTCCACAGGATCGCTCGGCATGAAGGTGATCTGGTAACACCATACATTAGGATAGGAGTACATGTGGCCCGATGCCCCACCGCTGAACAAATTACGTAAGAAAATATGTTCTACGCCCCAAGCCCGAACTTGCGGAACTTGGTCGCGCACACGCGGCAGAGCCAGATCACATGCCTTCTTGGCGCTAAGAGGGATTTCCGTTGAAAACCCGTCCCAGAGCGGTTGCTTAAGCAACGCATTTGTGGACACATACCATTCGACGAAGGATTCGGAAGAACCGGCAGATCCGATCACTGAGCCTATTCTCACCTCGTCCGGGTGAGAAGAACCTGGCGAAACGAAGGAGGATGGGCTTAACAGACGGTGCTGTGAATTTACAGTCTCACGGTTGCAACCAAACAGGAGAAAGCACGTTGCAACGGCGATTAAACTTCGACACGTAAAGAGCACGAGAGGCATATTTGCCACGGTTTTTGATCAATTATAGATTCCGGTAGCCGTCCCCATGTCCTCAATAATGTCACAGTCACACCACCATTCGTTTGGGCCAACCGTTATCTGTTGATCACTCATTAAGATTGTTGCGGAACCATTATCGCCAGTTATGAGGATGTGATGGTCACTGGATTTGAAGTCGCAATTCTGGCCGATAGCAAGGCCTGAGGAGAAAATCGGCCCTGAACCTCCGAGCCCCCAAATATTTTTCAATCCCTGGAGAAAACGCAGCAAACACGGGCAGCGCGGACATGGTGTGAATGTCACGTTACCACTTTGCTCGATAATCTGCATCAGTCCGTACTCATCAATGAAATCCATTGGGTCGTTGCTGACAAACGAATAGAGGTTCACGCCGACACCGTGTCTTGGGTATGAATTTTCAAAAGCAAGCTGTCCCATCGGGGGACGATTTAGCCGATTTCGATGGAATGCTTGCATCGCATCCCTAGCAGCCAACATACGCTTCTTCGATTGCTCAGCTATCCATTGCGGTCTGGCCGCGACTAATTCAAAACCTGGCTCTCCGATAAGGTCTCTGGATGGCCATCGTCCCGTGGAGGGGTTGTAATATCTGAATCCGTAGTAATAAAGGCCAGTTTCCCAATCATAGAACTTGGTGGAGAACATGAACGGGTTGAGCTTGGCCATGGGGCCGGTGGCGCGGATGACTTCGCCGAAGGGGCCTAAGTGGGTAGTCCGCGAGTTTCCCCGAAGTCGCGTGTTTGCAAGGCGTTGCGCCCGTTTTGACGAACAAGCCGCTTTTCGGAAAACATGGCTGCAGGGGCGGCGGCGGGTGGTCTGGACACAAACGGGGCGTTCATTCCTTAGCCGTCCTTCCGGGCGGCGGGTGGAACAGCTAAATGAACAAGCTGGCACAGTCCCTTGCACGGGGCCCATGATGCACTTTTTGGCCGGTTGGGGCAACCCTTTTTTTACGCTTTTTCGCGGGGGTGGAAGCGGGCGTGGGCCGCCTTCAAGTCGGTGATGGTCAAGCTCAAGTATCGCTCGGTGGTGGCAAGCGAGCCGTGGCCCAACAAGTCTTGGACATGGCGCAAATTGGCGTTGTTTTTGACCAGATGGGTGGCACAGGTATGACGCCAGACGTGGGGGGTGACGTGCTTCTTGACCCCGGCAAGCCGGGCGTGCTGTTTGACCAGATCGCCGACGGAATGGCCGTCCAAGGGGTTTCCCCGGAAAGACAGGAAAAGCCGGTCGGTCTGGCGGTCTCCCAGCAGTTGGGGCCGGATGCCCTTGAGATAGGTTTCGAGGAACCGGCTGGCGATCTGGCCCAGCGGCGCCACCCTGTCCTTGCCGCTCTTGCCGTGGTTGATTCGCAACAAGCCTTCCTCCAAGTTGACATCGGCCACCGTGAGATTACGCAACTCCTCGTTGCGGATGCCGGTGGCGTAAAGCACTTCCAAAATGGTCCGGTCGCGGTATCCCAAAACGGTGGTGGTGTCCACGGTTTCAATGATGCGTTTGGCCTCCTGCGGCGTAAGCACGTTCCGGGGCAGGGTGTGGGGCTGGCGGGCGTATTCGATGCCCTCGGCGGGATTGACAGCCAGATAGCCTTCAACTTTCAAGAACCGGCAGAGGCTTTTGACAGCGGCCAAAATGCCGTTTTGGTTGACCACGCCCCTCGGCGTCCCCTGTTTGGTGGGCTGGTAATAAATCCAGCGCTGGAAGTCTGCCAGCGTGGCCGCCGTCAAGCCCGCAATGTCGGTGATCTGGCGTTGCTCCAAGAACTGGAACAAGAGGCCAAGATTGTAACCGTAGTCGCTGACGGTGCGGGCGCTGTAATTGCGGATTTGGAGATCGCTTTGGAAGCGGTGCAAAAGTTCGTCAAGTTTCATGGTAATGGCGGTGCGCTAACACCCTTTCCGATAAAGCAGGGGTTTCCCCTCCCTGCCGATGGCGGGCTTGTAAGCGTGGCCGCTCCTGCAGCGGGCTTGGGGATGGGCGCGGGCGTGGGTGGCTTTGATCTCGGCAATGGTGGTGCGGGTGTAAATCTGTGTTGTTCTCAGCGAGCGATGACCAAGTAGCCTTTGGACATAAGCAATGTTGGCTCCATCGGCCACAAGGTGGGTGGCACAGGTATGACGCCAGACATGGGGCGTCACAGGCTTTTCAATGCCGGCGTCGTGGGCGTATCGTGCCACCATGACTTCGATCATCTGGCTTCGGAGCGGGGCATGGGGCTGTTTTGAGGAAAGCCACAAGGCGCGTTCGTCCCGGTTGGCCCTGCTCCATTGGGAGCGGACTTTTTGCAGGTATTCCCGCACGTAATCACTCGCCTTGCGGCCCAGCGGAACCATGCGGTCTTTGGCGAACTTTCCTTTGTTGACCCGCAAAAAACCGTTGCGGCAGTCCACGTCGTGGATGGTCAACCGGGTCATTTCCTCAAGCCGGATGCCGGTGCTGTAAAAGGTTTCCAAGATGGCCTTGTCGCGGATGCCAAGCCCGGTCTGCGTGTTGGGCGCGTCCAGCAAGGCCCCGGCTTCCTTCTCCGTCAAGACGGTCTTGGGCAGGCGGTTCCGGATGCGGGGCAAGGGAATGCCGGGGCAGGGATTGACCAGGATAACGTCGGTGGCCTCCAAGTGCTCAAAGAACCGTCTTACGGCCTGCATCCGGCTGACAACGGTCATGGGGGTGTATTCCCGGGCCAATAGCCAAAGCTGATAATCCTTGACCGTCTGGCGGCTCACGTCGCGCACGTCGGCCATGCCGTGGGCGGCCATGTAGCCAAAGAACACGGTCAACGAACCCTGCCGGTTTTCGATGGTGGCCGGGGAACAATGACGGATTTTAAGAGCTTCAAGGAAAGCGGCCCGGTGTTCTGCCAGCGCCGGGGGCATGGCGGGGGCGGTGGTGGTCATAAACTGCCTCCCTCTGATACGAGTATGAGCGCCCCGTTTGCACGGGGTTTGCGCAAATCGCTTATATGTTCCCCCGTCAACTGGCTCGAAGTTGGGGGGCTGTCGGTCAAAACCCTTGATGAATCGGGCTTTGGAGCGGGTTCAACTTCGTGGAAAGTGCTCAACGAAGTGCCCTCGAAGTCTGTTTTTTCGCCTCGAAGCTGGATTTTTGCCCTCGAAGTTGGCTCGGACACCTCGAAGCCAATCTGGCGGGCTTCCCGGCGCAACTGCTCCACGGATTTAATGCCAGCCAAAAAGCGTTGGCCGCTCTGCCCTTGGCCGTCATAAAGCAGGCGATAACGGAAGGGCTGGCCCTGCCGCCCCGACAGCGGCCAGACGTATTCCAACCGGGCCAGTTCATCGAGGTAGGTTCTCAACTGATATTCGCTCCATTTGAGGGACTCCCGGAGTTCACGGCGGCTGAACGTGATTTTGTCGGCGGCGGTCTTCTGCTTTGCGGCCTGGCTCTGCACGTAATCCAGCGTCAGCGCGAGCAACTGCTGGCCGGGCCGGGACAGGTCATCCAGCGCCTGCCCAAAGAGCGCGGTGGCCAGTTCGTTGGCAATGGCGATGTCGGCCAGCGTGGTTTCAATGTAGTCGCCACACGCCTCGTCATGCTTGACCGGGCGTTGCATCTGGTGAAGGAAAGTGATGCCCAAAATAAGGTTCAAATACTTGGGGTTGTCCCGGCGCACTGCCAGCCGGTCCTCGGTGTAGGTCAAGAGCGGCTCGAACGGATTGACCACGGTCAACGGTCGGAGCAACCGTTGAAAGGCATGGTGGCGTTGAATGATCGCCTCGCGTTGTTTGCGGCGGCGCAGTCCCTCCAAGGTGTGGCTGTTGCGTTGCGCCTCCAAAATCGCCCGTGTTTGTTCCGGCGTTTCATCAATGCTGGTGATGATGAACCGGCTCTTGGTCTCGGCGTCCAAGTCGGGCCGGGTCGTGGTCTGAAAGACGGCGGTGGGGCCGGTGACGGTGTTAAGCTGGGTGGTCAACTGGCCGGTGAGCGGATTTTTGACGGTGGTTTCAATGACCAGTTTTTTGGCGCTGATGAGATTGCGGATGGCGTAATAGGCTCCCTCGGCCCCGGCCACTTCTTCCACGGCCAACACCTTGTTTTTAAGGGAGTCCTCCCCTTTGTAAAACAGGGCGCGGTCGGACAAGCTGGTAAGCTTAATCAAGTCCTCGTCGGGACATAGTTGCAAAAGGGTGTCCTGCACCAGCGATTTGCCAGCGCCACTGCCCGAAAGGATAAGCAGGGCCAGCGGGTCGTTCAACTTGCGGGAAGTCATCACCAAATAGCCAACCATCTTATTGACTGTCTCACCCACCAACCCCAGCCGCTCCATGTCCCGCAGTATCTCGCCCGTAAGGTCTGGCTGACGCCCCAGCTTCATCCCCTCGGCCTTGTCGGTGTCGGATACCAGCGTCACGGGGGAAGCGGTCTGGCGCTTCTGGATATAGGCTTCCAACTGCTCAATGAGCCGGTTGGTGTCCGTTTCCACCATGTCCACCGTTTCCTTAAACAGCCTGGCCGCTTCGCTTTGGAAGCTACGGCGGGAGCGGGACAGGTAAAAATCCACGGTGTCAATCACAAAACGGCCTTGGTCGCCAGTGGCCCGGATGGTGGCCTTCAAACGGGATGCGCCGGGCTTCTCAATGGCGCGGAGATCGTAACGGCGCGGCCCATAAGTCGCTGTGAAGCCGTCCGGGGTCATGGTGATCTGCTCTTGGCCCGCCTTGGCCGTATGCTCGCTCACGGGCGGGGCCTGTGGTTTAAGGGCCTGCAGCAGTTGTTCAAAGTCGGCGGGAGAACGGCTAAGGAAATAATCTGCGGCATCCTTCACCCCTTCGGGCCATTGCACGACGTGGATGGTTTTGACCAGTGCGGGCAACACTTCTTTTCTTAGCCGTTCGGTGGCTGTCCGGCCCGGCTCGTCATTGTCCAAGCAAAGGAAAACCTCGGTGGCGCCGTTGTCCTTTAGCAGTTGGGCATGGTCTTCCGTCCAGCCATTGGTGCCGTAAAGGGCCACTGTGTTTTTGAAGCCAGCCTGCCAAAGGGCCATGCCGTCAAGGATGGCTTCCGTCAAGAATAGGGTTTGATGGGTTTTGGCGGTCGCGCCATTCCACACTCCCCGGCGCGGGCCGGGCAGGTAAAGATGGCGCGGCTCTCCCTCTGTGGCGCGGCGGCCGTAAAGGCCGCTGACGTTGCCGGTCGTATCAAACAAGGGGATGGTGATACAACCCCGAAAGTGTTCTTGGCCGTGTGCATTCAACACGCCCAAAGCCATCAAGCCGTCCAAGATTTCCCCGGCTTGGGGCAGGACACCAGACAGGGTGCCGTTGCTGTATCCAACTTGAAAAGCTTCCAACATGGTCGGATCGTCCAGCTTCCGGGTTTTCAGATAATCGAGTCCAGCCCGGTCTTTATGCAGGGTTTTTCCGTAAAAGCTGATGACCCGTTGCAAAAGCCGGGCCGTCTCCCCCGGTGACAGGGCGGGCATGGCGGGCGGGGCTGGTGGCTTCAAGGTGTTGCCCGTGGTGACGCCGGGGATGGCCCGGCAGAGCTTCAAGGCCGCTTCCCGGTCGGTGGTGCCCTCCTTGCGGGCCACAAACTGGATGACGTTGCCAGCCGCGCCACAAGCCGGGCAATGGAAAAGGCCCTTGTCCGGGGTGACGATGAGGGATGGGGTTTTGTCCGGGTGGAAACAGCATCGGCCCACATAATTGCGCCCAGTCTTTTTGAGCGTCACCCCGTAGCTCTCCACCACGCGCACAAGATCGGTGGTGGCCTTGATATGGTCAAAGTCCAGTTTCATACATGGGGTCTCCATTGGCCATTGACCACCTCTCCCCGGTGGCCGTCGGTGTCCAAAAGCCGTTGCCAGCGTTTTTCAGCGGTGGCGGGTGAGCGGAGCGCCAGCCTAATCATCCTCCGGCCCCGGTCATACCAGCCGCAAAGGGATTTGAGGCGGTCGGGCCAGTCGTGCTGATAGGCTTCGCGGATGGTGGCCCGGCCCAAGCTGGCCAAGTCTTCGGACACGCCAGCGGCCAGCGCGTCCCGTTCCCAATCATCCCAAGGGTATTGACCATAGACGCATTGCAGGACTTCTGAATCGAACACGTCAAGGGGGCGGTGGAACTTTTTCATGGCGGGCCTTGCCCCGGTGGAACCCGTCAAGCGCGTTTTGAAAGATTTTTTCTGTTTCTGAACCATGCCAGCAATTTTGAACTATACTTCCATATCCCTGCAAGCCTATTTTCTATTGCAACATGAAAATTCCGGTTCACGGGTATGATGCGGACATGGCAGGACGGCCAACAAACAAACCGGCTCCGGCCTTCGGCGCGCGCTTGGCGGCGCTACGAAAGGCACTTGGACTGACGCAACCGAAAATGGCGGTGATGCTCGGCATCTCGCCAGCCATGCTTGCTTATTACGAGCGCAAGGCCACCAACCCGACAGCCGATTTCATTCGCAAAGCGGCGGCGGCGCTTAATGTGTCCGTTGACCAGTTGCTCGGCCATGAAGTCAAAGACGGTCGCAAGCATGGCCCTCCTTCACAACTTGAACAGCGATTGCTGGCGATTCGACAACTGCCGCGTGAGAAGCAAAAGCTGGTTCTCCAGTTCCTTGACTCGTTCCTGCGGGATGTGCAACAAAGCAAAGCGGCGTAACGGCTAAAGGGGAAAAATCAGAGGCTCATGGGCCTGCCCGGCTCCGGGGCTGGCTCCTTCATTTTCCTGCAAAAAAAAGTTGCTGAAAATCCGGCAACGACACCCCCCGCGCACTATAATCAGAGTATGAAGATTTGTAATAATCGTAATACTCTTGGGGGCCTCATCAACGCCCGCCTGGCCGATATAGGGGCCAGCAACATTCCCGCCACCGCCCGCGAGCTTATCGAGGGGGATGTGTGGCCAATGGTGGCGAGCTTGGTGCAACGGCAAGTGACAGCGCCCAAAGTGGGCCGGGCGGTGGCACGGGCTTTGGCCGCTGGCACGGCCACAGAGCAGGGTTGCAAGGGCGGCACGCCTTTGCCCAGCAGTGGGTCGGCGCGTTCCGCGCAGAACCACGTAGCTGGCCG
>Ga0326728_10006640_pt1 | contig 30874 bp, 23 predicted proteins | sample MB3enrmetagenome_FD_207602 | JGI IMG/M metagenome (GOLD analysis project Ga0326728, IMG submission 207602) | Lab enriched peat soil microbial communities from McLean, Ithaca, NY, United States - MB31MN | ecosystem: Environmental > Terrestrial > Soil > Wetlands > Peat | place: USA: New York...
AAGATCAACCAAAGGTTCTACCCCTGCTTGTAGAATTGCCATCTCCCCCTCCCGGAAATAGGTCCGTGAAGAGGTTACTACAAAAACAGGGTAAATGCAAAAATATCTAACAAAGTAGTACTAGGCGGCTTTATCCTTTTGCCCTCTGCGAGTCCTTCATTTACATCGAAGCCGTTCTGCGATGAAGGCCGAGCTACTAACTTCCGGGATAAGGGTTTATCTGAATATGCACGGGCCGATCAGACAGAGTTTGGATTGAAGTTTTTTGCCTGGCATACCGTATAAATTATGGATTATTGGCCTTTTAAGAGCTTGGGGGAACGGATGGAACCCAATCCCGAATTGCGGCTCGAATGTATTGCGCGCAACTTATGCATTATTCCTGGACATACCTTGGAGGCAATCTCCAGCAACTTTGAGAATCGCCTGACAAAATGAGGTGTTCAATGATGAAAAGATTCCTGTTGCCTGGTATTCTCTTCTTTACGCTGTTCATGGCCGCCAATTCGGTATGCGGGGCCCAGCCGACGAGACTTGTGGTTTTTCCCGTTATTTTTATCCCCAAGGACGTAAAAGTTTCAGAGAAGGGCCTTAAAGAGTATGCGGACAAATTTCAATCTGAACTTCGGATTGCGCAGACTAAATATAATGAATGGCTTGATACGGATACCTTTGCGATGTTTATCGATAGAAAGTATAATTTCTGCTACGGTGCAAACGATACCGCTTTCTATGACAGCTTCCTGCTGGCGCAAAGAAAACCAAAGGCTGATCGGGACCGTACTGTGGAGAAAGAGGTTTTGGACTGGAACCATGACAACAGAATAGACTCACGGATCGTATATGTCATACTCTTCATGAGGCCTAATAACCACATTCCTCCTGGAAATTTGCGCTTTGGTGGAGGCCGAACTTTTAACGGACCGCCCAATACCGGAGGTGGATTTATTGATATGGAGATGTCTTCATTATTATTCGATAAGCCTTATGTATTCAAGTCTACCATAGTACACGAACTCGGTCACACGTTTGGACTTACCCACGTCAACTGTTTCGGTTATGATCTGTATAACAATCATTCCATCATGTCCTATAGTCCATTCGTGACCAGTGGTTTTAATCCTGAGGAATACTATATTCTTTCCCTGAACAAGCTGGCCTTTCCTAATTTCCGCTTTATTGAAAGCAAACATAACCCGGAACATAAGTCTTTGAAGGATGTTGATCGATGCTTTCTGGGCTGTATGGAGGACGATATGGGCACTGTCCCGTACATAGCCGGGAAAGGATATGAACTCCTTTCCAATGGAAAACTTGCCAGTAAACCCGAGGCCAGATTCTATACACGCTGGCAGGCGCAAAAGAACTGCCAGGATGCGCGAAAGAACAACAAAGGTAAGGTAGAATGCCGGTACAACGGAGTGAGATTTTAACCATGAAACGGCTTAAGATCGTAACATCCGGATTCTACGAAACGACCCCTATCAGGGAAAGAGCGAACAATTAGCCGTGAGAAGCCCGAATAATGCATCAACTTCAGCGCTACGCGTCCGAAGAGCAAATTGAGATCGGATTTTTGCCCGAATAAACTTCCCTCGTGCCCCTGAACCCCGAAAAACCATACAATTTCCCAATAGAATATGCAAATGAAACGCCAATGAGACAGGTTTTTGCAGTTTCGGGACACACCTTCTCCCCGCGGTTGGTGGATTCGCTCCGCCTCGCCACTGAGTGGCAGGCTCAGGTGAATACGATGCGATAGTAACGGGCGAGGGAAAAAGCCGACACAACGTGGACCGGATCGGGATCGGGCCAAGTCAATGACTTAAAATCTCTTCCTTTTATTAAAAAATGGGTCGGTTTTTGGCCTTAAGAGCCTGTTTTTGGTACCAAAAACGGTCAGCTAAGATTGCCGGCTTTGACCGACGCTCCGCGCTCCTTGCTCCTTGCTTCCTGCTTTTTGCCGCTTCTATTGCCGTTTCTATTTCCGCTTCTGGATGCCGCTTCTATTGCCGTTTGGCACAGCCCCAATCAATTGTTGTATTAATAAATTGACGGCCCCGTGCATAAAGCGGGAAGCAAGGAGCAAGAAGCGAGGAGCAAGAAGAAGGGAGCAGGAATTCACCACGGCCGCAATGGCTACGGTAAAAATTGCGCCGCAGCCGCAAGCGCATCCTTCCGGCTAATCTTCTCTCCGTGTGCTCGGTTTCGGAGTGATTGTTTGGCTTTTCACTAAAAACTGAAAACTGTAAACTAAAAACTACCCCGGCGCCTGAATTCGGCCTGTATTTACAGGTGGACGTACTTTTTTAACGGACATCGGCGGCCTCCTGGTCACCGGTTCTTGGGAAAAAACAGGATCGAGAATATCAGGCCTTTTGATAAAGGCATCCGGCATCTATCATCAGGCAGCCCTCGCGCCTACTGGCCCAAGCTCTCCGTTGCGGGGCGGGGGTAGGTTAACACCTGGGCCGAGTAACCCATACTAAGACCCCTTCAGGGTTGACCGTATCCGTCCATTATGAATGCCGTACCGTGCGCGTAGTGAAAACTGCAATCCGCAATCATGTAGCCTTGAAAGCCCGCCGCGATTTCGGATGCTAATTCTGTCCATTGAGTGCCGGGTGGAATCGATGCACCAGAGATATGTGTCGATGCCGGTGGCCCGGTGCCGTAAAAATAAAGAGTGCATGTCCCCGTCTCTTGCTTTGAGCCGAAGGGATCCATAGAAGTATTTGAGATAACTATCCCGGTGTCAAAACCGGATTGATTGGTTATAAAATTGAACAGGAGGTATGTATGAACATTTGAAGTGGCGCCGGCCCGATGATAAGCCACAGATGAAATTAGAATAACGACCACCATGCCCATCAAGGCGAAAAAAATCTTTTTTTCATGTGTCTCTCCTTTCGGTTAAGAACATTGCAAAAAATCGATTCCCTCGTTCCCCGGATGTTAGAGAAAGCTAAGTGAAATGCACACCCCAGCAGGATATAGAAAGTCGAGCGGCAAGTTATATTTACAACGACTGATCGAGTGCACCAATTTGTGTAATTGTCACCTTCAATGACGATAACTCCTTTTGCTGCTCCCGCACCTCGTTGGGTAGCATTGCGTTAATGAGGTGGTAATAAACCGTCAGCGGCTGCCCGGTCTTTGAATCGTACTGCACAAAATCGGGATACACCCCGCCGACCTCTTCGGCGATAAGTCCTTACTGCGGTTGGCGAGGTCCTTGGGCGTATTCCGGTTTGCAATGGAAGCTGACAAGCCTGAGTTTCACAACGGTTTACGTTTTATTAATTTAAATCTTTCTTGCTTATCATCCGGAATAATATGCGATATTAATAGAAAAGTGATAAATCCACAATTGTGTCTCCACGCTTAACTCTTAAACGTTTTTTGTCTCCATATTTCACACTCTCGGTAAGCTGCTTCAATGTTGCCGTATCGTTAACAGGAATACCGTCAAAGGCAATTATGACATCGTTGACTTTAAGTCCCGCGTTGTATGCCGGTGAATCAACCAGAATCTCTGTTACAACCATATCTTTATTCACATGGACTCCTGCTGTTGGCTTAGTATTGGCATGTCGGGACTCTGAATTAGTCACAGGTGGAGTCTTTGCGGCCTCATCGCGATATGGTTCTGGTAATGGTTTGTTTCCAGCATGACTATCTAATTGCGATGCAAATTGACTATTAATCGAACCAGAGTCATTATGCGACTTTACAAATAATACTACCCCTTTATTATATACTACCACCATGGAGAGGTCCTCATTGCCATTCGTATTACCGTAAATTAAGGATTTCGCAGAATTGGCGCTGTTCAAGGCGTCAAATGTATAGTCACAGATTTCCATGCTTCCGGAAGCCGTATCATGTGTTGTGACAAAAGTCGGCTTGCCAATCAGATTTTCCACCTCTTGGTGAGTCATTCCAATACGGACACTATTCATTCTATCACGCAGATCATTCGATGACTGCGGGACCGTAGCACACCCACACGGAATTAAAATCAATAGTATCAGTACAAACGTTTTCACGAGTGACCCCTTATTGGAGGCTATTATTCCGATGCCGGGAGAGTAACCACCGGGTTTTTACGTTGGCGTCCGATTGAGACTGGTCAATATATTATAATACAAATCTTCACCGTAACTGGTTTGCAACGGCTCGCCTTCCATGAGCCTGAATGTTCGCGTGCCGTCGACCTTTCTTTCAGCGCGCAGGAAAATCGCATTTCCCATTTTTTTCTCGTAGAGGTCGTGGGCAAAGTCGTATAGATGTGTAACGAAAAAGACCCTTATCCCCATGTCCACCAGCGCCATGGTTATTTGCCTGGCGATTTCCGAGCCTTCTTTTTCATATGTCGCCGAAAACGATTCATTAAACAACAGCATGGAATTCTGAGTGAGGTTGGCCACTATGCCACTCATTCTAGCGAGCTCTTCATCAAGTTTTCCGCTCTTCATGTTAGCGTCTTCTTCACGTCTGTAATGCGTGAAAACCCCGTTGCACACCTCTGAAGAAAACGATTTGGCGGGCACAAACATGCCGGCCTGCATCATCAACTGGGCCTGCCCGACGCTTCGCAAAAAAGTTGATTTGCCGCCCTGGTTAGCCCCTGTGATTATCACCAAATTTTTTTGGTCCGCATTCACATCGTTGCCCACGACTTTTTGGGTCGCGGTTAATGCAAGACTCACGTCGTAGAGGCCGTGGAAGCTGCTCTTGCGTTGGCCAGCCGCCGCGGGGACAGGAAAGCACCAAGCCTTCTTCTTTTCGATGAGCTGTTCGTTCAAATTTATGCAACCTACATAAAACGCCAGTTCCGTTCGCAGCATCTGAAAGAAGCTCAGGATGTGATCCGTGGATTGGGCAAGCGCATTGGCGACAAGGTTTAGACCCCTATCCAAAAGATCCGACAGGGCCTTGGCGCCAATCTCATCGCGAGCAGACAGATGAAAGGAATAGACGGGGGGCTTTTTCCTAAAGACTCGGTCCGCCCAACTCTGCTTTGTTTCACGAGCTTTGTGAAGGACAAAGTTCTCGGCTTTATTGCCTTTGCCCAACTGAGCGCTCATCAGCACGCCTTTTGGGAATTTCATCTCTTTCAGGTACTCTTCGATTCTATCGAAATACTTGTCATCAAGCTCCGAGATGAGCATCGAGAAAAACCGGGCAAAACCTTCCGAATCAAATTTATCGGCGTGTTCAACAGCGACGGTTCTGAGCCTCTTGAGTTGCCCCACGAACATCTTTAGCGCTTCTCTGGCACTAAACATTATCGAGCTGGGATATCTGGTCGCCCACCATTGTTTTTGTCTTTTTTCAATCGATTCCTCGGCGAGATCATAGATCTCCTTGATAATAGAAGGATTTTTAAGACAATCCTTGAGAATATTCTGTCTATATGCAATTGAATCCGGATTGCTTAGACTCGATAACACAGCCTTCTTTGCAATTTCAATCATGAATCTGTCGCCCAGCGCCATCGATTCAAACAGAGTGGACAACGCCAAGTCTTGCGCCAGGGCTTGCTCGTTTGGCGGCAGTTCCCGCTCAAAGTCGAAATCTCTATCTTTGTGCATAAGGAACGCTTTCATAACTGTATCCGCTCCTTTATACTCTTGTAGGTAAGCTGGTACTTTTCGGCGATCGACATTGCGAATGAAAGTCCGTCGGCGGGCTTTCTCAGGATTTTGAAAGTTCTCACCGCGGGATTTTCCGGAACTACCACGCTCATCATGGATACGGTTTGCGGGCTGAAAAAGGCCAGCTCATGGATGAATGTCACCCAAACGCACAATGAATCGAACTCCGTTATTTTTTCCATCACTTTTCTGCTCAAAACAATTGCGTCCTGGAGCGTCGTGGAAGTGAAAATTTCGTTCATTATAATGATGCTGTTCGATGTGGCCATGTTAAGGATGTCGTGAACCCGGATCAGGTCATCCTGCAGCTTGCCGCGCATCATGCTGGCGTCCTCTTCTCTTTCGAAATGAGTGAATAGCCTGTCGAACAGAAAAAGCTGCGATTCTCTGCCCGGCACCGGACAACCCAGGGCGGCCAGATAATGCAACTGTGCGAAAGTGCGGGCAAAGGTCGTTTTCCCACCCTGGTTGGGACCGGTTACAACAATTATACGCTCTTCGTCTTTCAGGTGAAAATCATTGCAGACAATGGATGAGCCTTCACGGATGAGCCTGTGAGCCAGGGCGAGATCGTATCCATCGTAATCATAAACTTCCTTGGAATCGTTTGTGACGCACGGATAGCAGAATTTGAGCCCCGCTTGTGTCAGCATCGCCATGTGATCTAAAAAAGCGAAGTAAAATTGGATTTCCCGGTCGTAGACCGCTATCGCTTCATCGACAAAATTGCGGTTTTCGGCGCAGAATTTGTCCAGATTTGAAAAAATATCGGGGTACAGTTTGGCCACAGACTCCAGTATGTTGACTTCAATATGGTTCATTTCGGGCCACCAGGGAAATTTTAATTTGTAGTCTTTCACGTCCCCCTGTTTGAATTTTTCGAACGTTTGTTCAACCTCGACACTGTAATCGTCCTCGGATTCATATTTGCGAACCTTGAAAGTGTGGCCTTTTATAAGCACGCAATATCTTGCCGCAGCCAAATCAGCCTTGATCTTTTTTGTTTCCTCGAGACGCGAAGTGAAACCGGCTGAGCGGATATAATCGTCCAGGTATTTTTGCAACGCCTTAAACCCGCGAGATTTTGGGGCTTCACGCGACAGATCGTCTGCAAGGCAGTTGATCGCATCGCAATAAACCTCTATTGCGTCCAAAAACCACGCTTCTCCCTGGTATTTGTGATGAAGGGCGTCGGCCTGGGCCAGATACTCACGCATTGCGCGCATTTTTTCCGAGAACAATTTCACGCGCTCTAAGAGGATCTCGCCTTCAAGGTCCCGCATCACTTCATGACGATATTCGATCTCATCGGCATTGTTCAGTGGACGGTAAAAGAATGGTTTTAGGTTATATTCATCCCTGTCCGCCGTAACGGCGGCTATGACTTGATCGAGATTTAAATCTGTAAAAAAATCCGGTGGGTCGAGTTCTTGATCGTTTACGTATTTTTCCGGTCTGACAAACAATATGCTTGGAAAACTCATCGTCAAACACCCCCGATAGAAGCCCGAATAATGCATCAACTCCTACGCTTTGCATCGAAACCCCAGTTCAGGCCCTGATTTTTGCCCGAAAAACCTCCGGTTTACTCCGGAACCCCCAATAGCATAGAATTTTCCCGATAGAATGTGCAAGTTAAACGCATAATCCAGGTCAAAAAAGCATACACACCATTGGGAAAGTCTGTCCCATTAACGTTTAACTTGCGTATTCCACCGGGGGAATTGTATGCTGCTGAGAATTTTCGAGTGCACCAGAGGTTTTCCAGGCCAAATATCTGACATCAAAATGCAGTTTGCATGGTGCGCGCAAAAGTTGGCGCATTATTCCGGTAGAAATGGAGCGGATCGAAAAAGCGGCCGTTTGGGGAGGAGGGCTGATCAGTTCGAGCTGGGCGACCAACTTCCTCCGGGAGGGTATCCAGATCATCACTCAGTCGATGACCACTTTTTTATTTGGAAGGGATGCAGCATGGCAGAATCGAATCCTTTTGTCGGCACCTGGAGGCTGATTTCCTGGGAAGTGATACAACCCGATGGCTCGGTTCAGCATCCATATGGAAAAGATGTTGTCGGATATCTGATCTACACAGCCGATGGGTACATGTCCGCCGAAATCATGGATCCCGATCGCCGGCAGAGTGATCCAAACTTCCCGCTGGAAATCGCAACCGCACAGACCCTGTCCGATCCGGATCGGGCTCGAGCCTTCAGCACTTATGTGTCCTATTGCGGCACCTATACAGTGGAGGGCGATACTGTGACTCATCACGTAAAAGCAGGGTTGATTCCCAGTTGGACCGGCTCGGACCAGGTTCGCCCTTTCAAGTTTGACCAGGGGTGTCTGATTATTGGGCCGCGGTCGGGCAAGCAGCGGCTGATTTGGGAAAGAGTCACGAAGCAAGCCTGAGTTCCGCAAACCATGAAAAGAGGAATTCCGACCACCCATTGGAGCCATTTAGTCCGACAGCCTTCTAATCCGTGGGTCTTGGGTTCGAATCCATGCAGGGGCGCCAATAACGTCGACAGGTTGGCTGATGGTGTGGCTAACCTTTTTTGTTTTCGCCAACCATTTCGGCAAGAATCTTGCTTTAAATCACGTTTCACTTGTATGGTTGATTGGACGTGAAAAAGATGTGTCGGTCCTATCCAAATCATAAAAAACAAAGATGTTAGGGGGCGGGTCGGAGCCGGTTCCCGGAACGAGATGCGCTAACCGTGAGCAAAGACAGATGAGCAGCCGCTTGAGAGTCTTGACGTCGTGGCCGATCAGCAGGAAGTTAATGCTATTGCTGTTGATTATATTTTTGCCCTCATTCGCGATCATCTTTAAGTCCGGTCTGAATTATCGAAAAAATGAAATCGAAAAAGCGAGAAGCAAGGCCCTCTTGTTGGTGCAGAGCATGGCAGCCCAGCAGGAACAAATTGCCACCACGACAAAAGTTATGCTCAGCACGCTGGCGCAGTATCATGAAGTGCGAAGCTTGGACCTTGAGGCCTGCACAGTATTGCTTCATAAAATGAATGATCGTTATCCATTCTACTCTGTATTGGAGGTAGTGACTCCAGACGGTAACATATTTGCTGCTTCGATACCGTTTGAACGCGGCAGTGTGAATATTTCGGACCGTAAGCATATCATTGACACAGTAAGGAATCTGGACTTTTCCGCTGGTGAATTCATCTTCGGACGGGTCAGCAAAGTGGTATCGCTAAACTTCGGATACCCGGTGCTGGATGAGAATAACAGCCTCGTGGCAGTGGTTGTTGCCGGTTTTAATCTAAGCGCATATGAGCGATTTGTATCGAAAGCCAATCTGCCTGAAGACTGTGCGGTTGCCATCACTGACTTCAATGGAGTCAGGCTTTACAGGTTTCCCAGCAATGAAGCGACCACTCCGGGCATGCCTATTCAAACCGAGGCTTTTAAAGTTATATCGGGAGATTCCGAAGAGGGGCTTTTTGAAACCCAGTCAGGGGATGGGGTTGAGAGGCTTTACGCGTTCAAACGGTTACGGCTGCGAGATAGTGCAGCTCCTTATTTGTACATACTCGCCGGCTTTGGAAAGAATCAAATATTTTACAACGCAAATATCCAGATGCTTTGGAATTTATCGGTTCTCGCAATCTCGGCCTTTATTGCGTTCCTCGCGGCGTGGGTTTTTGGAAATCTCGCCTTCCTAAAACCAATCAGACATTTGGTTACCATCTCACAGAGATTCGGAAGCGGGGAGTTGAGCGCGCGAGCGCGCCTGCCTCATAGAGCCGACGAGATCGGCCTTCTGGCGCACTCTTTCAACGAGATGGCCTCGCTCGTTGAGACCAGGAGTATTGAGCGGGACAAAGCCGAGGCGGATTTGAACCTGGCATATGCAGTGTTGGAGGACCGCGTTCGGGAGCGTACGACCGAACTGAACGATATGGCCTTAAAGGCCGAAGCGGCCAGCGTAGCCAAAAGTGAGTTTTTGGCCAATATGAGCCACGAGATCCGCACCCCCATGAACGGGGTGATCGGCATGACAGGTTTGCTGTTGGATACCGAGCTTTCTCCCGAACAGCGGCAGTACGCCGAACTGGTCCGATCCAGCGGCGAAAATTTGCGCAACCTCATCAATGACATCCTGGATTTTTCAAAAATTGAGGCAAGAAAACTCGATCTGGAAATCCTCGACTTCGATTTGCGCGCCACTATGGAAGACGCTGCCGAGATGCTCGCGTTCAAGGCGCATGAGAAACAACTGGAGCTTACCTGTCTGATTGAACCCGATGTTCCATCGCTGCTAAGGGGCGATCCCGGGCGATTGCGCCAGGTGGTTGTAAACCTGGCGGACAATGCCATAAAGTTCACGCACCGGGGAGAGGTGGGCATTCGGGTCAGCCTGGAACAGGAGACCGACGATCAGGCCACCCTTCGATTTAAGATCCGTGATACCGGGATCGGGATTCCTGCCGACCGCCGAGACGTTCTCTTTACCCCCTTCAGGCAGGTGGACGGATCCACCACCAGGAAATATGGCGGTACCGGCCTTGGTTTAGCCATCTCTAAACAACTGGTTGAGCTTATGGGCGGAACCTTGGATGTTGAAAGCGAAGAAGGTAAAGGCTCAACATTCTGGTTTACCGCGGTGCTTGCCATGCAGCCGGGAAGAAGGACCTGTGCGCCCGAAGAGCGCGCCGACATCGCAGGACTGCATGTGCTGACCGTAGACGATAACGAAACGAACCAGCTTCTGGTAACCACCTTGCTCCGCTCGTGGGGCTGCCGGCAGGCAGCGGCACAGGACGGACCTGCTGCGCTAAGCATGCTGAAGGAAGCGGCCCGCGAAGGCGATCCATTTCAGATTGCGCTGATCGACATGCAAATGCCGGGGATGGATGGTGAGGAGCTTGGCCGCAGGATCAAAGAGAACCCGGAGATCAGTGACACTCGCATGGTTCTCTTGTCCTCCCTGGGCCAGCGAGGCGATACGGCGAGGATGGAGCGGATCGGATATGCCGGCTGTTTGACCAAGCCATTGCGCCAGGCCCTGTTAAAGGAAGTACTGTCGCTGGTCATGGGCCGTGAGTCAAGAGCCGACGGCGGGCCGGAACAGCCCATCGTCACTCGGCTTACGCCTGCCGAATCGGTTCGGCGCAATGTTCGCATCCTGCTGGTCGAGGATAACATCACTAACCAAAAAGTGGCCCAGGCCTTACTCAAAAAACTCGGCTACCAGGCGGATGTGGCAGCGAACGGGCTGGAAGCCATTGATGCGCTTTCGCGCATACGCTACGATCTGGTCCTGATGGACTGCCAGATGCCTGAGATGGACGGGTTTGAAGCAAGCCGGAACATTCGTGAGGCTAATTCCGGCGTGCTCAACCCAAAGACGCCAATTATCGCCATGACGGCCAACGCCATGCTAGGCGACCGGGAGCGTTGCCTTAACGCTGGAATGGACGACTATCTGTCCAAACCGGTGCAGTCGGTAGAGCTGGGGGAGATGCTCCGTCGGTGGATTCCCACGGCCGGTGAAGACCCGCTCAGGCAAAAGGCGGCATCAAAAGAGTCAACCCCCGAAGCCCCCGGCGCCTAAATCGACAATGCTCTGTAACTTTGACGTGATAGATTATTTCCAGTTGGGAACCGAGCATCTTCGTACGCTCATTTTCGTTGGTGTTGGATAAATAGAACGGGATGGATCATGATGCAACTAGACGGCCTGATTCGGGACCGAAAACTGTGGGGCTGGATTTCCTTCCTTTTTGCCGCCCAGACCATCGGTGCATTAATCGTTCAAAGGCTCTTCCAGCTTAAATTCGGTGACGTCCTGATTCCTGTCTGCTTCCTTGCATTGGGTACGCTGTTGAGTCTGGGATTCCGGTTGTTTGCCGGCTCAAATGAACTCGGCTCCAGGCAATGGTGGATTCCAGTGGTTCTTTACGCCGCCTTCATCTTTTCACTTTCAAACCGCAGCTATCCCGGCGCGACGCCATGTTTCAGCACGAAAATTTTTCACCCGATCGAGTATGCCGTGCTAGCTCTGTTTCTTTGCGTGGCGTTGATTCCGACATTAATCAAAAGAAACGCTTCTTCATATGCCGTGTGGGTTTTCTCATTGGGGCTTCTTTATGGAGCATCGGATGAGTTCCATCAGTCGTTCATTCCCGGCAGAGGGCCTAGTGTGGTGGATGTACTGTTTTGGGACTTGTTCGGCATCACGCTGGGATTTGGAGCTTTTCTGCTAATTCGGCGGATTTGCCGGAGTTCGGTTGTTTAGTTGACAAAGTGGCAAAGCAAGAGGCAAACTTTTAAACATCTTCTCCAAGCCCGAAGAATTGGTCCACCACCGGTAAGCTCAGTCTTAAGGTATTCCTTAAGAAAACTTTTCAAAACTTTACTCGACTTCCCATGCCGGCTCTTCAAAAATACACTCATCCGCTCTGGCAGGAGTACAGGCCGGGCGTGTTCGAATGGTTTGGTCTTACTGGATCAGGCGGCAAAACAGCCATGCAAGTTGGCTTCCACTCAGCAAATTCCAGGGAGAACTTAGATATGCTCGTGGGCAAAGGAGTGAGGTTACGACGAATCGAAGAAGCTGACTTGGCCCGTATGGTCGAGTGGTGGAACAGGCCTGACGTTTGGGAAAACTTTTTATACAAGTTTCCTCTTTCCCACGGCGGACAGGTAATCTGGTTCAAAAATCTGTTCCAGAATCAACGCTGCCTCTTCCTGATTATTGAGACGATCGACACCCGCCAGCCTGTCGGAACCATTGGACTTGATAGCATAGACCATGTTAACCAAACCGCAGAGTGCGGGAATCTCATGATTGGCAACAACGAATCAAAGGGTATGGGTTTCGCGAGGGAGGCTACGCTCCTTCTCCTGACCTATGGCTTTTACCGGCTAAACCTGAATCGTATTTTCCTGAATGTACTAGCCGACAATGTTCGCGCTATTGAGCTCTACAAAAATTGCGGCTTTCGGGAGGAAGGAAAACTTCGCCAGGCATTTTTCGATCAAGGCGCATTCAAGGATATTTTGGTAATGGCAATACTGAGAGATGAATATCGTCATGCTGTTCCATGACTACAGTTATCAACAAGCTGTCAATCTTTGCAATTCCGGAAAAATACTGAGTAACGATCGAGCAGTGACGGTTAATTTCCCTTCCAAACATTTATTCACAAAAGTTTACCTACGTTAACCAATATTAACTCGATCTTAATGTATGCGTTTTGTACATTCATCAGCAAGTGGATTACCAGATCGAAAGGAGAACCAATATGAAAAAGCTACTGACAGGCTTGAGCGCCACTTTAGTGGCGGCAGCGTGGATCGCCGGGTCGTCTTGCTTCTTCAACTCGTTTGCAGTTGGCTCCGAAGGGGCGGGTACTCCAGCCGTTTCTGAACCAGCGGATTGCGGGCATCATCACTGGGGACATGGGAGGCATCACCACCATTTTTGGAAAAAGCTCAACCTAACCGACGAGCAAAAGAAAGAGATGTTTTCCATCAGGCTCGATGAGCGGGCAAAAATGAAACCAATGTTCCAAAAACTCAAGGACGGACGCAAGCAGCTTATAGCTCTCGCAAAATCCGGTAAATTTGACGAGGCAAAGGCTCGGGCCATTGCAAAAGGACAGGCGGATATTTTAGCTGACATCATTGTTGAGAAAACGCGCATGAAGTCCAGGATGTATGCTGTCCTGACCCCGGAACAGCGGGCGAAGGCCGAGCAATTACATGAGCAATGGAAAGCTCGCCACCAGCAGTAACACGAAAATAAGGAATAATTCTGTGGAAGCGTGTGAAAACTGTCGCCCCCAGCTTGTCCCACATGCTTCCGCTTAGGCGCGAATGACTGTTTGCGCTCTTTTGGAAAGGATCTTCGGTCCCCGGAGATCTAATCCCTCCATCCTCAACCTGGGGGCCGGTTCGATTACATTTAGGATCGGCCCCCGCCCTCGTGCTGAATACCAGTTAGTTTGACAAGTACGAGAGAGACTACAAAAGGTGATTGACAAACCTAACGTGTTCTTTCTTCGTATAACGAGCAATCATGATGGATGAACAAAATTTTGTTAAATCTCTCAGAGACGTAATTAACATTAGTGAGGTGGTCAATGAGAAGAATGCTGATATTTTCGGTTATCTTTTCCGTCCTATCGATAGCTTTTTCGTTTTTGTTGAGTGCGCACGCCGCAGAAGAGTATTCAGCCGATATATTCATATTCCCTAGAGGCGATGAACCCATAAGAGGCAGGATTTTTGTAAAGGGAGACAAGATCAGGCAGGAAACCGCCGACAATGACAGACCGCAAGTAATGATTATCCGAAATGATAAAAAGCTTGCCTGGGTGATCGCGCCCGAAGAAAGAAGGTATGTGGAAACGCCTTATAAGTCCGCTGAAAATACATTTGAGCAATGGACGACCAAGAAATTAGAGAATGCTAAATTTCTTAGCGAGGAGACCATATCCGGCATACCCTGCAAAAAATACGAGACAATGGAAAATGGTGAGAGGACTGTCTTTTGGATTTCAAAGCAATTTCCTTTTCCCATTAAGATCGAAGACGCAGAAATGATAATGCAGTACCAGAATATCGAATTTAGTCCAATTGAGGATTCTCTCTTCGAACTTCCGGCTGGATACGAAAAGATGACTGAACCGGTAGTTACTCGGAAGGAGGAAAATAAATGAAGGCAGGCGCCTCAAGACCGATTTCAAGGTTGTAAAAAGTGGCCCGACAGTCGAAAGCGCTTGATCATCAGAGGACTCCGGGGACTTTATTGTCAACCACTTTAACATCGCTGATTGCGTTTGGTTACTGCCTGTACGTGGGTTGATGTTCTGATTCGATAAGCATTGGCGAGAAGGAGCAACGATGAAAAATTCCAAGATGGTGATACTGATGATGTTTGCAATGGTGTTACTCATTGCAGGTATGGCATTTGCCCAGCGACATGGAAGGATGAGCTGTGAAGAACGGTTCGATACCCTGAACACCAGCCATGATGGGAAACTCACCTTGGAGCAATTGATGGCGGCTCCACATCACAGAGGTAATCCCGAAGAACGGTTTAAAGCAATGGATGTCAACGGGCATGGTTACATAACGAAAGAAGAGTTCTGTTCGGGGAGAGGCGGGAGCAGGCACGATAAGGGCGACGGCATGGACCAAGGTCAGGGCACACGAACAAGTCAATAAGGCTCGTTGTTCGCGCGTGAGACCGGTTTCAGCTCATACTTTGACAAAGGAGGGTTTCTCCACCCTAATTTCCGTTCCTTTCGCGACAGTTATAACTACTTCATTTTTATAACGTATATATAAAAAACAGCCACTTTTGCAATTTCAGGGCACACCCCCTATCCGCATTTGGTGCAGAACATCACGCAATTCCAAAGGTCAGCCCACAAATTGGTTCTACCAAAGTAATTGTATCTGGGATTAATAGCCCATGTTTTGGCGATTAGAGGCCGATCCTTAAAACATGGTTGATCCAATATCTTGACATTTGTCGAAAATGGTAGTATTGGTTATGCCACTTTTGTTTTTCACCGATTGTTTCTTCTTCTTGCATGAGGGGGTTTATTCGGAGGGATTTATGACAGGCGAAGCTTTTTCCAGCAGGGGAAAGCATCTCTATAACGGGATTGTTGAGAGACTACTGGGAATGATACAGCGCGGTGAACTCAAGGAAGGGCAGAAGATTCCTTCCGAACGATCTCTCGCCGTATCGTTCGGTGTTTCACGAAATTGTATCAGACAGGCAATTCAAACCCTTTCCGAAAGACACATCCTCGAAGGGCGTCGCGGTGATGGGACCTATGTGACAAGACCTGACGAGACTGCATTGATGGAATCTTTCGCTTTAGTTATCCAGGCAAAAAGAGATCTGATCCGGGAAATTCTTGAATTCAGAATGCTCATGGAGCCCCAGATTGCATTCCTTGCCGCCAGGAATATTAATCGAGAAGAGCTTGATCGCCTGAAGATCATCATTTGCGATCAGGAAAGAAGGATTTTGGCAGGGAAGGAAGATGCGGAGCTGGACGAAGCGTTTCATCTTGGGTTGGTCGCAGCTTCAAAAAACCGAATCATAAAACAGGTGATGGATATGATGAACGAAATCTTAGGCGTGAGCAGGTCGGAATCCCTTTGGAATGAAACCCGCCGGAAGGCTTCAATCTTTGGACACCTGAAGATTATCGATGCGCTTGAAAGCAGGGATGCCGATATGGCTTTCGCGGCGATGAAAGAACACCTCCGGGCAATAGGGCAGATTGTTTTGGCCGGTGTCGAAGGGCCTGAAACCGATGGGAAGGCGCCAAATCGAGCGTTAAACTATGCTTGAAACGTGGTAGCTGTTTTTAAACATAACTGAGTAAGGACGATAAAGAAAATGACCGGGTTGGAGTTTGGACTTGTGGGACTGGCGGCTGTCGCCGGGGGTGCGGTGAATGCGCTTGCCGGTGGTGGAACCCTTATAACTTTTCCAATGCTGATTGCGCTGGGCGTTCCGGCAGTGGCATCAAACGTTACTAACACCGTAGCCCTCTGCCCCGGTTACCTGGGCGGGACCATCGCACAGTTAAAAGACTTGCGCGGCAACAAAAAACGGCTTTGGGTCCTCGCACCTGCTGGTGTGTTGGGAGGGGTTTTGGGCGGGGTTTTGCTCTTAAACACGAGTGAGCATCTGTTTCGTTCGATGGTGCCGTTTCTTATATTGTTGGCCGCTGGTCTGCTCGCCGTTCAGGAGCCGCTTCGCGCCTGGATCGTACGCCGCGGCGAACATTCACAGTCATCAAAAGCAAGTGAGACGCTGATCGTGGCTCCGGTAGCTTTGGCTGCCGTTTACGGCGGGTATTTCGGGGCCGGCCTGAGCGTAATTGTGCTCGCGGTACTCGGACTGGTACTCGATGACTCTCTTACACGTTTAAATGCGCTCAAGCAGATTCTCTCGTTTAGCATCAACATAGCAGCGGCTATTTTCTTTCTGTTCTCAGGGCAGGTGATTTGGTCGGTAGCGCTGGTGATGGCTGTGGGAGCGCTCATAGGCGGAGTATTGGGTGGGCGCCTTGCAGGTTGGATCCAGCCGATCGTATTGCGCTGGATCGTTGTTACGGCCGGTGTCGTGATCGCCGTGTTCTACATGGTTTGAGGATCATAAAGCGGTCCTTGCATGGCAAAACGGGAGAGATGGGATGGCGGACACTAAGAAGACAGATCCAAACGGAATAAAGAGACGGGATATATTGAAGGTTTCGGGGTTAGCCTTGGGCGGGCTTGCCGTCGGAGGGGCGGCGACCCGCCTTTTACGTTTTGTCCCTGCGGTTAGAGCGTCCGCGGCGGATTATTGGACACCTTGGGTAACGGACCTCGCAACGGTTTCCGCAACCATCAACTGGAGAGGAAGCGATTCCGGAACGGGCTCGGTAGAGTACGCCACATCAAGTTATTATAATGAGTATCAGAGCTTTAACGAAAAGACACAATCCTCGACAACGGGCGCCTATCAACACGTATCGCTTACAAACCTTGAACCGAACACCTCGTATGTATACAGGGCGGAACCGTCAGACAATCCCGACTTATTCGGCAACCGCACATTTCAGACGATGCCGGTCAGCGGTCCGTTCACCTTTATCGTAATCAGTGACACCCATGCTGAAGAGAAGCGGTTCCAATACGTGGCGGACGCTATCGCTCAGTATGAAAATGATGCACTTTTTATCCTCCATGGAGGCGACTACGCAGGGTATGATTACGAGGGTTATTGGAGCGTCTTTTTCCAGTATGCCGACGGGATGCTCTCGAAGTTCCCGATATTTCACACCTGCGGGAACCATGAATATCATAATTACGGCAATCCGGATGGCCCGCCTACGGCAGCCGATCAGTACCATTGGACATATGACATACCTTCGAAGGGGCCTCTGAACTACAGTTTTGACTGCTCCGGCGTCCGGTTTGTCGTTCTTGACTCTCCTGATCCGCAACATGCCAATGGCGATGATCCTCAACCTTACATCACTCTCACCAGGAGTCAGGTGCCCTGGCTCATTGCACAGTTGGATAATAACCTGGCGGGAACATTCACCATACATCACCATCCGATCTGGGATTACGGCAGAACTCACGCTGATCCCAACCTTAAACCGTGGGACACTCTGTATCGTGCCTACAATATCAGCGCGAATTTTTGTGGCCACACACATGACTATCAGCGGTATTCAGTCCAGGGGATCCCCTATTTCGTCCTCGGTAATGCCGGAGGAAAATTTGCCGACCTGATGGAAGGTTATCCTCATGCGAAGTGGTTCCAGTTCGGAGATACAAGGCAACTCGGGTATCTCAAGGTCACAGTGGATCCGGCCAATAATGCGGCCACGGCGCAGGAGATCTTCGTCGCCTATGTTGACACGGACGATGCTGAGACAGCAACAGCCTACGACCCGCCGATACTTGCCGATACGGTTGCATTTCCCCTTGCATCGACGCTCAGGACCCTCACCGTTACCAAATCCGGCCGTGGCTCGGGCACTGTCGTCTCGACTTCAGGCGACATAGACTGCGGTGATACCTGCCAGACAAAGTATAAGAAGACTGAGACGGTCGTCCTTAAGGCCATCCCTGACGAAGGCTCCTTCTTTGCGGGTTGGACCGGCGCCGGCAATGGGGTTGGGGAATGCAAGGTCGTCGTGAGCGAAGACATCACCGTAGGGGCCATTTTCGAGACCGGGTGCGAGTATTCCTTCACGCCAGCCAGCAAGACCTTTGGCTACCTGGGCGGCAAGATCACCCTGCAGGTGACGGCACAGAGCGCCGGTTCCTGTCCGGCGCCTGAGGTCAAAAACTCCGCAGACTGGATCACGACCACGATGTCGGCGTTCACCAACAACAAGGGTACCATCACACTGACCGTTGCCGAGAACACAGACTCCGCCGCAAGGACCTCCAAGGACGAGCTTTTCATAGGAGGGAATTCATTCGTGGTGAACCAGACAGGGAAGCCCTGAACCTTTGGCTCTTCCTTTGACTCCTGCGGATTTTCCCCGGGCGCGTATCATCCAGGCAAGGGGTTAGCCCCGGGCAGGTTTCGAACGCAACCCGGCATAAGTCTCCATTGGCCAGTTGGCCTATTTGGTCGCCTTGAAATTCACGTTGGCCGCATTGGCGTTCGTTAAGGTCAATGTGGCGCTGGATGGCTGAAAAGCATCTCCCGGTTCGCTCGGTGTGACCGTGTAAACGCCAACCGGCAAATTCGAGAACCCGTACTTCCCGGCGCTGTTTGTGGTGGTCTTTTGGTCGTTGCTCAGAGTCATCGCAACACCCGCGAAAGGCTTCCCCTGATATGTCTCCACTGTCCCTGAAATAGAAAGCGCCTTGACCTTAATGGGGCCGGATTGTCCCGTTATTGACGGCGTGTTTATGTCTTTAGCAGTGACGGTCCAACTGCCGGCGGTATTCAACGTCACGAAAAATTTGCCGGTGCCGTTACTAAGAGTAGAGTCCGATGGCAGCACCGCCGCCTTGTCGGTGCTGGTGAGGTGGACAGTGCCGGGATAGTTGGAAACCGTGGCATTTTTGGCATCGAGCGCCGCTACGGTGCAGTAGAATTGCGCACCGGCCAATACCGACGTGGAGGATGGTGTAACTTTAAAGTGAGTCGCCGAATCGACCTCATTGCCTATAAAATTGACTCCCCACACGTTCCCGGTGTTGGGCGTCATCGGGGTGTTGGACCCCGTGGTTGCCACCTGTGCTGCCGTGAATGTGTATCCCTCCTTTGAGACAGTTATGGTGACACTGACGCCGGGATCGACGGGGCCGAAAGAATAGATGCCTCGATCATTGGTGCTTCCGGTAAATTGCGAGGCCCCGGCCGGGTTTTGAATGCCGGTTACCGACACCTGGCCGAGGGGATTGCCGTTGGTATCCGTCACACGGCCGGAGACGACCGTCGCGTCGCCGTACCCATACACGCCGGGAGCGCGAATATTGTAACTGGCGGCGTATATGCCGGCGCCAAAATTATAATAGGCAACCACGTTCGGTAGATTGTACCATGCATTGTACTGGCCCAGCCAGCCCATGTTGAGATGATGGTACAATGTGGAATTGTTATAGCCGTATCCGTCACACACCGCGGAATGGTTCCCGCCCGTTCCTGTGACATGCAGGATGACGGGAAGCCCGGCATCCAGATCGGGATTCACCATGGCATACAGGTTGTCCAGCGGGATCATGTCCCCGTTATTATATGCATCAATGGCAGCGTAACCGAACGGGTCATAAAAAGCGGTCGAGGCAAACGGGGAAGCGCACCCGACCGCTTCCGAATAATCGGTGCCGAGCGCCACGCCGGCATCGGCGGTTAGTGCCCCGATGGCCTGGCATGCTGCAACGGGGGTTGACGAACTGGTAGTTAAAGGCATGTTAGCCCATTGATAGGGGCCGCCGGCGCCGTCTCCACCGCGGAGAGACCTGGATTGCGCGGCACCGTTGACCTGAATTTGAAAGCTTTGTGTTCCAACGCCGGTTTGAGGCCATTGATGGTATTTCATCACCTGGGCCATGGCGGTGGCAACGTCGCCGCTATAATAATTGTTTGGATCTCCGGGAGCGTTGGGAGGTGTGTAATAATTGTAGCAGGGATGCTTGGTCGGATAGTAGGTCTCATCCGCCCCCGCCTCGCTCCATGCGGTCTGCACCAGTGGAGCAACGTAGACATCCGAAATGCCGGCAAGACCGGAGGCAGCTTGCGGGGCGGCCCCCTTAAGCTGGTCCCACTTCCGCCTGGCTTTCTCCCATATACTGCCAGGGGCGGGAAATGGCGCGTCCGGACCGGCTCCGGCTTCTAAATCCCTGGCCTTGAGAACCCTCCCCGGAATATCCCCGCCCATGATGGCCCCCAACAGATTGGACGGTGAAGGGTCGTAGGATGTTGCACCGCTTACGAAACAGATAATCGGCTCTACCGAGTCATCCGCCGGCACAAAAACAAGACCTGCCGGATTAAGGAAAACAACATAGTATGCGGGGCTTACGTGGACATCGGCAAAAGTTTCCACTTTTCCGACCTGTCCGCCGAGGGCCGCATTCATTGGCGTGGCCTCCGCGCGCAGCCAGTTGATGACTACCTTTTTGGCATCCTCCGGCGTGGTGGGAGCCGCGATCGCTCCGGTGACCGAAAGCAACACTACGGCGAAGGAAAAAATCGCCAGTCTCATTTGAATGGCGAATGCATTTTTCTTCATCACCCAACTCCTCAGCCGGGATATGGCGTCAGGTTGTTCGCTGCGCATCCGAACCGTGCTTTAACGGCTTGGTTTGTGCCCGACATAAGTTCTAACCCAAGATATTTGAAATTTCAATCAAAGAGCAGGGAGCAAGAAGAAGCTTTGCAAACCGGTATCTGCCCGTGTGAGAATCTGTGTGAGAAAATCTTTCCAAAATCAAAATCGGCAAAAAGGTGGAAAACCTGTCAGAACATTCAAAATTTTGATCTGGTTATTTCCGCAATTTAGTATTACATGCTCTGCTAATGAGGCGGGGAAACGCATCTTTCTTTTGACAAATATAGTTCAAATAGCAACAATGGCTGCGCGAGCACGGGGCGAATGTGGGGCAACACAAGAAAAACCACGCGCCGCCCACAGCCGGGGCAGAGGAACCATGGGCGCTTTCCACCATAATTGCAGGGAGTCAATGTAATCGGCGCCTTTCAGCCGGTTTAATTTTATACAGTTTCAAAAGCGGTGACCCGAAAGGCCCCGGTAAGGCTTTTTTAATTCTGTTAACGGTGTGTTGGACGAGACGCTCTGACAGGACAATCCCACCCGAGAAGCCAGGATTTGATTGAACGGAGGTTCACCGGCGGAAGCTATTCCACCGTCGTGCCGGGCGGGCAAGATGCGCGTGTGCATCTGCATGTACATATACAGAGATTTTTGACCAATACTTCATTGCAAAAGCGCGAGATGAATGGAGGGAAGTGAATGATTCTGTCCGTCACCCTGACCCTGCTCCCAATCCTGTTAATCGTGTTCCTTATGACTCGCAAAGGGTATGCGGCCGATTCGAGCGGCACCCTGGGATGGCTTCTGACGGCTGTTGTTGCATATTTTTTCTTTAGTACCGACCTGAATGTGATTCTGAGGTCCACCACGGCGGGTATTATTGCATCATTTCCCGTGTCACTGATGGTGCTTACCTCGATATTCCAGATCAGTCTTATGGAGGCAACCGGCGCGCTTAAACGAATCGCAGTCTTCGTTAAGACCCTTGGATCAGCGGACAGAACTGTACAGATAATGCTGATCAACGTGGGTGCGGGGACGCTCCTGGTAGCTGTCGGCGCTACACCGGTTACAATCCTACCTCCTATCCTTGTTGCCTTGGGGTTCTCCAAATACGTTGCGGTAGCCCTACCGGCCATCGGGTTCGATGCTCTTTGCACATTCGCGCTCCTCGGCGCGCCTCTCGTCGTGTATTCCGATCTAACCTCTACTCCTCTTGTCCTGGCAGCCCAAATCTTTGCAAAGTTTCTGCCGGTCATATCGACTCTGATCGGGTTCGGCATGCTTTGGATTGCCGGTGGTTGGGACTACATGAAGAAAGGCTTCAAGCCGTGTTTGGTCGCGGGACTGGTTAACGGCGGGACAGCCATCGCAGTCAGCCATATTCCTTCCATAGGATCTGCGGTTGTCCTGACTGGGGTCATTGCCGGGTTTTTCACGATAGTCGCAATGATCCTTTACCTGAAGTTAAGCGGGAAACCCGTTTTCGAGAGGTCTACGTTGACGGATGAAGACCGGCAGACCGAAAAGCAAATGCACTTGCTCGCTGCCCTCTCACCCTGGCTTATTCTGATCATCAGCGCTTTAGTTATCAACTTTTACCCACCTTGGTTCGACGTACTCTACAAAGATTTGGCCATGCCCTTGTCCATAATCCCTGGTCAGGTCGTGAAAACAAGAATGCTGTGGAATGCTTACACTTGGGTTCTGATCAGCACCATCCTGGCGATTCCTTTCATCAAGGTGGATCGAAGCGCAATTCAGACGACATTCTCAAAGTGGATGAGGAGGGCGCCCCGGCCCACGTTCTCAGCAGCCATCTTTTTCGGGATTGCTTTCGTGATGAACAACTCCGGTATGCAGGATACCGGCTCGGTTTGGAAAATCATCGATCCTTCGACGAACATGATCTATGTTATCTCAAATGCGTCAGCTCTGAGTTTTGGTCGACTATACCCCCTGATCAGCGGTTACCTCGGGCTTTTCGGAGGCTTTCTTACCGGCAGTGAAGCGTCAACCATTGCGATGTTTACCAAATACCATCTGCTGACTTCCAATCTTCTGAAAACAGATGGCCTAATCATCACAGCGGTTACCGCTATCGGAGGCGGGCTTGCCAGTGTCATCTCTCCTGCAAAGCTTCAAAATGCCGCAGCCACCATCGATGCCCTGGGAATTGAGAGTCAGGTCATTAAGACCGCTTTCAAGATCTCGGTTCTGATTACCCTTGTTGCATCAATCATGGCATTATTTTGGGCTTCATAGATTCGGTATGCCTGCCCCTGAAGAAAATGTGCGAGTGAGCAGGGGGCAGTATGGATTTTGATGCAAAACCTTTTGATATTTCGCTTGCATACTCTACGACGAGATTGTATGTGCTGATCCTTCCATGAGCACAGCACGAGGGCTTTGCATGAAAATCCGCGGTTTTTTTCACCAACAGGCGCAGTTGCTCAGACAGCCGCATGCATTAGCCAGATTCTTCCCTATCGTCGACGCTTTCAGTACTCACCGGCCTCGCGAATACACAGAGGACCTTCTGGCGGGTATTGTCATCTCGGTAGTGCTCATTCCCGAAACCATCGCGTATGCTTCATTGGCGGGACTCCCACCGAGCATGGGGCTCTATACCGCCATCGTGGCCTTCCTCATTTATGCATTGGTTGGCCCCTCCAGACAACTGGTGGTCGCTCCGGTATCGGTAGTGTCGATCATGGTGGCCGCGGCGCTCAGCGGGCACAACCTGAGCAATGAACAGTACATTGCCTGCGCCACGATTCTCTGCCTGGTAGCCGGGGTTTTCTTCATCATTCTAGGAATCATGCGGGCCGGCAATCTCGAAAACCTGATCTCCCACCCGGTGTTAACCGGCTTCACGACGGCCGCTGCGGTTATCGTAGCAATAACCCAGTTACCGCACCTGCTGGGCATTCATTTAAACCTGGCCAACGCCCCGCACCACATTCTCTACACTTTGTATCTGACCGTCATTCACGTGGGTGAGTCCAACTGGGCAACCCTGATTATCGGTCTATCCGGAATAGCGGCCATTCTCTACAGCCACCGCATCAATCCTCTGATTCCCGGACCTTTGGTCAACGTGCTGTTGGGAATTGCCATCATGGCCGTCCTGGGGAGGATGACCGGAGCGCATGTCGAAACGGTGGGCGAAATCAGGGGCCATCTGCCCGCCTTCGCGCCGCCCGATCTGGCAGGCCCATGGCTCTATACGGGATCGTTCCGGATGGTCGATCTGGTACCGGCAGGCGTGGTGATCGGCCTCGTATCCTTCATCGGAACCCTCTCCATTTCGAAGATAATGGCGGCACGCACCAGGCGCCGCGTGGACGCAAATCGGGAGCTGGTTGCCCTGGGCCTGGCCAATCTCGCCGGCGCTTTTTTTCATTGCTATCCTGCGGCAGGAAGCTTTTCCAAGTCTTCCGTCAGTTACCGGGCAGGGGCCAGGAGCCAGTTAGCGGCGTTGACTGCGGTGGTCATGGTGGTCCTTACCCTGTGCTTCCTCACCCCGTTTCTGGCTGTCGTGCCGAAGGCGTGCCTCGCAGCCATCATCATGGTAGCGGTCTATCACTTGATTGATATTCCCCAGATCATTCGAGCGTTCGAAGTGAAAAAGACCGATGGAATCGTCATGGTAGTGACTTTTATCTCTACCCTGGCCCTGGGGGTCCAGACCGGGATCCTGCTTGGGGTCATTTTTTCCTTCGGCTATATCATCTGGCAGGTGGCTCGGCCGCGGATTGCCATTCTGGGTCGGAGGGAAGGAACTGAGGCCAGCTTTCACGATATCGAAGTACACCGGGCGGAAACATGGCTCGATCTGCTCATCATCAAAGTGGAAGGCCCGCTCTATTTTGCCAGCGCCAAGCAGATCGAGAGCACCATTATCAACCTCCTTGCGGATAATCCGGACGTTCGGGGCATCATCCTGGATGCGCGGGCCATTACGGACATAGACACTTCGGGTGACAAAGTCCTTTGGGACCTCTTGGGCATGATGATCTTCAAAGAGGTTCATTTCATGATCGCCGCGGTGACCAAGCCGGTAGCCGAAGTCATGCGCCACTCAGGTTTCCACGAATTCCTCGGCCCCGAGAATTTCTACCACGACCTACCCGAAGCCTTAGCGGCCATGCGAAGCTATCTCGGCCACTAGAAGCAATAAGAAGGAAGCAGGAATTCACCACCACCGCAAAGGCCACGGAATCGCTGACCATCACTTTGTCATAGGGGGCTGGGGAGCAAGCAGAAGATTTTTCAGAAACCGATAAATATCCCTTCAGCTTGAGGAATTTACATAGTGTTCCCCTTAGGACGAATAATGTACATGTAATCCGTACGGGCTTATTGTTTACACCTCTATGTCGGCAGTTGATAACTTTTCAACCCCAATGGATACTGAATTGTATTGTGTTATTCATGCACCTCATATAATAACTGGCTGACTTACTGGCTGCCTGCCGTTCAAAATATATGTATTTCTGAGCAGAACGACAACCAAAGGAGTCCTCCAATGAGCAAAAAACTCATCGAAATCGCATCTGCCATCGTCAAGACGCAATTATCCAAAACCCGCATGTCACCATCTGATATAGCTGCATCCCTTCGTGAGGTTTTCATCACTCTTCGGGAATTACAAAAAGCCGAGTCCGGGGAGATCGAGCTACCCCAAACAGCCGAATCGGTTCCGGCCAAAGCAGTCACACCAAAGGAATCAATCCAAAGCGACAAAATCATCTGTCTTGAATGCGGCGCCGAAATGAGACAGCTCACACAGAGACATCTGCTCTCTCACGACCTTAGTCCGAAGGAGTACCGCAAGAAATATGGTATCTCCATGCGGACTCCACTTTCCGCAGAGTCATTGACCAGGGCGAGAAGCAAGGCGGCCAAAAAGAGAGGATTGCCGGAGAAGCTGCAGAAGTATTTGGAGGCGAAGAGGCAGGAGAAAGCCAAAGCGTCAACTCCGAAGGTAGCAGTGGAGACAGTGACAGCCGGAAAACCGAAGAGGACGAAACTGCGGAAGAAGACGGTGGCAGGTTGAAAATGCTGGCAGAGCTGGTTCTGAAAAATAGAAGCTACAGAAGGTTTTACGAGAAGCAAAGCATAGACGTCGAGGTCTTGAAAGACCTCGTCAATTTAGCCGGGTTATCAGCCTCCAGAGGCAATGCTCAGCCTTTAAAGTATGTTCTCTCAGCCAATCCCGAAAAGAATGCTTTGATTTTTCCCCACCTGACTTGGGCTGCTTTGTTGAAAGATTGGCGGGGGCCGGAGGAAGGAGAAAGACCGGCTGCCTACATTATAGTCCTTGGTGACACAGAGATAAGCAGATCCTTTGAGTGCGACCTTGGAATTGCCGCTCAGACCATGCTTCTCGGCGCTACCGAAAAGGGTTTCGGCGGATGTATGATAGGCAGCATCGCAAAGGATAGTTTGAGAGAATCTTTAAATGTAGCATCCCGTTACGAGATCCTTCTCGTTTTGGCCCTTGGCAAGCCCAAAGAAAACGTGAGGCTCGAAAGGATCGGCTCCTCCGGAAGTACGAAATACTGGAGGGATGAAGCAGGAGTCCATCACGTCCCCAAACGATACCTAGAGGACATTATTATTGGTTAACGAAAATCGGCTCCTTTGGTTCCCTTTTCCATCACACGGCTATTCGGGGAGATTCAAGGCAGTATAAATGAGATGCACAGTTTCCTGGCCCGCAGAGAAAATGGTGAGCCATATGTCCGGCAATTATTGATTTGCGAAAGGGAGTTTCGTGGGCAAATTAGTGCTGTGGTTTAAAGAAACCAGACCCCAATTCTTGCTTCTCTCCGTCGTTCTTGCCTTTCTCGGAACTGCGATTGCCTGGCACCACGGGCCTGTTCATTTCGGCTATGCACTGCTTGCCGGTTTCGGACTGGTACTGACTCACGGTAGTGTTAATGCAATAAACGATTATTTCGATTACAAGAGCGGAATTGATTTAAACGTGCAAAGAACCCCCTTCAGCGGCGGGAGCGGGCTCGTCCCCGAGGGGAAACTCCCGCTGAAACATGCTCTGGGAGTTGGGGTGGTCACCTCGCTGGCAGCCCTGATAATAGGCATCTTTTTTGTCATCGTAAGAGGCTGGCAGTTGATACCACTTTTAGTTGCGGCAACTCTTTGCATGGTCTTCTACACACCCGTGATATTAAGAACTCTCTGGCCGGAGTGGTCCCCCGGGTTGGGGTTGGGCATATTACCTATATTGGGTTTCTATTTTGTGCAGACAGGTGAATACGACTGGATGGTCCTGATTGCCTCGGCACCCAGCGGTATCCTGGTGCATAATCTGCTTCTGTTGAACGAGTTTCCCGATGTGGAAGCAGATAGAAAGGGCGGCAGGAAGACTTGCCCCGTTGTATTTGGCTTGGAAGCTTCCGGCAAGTTTTTCAGAATAATGACGATATCTGTTTATGTATGGGTTATTGGTTGTGTACTAGCTACTCTCATAACCGGAAGTGTCGTGATGCCGGTCTATTGCCTGATAGCTTTATTGACTCTGCCGCTGGCTATTAGAGCCATGCAGGGGTCGAAACAATGCAGGGATATGAGCAAGTTGGTTCCGGCTCTTGGCAGTAACGTAGCGTTCATCCTGATAACCCAGTTGCTGCTTGGTGTGGGCTATATTTTGGAGAAGTTGCTGCCTGTGAAATTTTGACAGTCAACACTCGCGCAAGCGGCGGACCGGAAATGCCTTGATGCCCCAACCCCGGTGGCATTTGTTACCCGCCTGAGGACGTCAGCAAGAAATGTCGCCCCAAGTCGGCCGCGAAGAGTACCCAGAAAAGAGTCGAGGTCCAGACATACCGGCGTCTTCCCTCGCCCGTTGCTATCGAGCAACATCAATTCCAGGGAATCCGCAACCTGAAATTGGCCTCCATGAGATTGACCAAACTGAGATTAGCTCCAAAGAGAAAGGCCCAGAGATCGCCTGGAGTGAGATCGGCTCTACTGAGATTGGCTCCGCTGAGATTGGTCCAACTGAGATTGGTCCAATTAAGATTCGCCCTACTGAAATTGGCGCCTCTCAGATCGGCCCCACGGAGATTGGTTCCACAGAGATCGGCCTCACGGAGATCAGTTCCTCGGAGATCGGCCCAACAGCGATCGGCCTCACGGACATTGGCACCACTCAGATCGGCCCCACGAAGATTGGCGCCACTGAGATCGGCCTCACGGAGATTGGCGCCTCGGAGATCGGCATTCTCGATGTTCGCGTTTTGCAACAGCACAAATTCCTTCGAGTTTTGCTTTCTCCACTCATTCCATTCCGTCATGTCGTGCTTTGCGGAACACTTCATCAGCAGATCGTACTGCTCTTGGTTGAACGTTATTTGCGTTCGTTTCGTCTCGGCTTCCGTCTCGTACATTTTGAACCTCTCCAGTAAGGGAAAAGAAGTAATTCTGTCTGAAAATCTCCATCCGCCCCATGCATCGCGCACCCCAGAATTGAATCGCCGGTTCAACATCAACGTGCTTGCACTCGAACTGCCCCAGATAGAAGAAAGAGGGGGAAAACCGCTTCTTCCGTTTCGGCAGTCCTATTCCTGTTGACACTGAGTGCAAAAGGGGCACCAGTGTCGTTCATACACGACATAGCCCACGAATCAGACGGCTTGGGAGAAGTTCATGTGACGTCAAGGAGTATTTTTTACTCTACATTTTTGAATGTCAACCTTACATTTTTGAATGCACAGCAACCATTGGGACGCAAGGCGAGCCCCCGGCAACCGGGAAACCGGGAAACCGGGCATTTTTTCGCAAAACGACAGAGATTCAGAGCATATACATATACATATACACCCAGTAAATATGAAAGTTTTGCTATTTCTAATTGCTTATAATAGAATACAAGCTTTCAATTAAAGGAATAATGAAATCATGCCGTTTTTTAGGAATGCAAACCATTCGTTACGGGATCGCCCCATGATATCCGGAATGATATTGGATGAGCCTGCCGGAAATAATCGCAATGTTTCGGTCAGTTCTCACAACAGTGGTAAGAGGAGCTAACGAATGAACCATAATCGAAGCAAGTGGAGGCATCTGATCGGGAGCAGGCTATTCACCGTGACGTTGGCGGTCATGGTCACATTGTCTTTTCTTTTTGTTCTGTCCTGGTCCGCCGGCCGCGCGGCGGATAAATCCACTTTTCGCCTGGCCCCGTTGAACCCGAAGTACTTGAAGTTCAAGGCTGAAAGGGCGGCCGCCAAGCTTACGGGAACCCCTCTGGCCAAGAACGTTCGGGGTGGACATACCTTTGGGCACATACCCCCCCCTGTAGATTTTTCCTACCTGGGCAAGGATTCAGCCCGATATGCGGCGGGGCTCAAGCTCTCATACCCTTCGAGTTTCGACCTGCGTAACGTAAAGGGCGTATGCAAGGTCCCCCCGGTGAAGAACCAGAGCTGGTGCGGGAGTTGCTGGGCGCACGGCGCGATGGCTTCGGTGGAGACCGTACTCACGAATGGGAAAATTGCCGCTTTTTCCGAGCAGGCTATTATGGACATGGCCGGATTCGACTTAGGCCCATGTGACGGAGGTTGGGACACGATGGCAGTTGCCGTTATGGCGAGGCAGGGGATCGTGGCTCAAAAACAATATCCGTATCAATACCTGGCCGCCCCCGACACGGTGCCTACCACCCCTGCAAGCGCCTGGTCCGGCGTCCACATCCAGAACGTCGATTTGCTCACCATTTCGCCAAACAGTGACGGCACCCCTTATACCAGCGATGCAAAGTGGGCCGTAACGACCTATCTTGCCTCTGTCGCCGTCTCTTTTTACGCGGACGACGGCATGTCGAATTCCACCACTTCGGCTGACTATAATACGTCAACGTGCGCCTACTATGACCCGAGCGGCGACTCGGCAAACCACACGGTCGCAATCATCGGCTGGAACGACCAATATCCTGCCTCCAACTTTTCTACAAAGCCTCCGGGAAACGGGGCCTATCTTATCAGGAACAGTTGGGGACAAGACTGGGGAAACAGCGGTTATTTTTGGCTTTCCTATTATGACACTTCTCTTGCCTGGGACATTTATTCCTACTACGGCGTGGAACCCACCACAAATTACAACTGGACCTATCAATACGATTCGCTCGGCTGGACGGGCATGGGGGGATGGGATGACGGCGACTACGGCTATAAGAGCAATACGGCATGGATGGCCAATGTCTTCCGGGCCAATTCGCAAGGCTCGCTTATAAAGGCCGTCGCGTTTTACGTTCCGGATGCCGGTACGAGCTACACGGTGAAGATTTATGACAACGTTACGGATACGGGGTGGGATACCCTGAACATGGATCCGGTGAGCGGCACGCTGAAGGCGACCGCGACCGGCACCCTGGACAGGGCGGGCTACCACACGGTGAAGCTCGCGAAACCGGTGCATGTGACCACCGCGGCCCTTTTCTCGGTAGTGGTGGGACTGAACGATCCTCACAGCAACGGATACCCGATAGCGGTCCAGCAGCCGGATGAGGGTTACACCCCTAATATGTGGGTTATGCCGTGCCAAAGCTTTGCCTCACCCGACGGCGCCAGTGGCAACTGGACAGATCTCGCCAGCGTGGATTCAACCACAAACAGTGGATACAACGGCTACAAAGTCTGCGTGAAAGCCTTCGGGGTCCCTGACTGAGAGGAGAGTAGGACCATTTATCGCCCGGTCTCGGCCCGCCATTAATGTCACGCGGCTTGCGGCCGGTTCCTGGACACGCGACCGAAATTATAATGAGTTTTTAGTTCAATGCAGAAACCCACGCCCTTTGGGCGCATTACTCCATCTCTGCGCGTGGATTCCCTCCAATTCAGATCCTGTCGCAAAGCACAGCACAAATATAGCCCCAGCAGATTTGGAAGATAATAG